>Ga0134125_10009117_pt1 | contig 11176 bp, 13 predicted proteins | sample KB31751_FD_96464 | JGI IMG/M metagenome (GOLD analysis project Ga0134125, IMG submission 96464) | Terrestrial soil microbial communities with excess Nitrogen fertilizer from Kellogg Biological Station, Michigan, USA - KB3-175-1 | ecosystem: Environmental > Terrestrial > Soil > Unclassified ...
GCATCGTCGGACGAAAGCTGAAAGTCGAACAGATTGTGTTTTAGAATGCGCCCCGTATAGCTATTGCCGTTGAAACTAATGGCGTGCGTACTGAAATACCGATAGCCGCCGCCGTTCGGAACCAGGCATTCAAATAGGAGTAGCGGGCTGTCTGCTTCGCTCAGCTCTTTTACCGCATTGATGGTTGACATTTCAATCCTTAAACGTGTGTCACGATGCTGAAATTAGTGTTGAACGAGTTTGGTCCTTCGGCCACAAAAATCAGCTCATCGGTGCCCCAATGAGCATTGGTGTAGATACCGCCGAGTGCCGGCCGGAATGGTGACGGCGCGGGTTGCGCCTCAAGCTGCGCCTGGCTCAGATCGATACTTTGGCCGGGTTGGAGCTGCACCTTAATTGTGAAGCCCACGCCGGTATCCGCCAGTGCGCCGCTATAGACGAGCAACGACCGGTTCAACGAAAGAACAAGCTGATTATGGCTATTGGGACCGCTAGCAAGAATTGAGATATTTGCTGACGGATCCGCCGATAGATCTCCAGGTACCGAGAACGCATACGTATATCCGGCGGGAATCGTCAACAACTGGGAAATCCCTGCCGCGACTGCCCCCGTGTTGGTGGCAATGTTTCCAGATAGCTGCACAGTGGCATCCGGCTGCCATTGCGTACCAAGCAGATTCACTAGAGGATCGAGAAACGTAAATGCGCGAAACTGGCCGCCGCACGCTTCAAATAATACTTCAAGCGATGTGACTTCGTCCTGAGTAAGTCCCACATAACTTAGCTGCCAGGTAAGTGAACCGCCATTTGGATCGACATACATTACCTTTGTTCCGTCTTCGGCCATGTATCCGGCGGTATGAACGGATTTAAGCCGCTTAAGCGGATATTGCGTCAATGCTCCGGTCGATAGTTGCGGAAAGAATAGCTCAGCCATTTGTTTCCTCAATGACAACAACGGAGCTTCCGCTGCCTACCGCGAGATATTGCGTGAGAACCGACGAATCTTGAAGCCGGCAATTCGGAACGGAGCTGCCGGTTACTGGATCCGTAAAGGTAAACAGACCAAAGTTGCCTTGCGCCGATTCGAAAAATTGCTCGATCGCCAGAAGCTCGCTGTCGTTAAGCTGTGTGAGCGTGAGTTGCCAGCGGCGAAGCAGTTTCCCGCGGGTCATGCATCGCTGCTGTGTGCCGTCGATAAATTGAATTACTTCGGTGGCATAGGTGCTGGCGCGAGAAACCGGATATTGCGCGACTGCACCGGTCGAAAGCAAAGGGAAGTCGGCCATTTAGATCTCCGCCACCACATCATTCAGAGAATGGGAGTTCAGCATGGCGCTCTTAACAGCCTTGGCGATATCGTTCGATCGTGCGATAAAGGACTGCGAATCGAGCGCCTGTACGTGAACATTGATCGACGGGCTGGCAGCGCCGCCGTTTGCGCTGTTTACGTGCACAGTCTGGTTGACCGCATCCGGCAATTGAAAAAGCTGGAGCGCCGGCAGGGTTTTCTGCCCGCCCCCAAACAGATGGGAAATGCCGGAAACCAGGGAGCCGATGCCGCCGAAGCTGGCCAAACCGCTCGAAAGCATCCCCGCCAATCCATTTCCGGAAGAAAGTTCCTTACCGAGATTACCCAAGTTGAAGCCGCTGCTACTCGAAGTTGGGTTGAGCGCTTGGGAACTGGATGGCTTTCCAAAAGTCAGGCCTGCGGAGGGTTTAAATCCCGAGATGCTGGTGCGCGTGCTTCCCGAAAAAGCTCCGGTCGTAAGTTTTGCCAAGCCACCTGTAAATGTGTCGTTATGTTTCCTAGTTGCCATTCCATCCTCCTTCGCTCTTCCTTACAAATTCAATTTCTTTCTGCCACTCATCTTCAAGTAGCGAGATCGCTTCTACGGTTCGCGCCGGCATGCTCCAGATATCCGTGCATCCGAAGCGCTTCCAAATCTGGAACTCTTCGATAAACCGGCGACTTTCGCTCGTGATGATCGACTTCGGGCATTGCCGTGTGCTCACACCGCGTCGAGCCCAGATCGCAGGCCCATCGGTAGGCGCGTCGTGATTGTCAAAGCGGCAATGTCGAATCGTCACCAGACCGCGTTTTCGGCATGTGTCGCAATTCCAGGCGGCCTGGTTGGAAAACTGGAAATGGAACGCGACAATTAGTTTTTTCGTTCTTCCTCGGTAAGCCCGCATTTCGCGCGAATGACGGCGGCAATTTCAGCCACGAGTTTCTCCGGACCGGTTTCGATTAGGCGATCCGTTGTTGGAATCGCGCCGTCGATCCTCAATCCCTCAATTGCGATCAGCCCCCACTCGATAAGAGCCTTCTGTACCAGCAAGTCGGCAAGAACCAGCTCCAACTGCTCCAACTCGCGGCCGCCGGCCAGAAACTCGTTGCGCGCCGTAAGATCGTGAAGCTTTCGTGTTAGTTCGATACGATTGCCGAGCGAAGGTTCACGAACGGAAAAACGAACGCCGCGGATCTGTTCGCTCTCAATCCAGCGCGCGCTCTCGAATCGCTGCGGCTTAAGCGAACGCGATATAAAGTTCATCATCTACTTGCCCTTGCGCCAAATTGTTTTCGAAATGCCACTGCAGCCTGTATTCGCTGTCGTTATATGTCGGAATCTCCGGCTGTACGTTGGGAATGTAGACCCCAAGTAGTTGCCCCTGCTGTTGTCCGAGCTGCAGCATGGCTGGAACCGGAGTGCGGGTGCGCGATGCTTGATAAAGCGCTGCCGACTGCCCATCATCCTGCGCCAGCAAGCTGATATGCGTCAGCACGTGCCGCATTCCGGGCGATAACGCGCGCGGCAGCGTCGCTCCAAACTCCCTGTGGCGCGTATCCAAATTGTTGCGAACCTGTATTTGCGCCGCCGTCAGTGTAAAAAACTGGCTGGCAGAGCCTCCCAGCCAAACCTGGCCGAGATGGCCCGGAACGACGGAATAATCGAACGGTTGCAGCGCCGGTTCCGTGGGGAACTGCTGTAATCCAGCTGTGCCGGGCACAAAGCTGGTTGAATCGACAATGTCGGCAGCCGGCCCGCGGAACAGAAATTCGTGGAAATCGCCATTTAGAGTCAATTCGAATGTGTCGATGCCGGCGCCCGCAATCACGCGTTGTACGGCGGTCTGCGGGTCCCAGTAATCGTAAAGTGTCAAACTCGGCAGGTTTGTCGATAAAGAGTACGTAACCGTGGGTAGCAACACCGAGCCCGCGCTGATGTTTGTAAATGGCGCGTTTGTCGTCAGCATCGTTCCGTTCGGAACCGCGGTAACAAACCGGATTTCACCATTAGAGGAAACGCCGGCGCCGACACTCAAGTTGTGAGGCTCGGCGGTCTGCAGTGTCACCGGATTCGCTACCGAAGTCACACCTAGCTGCGTGCTGATGATGGGCGTGCTGCCTAGAGCGGCCTGAAATAGCGGACCATAGGCCGGTGCGCCGGAGCCGCTCCATGACGTGAGATACGTCTGCGTTTGAAATGCCGTGCTGCGTCTGGATGTGGGCGGCGTACCCAAAAAGGTGCGTGAGCCGGTTTTGTCCTTACGCGTGCTGTGTTGCAAGACTTGTTTCGCTGTCAATTGCACCGCCGGATAGCGATTAGCCGCCGTAACCGGAGCTGCCTGTCCGTAAGCCGTCTCGACGGCGGCGTAGAAGCGATTTGCGTTGGAAAGAATATAGCTGCTCATGTTTCTTTGTTCCTAATTGCCACTTACGCCGACTTCAAGGCTGATTCGCGCCAATTGAAGAAAGCCGCTGCCTCCGGTGCCCGGCGGTTGAATGGCCACCTCGAATGCGCCGGAATAGAAGATTCCATTTCCCCAATCGCCGCGGTTTTCCCGTAAAATATTGCTCACGGCTTCTATATAGAAGTGGATGTAGGTGTCTACATCTGTCACCAGATCGGCGGTTGCGTTAATGTCCGCGGTTACCGTAACCGTACCGGATAGAGTTCGAAACTTTTCAACCTGGTTGTTGTTGAGTTTCGAGCTGTACACGGTAATTCGTGGATAGCCGAGCTCCTGCTGTAAGTCGGCCATCGCGGCTGGGGCGGAACTGAGGTAGACCTGGCTCGATGGAATAATGGGAACTACCGCGCCCGCCTCGTTTGCAATTACGGCGACTTCCGTTTCAATTGCCGAATTTGCCGTAAGCAAATTAACTAGAGTTCGGGCTGTCAGAATTGTAAGTGGCGGCATGGTTAACCTCGCTGAATCCGCTGCGGATCGAGTACATAGAAATCCGGCTGCTGGCCACCCAATGGGAGCGGTCCGGTAACGACGCCACTGGCCGGTAACTGCCAAACCGTATTCCAGGTAATTGGCGTTGCATTTTGACGGGTCGCCGGCTCCCCGTTGATGCCGACATATAAGTTCCAGCCAGTCGCGCTCGCCGGCGGCGCTGCCCCTCCAATCGAAGCGCTGAACGAGGCTGAATCGGGCAGCGTTACAGGAAGGAGTGGGCTCAATGTGCCCTCGGCTCCGCTGGTATTCGTCCAGGCCGTCTGAACGATTATAATTCCCGCGGAAAGAGGCCCGGAGCCCGTAGTTACGGTGGCAATTGGAGGTTGCGGTAGTGGGCTATACACGACGCCCATTCCCAGGTCGTAGTAGTTCCTTTCCGCATCCTGTGAACGCGACGAATAGTCCATCCACTTCTCTTTGAAGCGGTTGTTCAATTGGACGTTGTAAGCCTCGGAGAAGATCTGCGAAAGAATTTCGTAACTGATCCACCGGCGTAACTGCGGCGTCACTACGAGGTTGTCCAACGTGAATCGCCACGTGGACTGCGGTGGCATGGAAACAATGTTGAAAAGCCCCGTGGTTGTGGAATTCAACCAGGGCCATGCCGCTGTTCCCGCTCGCACCAGTCTGGCCAGCAGCCTGTCGCCAATCGAACCAAGAGCGATCGCAGTTTTTGAATCGATATTGATGTTGTGAGTAGACGCTACCTGGCTGAGTGTGGCTTCATATACTTGCAGGTCCGATATGCCAATCAGATTCGAATCCGTAAACAGTGACATGGTTGCTCGTTTCCCTTTATTTTGTAGATTTCGGCTTTGCTGCGTTAATCCTGTCGGCGCTAAACAGCATCGCTAATTGCAGGCGTCTCGCGGTTTCGGCTTCTTCGGCGGCCTTTAACGCGCTGGCGACCTGTTCTCGATACGTCTGCTTTTCTTCCTCCGTTGCGAGCCGCGCCCGGCCCTCGACGATTGTTCTCGCGGCCTCATAGCGAGGCACCTCGGAAACGATTCCCGCTTTGCCGCCATCTTCGGTGGCCAGGCTCGTCACCAGCGGATACGTCTCCGCCAACGTGCTCTCAACTTCGCGAATTTTTCGAAAATACTGTTTCAAATCCATGAGTTATCCTTTGCTAAAGCCGAAATGAGGGCGAATCGAGTTGGCTCGCCCTCACTTCGCTTCCGAGCTAAAACTAGCTATTCACCTGAACAGCAAAGTTGTTGCGCAGAACAGCCGCGCCGTAGAGCACATCCACGGTGAACTGTTGCGCCAGCGTGTTGGGCTGATAGCTCATCACAACGCGAATGCCGAAGTTGCCCATCTCCGCGTACTCGGCAATGGCGCCGGTACCGGGAAGAGGTTGCGGCAGACGGCGCATTACCAAACCGATCGCGTCGCGGCAAAACGCCAGGTTATGCGTATTTACCGTAGACACGCCGGTCTTGGCGACAAGCTGCGAACGGAAGATGAAGAAGTCCTTCATCTTGCCGACGTTACCTTCCACCAGAGCCTGCAAACCCGCTTGGCCGGCGGAATAATACTCACTGAACCGCGGAATCTGACGAATCTGCGAATAGGTGCTGGGATCCACAACCAGGTATTTTGGCTGGCTGTTCGGAACCTTTGCGCTGAACAGAGCCGTTTCAGCCGCATCGATAATCCCTTCGGTGATCGGCGTTGCAGCCGTACCTACGGGAGTATTGGCGGTGAACTGGCTGTAGAGGTTCAGCAAGTTGGCTTCGATACTTTCGGCAATGGCAACCACTGCCGGCTGCATGTAGACCTTCATCAGGTCCGGAACCGCAAGGCACTTTGTCACGTCGGGAATCTGAAACGTGGCCTCCGAATGGTTATTCAACTGGATTTGCGCATTGCCCAGATTCGGATTCTGAGTCTGAACGGTGCCGCCTTCCAGAATGTTGTTTGCCACGAGCGTGGGCGGGATCGGGACATTGACGGTATCGCCGGCCTGCGCGAGCACAGGTTCGTAATCCCGATTGACCAGATTACCCATCACGAGATTGCTGACCAGCGCCGGCAGAGCTTCCGCCGCAACCAGTTTCACAATCGCGTTCGCCAGATTGGCAGATGTAATTGTTGGCATATATCTCCTAAAAGAAAAAGGGCAGCCTGAGCTGCCCGGTGTTGCGGCGCCGTTTTTACGGAGCCGCCATATTACAGTCAAAGCGTCGATATTCTTGTCGCTTCCTGTCTACATATCGTTAGTTGTAGTTACTTCCCGTCGCGAAGTTGAAAGCACCGCTTACTAGCAGCACGTTACCGAGCCGCGACCGCGAGAGAGCGGTCTGAGGAACACTTTGTTGCGACGGATCGATTAGCCAAGCATCGTTGGCCGTTTCCTACATGCCCTTCAAAGCTTGTCCCGCGAGCCGCGAAATTTCCTGCCGCACGCGCTCCATCTCTTCCTTGCTCATGCCGGGCCTAATCTTGTCGATATCCACTGAGGCGCCGTGCGAGGAAGGAATTGCGTTGCGCGTTGTGGTGTTAGCGCCGCTGCCGCCGCTGATGCGAGCGGGTAACAACTCCGGATTATCTTCCACGAATTTTCGCAAAAAGTCGGTAACTGAGCGTTGCTCCTGGCCGTCGTGTGCCATCAAACGCCCATCTTCAGTGCGCGTGATTTCATCCTTCACTGCCTTGAACGCCAGATCCAGCTTGGCAACGCCAAGCCGCTGCAACTCGCCGCGAATCTGCGAATAACGGTCCATCTGTTCGGCAGCCGCCTTGGCTTGGCGGTTTTCTTCCACCAACTGATTCAAACGGCTTTCCAAAGATTCGCGCCTACGGCGTTCCTCCACCAGCTCGGCCTTGTATGCGGGTTCGGCCTTGCTCTGTTCGGCTTTCATGAATTCTTCAATGACATGTCGGACGACATTGCGAACATCCGGTTGTGCCGCCTCGTTGTCAATTTTCTGATCGGACATAACTCTCCTTAATCGTGTTTCGAACCGCTCACGCGCGGCTTAGTTTAGACCCGAGCCTTCGTTTTCCTGAAATTGGCTGGCGATTTCCCGAGCAATCCGGTCTTTAATTTCCTGACGGGTATCGCACAGATATTTGAAAGCCAGCTTTTGATAAACCTGCTGCTTCATCGTTGGAGAAGCGATGCCGAGGTTTAGCAGCGTTTGCGCGTCAGCCAGTTCGGCGGCAAAATCGCCGATATCAAACTCATCCATTCCCGAAACGGAAGATGTTACATCGTCTTCACGGGCGGCGCAGACGATATCGAGAATACGTCTGATGGTGTCTTTAACCATATCGCCGTAAGCACGCAAAACTTCTTGCGTGATTACGAAGTCCCGCTGCTTTGCGAGACCGGATTCCGGCTTGGTTAATACACCATTCCCGGCTGCTTGCGACATGTAGCAAACGCGATAGATTTCGTCGCGCAGGCGATCCAGATTGTCCGCGGCGATCTGATAGACGCGCCCATCGGGCTCGGTCCAGCCGAAGCGATCTTGCGGGCCGAGTTGAATATAGTACGATTCACCAACGATCTGGTTCCAGTTGCGCTCGGAGTAAATTACCGGCATGGCGAAAAGGCCCATTGTGATGGCCCAGCTCAGTGCATTCGATTTGTTGAAATGCTCAAGCTGAAGTGAGCCGGCCTTATTCATCAACCAAAGACCGTGGCTCACTCTCATGGTGAATAGGGGCACGCGGTTCAATTTTGCCAACGCGTGCGGCCCTTCCGATATCAACTCTACCGGAGCCTTCTTGTCCGCGTGCTGCTCGCGGCGGTAAATCCGAAACTGTTGTTTATCGAAGTAGTACCAATATGTTTCGTCGACGATTTCACTGCTTTCCACCTTCGTCTGCCGTCGTTGCTTGCGCCGCAATACGACCCATTCATATTGGCCGTTCTCGTCGTTGCTCCAGTTGATCAATTCTTCTGCGGTATATCGAACCAGGAAGGCGCGCGATAATCCCGCGGCATCTTCCTCCGCGCGATTTACGGCCTGGCGATCAAGCCGCGGAAAATCGAGCAGAATATGGGAAGCGCCGGCCACCAGCGTATCCATAAAACATCGCCGGAAGAATTCGCTGACATCTGTTCCCCTGAGATCGCAATCGTCGCAAAATACATTCAAAAAGTTGCGGCCGCTCTCGCTTTCACCGTTAAAGGTGAGTACCGGTTCGCGGCGGAACAGCGTGGCGGCATACCAGTCGACAATCGATCCGATGTAGTTTTCGTAAAACACCCTGTACAGGCGCTCGCTGTACACATCTAGCGGTTCTTTTTGGCGCCGTGTCAGGTACGCTCCGGCATTCGCCTTTAACTGTTCGCCGCCTACATACAGGTCGCGATAACACTGCCACATGTCCTTGTGGCGAGTAAATTCAGGATGTTCCCGATCGATATCAAACATAGTTATCCCTTGTGAATCCCGTCATTTGTCTATGGCCGTTGTTCAGAGAAGCCGCCGGTTCATTTCTCCGACGGCCGGCCGGTCCCCATGGAGTTCCCAGACCAGGTAGCCCAACGCATCGGAAATATGGGTGCGTTTGGCATCTTTGGCCTTATCAATCACTCCTTCATTCGGCTTGAAAACAACTTCCTCAAAGTCCTTGATCAGTTCCCTGCATTGAGGGTGGATCGTGAGCCGCACCTCGCCGTACGCGCTAAATAAAAAGGCGTTCACGAGCTTCACTCTTTTCAAGACAGCCGGATTGCTCAGCGGCACCCGGAAGGTGACGTTGTGAAAGCCATACACGCTCAGATGCTTTCGCAACTCCGCGTATGTATCCCCCAGTGCCGTCACACTGCGTTGCCTGCCGCTTGCGTCTCCCGTAATCACCAAGCCGGCCGGGGCCTTGTCGATTCTGCTGCTTAATGCCTCTACCGCGTCCGCGATGGTCGCGTTTTCCAGACAGATCTCATCAAGTACCCTGATCCCGCCGTCAAATTCCTGAGCCAGCACCGAGCACAACGGGCTCACGTTGAAATCAAGGCTCCAATAAAGCTGGCGCCGCGAATCGCGTTCGCTCGTCCCAACGTTTCTTTCCCTATCGAAGCTTTCGTATACCCGGCCTTGCGTGATGTTCAAATACTCCCCAAGCACTTCCTGACGGTAAAATCGTTCGTCGTAGCTCATCTCCAGCCGCTTGTAAAAGTCCGGATTCGCGCTGAGTACGTGCCGGTTCTCATGCGGTCGCGCGCGTACGCATTCGTAACCCGGCACGGGATTCTGAATGAAGCGGCGGAAAACCCAATCCTGTCCGTTCGGCGTCCACACACCGAAGCCGCACAAGCGTTTCGCCCGTGGGTCGCGCAATCTCGCTTCTAATCTTGTCCACCCCTCTTCGCTCGTAAACGTCAGCTCATCAATGCCGAACCAGGCCAGATTCGTTCCCCGCAACCGCTCCGGCTCGTCAAGCGAGCGAAGCAGAATTTCGGAATCGACATCAATCAGCCGGATGATGTTGTCCGACTTCGCAAACTCGTACGGAATCCCGTTTTCATCCAGCATTCGCAGGAACGCGACTTGCGTGACGTCGCGCATCATCCGGTATGTCGGCGCTCCCAACAGGCCTTGGCATCCGTAGTTCTCCGTAGCCAGGCGCAATGCCGTGAAACATAGCGCCATGCTCTTGCCCGAACCCACCGGGCCCGAAAAGCCTTTGAACCGCGCGGAACAGTCGATGAACGCCCGCTGCGACGGCAACGGATCGAATTCGATTTCCCATTGCTTTACACTGGCCGGTCGCTTCTTTTCTCGATCCATACCACGCGTAGTTCCTTTGGCTCCTTGTATTCGGCCTTCCGTTCACGCTCTTCCTCAATCTCCTTCAGTCGCACCAGGTCGCCTACGGTGATCTTGTCCACCCGCAACCAAAGCGAACCCTGTACTCTCCGGCGGAATTCTGTGACGAAGTCATAAAGCTCCATCTCCATCGCCGGTAAAAAGAGGCTTCCACCGTCTTCGAGTGGGGCCATCTCTTCTGTGTTTTGCTTCGGCCCGCGTTTGCCTGCCATGATTTATGCCGCGCAATGAATCGCGCGCCTATTCCCTCTCACGGGCAAAAAGTTAGCAACCCTCCCGTTAGCTAAGTGCGCGTTATCGTGTTAACACATTGATAAAAAGCCAATTAAAGTTGAAAGAAATTTGTGAACGGCTTGCAAAAGTCGCAAAAATGTTGAAGCAATGAGGTGTTAGGCAAGGCATGTTGATGGGTGGTTGGGAGAGGAGAGGAGGGAAACCGGAGTGTGGCACCGCAAAAAGCGGTAAATAGAGACACTTGTCCGAGCCTTCGATGGCAGGCAAGAATAGTTGTTAGGCGAGCCGCAGTAGCTGGTCTGCAGTGAGGGCGAGAACGGCAAACATGAGGTGAGCCATTACTTTCGCCGGGCCGCGCACCCGGGCTTTCGAGATTCCAAATTCATCTTTCAACCGCGCGTATACCCGTTCCACCATGGTCCTGCTGCGAAATCGCTCGGCTGGGGCGGGCGGCATCTCCGGTTTCTTTTTCCGGAAGTAAGGCAGTTGCGTTTTGCCGCTGGATCGTTTCTTTTCCGGGATGATGGCTACATGCCCCAACTCTGCACTGTGTTCGCGGATGGCTGTCGCATCATAGGCCGAATCCATCAGTTCGTATAGATACGTAACGCGCGCCGTCGTCAACTTAGTTAGCGGAATGGCCAATCTTGCATCGTGAACATTGGCCGACGTAAGTAACGCCGTAACGGGGATCTGTCCGTCGGCCACATCCAGATGTAGTTTGTAGCCACGCCAGTAGCTGGTTCCTTGCGTGCCCGCTTTCGCTCCAATGCTGCACTGCTGCGGTATCTTCCTCAGAATTGCTCTACGCTCAGTGGCTTCTGCTGTGCCGTAGCTGTTTTTTGGCCGTCTGCTCCTTGCGTTTCTGGCTTCTGCTGAGCTTGCGGTACGTTCGGCCCTTCAACGAC
>Ga0134125_10009118_pt1 | contig 11175 bp, 9 predicted proteins | sample KB31751_FD_96464 | JGI IMG/M metagenome (GOLD analysis project Ga0134125, IMG submission 96464) | Terrestrial soil microbial communities with excess Nitrogen fertilizer from Kellogg Biological Station, Michigan, USA - KB3-175-1 | ecosystem: Environmental > Terrestrial > Soil > Unclassified ...
ATGCCCGTTTTCCCAAAACGGCGCTTCCAGCACGGAGCGCTGCCCGCCGATACTCTCCGTCACCAGTTGCCGTTCCGCGAAAGCGAATATCGCCGAAAGTTTTTGTCGTTGTATCAATAATGCTCGCGAGCGCTTCCATCTATCCGCCGAGCGGAATCCAGCGCGATAAATGGATTCTCGATAGGCGGCCTCAACGTGCAACGCTTGATCCTTTGCGGCCCTATTCGTTCACTTTCGAAGAGGAACGCGACGCGAGCGGCGACGTTGTGCCCGTTGCAACGATTTTTCTAACGAATCGTGAGTGTCCCTGGCGGTGCGTTATGTGCGACCTTTGGCGCAACACACTTGCGAATGACACACCACCCGGAGCCATTCCCGCGCAAATTGACTATGCGCTAGCGCGCCTGAAACCAACCGGCCACATCAAGCTTTATAACAGCGGAAGTTTCTTCGATCCGCGCGCGATTCCAATTGGAGATTATCCGGCAATCGCGGGCAGGCTCAGTGCGTTTGAACATGTCATCGTAGAGTGCCATCCGGCGCTTATCGGCAAGAGCTGCTTGCGCTTTCGCGACCTACTCAATGGCCGGCTGGAAGTCGCGATGGGCCTCGAAACCATTCATCCGGATATTCTTCCGAAGCTCAATAAGCGGATGACTCTTCCTCAATTTGCAAGCGCCGCCACATGGCTTCGCAACAATGACATCGATCTGCGTGTTTTCGTCCTGGTGAAACCCCCGTTCATGCATTCCGAAGACGTCTCGCATTGGACGGAACGCGCACTCGACTTCGCATTCGACCACCACGCTACAGCCGTCACACTCATCCCTACTCGCGCGGGCGATGGAGCCATGGATCGCCTGCAGCAATCGAGCGAATTCTCGCCCCCAAGCATGGCCATGCTTGAGTCTGCCGCCAGTTACGGCATTGGCCTCCAGCGCAGCCGCGTGTTCACGGACCTTTGGGATTTGGAGCGATTGCGCACATGCGCCCTGTGCTTTGATAAGCGAGCCTCCCGCCTCCGCAAGATGAATCTCCAACAGCGTATCGTTCCATCTGTCGCTTGCAACGAGTGCGGAGGTAGCCACTGAGCGCCCTCAACTATGACATCGCCGTCGTCGGCTCCGGCTTTGCGGGGTCGCTCTTCGCCACGATTGCGAAGCGCCTCGGCCGTACCGTTATTCTCCTGGAAAAGAACAAGCATCCGCGCTTTGCAATCGGCGAATCCTCCACACCGCTCGCCAATCTGCTGCTGGAGGAGCTAACCGCTCGATACGACGTGCCTGCCCTTACTTCGCTTTCGAAATGGGGTACTTGGCAGCAGGCTCACCCTGAAATCGCTTGCGGGCTCAAAAGAGGTTTTACTTTTTATCACCACGTTCTAGGCGAATCTGCTATTAAGCCCGATCGCGCAAATCAACTCCTGGTTGCGGCCAGCCCACACGACACCATCTCTGATACCCACTGGTACCGCGCGGATTTCGATTATCTCTTCGTTAAGGAAGCGCAAAGAACGGGCGTTGATTACTGCGATCAGGTCGCATTGAACGGCGCAACCGAGTCTTCAGACGGCATCCTCCTGACCGGAAGACGGAACGGCTCCAATTTTTCCGTTCGCGCGAAATTTGTGGTGGACGCTACCGGCCCGCGCGGCTTCTTGCACCGTGCGTTTGAACTGGCGGAGCTGCGGCTGCCGGAAATGCCAGCGACGCAGGCCTTGTACAGCCACTTTTCGCACGTCGCGCCATTGGGGTACGACGAAAACAACACTCCTGCCGAGCAGCCTCCCTATCCTGTCGAAAGCGCCGCTGTGCATCACATTTTCGACGGAGGATGGGTTTGGCTCCTCCGGTTTAACAACGGAATTACTAGCGCCGGCGTCGCCGCAACGGATGACGCTGCCGAACAATTGCGTCTGCATGAGGGCGATCGAGCATGGCAGCGCCTTCTCAGCCTGATACCCCAACTGCAACATCAGTTTGCCAACGCCCGGACGGAACAACCGCTCACCTACATCCCGCGCCTGAGCTTCCGCAGCGGCGCCGTGGCCGGACGCAGCTGGGCTCTGCTGCCATCCGCTGCGGGCTTTATCGATCCGCTGCTCTCTACCGGCTTCGCTCTAACGCTGCTCGGCATCTCGCGTCTGGCGGAAATCGTGGAGAGTCATTGGGCAACCCGACAGTTTCGTCCCGAACTTGACGGCTATGCCGCTCAAACAGACAAAGAATTGCTCGCCGCCGCGCGCCTGATCGGGAGCCTCTATTGCAGCATGGCGGATTTTCCGCTCTTTACCTCTCTAACGCTGCTCTATTTTGCCGCCGTCATTTTTTCGGAAACGGCCCGGCGGCTTGGCAAAACGCACCTTGCAGCATCGTTTTTGTTATGCGATCACCCTGAGTTCGGGCCTCGATGCCGCGAAATCTTTAGCCGAGTGCGCAACGTCCAAACACCGAACGATTCGCGATGCATTCAGGAAGACATCCTACGTGTCGTTGAACCTATTAACCTCGCGGGACTCGGAGATCCACGCCGCCGCAACTGGTATCCGGTCGACGCCGCCGATTTGTACGCCAATGGCTGGAAACTCGGCGCTACTCACGATGACATCTCGGCACTGCTTCAGCGTTGCGGATTCACTTCGGGCTAGTCGCGGTTGCCAGTTCGCGATCTTGCTCCAGCAGTTGCCGCAGTTGGCGGGCTTGTTCGCGGCGTAAGTCGATTTCTTCTACCAGAGCGTTCCGCGTTTGAGAATCCGGCGAGTCTTTCAGTTGCTCCAGCAACTGCGTTAGCTCCTCAATCTGAGATAGGGCTACCGCTATCGCCTGTTCCACCAACTTTGTCTTGCCGGCAACCATGCTCTTCAAACCTAAACGATGACCGATATGGCAGCGGTATTCCCACAACCCCGCAAAATGCACCTTTTCCATTGCGCCGCCGCACTCCGGGCACGTTTGGCCGCCAGCGCTCATTGTCGGCTCGCCGGCGATGTCATGTCTCTCAGTCAAGAGACATTCTCCCCGAACTAGGCCACTGAGCAGGAGCTCCAGTTCCGCGAGTTTCACAATATAGTCTACGCACCCTCCCCGAATGGCGCTTTCGGGCATCGATCGATAGGCGGCGTCGTTCGGATCCTGCACTACCGTAACTCCGCCTTGCTGCTGAATCTCCCATAACCCTGATGCTCCATCGTCGAGTAGCCCTGTCAATACGACACCCACTACCCGAGGCCCGTACGCCACTGCCGCCGAGCGGAACATCACGTTGATGCACGGCCGCTGCAGGTTCTCCCTCGGGCCGCGTCCTAACTTGATGTGTCCGGATGATAACAGCAGATGCGCGTCCGGTGGAGCAAGGTAGATGCGGCCGGGCATGATCGGCTCGTCGTCCACTGCCCAATTGGCCGGTAAAGAACTGGTGGAATTCAAAATCTCGGCTAGTACGGTATCGCTGCGTCCGGACAAATGGAGGGTGATGAATAGCGCCGCCGGCAAATCTGTAGGCAGCATACCGACGAAGCTCTTGAGAGCGGTTACGCCTCCAGCCGAGGCGCCGATAACTACGATGTCTCGAACAGCCGTTTTGTGATTGGCTGCCATTAAACTTGCCGTTCACTGTTTAGCGTCGCCGTTTTAAAACCTATTTCGTTTAGCAAATAATAGGAGTGGAAAAGCACGTGGCAAGTTGCCCCGGTAGACTTTCGAGGCTCTCCCTAGCTCATGCAAAATGACGTAAGCGAATATCCGCCTCATCCGGTAAAACGTCCGCTGATGTTTCAGGGCTGGGATTGGCTTACGTTTTTACATTGGCGCTATGCGCCTGAAGTAGTTCGGCCGCTTATTCCGCGCGAACTCGAACTCGACACGTTCGACGGCGCGGCTTGGATTGCTCTTACTCCATTTATCGTCACCGCCTTGCGACCTCCCGCGCTTCCCGCCCTGCCGTGGATTTCGGAATTTCCCGAGATGAACGTTCGCACCTATGTGCGCGGACCGGACGGAGAACGCGGTATCTGGTTCTATACACTCGAAGCGGACCGCCTCGCCGCTGTTGCCGGTGCGCGACTGTCGTTTGGACTACCGTACCGCTGGGCCAATATGCAGTTGCGGTGTGACGCTCAACAGGTGGAATATACAAGCCGCCGCCACTTCAGCACTGCTAGGGCGCATGCCATTGTTCGGAGAGGTTCGCGCATCCAGTCGAATGAGCACGAACGATTCCTGACGGCGCGATTCCGCCTTTACACAAGGCTCGCGGGAAAGCTGGCCTTTGCGCAAGTGGAGCATCCGCCCTGGGCGCTCGAATCCGCAACGCTCGTCGATTTAAATCAGAACGTCATCCAACACTCAAATCTTCCCGCTCCAAGCGGCAACCCGCTCGTTCACTTCTCCCGGTCGATTCGCGTCCGCATTGGCCGGCCTACGTTTTTGTAGTACGCGCCTGGGCGGTACTTAAATCGTCACAATTACGCGCGGGGACTTCACGCGCGCGACGCGAGTAGCATCCCCAGATTTCCCAGTAGACGCGTCTACCGACAATTGCACGATAGCGCCGGACCACTTGTCGAACGCATAAAGCCGCGCTGCCGCAAGGTAGAGCCCACATGGAAAAACCGATGGGTCCTGCCAGGTGTCGTGTTGCGATAAGCTCCCCGAAATCGGATCGATGGCCCAAGCGCTTACTGTGCTTTCCGAAGCTCTAGCGGAATAAATAAATTTGCCGTCACGGCTAATGGCGAGAGTATCTCCGGATATTCGTTGAAATGGTGCTTCTATTTCACCGGTATCCCCATGATAGCGGTGACAGGAAATAGAAGACCTGAGTTCCTGAGCAACGTAGAGAACCGATCCCGATGGGTCGAACGCGAGTGCGCCGGGCCCGCTGCCCGCGCGCGTAGAAAAACCTGCCCTACGCACCAAGGTGCCATCCACAAGATTAAAGGAACTAATGCGGTCGCAGCCCAAATCGGTAGCTACCAAATATTCACCGGCCGGATGGAACACAAGCGAATGAGGATGTGCCGCAGATTGATATTTCTGATGAAGCCCGCATCCCACCTCCTTTCTGATTCCAGTTACTTTCCCTAATGCCCCATTCGTCTCAATGGAAATTACGTTGTAAACTCCACCGCCACCGGCGGCAACCGCAATAGTTTTACCGTCTGGGGAAATCGCTAGATGGCGTGGACGCGTTGCCGACAACGAGAGCGGCCGACGATTCAAAAAGTCAAGGTGTCCGCTATGGGCGTCGATCGCATACGCTTCCACGGTTCCTTGCGGAATGCCCTCATGCTCGTCAACGTCGTTCGCGGCATATAGATACTTTCCTCCGGGCTGAATGGCTATAAATGAGGGAGAAGGACTCGGAACGGTTTCGAGCAACGTCCAGTTACGCGGTTTGATGGCAAAAACACAAATTGCGTCCGGCGTTCCCACATAAGCAAATGCCGGGTCGGCGCGCTGCGCTCGCAGTGTAAGTGGATCAATGGCGCCCAGAACGGGAGCACAGGCGACGCTTTGCAAAAATGTGCGGCGGTTCATGTAGCCTCCTTCCTAAGCGCGAATGGACATGGCGTGATGAAAAACGTTATTAGGATCGTAGCGGCGTTTTACCTTTTGCAGAAACGGATATAAATCCCCGGTCCCATAGTAGAGTTGCGGCCAGAACGAATAGGCCAGCATGTCTTTATCCGGATAGTTGATATAGCACCCATCGTAACGATCGCTCGGATAAGGCGTGCCGGCGTATTTTGATTCCACATCCGGCGCGCCGTATACGTCTTTATAAAAGTCGCGCATCCATTGCAGACAGCCCGCGTCGTTCTTGGGATCCATCCAATAACACTGATACTGCAATTTCATAATGGAGGACCGCTGGCAAATGCCGGTTTCTTCCGCCAGCGCATCGCGGTTGATCGCGCCGCCATAGGAGTCCACACCAACTACTGAATTTCTAAGATCGGCTCCGGGAACGTCGCGCGTGAGGTGCTTATAGATGCGCTTCGCTTCTTCACGAGTGAAATTGCGCTTCATGTACGCGGATTTGTATTTTGCACGAACCTGCCCGCCGGCGCTTCCCCCTCCGTGCACTGTGGCATCCAGCCACAACATTTTGCGAATAGGCCGTTCGCCCGGACAAGGCTGCCCCGCATTTTCGTGATGAGGAATTCTGCTTTCTCCAGGAAGTGCGACCGCGCCGGGAGTGGGATCGCATGATTCAAACAAGTCAAGAAATTCATGTACAACGCTCAAATCCCGGCACGTCCCATCCGGATTGCAGAATTGCAGCGACAGACCGAAGCGTCGTCCGGATTTATGAGAAAGACCGAGCATCGCAAACAATCCCCATGTCTCCGGATCTTTGCCGCGAGTCTCCCAATAATGGCCGTATTTCGTCAAGATGTTGACGAAACGCTCCTCGGTCATCGTTGCCCAATCGAATGAAACACCGGCACGAACCACTTCATTCGGCGCCTTAGGCAACTTATCGAACAGGAAGCCCGTAATGATGCCGAAATTGCCCCCTCCGGCGCCGCGGCACGCGCGGAACAGATCGGGCTCACGACTTTTATCGACGGTCCGGGAGACAACCTTTCCACTCGAATCGACCGTCAGAATTTCTACAGCGGAAATCCAATCGACCGTCAGGCCGAAAAGCCGCGACAATACGCCATAGCCGCCACCGCTGAGGTGGCCACCCGCGCCTACCGTATAACAAGTGCCGGCCGGTATTGTGACTCCATAGCGTTTGTAGAGGTCGAGATAGACTTCGCCCAATTGTTGTCCTGGACTGATGCGATAACGATCGCCGTCGCCGGGCAGTCGTTGTGCGCTCAGAAGACTAAGATCGATAATGGTTCCGTTCGGATTGTTAACGACGAAATCTTCATAGCAATGGCCGCCGCTCCTCACCGTTGGCCGGTTGCCGGCATCGATAATGCGCTGCAAAGCCTTTGCGGTGGCCTCCGCCGTATCGCACAAATCAATATTGGCCGCGGCTTCATCCGCAGAAGCCGGCCAGCGTTGATTGCGGCTCAATTTTAAAAAGTTGTAGCGTGGATCCTGCCGGTCGACAACAATTATCATGGACAATCACCATGATGTCACTCCAGCGCGAGGGCTTTGTTGTATTGTTACATCTATCTGTTAACTTGCAGTATTCAAGGAGAAACCAATGGGATTTGGCTTTCGCAACATCGAACATGCTTTCGCCAGTATCGCGAAAGATACCGTAAAGACCGCAACTCTTTTTTCCGCGATTGCTTCGCGCGTCGAGAAAGCCGCGCCGGAAGTCGAAGCGTTAACCGAAATGGTCTATCCCCCAGCAGTCCTTATTGAGCGCGCCGCTTTCGGACTGCTGGGAATGGCCGCGAATGCCTCCACAGGGATTAGCGACGCGACGAAGGCCAACGGGCTGAATCTGACTCTCGATGAGCAAGCCATCAGGGAACTTCAGCAGATAGCGGCCTACCTCAAAGGACGCGTCGGCTCGATAACTAGCTTTGAAGATAAACCCGCCGCTTTGCGAACAGCCGAAGCAACCGCGTAACTCAGCCAATCTGAGAATGCGTTCTGTAATGGCCGGGGCCGCCCGGCCTTGCATCTTAAGGGGGTGATCTGACGGAAGGCGATCCATCTCGCGGCCTCCACAACGCTGTGGTGGCGCTCGCGGCATTGATGGTGCTGAGCATCATTGCATTAATCGCGGCGGCTGTGGGTGGAGTAGACGCGGGCGTGCTGCGCGATATGTCGCGTCCGGAATACGCAAGAGGACTTATCACTTTCCTCTTTGCCGTCGTGACCATCGGGTCGGCGCTGCTGCTCATCGTTGCGGGACTGATCGGATCGGGCGACGAGGTCAGTGATCGAAAATTTCAGCGTGGAAAAGAAGTACTCTCGCTATTGCTCGGTGTTTTCGGCACTATTGTCGGCTACTATTTCGGTTCTACACATGCCGGCGCAATGGCGGCCTTACGTATCTCGGGAATCGAAGCGCTTCCTAGCGTAACTGCAGCGGGCACAGTAGTCAGTGCCCGAGCACTTGCAGCCGGAGGATCGCCCCCCTATCGATATGTAATCACCCTCGACGGCGGCAATGGTAAAGAGACCCAGCAAGTCTCTGAAAATGGAGTTATTTCCGAGCGAATCACGCTGCCTAAAGAACCGCGAAACAAAACCCACAGCCTTCACCTGACAGTTGAAGATGCCGTTGGGCAGAAGGCGGAATCCGCAACTACAATCGAAGCGCTGCCTAGGTAGCGGATGCGAAAATAAACATTGCTCTTAGACGCTTTGCAAGCTTCGCAATTTCGTGAGCTGCTGCTCGCCTGGTATGCCGCGGCTATGCGCGACCTTCCGTGGCGCAAAGTCGCCGATCCCTACGCGGTTTGGATTTCTGAAATCATGCTGCAGCAAACCCGCGTTGCTGCGGTGATTCCCTACTATAATCGCTTCCTCGCCCGCTTTCCCGACTTCCGTTCGCTCGCCGAAAGCCCTGAATCCGATCTGCTCGCGCGCTGGAGCGGCCTTGGCTATTACTACCGTGCGCGCAATATGCAAAAGGCAGCTTCACTGATGGTCGCTGCCGGCGAATTCCCCTCAACCTACGACGGAATTCGAGCGCTGCCCGGCATCGGCGACTATACCGCCGCTGCAATCGCGAGCATCGGATTCGGGTTGCCTCATGCCGCCGTCGACGGTAATGTGCTGCGCGTGCTCAGCCGCCTGCAAAACGACGCAACCGATATCGCTTCCGTCGCAGGCAAGAAGAAATTGACCGCTATCGCAGATTTGCTGCTCGATCCAACGCACCCCGGCCAATACAACCAGGCCCTTATGGAATTGGGCGCTACGGTATGCCTCCCGCGCAAGCCCCAATGCCTGACGTGCCCAGTCTCGTCACTTTGCGACGCCCGCGCTAATGGCTCCCAGGATTCGCTTCCCATAAAACGCAAAGCCGCGCGCAATGCTGAAGAGCATCGCACCGTATATTGGATCGAGCGTGGCGCCAGTGTATTGGCATGGAGGCGCCCTGCCGGCGCCAGCCTCATGCCCGGTTTTTGGGAGCTGCCTGAACCGGAGCATCTCCCTGGCACCGCCGGACTAAATCGTTTAGGATCATTTCGCCACTCGATCACAATCCACAACTACCGTTTCACGGTCTATCTCGCCCAACCACCCGCCGCTACGAATGGCTGCGAATGGATCGCACTCGACAAGGTCGATGTCCTGCCTGTCAGTTCTGTACTGCGCAAAGCGGCGAAATTGGCCGCTGGAGTTAGCAGGGCCCTCGCGGCTTCAACATAGTGTAAGGCCCCGGGCACTACAGGTTAAATTCAGATCGCTAACTACCGTCCCCGCCAGCATAGGAGAATAACGCAAGAGGCTAGATTGATGAAGTTTCTTTCGTACTGCGCGGTCTCAACAATACTGGTGGCTGGATTTCTGCCGGCAGGCGCGTTCGCCGATGACGTAGATCTGGCATCGCGAGCCGGCCTGCCGCTTGAACAGACCGCAAGCCGGGGAATTGTTACTCGCGACCCTTCAACCATCGTGAAGTGCAAAGACGAGTTCTGGGTCTTCTATACCGGGCATGGCATTCCTTCCTTTCATTCCAAAGATCTGGTGAAGTGGGAGCCCGGGCCGCCGGTCTTTCGGACCGCTCCTGAGTGGATTGCCGCCGCCGTTCCCGAGAACCGGAACATGAGCTACTGGGCGCCCGACGTCATCCACCTTGGCAATCGATATCTGCTCTACTACTCCGTTTCCAGCTTCGGCAAAATCACTTCGGCAATCGGACTTGCAACCACACCGACTCTCGATCCAGACGATCCTGCCTATCATTGGACCGATCATGGCATTGTTGTGCAATCGCGCGAAGGCGGCGATTTCAACACTATTGATCCTTCCGTGTTTTCGGACGATAACGGGACCCTGTGGCTCTCGTTCGGTTCTTATTGGAGCGGAATCAAGCTGGTGCAACTCGACCCCAAGACCGGTAAGCGATTGAACCCCGATGCATCCCTCACATCGCTGGCCTACAACAAGTCCATCGAGGCGTCGTGCCTTTATAAGCACAATGGCTACTACTACCTCTTCGTTAATTGGGGCTCGTGCTGCCGCGGAGTGAAGAGCACTTACAACATTCGTGTAGGTCGAAGCCGCAAGGTTACTGGTCCGTACCTCGATAAAGATGGCGTTGACATGCTGAAGGGTGGCGGTACTCTGCTGCTTTCCCACAAAGGACCGCTGTTTGGACCCGGTCACGCCGGCATTCTTATCGATAACGGAAAAAGCTGGTTTACCTCCGATTTTGAGGGCGATACGCGGATGGGAGGAAAAGCCACCCTCGCCATAATGCCGCTTACCTGGAAATCAGGCTGGCCCCAGGTAGAAGTGGTCGACAAATAACAGCGCCGCGCGCTCGTTCAACATCGGGAAGGTGGCGTGGGACGCTGGCTTGTACCACACGCCCTGCCACACAACGCTTCATCGGAAATTTCTGCCCAACATCTTCTGCATCACACCTGAGAGCGCTCTGCCGCGCGATATCACTTCACACATGACAAGTGTCGATTACAATTTCCTACGGCAGCCTTCGCAGGGCCCTCGCGCAAACTCGCATCCGTGCTGTTTTTTTGTTGCTGGCCGCGACTTACGTCGCCTATGGAGCCGAAAGCTCAGGCCGCGTAGTCGATGCCGTCAGCGGCGAGCCTGTCCTCGGCGCTATCGTAACGTCCGGCAATGTGACGGTACGAGCCGGCGCGAACGGCGCCTTCCGCTTATCGGGCGGCGGGCATCAGGTCTTCGCTCGGGCATACGGCTACGGCAGAACCAGCGCCAGCACGCCTTCGCCCACTGAACCGCTGGTTTTAAAACTTCAGCCATTCACGCCTCATGCCGTTTATCTATCATATTGGGGCGTTAGCAGCGCGGCCGTACGCGAACCGGTGCTCCGGCTCACCGGCTCCACATCCGTTAATGCCGTTGTTGTCGATGTCAAAGGCGATCTCGGCTATATCTCCTACCGCACCGCTGCTCCTCTCGCGAGTCAAATCGGCGCGGTAAAAACGATCACTATTCCGGATATCCGTGCCTTTCTCGATCGCCTGCACGCGCAAGGTATTTACGCCATTGCCCGTATCGTTAGCTTCAAAGACAATGTGCTTGCAGCCAGTGA
>Ga0134125_10009119_pt1 | contig 11174 bp, 12 predicted proteins | sample KB31751_FD_96464 | JGI IMG/M metagenome (GOLD analysis project Ga0134125, IMG submission 96464) | Terrestrial soil microbial communities with excess Nitrogen fertilizer from Kellogg Biological Station, Michigan, USA - KB3-175-1 | ecosystem: Environmental > Terrestrial > Soil > Unclassified ...
CTGATGCCGAATTAATGAGAATGGGCGAAGTAAGCCTTAAATTAGCCGAACAAAACAGTCCGCGTATTTGGGCTGAGAAACTGATGAAACTAATAAATAACAAGTAGGAAGATGTTAGATAAAAACGCAGTTATAGGAGTAATAGGAGCCGGAACAATGGGGGGCGGTATAGCCCAACTAGCTGCGTCGGCGGGGCATAATGTATTATTATTCGATTCTTTTACCGGCGCTTCAGCTAAAGCTGTGGAACGCATAAAAGCAGGGCTCGATGGCTTGGTGAAGAAAGGGAAGATGGATGAGGCAAAGATGAACGGCATTTTGTCTAAAATAAAGGTTGGCGGAGTGCTGGAAGATTTTGCTCAATGCGGATTTGTAATTGAAGCTGTGATTGAAGATCTTGAAGTGAAAAAAGATTTGTTCCGCAAACTGGAATCAATTTGCAGGCCTGACGCCGTATTGGCAACCAATACTTCATCTATTTCAGTTACATCTATAGCGGCAGCATGCAAGGAATCAGGTAGGGTAATAGGCGTACATTTCTTTAATCCGGCGCCTGTAATGCCCTTGGTGGAAATAATACCCGGGCTGGCAACAGAAACTTCAATTGCACAAAAGGTTACTGAGTTTATTAAATCGTGGGGCAAGGTTACCGTGCTTGCAAAAGATACACCCGGCTTTATAGTTAACCGTGTAGCAAGGCCATTTTACGGTGAAGCCATAAGAATATATGAAGAAGGAATAGCAGACATAGCTGATATAGACTGGGCCATGAAAGAGATTGGTGGGTTTAAAATGGGGCCGTTTGAACTGATGGACTTTATTGGTAACGACGTTAACTATATGGTTACCGAAACAGTATGGCGCCAAATGTTTTTCGATCCCCGCTACAAACCATCCATTACTCAAAAGCGTTTATCAGAAGCCGGGTTCTGGGGAAAGAAATCGGGCAGGGGGTACTACAATTACGCCGAAGGAGCTGCACAGCCTACCTCTAACAAGGATACTAAACTGGGGAATGAAATATTTATGCGTATAATATCTATGCTTGTCAACGAGGCATTTGAAGCGCTTTATTATAAAATTGCAAATAGAGAGGACCTGGAAACTGCCATGACAAAAGGTGTTAATTACCCCAAAGGACTCATTGCATGGGGCGAAGAAATCGGTCTGAAAAAAGTTCTTGCTACGCTTGAAGGCTTGTCAGAAACATATAACGATGATCGTTACAGGCCAAGTGTGCTTTTAAAACGCAGTGTAAATTAACAGGAATAAAAAGAAATAATAAGCGGCATATAAGATGTTATTCAATTCCATCCCGTTTCTTTTCTTTTTCATCATAGTTACTTCCATCTACTTTCTCATTCCTTTCAAATTCAGGTGGGGATTATTGCTGGCGGCCTCCTGTTTCTTCTACATGTTCTTCAAGCCCGAGTATATCCTTATCCTCTTATTCACAATTGTAATTGATTACATAGCCGGCATTTACCTTGAAAAGATAGAAGATCATGCACAAAAACGAAAATTTCTGATAATGAGCTTTATTGCCAATATTGGGGTGTTGGCGGTATTCAAATATTATAACTTTCTTAACGATAATATAACAGGTGTGGCCCACTTATTTGGGTTTACCAATCATATTCCATTCCTTAAAATGGCTTTGCCCATAGGACTTTCATTCCATACCTTCCAGGCCATGAGTTATACTATTGAAGTATACAGGGGTAACCAGAAGGCTGAAAGGCATTTCGGTATTTATGCGCTCTACGTTATGTTCTATCCTCAGCTGGTGGCCGGCCCTATAGAGAGGCCCCAGAATATGCTGCATCAGTTTCGCGAGAAAAAGTATTTCAATTACGATAACGCAGTTTGGGGCTTGAACCTTATTGCGTATGGACTGTTTAAAAAACTGGTGGTTGCCGATAGGCTTTCAGTTTATGTAGACCAGGTGTTTGGGAACGTGGCCGGGGCAAATACGTCATCCATGCTTATTGCGTTATTTCTTTATTATTTCCAGATATACTGCGATTTCTCTGCCTATTCAGATATTGCACGTGGCACGGCAAAATTCATGGGTTACGACCTGATGATAAACTTTAACCGGCCTTATCTTTCAAAAAATATTTCAGAATACTGGCGGCGCTGGCATATTTCATTGGGGTCCTGGTTCAGTGATTATTTGTATACACCCCTTGCCACCGCAAAGCGCGATTGGGGCAAATGGGGTGTGATTTTTGCATTGCTGATCACATTCCTTATTGCCGGCTTGTGGCATGGGGCCGCATGGAACTTTGTCATTTTCGGATTATTGCAGGGTGTCGCTCTTTCATATGAATTCCTTACACGGAAATGGAGAAAGAAACTGGCCTCGAAAATACCGTCGGCAATATATACATGGGGAAGCATAGCCATGGCTTTTTCGTACTGGTGCGTTGGCTTAATATTTTTCAGGTCGCCTACATTTGCCATTGCCACTAAAGTGATTCATAAAATAGCTGAGCTGAATTTTAAATTCAATCTTGCACAACTTTGTGGCGATAAGGGGCCTTTGAACCTTGTTTTAAGTTTTGTTGTTGTATTCTCATTAATGCTCAGGTTCCTATTGCCAAAGGATTTGAAGATGCGTTACAGTGCAGTTTTCTTAACAGTTATAACATTAGGTATAATAATACTTGGAAAAAATGTCGCAGCAGAATTCATCTATTTCCAATTTTAAACGATTCCTGTTACGGGTATTTGTGCCGCTGTTAGTGGCTGTGGCTTTATTTGGCCTGTTGTTTCAGTATGTTTTTGAAAAGAAGATAATACTGGGTAGTGAAACAAACGGGGCATATAAGGTGAATAGGATAATAAGCCAAACTAACCCCGATGAAATACCTATTTTCGGCGCATCGCAGGCACAAGGTGGCATTATACCCGATATCCTGGGTAAGAACTATTTCAATTATGGAGTAGATGGTGTGGGCAATAATGTTCCGTTGTTTTTTGTTAAAGAGGAGTGCAAAAAGAAAAAGAAGTCGCCCTTAATGATAGTTTACTACGAGATTTCTGTCATATCTCATTCAATAGGCGATGTGTCATATTACCTATATAATGCCAATTACGAACCTGTTAAGGAACTAATGGGAAAGAATTTTAAGACCTACTTTAATATTCCTTTTCTGAAGTATTACGGCCAGTACGAAACCTATTTAAGAAATTACCTTAATGATAGGGTGAATCTGACCAAGTATACTAACCATGGAGCTGCCATTGAAAAGAACAGGGTGACCAGGGAAAGATTTGATGAAATGGTGAAGGAAAGAGAAAAACAAAAACCATATTTTCTGAGTGATACCGTAGTAACAAATGACTTCTTCAGGGTAATAGAAGCTAACCCTAACCGGATTTTTGTGATTATACTTGGTCCGTATCACAAATCCTGTTTCCATTTATACCAGGATTCCCCGGAGACCAAGGAATTAATAAGCCATTTCAGAAGGGAAAAGAATGTGCGGCTGATAGATTTGAGCATGAAAATATACCCCGACGAGTATTTTATTAATACAACCCACGTGCATTACGATGGGGCTGTAGCTATAAGTAAAGAAATACGGGACAGTATAGCTACGATTAAGCTAAATCAGTAATCCTAGACGTTCTTTTGCGAAAGTGCAGCCAGGTTTGCCATTTTGTAAAGCAGCCTTGCACCAACATTTGCATCCCATTCATCTTCACCGGGTGCAACCTCATTAATATCGAACGAAACAATTTGTCTGCCCGATTCTACTACCATTTCAATAAGGTGAATAGCTTCCCAGAATTCAAGCCCGCCGGGTACTGGGGTGCCTGTATTGGGGCATAGTTTAGGGTCAAGGCCATCAATATCAAAACTTATATAAACGTGTTTGGGTAAGTGTGAAACGATGTTTTGTTTTATATCGTACCACGATGCTCCATGGAACATTTTTTCTTTCATTGATTTATCGGAGAACAGTTTTACTCGACCTTTCGATTTCTCAATAATATCATTCTCGCCTTGTGAAAAATCGCGTATGGCAACTTGCACAAGCTTTTCCATGTTCTTTATCTTCAGTGCGTTGAACATGATAGAAGCATGTGAGTATATAAAGCCTTCGTAAGCATCGCGCAAATCGCAATGAGCATCGATATGCAAAATACCGAATGATTTATAACGCTCAGCTACCGCCTGCATTAAGCCAAGCGGGGTACTATGGTCACCACCAATTAGTGCAACAACTTTATTTTTCTTTAAGTGAGTAAGCGAACGCTCTTTCACCCAATTCATAAGCTCCTTGCATTCTGCATTAATCTCATCTAAAACGGCTTTCATTTTTTTCTTATCTCCTTTGCCCGTTGTAAACATGTCTATATATTCCTCGGCTTTCGGGCGCAGCTTCTTGCTTTTCTTTATCCACTGCTTGGGCATATCTTCCATGGCAATGCCAATCTTCCATGCATCGGGTACTTTTTCATCGAACAGGTCAACCTGTGCAGAAGCCTGCAGAATGGCTTCAGGCCCCTTTGCGGCACCGCTCTGGTACGATACGGTTACGTCCCATGGAACCGGAAGCGCCACTATTTTAGCATTTTCTATTGTATAAGGTAATCCGAATAGGGTATCGGCCATTGCAGGGCCGTCGATGTCGAATGCAGGAGTATTTTTTGCCATGAATACGAATTTAAGATGCCCAAAAATAAGAAAGCCCCTCAATTATGAGGGGCTTTCCTTTAGAATAATCTGATGAAATTACTTCACCTTAGCTGCAAGTTCTGCACCAGCTTTGAATTTAACAACTTTCTTAGCAGCAATCTTAATGGTTGCGCCGGTTTGAGGATTCCTGCCGGTACGAGCAGCCCTCTTAGATACTGAGAAAGAACCGAAACCTACTAAGGTAATCCTATCGCCTTTTTTAAGAGCTTTGGTTGTAGCATCTACAAGACCGTCAACGGCTCTTTGTGCGTCAGCTTTGGTGATTTTTGCTTCGTTTGCAATTGCGTCGATTAATTCAGCTTTGTTCATAATGTGTAAAGTTTATTTAGTTAATACTGGCGCAAATATATTGCAGCAAACCAATAGGAACGCAGGATTGCCGTCACAAAAGCCCTAAATTGTTGATAAATAGGGGTGTTTGTTAATAACTCGGCGTGGAAAGGCTACCCATAAAGCCTTTCAGGGTAATGCTATTTGTTAAAATGTGGCTTTCCATTTTGAGGGGTCAAGCGGAAAACCTCTCAGGAAATCACTTGTTTTCATTCGTTTACGACCCTCTGCCTGTAGTTCTAAAATCTCAATACTTCCGTTGCGGCAGTTTACAAATAACTGGTTTTTGTCATTTACGAATAACCTTCCGGCGTCAATGGTACCGGCGTGCTTAGCAGCTTTAAATACTTTCACAATTAGTTTTTCTCCGGTCACACTTTCTAATTCTGTCCATGCACCGGGGTATGGATTAAGCCCGCGTATAAAGTTATATACCTCTTCAGATGGCCTGTACCAATCTATTTTACAGGTCTCCCTGAATATTTTAGGCGCGGGGCTTAATTCGCTACTATGCGGCTGAGCCTGTTTTTCAATATTGTGGCCTTTGTCGGCAATGGCATCTACTGTCTTCACCACAAGTTCTGCACCAAGCGCCATAAGCTTGTCATGCACAGTACCCGCATCATCATCTTCTGTAATGGGTATACTTTCTTGCATCAGCATATCGCCTGTATCTATCTGGTGTGAAAGGAAGAAGGTAGTTATGCCTGTTTCATTTTCTCCGTTTATAATAGCCCAGTTAATAGGCGCAGCACCCCTGTATTGGGGCAGGAGGGAGGCATGCAAGTTGATAGTTCCATATTCCGGCAATGCCCAAACCATTTCGGGCAGCATGCGAAAAGCCACAACTACTTGCAGATCTGGTTGCAGCTTTTTCAATTCCGCAATAAATTCTTCGTTCTTCAGTTTTTCGGGTTGAAGAACAGGCAAGTTATGTTTCACTGCAAATTCCTTTACAGCAGATGCTTGCAGTTTTAAACCGCGATTAGCCGGTTTGTCGGGTACGGTCACCACTCCTACAACTTTGTGCCTGCTTTTCAATAAGGCATCGAGTGTCGCCACCGCAAAGTCTGGCGTTCCCATAAATACTATTCTAAGGCTCTTGTTCATAATCCTATTGGTGGCGGCGTGTTGGTTCCCATATGCTTGAATTTACTCCGCTAATTGCTTTAACCATACCTACAAAAATTGCCAGGTTCATAAAAAAGAAATGGCGTATTAATCGTAACAGTCGCAAATGTAAACCTATCTTTTGCAGAATGTAATCAAGCGGAACGAGTAGTATAAAAGTGCTTTCAGCACAAAAAGCATATTGGTAGAATAGGTTGAATTTCATTAAAAGAAAGCTGCTTAGGTAAATAAGTATGAATAATACAGGCCCTAACCAGCGCAATACTTTATGTGAAAAGAAACAGAAGCTTACTGCATTGAATCTGAATAATAATGGAAAGAAGGTAAACAGGTTTTGGAAACTGCCTGTGGCAATGCGTATCTTTCTGCGAAACTCTTCCATTAAATCGTTTGATACATCTTCGTACACAACCGCTTTCACTTCGTTAATAGCCTTGTAGCCTTTTTCAAGCACTTTCATGTTAATGTAAAAGTCATCGACCAGAAAATGTTCAGGAACAGGGGTGAAGTAATCTTTGCGAATGGCATAACACCCGCCAAATGGCCCCATCATGGCTCCCCATAGCACACCTTCATTGTATTTGCTGGATACTTCACCGCGTATGTAAAAGCTTTCTTCGTATGAAATGCCTTCTTTCTTCAGGCCTTTATGCAACATGTTCGAATCTACCAATGCTATGTTAGTGTTCTTGAAGTGCTTGGCAAGATTTAATATGGTGTTCTTATCAAATATCACATTGGCATCGGTAATAATAAGAATATGGCTTGTGGCGGCAACTGCAAGTTTATTTATGATGCGCACTTTACCGTTACGCTCCTTAAAACTGTTGAGCTTTATGTTTGAATGTTTGGCAGATAGGTTGCTTACAATCTCATCAGTTTTGTCGTTACTATTATCAGAGCCAATCAATATTTCAATTTTATCTGCCGGATAATTACTGTCTAAAATGCTTTGTAGTTTCTCTGAAATAACGGCTTCTTCATTATGTGCTGCAATTAGCACAGATACAGATGGAAGATAGGATTCATCATATACGTCGGTATTGTTCTTCTTGCCCATTGCCAATACCCTGAGAATAATAGGATAGAGGGCATAGGAGAAAACGACCCCGAAAAGAGCAAGCCAGAATATATATTGAGCGGCTGTTGTCAATTCGCTTTTGCTTTTATTCGTTCTTTGTAAAAGCCAATAAGTTTCTCCACAATCTTCTGAATATCATAATTAGCTAATGCAAATGCACGGGCGTTGTGGGCAAGCTCCTTAGTAAACTCCGGATTTTGAATTAATTGTTTAACCGCGCCACAAAATTCTTCAGGAGTATTGGCTACCAATGCATCCTTACCAAAGCTACACTCAATTCCTTCAATACCAACACTTGAGCTTATTATTACCTTACCTAACGCCATTCCTTCAATGATCTTTACACGCACACCACTGCCTGCTAATAATGGAGAAAGCATAATGTTGTATGTGTTCATGAAAGTCAAGGCATTATCTACTTCGCCATGAAAAACAACGTTAGTGTAACCGCCATTCTTCAGGCTATACGGCATATTACGCCCTGCAATGTGAAGTTTGATATTGGGTAATTCAGTTTGTAATTTAGGCCATACTTCTTTCAGAAACCATTCTACTGCCTGCAAGTTGGGGAGCCAATCAAGTGCGCCGATGTAGAACAGCGTATCGGGCTCAGTGCTTTGCACAGGCGTGTAGCGCGATACATTTATGCCAAACGGAATATGGGCAATAGGCGTTTTGCAGCCCATCGCTTTAAGTTGGTTCATATCATTAATAGTGGTTGTAGTAATTCCATCGCACAGGTTCACTGCATGTTCTTCGTATTTCTTTAGCTGGCGGGTAAGTATATTCAGGTAAAACCGTTTAATGGGGTTCTTTTCTTCTAATGCAAGCCTTTCCCAAATCTGCCATTCCACATTGTGGGCACGCATAATGATAGGAGCCTTAGAATGCTTTCTGATAATTGGAATATAAGAAGCCACATACAAGCCTTCAACCTGTATAGCATCATAGCTTTCTTTGGTCAATATTTCTTCCAGTTTCCTCTCATATTCTTTACTATGGAAACGCGAAATGTTGTAAGACTCACCTTTTAACAGTGCCACAAGTGCCTTTAGTGGTTTTACTTCATTATCTACTTCAACAGCCTTAAGCCCAATTCCATTGCGGAACTCAGCCGGTATGCTTTGCAGGTCAATAAAGTGCTTGGTAGTATTCATGGCCAGCATTTTAACTGTATGGCCTGCCCGTAAAAGCTCTCTTGAAAAAACACTTATACCAATAGCGCCACCATCTTTTTCGGGGTAGGGGACTTTATTGCACAGTTGCAGCACTTTCATGAAGCCAAAAATAGAAAATCCGCTCAATGCAGGGATTTGAAGATAGTAACAACTGTTAGTAATTTTATGCTGACGGATAAATAACTATTATCTAATTTTGAAGTGTGAAACAATATCACGATTTACTCCAACATATACTCGATAAAGGCGCCCGCAAGGATGACCGCACCGGAACAGGCACCCTGAGTGTGTTTGGTTATCAAATGCGGTTCGATCTGCAGGAAGGATTTCCACTGCTAACGACTAAAAAGCTCCACCTGCGTTCCATTATTCATGAACTATTGTGGTTCCTGAAAGGCGAAACCAATATTAAATACCTGAAAGATAATGGCGTATCTATTTGGGATGAATGGGCCGATGCCGAAGGAAATTTAGGCCCTGTGTATGGCTACCAGTGGCGCAGCTGGCCAACTTCAGATGGCAGGCACATTGACCAGGTTACAAATGTTATTGAGCAGATAAAGAAGAACCCTAATTCTCGCAGGCTTATTGTAAGTGCATGGAATGTAGGAGAGATAGACAAGATGAAATTGCCACCCTGCCACATGTTCTTTCAGTTTTATGTGTGCGACGGAAAACTATCATGCCTGCTTTACCAACGCAGCGCCGATGTGTTTTTGGGTGTGCCCTTCAACATTGCTTCATATGCATTGTTAACCTTAATGGTTGCACAAGCATGCGGACTTAAACCGGGAGAATTTGTGCATACACTGGGCGATACGCATTTATACCTTAACCATTTGGATCAGGCCCGTTTGCAGTTAACCCGCGAACCACGCAAGTTGCCCACCATGAAGATAAACCCTGAAGTAAAAGATATATTCTCATTCAAGTTCGAGGACTTTACACTTGAAGGGTACGACCCGCACCCTCACATAAAAGCCCCTGTGGCCGTTTAGTATATGATTCTATCGCTTGTAGCTGCTGCATCTGATAATAATGTGATAGGCAAGAATAATGCCTTGCCCTGGCGAATGCCTGCCGATATGAAGTTTTTCAGGGACGTAACTATGGGCCATACGGTAGTTATGGGCAGGAAAACTTACGAATCGATGATGAAGCCTTTGGCGGGCAGAAAAAACATGGTTATTACCCGAAATGAAGGCTATAAAGCCGAGGGTTGTATTATGGTTCCTTCGCTTATAGAAGTTAGGCAACTATGTAAAGATGAAGGTGAGGTTTTTATAATAGGAGGGGCTGAAATATATAACTTGTCTATAGAAATAGCAGATAAAATCTATTTAACCCGTATTCACGGGCATTTTGAGGGTGATGCCTATTTCCCTGATATACATGCAGATAAATGGAAGGAGACCGCCAGAAGGGATTTTAAGGCCGATGAAAAGAATCCTTTTGACTATTCTTTCATTGAATATTCGCGTATAAAAAAATGACGCTGTTTGTGTCTTTTTTTAGTAACTTTGTACCGTAATTAAATCTAACCCCATATTAGTTATGACAAAAGCAGAGATAGTTAAGGAGATATCCAGAAAAACGGGTATCGAGAGGACGGTGGTAGAAGCAACCATTGAGGCCTTTATGAACTCAGTTAAGGAACACATTTCCAATAAGGAAACAGTCTCTTTAAGAGGTTTCGGAAATTTTATTACTAAACGACGCGCTGCGAAGATAGCCCGCAATATTTCGAAAAACACGGCTATACAACTGCCTGCGCACTACATTCCCGCTTTTAAACCTTCTAAGAAATTCTCCGAAAAGGTAAAAAAGTCAGTTAAGTAATATTGCTCTATGGCGTCATTATCTTCGCGACAATTGATTGCCATAACAGCAAGTGCAGTACTATTAGTTTCACTTTACTTCGTTAATCAAAAGCCCCCTCTTACACAGGGAGCTCCGGCTCCTACGGGTGGGCATGTAACGGCTGCTGCCGATTTTACAAAAATTGTTGATGAGGCCAAAGCCCAGGTTACGGCTGGCAGACAGAGCTTTATAAACAAGCTTGATAATTCTTTGGCTGGAAAATCGCCCGAAGAGCAGGCACCTATTCTTAAGTCTATTATAGATGCCTATGATAGTGCCGGTGCACCCTTGCCCGCAACTACCTATATGGAAAGGTTGGCAGGGCTTAAAAACTCGGCTGACCTGTGGTATCTTTCCGGAGACCGCTACTATAATGCTTCGCAACTTACCGAAGACCCACAAGTAAGGACAACCCTTATACGCAGGGCATCTGATTGTTATACCAGTTCATTAAAGATAGACTCAACCAACCTCGATACCAGGGTTGGGGTGGCAAAATGTATTGTTGAGGGCGGCGGAGCGCCTATGCAGGGTATACAGATACTGGAAGGGGTAATTAAGAAGGATTCCAATAATAAGAATGCCCAGATAGCTTTAGGTGAGTTTTCTATACAATCGGGCCAATATCCTAAGGCTTTGTACAGGTTTAACAAGGTATTGCAGATAGACCCCAAGTACATTGAAGCCTATGTTTATTTGGCCGAAACCTATGAAAAAATGGGTAATAAGCAGGAATCTATTAAGAATCTCGAAAAATATAGTACTTTTGTCGCCGATAAAAAACAGAAAGAACAGATTGATAGCTATATTTTAAAGCTGAAAAACGATACTGTTAACAAATAAGTAACAATAAAATTAGTCGAGCTATGCCTTGCGGAAAGAA
>Ga0134125_10009120_pt1 | contig 11173 bp, 16 predicted proteins | sample KB31751_FD_96464 | JGI IMG/M metagenome (GOLD analysis project Ga0134125, IMG submission 96464) | Terrestrial soil microbial communities with excess Nitrogen fertilizer from Kellogg Biological Station, Michigan, USA - KB3-175-1 | ecosystem: Environmental > Terrestrial > Soil > Unclassified ...
CACGTAGATGGAATATTTTTCGATGAGATGGCAAATTGGTCAGGCCTTGAAACATATTATGCAACACTGAACAACTATGTACACAACCACGGACTGAAAATGACCGTAGGCAATCCGGGAGCAGATACATTGTCCAGCTATATCGGAACAATGGATAATCTTGTCATTTACGAAAATCCAGGATTACCAACAACCACCAACCTTGGAGGATGGCACACAAGCTATGCCAAGACAAACTTCTCGTATATGGCATATGGAGTGAGTCTGCCTAGTCTGAGCTACGTTACAAGCACTTCAAGCTATGTATCATACATCTACATAACAAACGATGGTGGGGACAACCCATACGATACAGTTCCATCATACTTTGGAACGGAAGTAGCAGATCTTGACACTGGATCTTCAGTTGTACCAACTGCTCCAAGTGCACCAACGGGATTGACAGCAACTGCTGCATCAGCATCACAAATCAATCTATCCTGGACTGCTCCATCAAACAATGGTGGTTCTGCAGTAACTGGTTACAAGATTGAAAGATCAAACAATGGTGGTTCAACGTGGTCTACAGTTGTATCAAACACTGGAAGCATTGGAACAACATACGCGAGCACTGGGTTGACAGCAAATGCAAGTTACACCTTTCGTGTCTCTGCAATTAATCTAGTTGGAACAAGCTCTCCGTCAAGTACTGCATCTGCAACAACGTCTACAACATCCACTGGTGGTACCGTAACCATAACTGTGAAAACAGTTGGACTTTCAGGCAATACCATAACTGGATTGTGGACAACATTGATCTCTGGCGGTACTACCACAAAGAGTGGTTATACAACCAAGACCTACTCTGTAACTGCAGGGCATACATACACCGTGACTGTTGCAAACTATAACAACTATGTCTTTGATCATTGGAGCAACGGAAGTACAAACTCCAATCTGGTAATTACACCTACACAGTCTGTCACACTGACAGCATACTATCAACAGTAGATGTAATTGTCTGAAAAGACATTTCCCACCGGTCATCAACTGATGACCTCTTTTTTATTTTCTAACTACAATATCTCTAGATGTTTTTTTGTATTGATTGTGATTATGCTCTGAGTTGAATTACACTCTCTGCAGAATCGTGTTGTATGTTTTTCTCAAATGCAGCTAAATGCTGTAACCGATGTCTCTTGATTATGACAGATATTTTTCTTGCAAGCGATATTGGGCCAATTGCTGCCTTGCTTGTAACTAGAATGATGTTGTCAAACAATGGAAAAGAGAACATGGACAAGTTCTTTCTATTGGTGTGGATATAGCCAATCTCTCCAAAGTCTTCGTCAAAATCTCTGCCCATTGATATTGTCAGTGCACATTGCATGAAAAACATCTCATTTTTTTGTTCGGGTGCTTGAAAGTTGGTGCTGCCTTGAACTTTGTACTCTACTGCCCTTCCGTGCTTGTTTATTATGGAAACTGACTGGATGTTACCGTTTATTCCTAGGATGGTATCGCACAGTTTGTCAAACCCTGTGGTGGAATCATAATTCATACTGATCATTGGTAATGAAGAAGTTGTTATAAAATAGTTTGAAACATTGTTCTATAACAGTTTTTGATCGCTGTATGATTTAACAAATATCTGAACATCTCTAAATCTCGGCAGGCTTTTGCGTGACTGTTTTTCCTTCACCGCCTTTTTTTCTGCGTTTTAGGCCAATGCTGATAAGTGTGATAAAAAAGCCAAGACCGCCAATCAGTCCTGCAATATTTCTAAGACCCATGTTTACTATCAAATCCTGATCAAAAGCAGTTTTTTCGGAATCTGTCATATCTGGCTTGCCAGCAGGTTCTGTCTCATTAAGATATGCATAAGATGCAAAGCCTGCAACAAGCATTGTAACACCTAGTGCCAAGACACGTTTGTCCATGAAATAATTTCTAAATCGCGGTAAATAACTTAAGCTATGCGAAGCTCAAATTGTGGTACAAGGCCTTTTTCAATTCCAAACTGGAACAAGTTCCTGATTGCCTGTTCTCCTAGCACTCCCATCTCAATTGTTACATCATTTACATACATTCTAACAAATCTATCAATTGTCTCCTTTGATTGTCCCCTACCATACTGCATTGCATAGTCTAATGCTTCACCAGGTCTTGCCATGCCGTATACAATTGATTCACGGAAAAACTCGTCAAACTTTTTGATCGTATCAATTCCAAAGTGATTACTCATTACATTTACTCCAAGTGGCACGGGTAATCCTCCAGTGCTGTCTCTCCACCAGGAACCAACATCTAAAAGTTTTACAAGATTTTTTTGGTCATATGTAATCTGTCCTTCATGTATTACAAGACCTGCATCGACTTGACCGTCTGCTACTGCATCTGGAATGTCACTGAATTTCATTTCTGTATAATCAAACTTGCCAATCATCAATTCCAACAGTAAAAATGCCGAGGTAAGTTTTCCAGGAATTGCTATCTTTGAACTTTGTAGTTTTTTTACATCCATTTCTTGTTTTGCAACTACAATTGGACCATAACCCTTACCAAAACTTCCACCGCTTCGAAGTATAGTATATTCATCAAGATATGCACACGCGTGAGCTGATACTGCAGTTACATCAAGCTCGTGCTTTAGGGAGCGCCTGTTTAGAGTCTCAATATCCTCTACAACGTGTTTTACATTAAAGTGAGGTGAGGTGACCTTGCCGCTTAGCATGCCGTAAAACATGAAAGCGTCATCTGCATCAGGTGTATGACCTATGGTAATATCCAACAAGGGATGATCTTGGAAGCTATAATAAAAATCAAGTTTTGGTATGTTCTGTAAAATTATGAAACTTTTGACAACTTGTTGTAACAAAACCAAAACAAGATCTTGTAATGTAAAACACAAAACTCTAGATCTTCCATGATCCGTTAATTTTTTTTATAATTCTTCTAAACGTTTAATAGCGGCTAGAAAAGGATTTAGCTAAACCATGAAATTCAAGGCAACAGATCAGATTCTAAGCATTATTGGTAACAAGAAGAATATTCGCAACTTTGGAGTAATCGCACACGTAGATCACGGCAAGACAACCATGAGTGATAGTCTTTTGGCATCAAGTGGTATCATCAGTCCATCTGTTGCAGGCCAAGCTCTTGCACTTGATTCCATGAAACTTGAACAAGACAGACAGATGACAATCGTTCAAGCAAATGTTACTTTACTTTATGAACAAAATGGGGAAGAATATGTCATCAACATGATAGACACTCCAGGACACATTGACTTTACTGGTAGAGTAACGAGAAGTCTTAGAGCAATTGACGGTGCAGTTGTGGTATCAGATTCTGTTGAAGGTATCATGACACAGACTGAGACTGTAACACGCCAAGCATTAGAAGAAAGAGTACGACCTGTTCTTTACATTAACAAAATTGACCGTCTCATAAAGGAGCTAAGATTGCCTCCAGAAAAAATGCAAGAATGGTTACTTGAAATTATTACAAACTTTAACAGACTAATCGATATTTACGCAGAGCCAGAATACAAGGAAAAATGGAAGGTAAGTATCCAAGACGGTAGTGTCTCATTTGGTTCTGCAAAGGACAAGTGGGGATTTAACGCAGATGTAATGAAGAAAAAAGGAATCTCATTCAAAGATATCTACGAAGCATATTCTGAGGGCGGTGATGTCAAAAAGTTGGCAGAAAAAGCTCCATTGTATGACGCAGTACTTGGAATGGTTGTAAAACATCATCCATCTCCTGATGTTGCACAAAGATATAGAATTCCAAAGATCTGGAAAGGAGATTTAGATTCTGATATTGGTAAAGCACTGATGAACTGTGATGACAATGGTCCTACTATAATGATGATTGTAAACATGACAGTAGATCCTGCAGCAGGTCCTGTTGCAATTGGAAGATTATTTTCTGGCAGGATAAAAGACGGTGACAGGATACACTTGATTGATACAAAACGAGAAGGCAGAGTACAATCTGTAAACTTTTTCATGGGCAACCAAAGAGAAATGGTGGGACAGCTTGCAGCAGGAAACATTCCAGCTTTGCTTGGACTAGAACATGCAAGAGCAGGTCAGACTTTATCATCTGTACCTGGCATTCCAGCATTTGAGGGAATCCAATATGTATCAGAGCCTGTCGTACAAATTGCAGTAGAACCAAAACATCCTAAAGACTTGCCAAGACTAGTTGAAGCATTAAACCGTATTACAATAGAAGACCCTAACTTGGTTGTAAAAATTAACGAAGAATCAGGTGAGACTGTGATTGCCGGCATGGGTGTGTTACACCTTGAAATTGCAACTGCACTAATTGCAGATGCCAAGGTGGATATTGTTACATCACAACCATTGATCAATTATAGGGAAACAATTCGAGGCGGTGCAGGACCTATCATGTCAAAATCACCTAACAGACACAACAAGATATTCATGAAGGTCGAACCATTGGATGAGAAAATTGCTGAGATGATACGAAACGGTACACTAAACGAATACAAGGACAAGAAGGAAGTTGCCAAGATTCTCAAAGAAGCAGGCTGGGATGGAGACGAGGCAAAACGTGTCATGCGATTTGATATTAGAGGTAATGTAATGGTAGATGGAACCAAAGGTGTCCAGTTTGTGGGAGAATCTACCGATTCTATACTGTCTGGCTTTGAAGATTCTGTAAAGGAAGGTCCTCTTGCAAGAGAACAGGTGAGAGGATGCAAGTTTACATTCCATCATTTCGTTCCTCACGAGGATCCAGCCCACAGAGGCTTGTCCCAGTTGGGACCTGCTGCAAGAAGAGCCTGTACTGGTGTCATGCTTTTGTCTAATCCTGTTTTGCTTGAACCAACACTTGGAATCGAGGTTCGTGTACCACAAGAAATGATTGGAAACGTTGCAGGTGTGATATCAGGAAAAAGAGGAAAGGTGCTAAACATGGAACAAAAAGGTGTGATACACATCATATCGGGTGAGCTTCCAGCATCTGAAACATTTGACTTGTCTGAAATAATGCGAGGCCAGACTGCAGGACGTGCCATGTGGAACACCCACTTTAAGGCATGGACTCCGGTACCAAACTCTATCTTGACCAAGGTAATTGCTGATATAAGAAAGAGAAAAGGATTGTCACCAGAAGTGCCAACTCCAGATGAATACGTAGATAGCGAGTAAAAATAGTAACCCATCTCTTTTGTGAGGCAAAATGTGCTATTTGTCGTAAACTTCTAAAACCATAAAGTCCAAAAGATCATGTGAGACTTCAGATTTTATTTTTCATTATTCCATCTATGATATTGATAGGATTTGGGTGTTGGATTTTAGGAAATGCAATTCCAAATTATTTGCAGGAAAATAAAGAACTAACTGATAGTAAAGCCAATTGCGATGGAGTTCAATGTCTTTGCAACAATCTCATATGTGTTACAAAAGATACCCTCATCAAGAGTTACGAAGGATATTTTGGTTGGGGAATAGGATTTACTTTGGCTGGTAGTATGATCTTGGTTGTTTCTAGAAAATGGTGGATATGAAAAAATTCTCGACAACTACTTTATGGTATAAGTTATGATTTGTAGGAAAGAATTTAAGATCAATGCGAAAGTTATAGTTATTTGTTGGACACTTTACAACAACATTCTTCCATAGTGCAGTTAGGACATTCTTCATTGGATTTACTTCGTTTACAATCTTCTGGAAAACATCCGCAATCTGCACATTTTATTGGCATGATATTATGGCTCTACAAGGAAATAGAATCATTACAATGTAAAGTTTCTCAAGGGGTATGGCTTTTCAATCAAGGTCAAAGATTCTAAAACCATCCGCAAAAATTTTGCTGTTAAAATGAGACTTATCTACTAGTCGATTTTTGTCTTAGATAATATTTTGTACTAAAACCAAAGTGTTTCAATTCAGAGTATATCTCAAGCAGATCATAATAGCTAAACTTGATTTTTCCAAGGTCTTCTCTGCTTATTCCAAACTTGTTTAATACGTCCAAGAGGAAATCTCTGTTAACTAGACCAATAACATGTGAACCATCATCTCTTATGATACAATGGCCTAATCTTACAGTTATTTCATGCATACTAGTCCAATAATTTTTTTATATTTATGATTGGTCTTCCAAATTTGGAAATCATGAAACCATCTTAGGTATTCCAGAGCATATGTCGCTTAGTACCTGCGAATTATACTGCGCTGGATGGGGGTCAACACTGGCTTTAGGAAGGATCTTGCAAATCACATCTGGAAAGATATAATCTGCCATTACATAGACTCCGATTAAGAGGCACCCAATTAAAATTACCAGTCCGAACACTGCTCGCATTAAATTAGTTATCTTATCTTGGTCTATAATAGTAATTTTAAATTATTTCAAATATGATCAATTTTCTCAAAACAATTTTTGCTGATGACAAGTAAAAATAGTAAACCCAACGCTTAGGCGTGACAACTGAAGCTACTAGATACTTGCAAAAGTTATGATTTGTTGGAAAGATCTTAATACTTGCAAAATGTATGATTGTGTAAATTGTCAATATTCTCTGGAAATAATAAAACACGAAAAAGGCTCACACGTCCTACAAAAATAAAAGTTGCACGAGCTCAGAATTTCATGTGCTATCATTGTAAAAGACAGATAGAAGATGATGATGCATTTGACATTTATTATAAAGATGGGGATTCTACGAACTACAATATTACAAATCTAAAGGTGATTCATGTTAAATGCCATTAAGGGATATGTAATAAAAAGAAAAAAAATCACTATACTGTCAAACCCGGGTTATGTGTATTTGAATTCTAAGACATCTCGGTCGTTATATACAAAACATGGGCTTGCCAAGTATGGCAAGGATTATGATTGCAGAAGATTCCGAGGCAACAAGACTGGTTCTAAAAGACTCGCTTCACATAGGACACCATGACTTGGTTGCAGAGGCAAAAGATGGAATCGAAGCAATAGAAAAGTTCAATCTGATACATCCTGATGTTTTACTGCTTGACATATCCATGCCAAAAAAAGATGGAGTATCGGTATTACAAGAAATAATGTCATCTGATCATGAAGCAAAAATCATCATGATTACTGCAGACGAAAACTTTACCACTATACACAAAAGTACTGTGGAAGGAGCTCAAGCATATATCATAAAACCATTCAGTTTTACAGACGTGTTAAACGCCATAACAATGGTACTAAACTAGTACTTCGTAACATCTTATCAGTCCACAATCTGTTGGAAATGATTTAAAGTCCATGTCCTAGTTACAATGTCATGATTCGCAGTTATAAAATTCTAATAATTGGAGCATGTATGGAACTTTTTGTTTTATCTAATATTGTAATTTACCATATTTTTCTTTCTCATGCTCCGTATAGTACAATACTTGTTGCTCTTGGTAATGTGATTCATCCTATACTATTTGGAGGAGTAGCTGTATTGTTAGCAGGTACAATAATCTTCTTTAGTGATAAAAGAAAGATTCAGAAAATCTAGTAACATTCTTTGTGGTATCATCGTGTATGGATGCTAACTAGTCATGCATTAACTCTGGTTCATATATCTTGGACTCGTTTTGGTAACAAGTGATTTTTGCTAGAAGATTCGTGTTGTTTCACAAAAGATGTTTCTATGATATGGTATCTAGCGAGGATGATGATTCTGAGGATGACGATTAATGGATACATGAAAATTATGCATAATTCTTTATAGGCAATTTTGAGTCATAATCTTGATGAAGACTCTGGCAGGCCTGTTTTTCATTTCATTACTGTTCTTTCTAACTATACAGCATGCCCAAGCTCAAGTTGATCCTGGTAACGATCCTGTAATGTGGAGCTATGTGGACCAAACCCAGTTTTGGGTTATACTTGTTGTACTGGTCATAGTCGGTGGTGGATTTACGATATACTTTCGCAGAAAGCCCTCTCCAAAAAATAACCCCTAGGCTTTGGGTTTTACAGTCTTGCCCCTGAGTAATTTTTGTAATCCTGGAACCATCATTGATGTGATTGCAACAAAACCAAAACCTGCTGCAAATAATGCTGCCAGGTGAGATTCATAAACACGCATGACAAGAAACGATGCTGCTGAGAGGCCAAACATAATCAAAGATATTGCAAACATTGTGTTGATTTTCAATTTACAAACCCTTTGACCGTACTAGATTTAGCAATTTCTACTGGGAAAAAGGCAGCGTCAAGAGTAAATGATTTATCTTGTGTGAAATTATACATCCTAGACCACAAGGACTCTAACGGGATGATGTTAGTATGGCAATCCTTTGACCGATTAGATGTACTGTGGTCAAATCCTTTTCTAATATGGGTATATTGTATCTGTAATGGGATTATTTGGAGGCAAAAAAGAAGAGTATTGCTCGGTATGTAACAAGAGGACTCCTCGTACAAGTAAGCCCAAGAAAGAATGGCACATCAAAGGCCAACTGTGTGCAAAATGTTTTGTAGATTTTATGAAAAAACCTGTTGCGAAAAAAAAGAGTGATGATGTTTGTGTTGCATGTGGGGCAGAACCAGGCGGGCTAAACCTATGGAAACCAAAAAAGGAGTGGCAATTACAAGGATGGCTTTGCGAGCCATGCCTTCATGAATGGGAAAAGTCTGATAATGAATTAAAGAAAGCCTGCATCGTATGTAATGCCAAACTTGGCTTTTTTCCACGCTATGCAAAAAAGGAATGGAACCTCAAAGGGTATTTGTGCAAAAACTGCTGGAATGCCCAAGAGTCAAAAACCTGAAAAAATCACAAATGATTCTACTCTGGAGGGTTTTGGACAAATACATTACAGATCAACCAGTCTGTCTTGGAATCACGGTATTGTACGTTACATGTAACAAACTTGCCCTTTAGTGCTCGCTCCAAGTCTGCAATGGTTTTCTCTTCATATTGAGGATCCTCGGGATTATCCACCTTGGCAATCATAATCCTCTCAACATTTCCGTATTCTTCCTTGTTGTCTTTGCGAAAATGTGTAACTGACATGTCAAAAGTATTTCCTGATAGACATGCAATTACTGGACCGCCTATTCCATCGCCCATGTTTTGTGTATTTTTTGTGTACCATAATTAACTATTCCACTATGGTTCCTATGTGGTTCTAAACAGTCTATTGTCAAGATCTTTATGATATCAAACCACAAAATAAAACCATGAGTAAAACCGAAGTACTAAACGAGAAGACAAACAAACCAGAGACAAAAGAAATCTATTCAGTATACCGACAGAACGTAAACCGTTACTTTGAAGAAGCAGAGAAAAGCATGGTGCAATGCATGGAGGCAGCTTCGAGCCTGCAACAAGAATTTGTCTTGGCATGCAAAAATGCAATAGACAATACGGTTGCATTCCAGCAAGAAGTGGTGACAAAGAGCGGACTTGGTTCAAACATTCCACAGTCTTATCTGAAATCAATCAATGATGCATCAGACGAATTTGTTAAAGCCATCTCTCTTCAGAACAAGGCAGTGATAACTGCAATCGATGCTACAAGACAGAACATCAAGACATTCAATGACAACTTGAAGACATTTACTACTATGGATACTGGCACAATGTCATCATGGTTTTCAGCCTGGAAACCTGTACGAAATCCATAGATCATATCTTTTTATTTTTTAGGCATGAAAAAATAATTTTTCTTTGTATTTACGCCTTGTCTAAACGTCAATCTAGGCACAATCCAACATTTTTGTTGCAAAATTGTATTGAATTGATAAATAATTTTTCTGACACTATCACATCATGACAAAAACAAAAACAATCCGAGAAATGCAGGGAGGAAAACTCTGATGACTGACTCGGCGACAATCACAAAGTGTTTAGACTATGCAGTCCAGATAATGCAATGGGTTGATGGAAAAGAACACCTGTTGGCAATGGGCAAAGTCTTTCTCTGCACGCTATTCCTAGGAGGTCCATAGCAATGGCAGTAGAAAAAACCGGCAAGATTCAAGAGATACGTGAAACAGTATCTTGCGCAGTTGAGATAATGCGACAGATAAGGGCACCTGGAGTGCAAGAGTCCCTTGGAAAAATAATGGACATGGGTACAGTTGTCAAGGATATAATCGAGGCACTAAAGACACCCGAGATGGTCAAGAATATAGAAAATTTCCGCTTGATTACGCAAAACATCAACGAGGCTTCTGAAAAGATGCACGGTACCATAAAACTAATGGAAGAGACAGGTGTCATACAAGAAGCCAAGGAATTTACAAGGTCTGCCAAAAACATGATGGACCTGATTGGAAATACCGGCCAAGACCTAAGGGAGGTAAATGCTACAGTAAAATCAGTCTTCAGGTCAGTCCAAGTGCTGGTCGACGATATCAGGCCTGCAGAAAGCAGATATTAATATTGATTATACTTTTGTATTAATCATGACAGAATTTGATAGAGTGTTGTGCTCTTGTACAAGTTGCAGGTGTGGTCATTATGGAAAAGGGTCAATTGACAATTTTATGTGTGATAACTGTAAAAACGACATCCATGGTGGAATGAGACCTGTCACAAAAGCGGTAAAATCACACTAGTAGACAACTATTTCATTGAATATATTTTACCTTACTTTTTTGTATGACTAGATTTTCATTTTTGCGTTCCATAGTGCCTAATTTTCTATTGTGATGCAGAGTTTTCATGGCGCAGTATACAACCGAGTAAGATTTTTTATTTGATAGAATACTACGGTATTGTTTTGTAAACTGACTCGAACAGAAATCTCTTTGGTGTTATTCAAATTGATACTGAGTATTTGATATGAGCCGTTCTTTGAATATGATGTTCCAAGTGCCATAATCTCACAGTAGTTGCTATTATCTATGAATTTTTTAATTATAGGATCATCCATTGCTATTGATTCAACTTGCTGTCTTGTGGCCAGACGCGTGGCATCATCTTGAAGATCTGCTAGTTCTGGATCTGTACAACCCAACTTGGTAGTTTTTGTAGAATTTTGAACAATTTCATATGATGTAATTGTTATCGCTATTACTACAATCCCAATTATCATTCCAAGGTGTAGAGTTTTCATTTTATCTAAACTACTCTTATCCAAAACGGTTCTTCTGCGCTAGAACCGTTCATTTGTTGATTTGTTTCAGAATACAGATTCGTTCTTGCGAGGATACCTAGTTGATACAAGCCAGA
>Ga0134125_10009122_pt1 | contig 11172 bp, 7 predicted proteins | sample KB31751_FD_96464 | JGI IMG/M metagenome (GOLD analysis project Ga0134125, IMG submission 96464) | Terrestrial soil microbial communities with excess Nitrogen fertilizer from Kellogg Biological Station, Michigan, USA - KB3-175-1 | ecosystem: Environmental > Terrestrial > Soil > Unclassified ...
ACCGATCTTGCTGGCAGAGTTCAGCGATGTCGGTCCACGCCAGCCGACCCGTCTAGCGAATAACATCATTTCCTTCCGTCTCGATCGCTGCATGGTACGAGGTCTACAATGTTCCTTTGTCCAAGTGCTCGAACGGGGGCCATCGGATCATCATCCCATCCTGCTGAATCTCAGCAGCAGTTCGGCAGGCGAAGGACTTCTCGAGCAAGGATCTGTGCTGCTGTCCGGCGATAGTCGGATGAGCCGTCGTCTCCGTTTGGTCCATTCGATGTGGCTCCGATCGACCGCTCAGTCCTCCGACAGAATTCGTGTGCCGGAAACTTTGAGGCGAGCGCAGAAGTTGGTGAGGACCAAGCCCAAGCAAGAAGCGAGTCCGCTTTCTGGGCACGGCAATAATCAGTTGCACTAAAGGCCTAACGCCCCAAGGCTGTGCCGTAGACTTGAGCAGGCCCCGTCGGGTCAAGATCTTATCTGATCGAAGCGCCGCTCTGATCGTTAGGCCAGGCTGCGACCAAATCATCCCGAAATAGAGCTTCGTCCGGGCGAAATGCTCCAGCGCTTTGCGGAAGGCTTTCGCCTTCCCCCTCGTCGCGAAAGCATATTTTGACGTTAAGCCATCGTCGGGACGTATCACACTAGGAACAAATGGCGTTGCGTCGCGTACGCGCGATTTGGGTGCATCGTGGTACTCAATCGAGCACTTACTCGTACGCCCAAGCTAAGCGCTGGGAGACGGAGCAACTCCTGCTGCGCGAGATGTTGGAACGGATTCTCGTTCCCAATGAGTAGAGGCTGTTGTCTATCTGCCGCCGAGCGTCGCGCGCGGCGGAGACCGCGCGATCTTGGCGCGAAGATCGGTCTGGCGTTCGGTTTCGTTCGCCGGGCATGCCGGTGATAGAATGATCACGCTTTTGTCGGAGGGGCTATGCAATGAACACGCTAAATAGGTTTTGCGTTGCTGTGTTGGCCACATGCATTGGTCTTGTTGCAACCAGTGCAAGCGCCGCCGACTGGTCGCCAGCCGTGCAGAAAATTATCGATGATGCAAAGCGCGAAGGTCAGCTGACCTTAAGCACAGGCCCTGTGGTGGCGGGCGGGCCGAACGGTCGCTCGGTGATTGCGGCGGGCATCGCGACGCTGTTCGGCGTCAAGCTCGATGTCGAGTGGTCGCCGGCGCTTTCCTTCGGGCCGATGGCGGCCAAGTTGCAGCAGGAATTTCAAGCCGGCGTTCCTGCTTCGACCGACTTGTACTTTGCATCGGCGCCGCAGGTCGGGCCTTATGTCGACGGCCGATTGTTTCGCAGAGTTCCTTGGGCAGAGCTGTGGCCCGATCGTATCGGCAAAAGCGCGGCCGAATATGGTCAATCGCTCCGCTTCGAGAGTTTCCTGCCGGGCATTCTCTACAATGTGAAGGCAGCGCCGTGGGTCAGCGACATCAAGGTCATGGCTGATGTTCTCAAGCCTGAATACAAAGGGAAGTTCGCGACGACGCCCTATTTGTCCGGCTTTGACGCGTTGGTGGCGGAGAACGCCTGGGGCAAGGCCAAGACAACGGCTTTCGTCACGCAACTCGCTGGTCAAATCAGCGGTTTGTTGGCCTGCGCCGGAACCGATCGGATCGCATCGGGAGAGGTCGCTGCTCTCGTGCTCGATTGCGGCGGCAGCGCCCAGAACGTGCCGAAATACAAGGGAATCCTCGACACGAAGGTCCCGAGCGACATTGCGATGCGGCGCTATCTCTATATGCAGGTGCCCAGCAATGCGGTGCATCCCAATGCGGCAATGCTGGCGGCGCTTTATCTCGTGTCGCCCGCGGGGCAGCACGATGTTGCCTTCGCGCTCGACGGCATCGATGACGACGACTATCCGGAAACCTGGGCCCATGCCCGCGTCGCGGCGCTAGAGAAGGAAGGGTCGCATTTCTTCGACGTCGATATCGCTTGGTGGAAGAGCAATCCCAATCTCGCCAAAGACCTGGGCGACCTCGTGAAGATCATTCAAAGGAGCGGTGGCTGAGCGTCCAATTGGCGCGGGTGGAGCGGCAGCTTCAGATCCAAATTGGTCAGATAAGGGAGGACAGCCGAGCGATGGCTTGGGATGAGATCTATGACGTTGTCGCGATAGGGTCCGGCGTCTCGGGTCTTGCGGCAGCGCTTGCGGCGCGCCATCACGGCTTCAGCGCCGTCGTGCTGGAGAAAGGTGCGAAGGTCGGGGGCGGCACGGCCTATTCGACCGGCGGGCTTTGGGTTCCGCTCAACAGCTTCGCTCGGCGCGAGGGCATCGCGGATTCCCGCGACGAGGCGATCGCCTATATGCGATATCTCGGCGCCGGTTATGAGCGCGACGAGCATATGATGACCTTCATCGACAACGCCGCTGTCGCGCTCGATCATTTCGCAGAGCGCGGTGTCGGCTTTCAGCTCGCTCATGGCCTGCCTGACCATTATTACGACAAGGCCCCTGGCTCGCTGCCCGACGGTCGCATGATAGAGGCCCGATTGATCTCTGGGCGCGAGCTCGGAGAATGGCAGGACCGTGTTGAAACGGCGCCCCACCTCCCTGCTGGTGTGACCTTCGATGAGATGCTCAAATGGGGCGGACGCGGCAACCAGAAGAACTGGGACCCAACGATCCTTGCCCAGCGGCGACGCGACGACATGCGAGGTTTGGGCGTTGCCCTCGCAGCACAGTTTCTGAAAGCTCTGCTCGCGGCGGGAGCCGGCGTGCATCTGTCGACGCCGGCGCGGCGTCTCGTCGTTGAAAGCGGCCAGGTGGTCGGCGTGGTCACCGAACGAAACGGTTCGGAAATCCTCATCGGCGCGCGGCGCGGCGTTGTCATAGCTTCGGGCGGGTACGAATCGAACCCAGTGCTCGTGCATGAATATGAGGGCGTGACCGAAGAGAACTGGCAGTCGATGTTCTCGCCCGACCTCGCGGGGGATGGCTTAATGATGGGAGCGGAGATTGGCGCCAAGATCTACACGCTTCCCGTCAACATGGGCACCTTCCTGGGATTTCGCGTGCCCGGTCGAAAGCCTGGCGACTTACCCACCTACCGCCCGGCCACGGTCGGCATGACATCCTATCCGCACACCGTGATTGTCAATAAGAACGGCCAGCGTTTCGGTGACGAGTCCTATTTTCCGGCGATCGTCGCCGCGGTGCGGAGTTTCGATGCATGGGCGCATGGCTTTCCCAACATGCCTTGCTTCGTCGTCTTCGATCAAAACTACGTCGACAAATATTCATTCAACGGAGCGCCCGCCGGAGCGCCGGTGCCTGACTGGGTCACCCGCGCGGAAACCTTGCCCGAACTCTCTCGGTTGCTCGATATCGAGCCGGCAAATCTCGAAGCAACCTTGTCGCGCTTCAACCATCATGCGATACGCGGCGAGGATCCGGATTTCGCTCGCGGCACGGCGCCATGGGCGCGCCTCTATGGCGGTGATCTCACGCATGAACCGAATGCTAATCTCGGCCCGGTCGACCGTCCTCCCTTCTTCGCGACGCGACTGCGCCTCAGCGGCGGACCCTCGGCGGGCTTGATGACGAATACCGAGGCTCAGGTGGTCCGCGTGCGCGGGGATGCCATTCCGGGTCTTTACGCGTCGGGGAATGCCGCGGCTTGCACGGATTTTGGGACGGGTTACCAGGCCGGTGAAAGCCTTGCCCGCGGCGTGACCTGGAGTTACCTGGCTATTCGGCATATGGCCATGCATTAGTTAAATAGCCGGACGACTGAAAGCGGGGCTCGACCAAAACTCTCCTTGCGGTGGCCCGCTCATCCTCGCGGTTATGAGCGGACTTATCTGCCCGGCGCGACGCAAGTAGCCGTTGAACCGCATTAGCAATCGCTCATGTCAAGAGGGCCGTCTGAGCTGTAAGTCCGACGCCCGCCGGCGGCGTTCTCTGGCGCTCCAGTGAGACGTTGCCGCAGCAGCAATATTCATCTCACAACATGGTTCCTAAAAATCGGATTGTCTCACTCTATGATTCAACTTCGAATCATTTTATCGTTCCGTGCTTCGCAAAATGGCCGATTATCCTGAGGGCCCTGCCTCAGGTTATGAGGTTCTCGACAGCAGCAGAAGCGGGCTTCGTGTAATGTTTGTCGCGGCCGCGGCTCGGACGTAAAATCCTGCAAGGCCGGATCAACCGGCGGGAAGGAGTGGGGGACATGCAGCTTCATCGGAACATTTGGATCGCGGCGGCGGCGCTCGCCGTGCTCGGCTTCGGCACGCCCCAGGCGCCGGCCCAGACCGTCAAGGTCGGCATGATCAGCAGCTTTTCGGGTCTCAACGGCGAGATCGGGCCCGTGATGGAAAAGGCGATGCGCCTTTATATGAAAGAGCACGCCAAAGACCTGCCGCCGGGCGTCAAGGTCGATCTCCTGACCCGCGATGATACCGGTCCAGTGCCCGATAAAGCGAAGCAGCTCGCCCAAGACTTGATCGTCCGCGACAAGGTCCAGCTTTTGACCGGCGTCGTCTTCACCCCCAACGCCATGGCCATGGCGCCGGTCGTCACGCAGGCCAAGGTGCCGTTCATCATCAGCAATGCCGGCACCGCCAGCATCACCACCAAATCTCCCTATATCGCGCGGGTGTCCTTCACCCTGTGGCAGTCGAGCTATCCGCTCGGCACCTGGGCGGCCAAGCACTACAAGCGCGCCTACACGCTCGTCAGCGATTATGGGCCGGGCTGGGATGCCGAGGAAGCATTCACCAAAGCCTTCACGGCGGGCGGCGGCGAGATCGCCGGCAGCGTGCGTGTGCCGGTGGTCAATCCCGATTTTGCGCCTTACTTGCAGCGCGTCAAAGACGCCAAGCCCGGCGCGCTCATGGTCTTCGTTCCCGCCGGGACGTCGGCCACGGCGGTGATGAAGGGCTTCGGCGATCTCGGCCTTAAAGCCGCCGGCATCAAGCTGATCGGTCCCGGCGATATCACCGACGATATGTATCTCGACACGATGGGCGATGTCGCGCTCGGGGTGACGACGGTCTTCCATTATTCCGATGCCGCTACCCGCCCGGCGAACAAAGCCTTCGTCGCCGCCTGGCGCAAGGCCTATGGCGACGAGCTGCGGCCGAATTTCGTCGCGGTCGGCGCCTGGGACAGCATGGATGCGATCTACTACGTCATCCGCGAACAAAATGGGAAGATCGATCCCGACAAGACGATGGAGCTGTTGAAGCACTACAAGAACGCAAACAGCCCGCGCGGCCCGATCTCGATCGACCCCGAGACCCGCGATATCGTGCAGAACGAATATCTGCGCGAGGTCAAGAAGGAGAACGGGCACTACGTCAATGTCGAGCTCGAAACCGTCGGCACGGCCTTCAAAGATCCTTGGAAAGAGCTCAACAAGACGAAATGACCGGCGAGTAGCGGCCTCGGCCGCGGCTCGCAGCGCGGCCTTAGCCTAACGCTCTCTCGCCCGCCCGCGCACGCGGAGGGCGCCGAGACCCGGTTTGGTGCGGCGCACGCAGCCGGCATGGCAAGGCGGAAGGCGTCGCGGCTAGCCTTCCACTATTGGATTTTTTGTCCGGAATTGTCCGAGGGCAAAAACACCTCGGTGTATAATTTCGACATGTCGGGCTCGGTCGGCAGATTTCCAGACTCCACATAGGACCGTGCCAACACCGCCAGTGCCTTTGGCTCGAAGCGCCCCGTCCGCGAGTACATCGGCATCTGGTGATCGTAGATCTGCGCGACGATGGGGGGATCCATGTTCAACACAGTTGCGATCACGCGGACGGTCTTATCTTTATTACTGTGCGCGAACTCGACGGATCGAAACCAAGCCCGAAGAAAAGCGCGCACTGTGTCCGGCTTCTCAGCGATGAGCTTGTCGGTCGCGAAAATGACGTAGTTATGGAAATCTTTGACGTAATCGCCGAAATGAACGATCACCCTTGCGTCGCCATGCGCCTGCGCCTGTAACGCGGCGCCGAGATCGACGCCAAGGCCGTCAAGGTCACCTGTTTTGACCAATGGCCACGCCGCTTGCGGGCCACCCACGGGGACCTCGTTGATGCCGTCAGGGCCCCACCCCTCATGAATTGAAACCTGTCGCACAAGCCAACCAAGGAGGGAAGACTTTGAGGCAACGCTAATGCGCTTACCTTTGAGGTCAGCCACCGTGTAGATGGGCTGCTGCGTACCGACCGCTACGGTCGTGTCGAGCGGGGGGCCGGCCATCGCTGCAACGCCCTTGATGGTCGCGCCTTTGACAATGGCGGCCATGTCCGGACCGGAATCCAAACCTATATCAATGCTTCCGCCGATCATTGCCGCGATATTTTTCTGCCCTCCGCTAAAGCCTGTAGACTCGATGTCGAGCCCTTCCTGACGAAAAAAGTTCTGGTCAACGCCAACATCGAGCAGCGCGAAGGAAAAGGACTGAGGCACGGCCTTGCCGACATGAAGTACTTCGTTCGCAAAGGCAGGTATCACCGACGCGAGCACGACAGCGAGAACGCCCCCAATTTTCGCTGTTCGGTTCAAAATGGTCTCGAGGCGTGACGTCTCACACCGAAGCTTAGGCATGATATTTTCGGTTCCTTAGTCTGTTCGGCCGGCAAAGTAGGCCACGGGTTTCACCCCAACGGTAGCAGGGTCTCACCTTTTTTTCCGGCTTCGTCCGAATGGATCGACTTCCGGTGCCGACCTCCCGATATACGAGACCGATCTCTTAAGCGCGCGGAGGATCGGCGCCCAAGACCTGCTGCGTCAGATCGCCTGGTTCAACGCGCAACCTTGCCGTAGCGAGTGTCGCCATAAGGCCGACTAGGTCCGCTTCGGGTCAAAGGCAGTCGAAACTGCGCTGCCAGGCTGAGTCCGTTATGGCGCTCTCAACGGACTTACTGAGGGACGCGCGGCACGTCGTATTGGTGCCGAGCAATCCCGCCGAGGACCCTACGACAAATAAGCGAGCGTCAGGGCGAGGTTTCCGGCGACCCGACGGCGCTATAGACCGCAGATAAAGGCCTTCCCGCGCGCTGGTCACTCCACGCCACCACCACTTTGTCGGCGACCGTGGTCACGCTTATATAGTCGCCGATCCAGGTGCCCGGCTGAAGGACGGGCGGAGGTGGGGGGAAAGGAAACGGCTGATCCGAAACACGCTCACTTTTGGAAAAGCTGCGCCCACTGTCGTCCGAATAAGCGTGATACAGCGCGCCGTATCCCTCTCTGTCGTCCATCCACACGACGTGAACGCGGCCGTCCTTACTAACCGTGATCGCTGGAAAGCGCCATGCCTTCGCGCTGCGAGCATCGTCGATTCGCGTTCGCTTCCAACTCTTGCCGCCGTCGCGGCTGGCACTAAGCCACAACCCACCACCGCGTTTTGCATCGCCGACAACATAAACGATGCGGCGTGATGGATCTCCTGCGGCTCGAGCAAATCGATATCCGAAATCATAGAGCTGTCGTGGTCCAAATGTTTCGCCATTGTCGACGGAAACGTAGAAGCCAACGGCCCCGACGATAAGTAGAGCATCGCGCGTAGAGACCAACTGCGGCTGTCCCCCTACCAACGGCAACCGTATTTGGTTCGTGCAGCTATTGAGGCCGTCGGTAGAGCGAGCGTAGAGCAGGCGCTGGACTAGCTGGTCGCTCGGCAGCATCGCATGGTAGGTGTCGACACCGACGATATGGATCGTTCCGTCGCTCGACACTGTCATATTCGCTGCATAGTGCTCGACGGGCCAAGACCAGACAGGACACTGAAGCTCCGTCGAAATCTGAACGGGCGACTGACCATCTAGTCGCGCGGCTTCAATCCTCGTGTCACGATGCTGATGGTCGTCGTAGGAGGCTTGTATCCAACTCGCATAAAGATTCCCGTTCGCGTCTGTTGTAAATGATGCGTTCTCGCCCATCGGCGCGAGCACGTAGGGGTGCCCGAAAGTCTTACCCTGATCGTCGCTGCTGACAATTGTCAGTCGGCGCGGCCATGCAGACCAAAATTCCGAGAAGGCTCCCGATCCGTGTGAATAATCTGCATCCAGATAGGACAGCCATACGCGCTCGTCTGCGTCGGTCGCAAGCGTCGTTTCTGCGCGCTGCTTGCCCGCTTCCGGCGGTGCGACCGCTAGATTCGGCGACCACTGATAGGCCGCTTTATGTTCGCCCGATGGGCGAAGCTGCGGGATCAAGAAGGCGGCGGCCACTGACAGTGCGACCGCGCCAATGAGTGCCAACAATGCTATCCGAACCTTGACAGACATTTGCTCGACCTGACTCAACCCTGACGGGACTTCCCATGATGTTTCGGTAATTCCCTTTAACGCCCGATTAAGTTTCTCCCTCATTCGGGGGAACGTGCACCAAAGCCTAACGGTGAACGATGTCGGCTTAGGGTCACAGTCGGTCGTGACGGCGTGAAGAAACTGAGTCTGCTTTACGCCGATTATCGGACGTTGCGCTCAGGCAAGCGAATGTCGGTTCGGTGCCAACTCCGGCCGTCACAGGTCGCAAACTCACTCGTTCGGCCGGATATTCTGATTTCGCCTGAACAGGTTGTCGGGGTCATATTTCCGCTTGAGCGCGGCGAGGCGATCATAGCTGAGCCGTAAGCCCCCCTGATGCGGTCTTCGCGCTCGTCGCCCAGGTTGTTGACATAAATGCCCCCCATCGCGAACGGCTTCATCGCAGTGTAAAGCTCCCGCGCCCATTCGATGTTAGCAGCGTCGCCCCCCGGATCGGTTCAGATTGAGACCGGGAAGCAGTCGTAGGCAGCGTCACGGTTGATATAGGCGGTTGCCCCGAGTGCCACCTGGGCTATCGCACCGCCGACTTGCTGGAACACAAAGAACGAGTGTGGCGAGGGGACGGTGGGGAAGCGATCGAGCAGCAGCTCGATTGCGGCATCAGGGATCGCTCGCAGAAACTCTGCCTTCCAGTAGAAGCGGTGGCCGCGCGGGAACGAGGCATCACCGGCCCTTCTGCAGGTCGGCGTAACGGACGGAGCCGATCCGATCAGCAACGGTCGGCAACGCCGCGCGGCGCGACGAATGGTCGCCCCGACGACCAACGCGATGACCGCCGCCCCACGCCCTAGCCCCTTTTTTCCTGCGGCGAGCGCCGCACGATCAGATCGCGTAACCTCGCGCGACAGCGCAATTCGCCGACGAATCCCCTGGCAACAGGGCGATCCACGTGCCATAGGCTGGTTCCGATGCCCGGACGCGCGTGGCGAGGCCATGGCGACGGGTGCGCTTTACAGTTGATAGCCGCACGGCGGCGATAGCGCTGCTCCGGCGAGAAGGGGGAGGACGCATGATCAGGGTTTCTCTGGCAATTACCGCGCTTCTGGCGCTGATGGTCGGGTCATCCTCGGCCGGATGGGCCGCCGATCCACTCAAGATCGGCTTCATATCGAGCTTCTCGACACCGACCTCGACGGTCGGTCCCGACGTCTATGACGGCTTCACCCTCGCTCTACAAGAGCTGAACAACAAGCTCGGCGGGCGTGACGTCGACCTCGTCAAGGGTGACGACCAGTTCAAGCCGGACGTCGCCGTGCAGCTCGCGCGGAAAATGATCGACGAGGACAAGGTCAAGCTGATCACCGGCATCGTCCCGTCGAACAACATGCTGGCCGTCGCGCATACTGCGTTGCCACGCAAGGTCTTCATCCTCAGCACCAATGCCGGCCCCTCGCAGCTGGCCGGCAAGGAGTGCAGTCCCTATTACTTTGCGGCCTCGTTCCAGAACGACACGACGCCGGAGGCGATGGGGCTCTATCTGACAAAGCAGGGCGTCAAGAACGTCTTCCTGATGGCCGCGAACTACGCCGCCGGAAAGGACATGCTGGCCGGGTTCAAGCGCGGCTTCAAAGGCCACATCGTCGACGAGGTCTATACGCCGCTGCCGCAATTCGATTTCGCCGCCGAGCTCGCTCAGATCCGCGCCGCCAAGCCCGACGCCGTCTTCTTCTTCTATAATGCGGGCGCCGCTTCGATCAATTTCGTCAAGCAATTCGCCCAGGCCGGTCTGAAAGGGAAGATCCCGCTCTACGCGACGAACTTCTCGCTCGACGAGCGGACGCTGCCCGGAATGGGCGACGCGGCGCTGGGCATGGAGCTCTCGACCTTCTGGAGCGCCGATCTCGACAACGCCGCCAACAAGGCCTTCGTCGCGCATTTCATCGAGACCTATCACCGCCGGCCGACGCTTTTCGCGGCGGATGGCTACGACAGCGCACGCCTGCTCGACGCCGCGTTGAAAACGGTCGGCGGCCAGATCGAGCAAGCCGACGCGTTTCGCAAGGCGATGGAGACCGTGAAGTTCGACTCCGTTCGCGGCACGTTCGCTTTCGCGGCGAATCACTACCCGGTGCAGAATTATTATCTCGCCGAGGTGAAGCGCGACAAATCGGGCGATCTTTACAACGCCTTCAAGGGCCCGATCGTCGAGAAGCTGGTCGATCCCTATGTCGACGAATGCAAGATGAAATGAGCGTGCTGCATCGGCGCCCGCCGGCCACCCGGCCGGGCAGGCGCAGGATGCTGGAGGCGACACTGAGCCGTGAGTTCCACTACCGGGCTTTTGATTATCGAACAGCTGCTCAACGGGCTGCAATTCGGCATCATGCTGTTCCTGATGGCGGCGGGCCTGACGCTCGTCTTCGGCATCATGAACCTGATCAACCTGGCGCACGGCGCGCTTTACATGGTCGGGGCCTATCTCTGGGCCTACACCTTCGGCGTGACCGGCTCCTATCTCCTGGCGGTCGCCGTCGCCCTTGCCGGCGCACTGGTCATCGGCATCGCCATCGAGATCATCGTCTTCCGCGCCCTCTATAACCGCGATCACGTCGACCAGGTGCTGGCGACGCTCGGCCTCATCTTCTTCTTCAACGAGATCGTGCGGATCATCTGGGGCGACTCGCCGCTGACCGCGACCGTGCCCGGGTTCCTGGCCGGCCGCGTCCAGCTGCTGCCGGGACTCGTCTACCCCATCTACCGCCTCGCGATCATCGGCGTCGGGCTCGGCGCGGCGGGGCAGCTCTATGTGCTGGTCATGAAGACGCGGCTCGGCATGCTGATCCGCGCCGGCGCCTCCAATCGCGTCATGGTCGGCGCACTCGGCGTCAACATCGCAATGCTCTACACGCTAGTCTTTGGGCTGGGCGCGATGCTGGCGGCGCTGTCGGGGCTGATG
>Ga0134125_10009125_pt1 | contig 11171 bp, 9 predicted proteins | sample KB31751_FD_96464 | JGI IMG/M metagenome (GOLD analysis project Ga0134125, IMG submission 96464) | Terrestrial soil microbial communities with excess Nitrogen fertilizer from Kellogg Biological Station, Michigan, USA - KB3-175-1 | ecosystem: Environmental > Terrestrial > Soil > Unclassified ...
TCTCCAACTGCATTAACTCCGATCTGCGCAAGGTCTATATCCTCACGCAGTACAAGGCCCTGTCGCTGAACCGCCACATCCGCGAAGGCTGGGGAACGATTGTGGCCAGCGAGCTGGGAGAGTTCATTGAGATTCTCCCGCCGATGAAGCGTGTCAGCGAGAACTGGTACATGGGCACGGCCGATGCGGTGTATCAGAATATCTATTCGATCGGCAGCGAACAGCCGCGCTACGTGCTGATCCTCTCTGGCGATCACATCTACAAGATGAACTACGACCTGATGATGCGCCAGCACCTCGAAGCCAATGCCGACGTGACTCTGGCGACGATCCTGATCGATCCATCTGAGTCTTCCCGTTTCGGAGTGGTGGATGTCGATCGCAACGCCCGTGTCACCGGGTTTGAGGAGAAGCCGAAGATCACTCAACTCCGGTCCCCATTTAATCCGTCGATGTGCTCGGGCTCGATGGGTGTGTATCTGTTCAATACCGACGTGCTGCTGCCGGCGCTGTTGAAAGACGCTGAGGACCCCGATTCCTCCCACGATTTCGGACACGACATTCTTCCCAAGCTGCTCGATGAATATCGCGTTTACGCCTACAACTTTATCGACGAGAACAAAAAAGAAGCGCTTTACTGGCGTGATGTAGGAACGCTTGACGCCTATTACGAAGCCAATATGGATGTGGTTTCCGTCTCGCCGGTTTTCAATCTCTATGACAAGGCGTGGCCGATCCGTACGCATCAAAGGCAGTATCCGCCGGCAAAGTTTGTTTTCAGCGAACCAGGACGAACGGGAATGGCCGTTGATTCAGTGGTATCGTCCGGCTGCATCATTTCCGGCGCCACGGTGCGCAAGTGCGTCATCTCACCTGATGTTCGCGTGAACTCTTATGCGGAAGTGGAATCGTGCATCATCTTTTCGCACGTGAATATTGGACGCCATTGCCGCATTCGGCGAGCCATCGTCGATCGCGACGTTCACATTCCTGAGGGCAGCGTAATCGGGTACGATGTGGAGGAAGATCGCCGCAATTACTTCGTTACGGACAGCGGAATTACCGTTGTGACGCGCGACTATTCGCTATTTGAGTCGCCGGTAGCGGTCGATTATTTCACGTCGGAGTAAATACGCGGGAGTAGTCCTGGATGTTCAGTCGTTTTCTCAATTCACGGGCGCCTGCCCTCATCAGCATGCTTGCCTTTTCCGCCTGCTGCCTGGTGTTCTGCGTCGAGCTGATGACCGCGCGCGATACAGCGCAGGTGAGTCCGAATCTGCTGCGATGGCTAATCTTCTGGGGCGTACTGGCCCTTGCCTGGATGCTGGTCTTTTGCCTGTGCCTGGCGCGGGTCACCCGCTATCGACGCAGCCTGCCGGATTAACTTCTTTTCCCTTCGAGAACTGTCGATTTCAACTCGATTAGAGCGTCGTATATACGAAGGGAGGACAGCCATGCGATACATGTTCCTCATCTACTCGGTCGAAAGCGCCGATGCGACTCCTGAAGCGTTGCAAGCAGTTGCCCAGCGCCATCGCCAAGTCATGGACGAAGCGGCGGCCCACGGCGTGATGGAAGCAGCAGAACCGTTGAAACCTACGATTACCGCCACAACTCTACGCATGAAAGAGGGTGACGCAATGCTCGTGGATGGCCCTTTTGCCGAAACCAAAGAACAACTTGCCGGGTATTACATTTTGAGGTGCAAGGATCTGGACGAAGCCATCGATTGGGCAAAGAAGATTCCAACCGGCTGCAAAGGCGGAGAGGGATGCGTCGAGATTCGTCCACTGCACGATGAACTTCGACATTAAGCCAACGATGGATGCGCGGCAAGCAGCAGAGACGGTATTTCGTGAAGAGTCAGGCAAGATCATTGCCAGCCTGATCCGCCTGTCGGGGTCCTTCGACAAAGCCGAAGACGCAAGTCAGGAAGCGTTCGCTTCCGCTCTCCTGAGTTGGCCTAAAACGGGCATACCCGCGAACCCCGCCGCGTGGATGATGACTACGGCGCACCGCAAGCTCATCGATCAGGTGCGCCGAGAGCACACGGCACGCGACAAGGAAGATTTGGTGCGATATGAAATCGAAGCTTTCGCGCCATCCAGCAAACCGGAAATTGAATCCGAAACTATGCATTTTCCCGACGAACGCCTGCGTCTGATCTTCACCTGCTGCCATCCCGCCTTAAACCAGGAAGGACAGGTCGCACTCACACTCAGAACACTCGGCGGGCTGAGCACCCCGGAAATCGCCAAAGCGTTTCTCCTTCCCGAGCCGACCCTGGCGCAGCGATTGGCGCGCGCCAAACGCAAAATTCAGGAAGCGCATATCTCTTACGAGGTGCCTCCACCAGAACGATTACCTGAACGGCTGGCTTCGGTCCAGGCCGTGATCTATCTCATCTTCAACGAAGGCTATGTGGCCGCATCCGGGAACCAGTTGATTCGCACTGACCTCTGCGCAGAAGCAATCCGCCTAGCTCGTGTGCTCCGTGACTTGATGTCCGATGAAGCCGAGAACCTGGGATTGCTCGCGTTGATGCTGCTCCACGACTCGCGCCGAGCCGCGCGCGTACGTGACGGGAAACTCGTCACACTCGAAGATCAAGATCGCTCATTGTGGAATCAAAGCCAGATTGCTGAAGGAATTTCCCTGGTTGAAAAGGCGCTGATGCTCGGTCCCGTGGGGCCGTACCAGTTGCAGGCTGCGATTGCAGCCCTACATGGAGAAGCTAGAACAGCTGAGGAGACCGATTGGAAGCAAATTAAGGAACTCTATGAGCGTCTGCTCGACGTGAACCCGTCTCCCGTGGTTGCTCTGAACCACGCGGTTGCAGTCGCCATGTGCGACGGCTTCGCAGACGGTCTGAAGAATATGGATGCGCTGGGAGCTTCAGGAGAGCTCGACCGTTACTACCTTTATCATGCAGCCAGGGCGGACCTTTTGCGTCGTTTGAAGCGCTCCGCAGAAGCGGCCGAGGCTTACCACAAAGCCCTCGCGATTGTAACCAACCAGATTGAGCGGGAGTTTTTGCAGGACAGGCTACAACAGGTCGAACGACCGGTCCGGCAGAACTAAGGCTAGTCCCTTGGCACCTTTGAGTAATCTTGCGCCATCTCCGCAGGCGCAATAGGATTCCAAGAACACCAAAGCGCCACCCGGTTGAGAGGTTAGCGAGGAAGTCCCTGAGCAGTCTTATTGACAACATCAGAGTAAGAGAAAGAAGCAGCACGCTGCTGTTTTTCCTGATGGCTTTGCTGGCGCTTTCGCCTGCGCTCTTTGCCCAGGTGACGCGCGAGACCCTCGAGTATGTAGGCACCTCGCAGCTTGAGCCATTGCCTCCCAGCGCTATTGCTTCTGACGATCTGCAAATCAGTCCGCACCCTGATTCTGACGCCGAGCTGGCGGGCGTCAATCGCGGGCCAGGCAGCTCTTCGATCCCTTTGGTCACAAAACCACAATCCATTTCGCCGGCCGGCAAAACCGTTGAACTCGGATTCAATGGCCTGAGTCATCGCGATCAGCGATTTGCCGGAACCGGTCAATACGCCAATACACAATTCAGCACGGAACCTCCAGACCAGGGGCTGGCAGCGGGCAACGGATTCGTGATGCAGGCCGTAAATGCCGCGATCGCCATCTTCGATGCCAAAACGGGAACGCTGCGACAAGGGCCCACTGCGATCAATCAGTTCTTCCATTTGAAGCCGGAAGTGAATCGCGGAAATGCAACCTATGGAGATTTCACCAGCGATCCACGCGTGTTGTACGACGCTCAGCTAAAGCGATGGTTTGTAACCGTCGTCGAAATCGCGACCAATCCGCAATCGGGAAGCTTTGCCGCTCCTACGCGCCTGCTGATTGCCGTTTCGAATTCCAGCGACCCGAGACAAGACTGGAAGGTATATAGCATCGAAACGACGAGCGATGGAGTGCAGGGATGTCCCTGTTTTGGCGATCAGCCCGTGATGGCGACGGATACTCACGGACTGTTCATCACCACAAACGCTTTCAGCCTGCGCCAGGGCTTTGCTGGAGTGCAGATTTACGCACTTTCTAAGCAGCTACTTGCAGGCGGAGCCATGCCGCCGGTGATGCATTGGAATGGCCCTAAGTCAGCCGGCGGATTTGCCTTCAGCCTGCAGCCGGCTACGAATTCCTCTTTTGGAACAGACGATGGGGCACACGGCATCGAGTATCTGGTAAGCGTCGCCGATATTCGCAACATGCTTGACCATCGCATCGCGATCTGGGCCATCAGTAATACGGCTTCGCTGGCCGATTCGGCTCCGGCGCTGAAGCTGCGCAATGTCATTATCGACACTCAGCCCTTTGGCGTTCCTCCAGATGCGGAGCAGAAAGCCGGCAACACCGAGCTTGGCAGTCTGGTTTCAGAAAGGGAACAGTTCATCTCGACCGGCGACCACCGCATGCAACAGGCTACTTTCGCAAATGGAAGCCTCTGGTGCGCTCTCACCACGATCGTAGCGCTCGGCTCCGATCCGGCGCCGCATGCCGGGATCGCATATTTTGCGTTTGCTCCGAGCACCGGTGGTGACGGCGTATTAAGCGCGCGCACCATCCATCAGGGATATCTTGCTCTTGCCAATGCCGATTTATTCTTTCCCAGTTTGGCAATGGCGCCGGACGGCCACGGCGTTCTCGCATTCTCCATGAGTGGAGCAGATTGGTATCCGAGCGCGGCATTTGCTGAATTTACGACGGAAAGCATGGGCGAAATCCAAATCGTAGCTGCTGGCGCCGCTCCTCACGACGGCTTCAGCGGATACAAGTATTTTGGAGGAAGCGCAGCCGCGCGAATGGGCGATTATTCCGCCGCTACTCTGGATGAGAATGGCGCGGTCTGGGTCGCTTCAGAATACGTTCCTCTGGCGCCCAGGACCTTGCTATCCAATTGGGGAACCTTCATTGCCCGATTGTCGGGCAAATAAAGCTCATACGAAGGCGCGCCTCGGTCCTGTTCTGAAATGATCCCTGGCCTCCAGGTGTTCTGATCTGGATTTTCTGCATCCGGTCGCACAGTCTGACTTACCGCAGTGCAACGCGATTCACTGGGGCCGCGCTTGCGGAGTCCTCAAAACTGAAACGGGTTGAGATGTTCGCATACTCCTTGCCATCCAGTTCCGCGTAGGGATAAACGAAGTAGTTGAGTGGATCCCCATCTTGTTTCGGCGATAAAGTGATGTCGCGTCCTACACTGAACTGCACGCGATTGTCGTCCCAATGCCCAAAAAAGAACTCGACCTGCTCGGGATGCTTCCAGGCTTCGGAAATGTCAACCGGCACCCATCCGCGATCTTCCGTGTAGAAATCTGCCCAGCAGTGATATCCAGCAATTTCACCGGAGTGCTTGTCTGCGGGAATCGGGAATCCGATTTCAAACCGCGCAGGAATCCCCTGCGAGCGCGCCATCGAAATAAAAAGAGAATGGAAATCCGTGCAGTTGCCATGCTTGGCATTGCAGGCGTAGAGGGTGTCGCCGTGTCCCCATCCGGTTCCGCTTTTGTCATAGCGCATATTAGCGAGCACGTATTGGTAGAGGGCGCGCGCTTTCTCAAAGTCTCCTCCTCCGACATTGGCCAGCTTCTCTTGCGCGAGCACGGCGGGAACTCCGCTGGTTGGAACCAGCTTGTCGGGCGAGAGCAGGCGATGACGCTCGGAGGCTCGTAGCAGCCCTGCTTCAAACGGAGAGCTCTGATGGCGCGTTACCTGGTAGACGATCTCAAAGCTGTATTCCGATTTTTCTGCTTTCGCAATCTCCGCATAGAGCATCTGGTTTCCATACTCATGCTCACGCATTTGCTTCAGCGGAAGGTCGCCTTTTTGCGAAAGGACCTTTACTTCCTGGAACTGGTCGGAATGGGCCAGCGGTATCCAGATGCGCAGAGGTGCCCCGGGCTGAGTATTGCGGACGGTAAATCCGTAATGAAATGTGAAATGCCGTTCCGGCGCGGCTTGCTGAGCAAAAACGGGAAGCGCGAATAGTAGTAGCGCGGCAAGTGCGCGCGTAAAAGTCTGCATGGTCTTTCCCTTTCCTGGACGTAAAGACGTAAGTGGTTGACGACAACCCGGGCGTCAGGAAACTAGCTTCAGGTGAAGCCGGAAAGAAGGACCATGAAAGTAACTCAATAGCATCGTATCCGCCGCGAATCTTCAGGGCAAGCCTGCGGACGCAAGCCCTTGGGATGAGCGATCCATTTTGCATGTAGGTATGCTGGAAAGGCACATGTCAGTGGAAATTGCACAGCAGGCACAACCCGGAAAATTGTCTAAATCTCAAATCTGGGCGAACGCAATGGAATTGCTCGCCCTGCTTCTCATCTGCTGTGCGTTCTTCCCAGCGACGGCGCAAGCGCAAGGCAATTATGAGATTCAAGTGTATGGCTCCGACATGACTCCGCCTCGCACCACCATGGTCGAGCTGCACAGCAATTACACAATTTCCGGCACGCGCGCAGTCCCCGGCAGCCGCTTTGCCGAGGACCGTACGGAGCCCACCACCGGAGCTGTCCACGAAACCGTGGAAATTACACAGGGATTTTCCGATTGGTTCGAGACCGGATTTTATATTTTCACCAGTGCCCGGCATGGCTTTGGTTATGAGTGGGTAGGCGATCACATTCGACCGCGGGTTAGAGTCCCCGAGAAATGGCATTGGCCTGTGGGCGTAAGTCTGTCCAATGAAATTGGATATCAGCGGCCGCGCTTCTCCCCAGATACCTGGACGTGGGAGATTCGTCCAATTGTCGATAAGCAGCTTGGACCGTGGTATCTGTCGTTCAATCCGACGCTGGAACGCTCCTGGCACGGTCCCAGCGTCAGCCGGGGCGTGGAGTTCTCTCCCAACTTCAAATTGAGTTACGACCTAAACAGGAAAGTCGCTGCCGGCTTCGAGTATTACGGAAATTATGGGAATCTTGTCGGCTTCGATGCGTTTCGCCAACAGCAGCAGGACTTCTTCCCGTCGATTGATCTGAATGTGTCCCCAAAATGGGAATTTAATTTTGGAGCGGGAATTGGGGTAACCCGCTCCACCGATCACCTGATTCTGAAATGCATCGTAGGCCGCCGGTTTTCATTCGGCGGCCGTCGACGCCGTCTTTAGACTGCGCTCATCCGAATTGGTGCAGGGCCTTGGTTAGCCGATCGTGATGTTCTTCGTCGAACGCCACGAAGCGGAATCCGAATTCGCTGCCCGCGGGCTGTTTCGCGCCGCTGCCAAGGAATTCAATAAGCCCGATTACTGGACCCAGAGGCGTAGGGATTGCAATCTCCGCCAGGGTGCCAGTTTTTACTTGTTTGCCCAGCAGAGCGCAGCCTCCGGTGAGGGAGAGTCGCCGCAGGCTGCCTTTCAGGAGCTTGTCTTCCACCCTGAAGTCCGCCGGTTCTGGAGTCGGAAACGTGGTTCTTGGAGCCCGAATTGAAGAATGAACTTTGGGGAAAGTCGCCATGCCTGCGACTCTATCTTCGGGACCGACCGGCGGGAAGATTACCGAAGCCGCTACCGATCCCGACCAAGTACAATGCACCTTTGCAAGTTGCTGATTCCAAGCCTCTTGCCTTCTTAGATCGCCAGAATCCCAGGGCAACAGTAGGACTTCCGGATTGGCCCAATGCCCATTTTCCGCAGCATTGTTTCGCCAGGCGCGGAACTGCCGGATTATCCCCCGAAATGAGAACCCAAGACCATGCGGAACTGTCATTCACCATCTCCTCGCTGGAGCCCGCGATTCTTGACGTCCGCCAAGACCGAAAGCCTGAGGAACAGTGAAAAAAACAGTGAATTTTTTCGGATTCGTCCAAAATTCATCGAATTCTGCCCAAAATTCGCAAATCTGGTGTTTAGGAACAGTGAATAACAGTGAATAAGCAGTGAATTTTGCCTGAATGGAGTGCCCCCGGCTTTGGGTGATCGGCAAAAGCAAAAGCAAAAGCAAAAGCAAAAGCAAAAGCAAAAGCAAACACAAGGTGCTTCGGCGGAAGGCGCGCCTCAGCATGACACGGTTTAGAGCAGAAACCTGATAAGGCCACCGTGCATCATGAGTCCGCCGCGACGGACGACGTTGCTTTAGCCGAAAGCTGGCAGCTAGTAGCCGGCAGCCGAATGCCGAATGCCGAATGCCGAATGCCGACAGCCGATGGCCGAAAATCCCCGCAAGCCGCGCCTCAGCATGACACGGTTTAGGGCACAAGCCTCATGAACCTAGTGTGCATCACGAGTCCGCCGCGGAGGACGACGTTGCTTTAGCCGAAGTTGGCAACTGGCAGCCGAAAGCCGAAAGCCGAAGGCCCAGTCCCCCAATTCCCATTTCGGAGCGAAATCGCCGCCATCGCGTCGGTTCGCCGAGGTTCGCTGCCCAGTCTCATTCTGGGAATCAGCCGGTATTTCAAAATGTGCAACGCCTAACACTTCATGCTTCCGGCGGCTGTATAGTGGAGCGCCAGAGGAGAGACTTTGGGCCCGAACACTGGTACTGCATCGCTCCAACCCGTTCCCGCTTTCAAGCGGCGCCCCTCAGCCTTCCTGGCCAATCAGCAACAAAGATCCTGCACCGGAATATCCCGGCATCCATTGGAGGTCATCGCATGAAGCTTTTCCGCAGAGTCAGCCTAACCTTCCTTCTCGTAGCGGCCGTCGCCATTACCGATCCGAAGATCGGCACGACATCCGCTATGGCAGCCGCACCTTCCTCCGAGCAAGCTCCCGGTCACTATGCTGTGGATGTGCAGGTTTCGCCCGTCGCGGAGGGCACTGCGTGGAAATACACGATCAGCAAACTCACCAGCGACGCCAAGGATCTTGGACACTTCATCATCAACTTCGGCAACTGCGGCGACCAGAGTCCGACCATCGCCAACGTGATCTCCGCCACGGTGAACGGAGCCGACTGGATGAGCCAGATCGCCTCCACCGAAGGCAAAACCGGCTGCAATCCCGATTCGATTAACTTCGTTAAGTTCGACAATCTTCCTTCCGCCAATATTTATGTAATCGAGTTCACGTTAGACGGCGTTTATCCGCTCATGGATTCCACCGGATGGCTGAAGCACGGAACCACCTGCGAGCGGATTCCCATGCTCGGTCCAGGATGCAAAGGCTATACGCGCACCGCGGCCATGGACGCCGACGCTTCTCTCAAAGGCAAGCTCTACAGCGACATCAATACCTACATGCGCCAGTTTGGCTTCGATTACACCGAGAATCCGAATTGCACCGGAGGCTATGGAAGCGACATCAACGGCGTTCACAACCAGGTTGGCCCCGATCCCGACCCGTTTTTGAACAAATACGTCTTCCAGTTCAACATCCACATCGACCCGGTGACCGACGGCGACCGCTGCAGCTCCAGCACCGTGGACCGCCAGCGCAATGAGATGAAGTCCATCACCAACAACACGACCTGGGCAAAGGTGCAGGGCAATTACGACGAGTGGCAGATCCTGGAATGGAAATTCAAGCTGCCGGCCGGCTTCCAGCCAACTCAGAACTTCACTCACATTCACCAGCTCAAAGGCCAGGACGGCCCCAACATCGGCAGCCCGGTCATCACGATTACGCCGCGCGCCAACAGCGACGGAACGAACCGGAGAATCCAGATCATCCATTCCGTCGATGGCGCCGACACGGGCAAAGGCACCATCGTCGATAACATTCCGCTTTCGGATTTTGAAAACCAGTGGGTGCAGGTCCGCGAGGAAGTACATTACGTGCATGATGGCTACTACTCGATAAAAATCACCCGCATCAGCGATGGCAAAGTGCTCCTCGATTTCACCGACCCGCACATCGACATGTGGCGCATCGGCACGTCGTATATCCGCAGCAAGTTCGGCATCTATCGCAGTCTTGCCGGAGGCAGGCTCGATCGAACCCCGATCGGCCAGAGTCCGCTGCTCAAGAACGAATCCCTATGGCTGAGCGACTTCCGCGTGTACGAAAAGAACTCAAATCCAAACCCGAGCGTGCCGCACGAATAAAAGCAAGGATTACAAGTAGGCACGCGCGGCAGCATAAAGAATGCTCAAGCATCCTCGACTGCGCACTCCGCGATAGTCACGCGGAGTGCGCACCGCAGCTTTGGAATTTGCTTGCGGAAAGAAAAATCAGAGTCCACCAGGCAGGTCACGCTGTACAACCTGTCGATTCTCTTCTGAATCTCCATTCTCTACCATGTCATGCGAGTACCGGATTGACTCGCTTCGCCGACTCGTGATCACCACCGCCTCCGGCAACGTCTCACTCGAAGAGATTGCTGCGCATCAGAGACGGCTTGAGAACGATCCCGAGTTTTCGCCTGCTTTTGATCAGCTGCTGGATTGCAGGTCGGCCACAAACATAAACGTCACCGCTGAAGACGCGCGGGAGATAGCTGAACGCAAGCTGTTTTCTCGCAGCTCGAAGCGCGCGCTGGTTGCAAGTATTCCCGTTGTCTTCGGCATCGGTCGAATGCTGCAGGCATACAACGAATTGTCCCCGAATGGTTCCGTACCCGCCGTGTTTTACGATATGAAGGTGGCCTTGCAGTGGCTGAAGCGAACGGAACTCTCGTCGCTTTTAGCAGCATGACGATGTAGAAGAAAATGCCGGGACGGGGAACGCATCTTCTTCTTTTCCCGATTCAGGAACACCCCGTCTGGCTCCCACTTGCCTTGGTTTGATCGCGCATGGTGCTCATGCCGTGCTCAGGAATCGGGCCTTCCTGTCGTACTCAATTTAGCGTCTCTCCATTTATGGCTATCAGCCTGGAGGCCTGTCCCAAGCTTCGGACGGTAATTTATATGGCACGACCTCTGCGGGTGGAGGCTACGGTTATGGTGAGATCTTCAAGATTACTACCGGCGGTACGCTAACGATCCTCCATAGTTTCGATGTGACGGATGGATCGCAGCCAAATGCGGTTACGCAAGGCAGCGATGGTAACTTCTATGGCACAACGTCGGTTGGTGGAGGATACGGATACGGTGAAGTATTCAAGATGGTTTTGTAAATATCCTAGAACTCAGTATCTCTGGTTGGGTTGACAAGAAGACTGGCACGGCCAGTTGGGCCGTGCCGGTGTCTGCAACTATTCGAAATTGCATTGTGTCGGAGATTTAAAGGACCTATGTTGAAGGAGGAGCTTGACATTGGGGGCCTAGTTCGAAAA
>Ga0134125_10009126_pt1 | contig 11170 bp, 8 predicted proteins | sample KB31751_FD_96464 | JGI IMG/M metagenome (GOLD analysis project Ga0134125, IMG submission 96464) | Terrestrial soil microbial communities with excess Nitrogen fertilizer from Kellogg Biological Station, Michigan, USA - KB3-175-1 | ecosystem: Environmental > Terrestrial > Soil > Unclassified ...
CGCACCGAGCGCCAGGTCTACAAGGGCAGCGCGCGCGCGCCGCAGTGGTCGCCGTCGCTGATGAAGCACTAGCCGGACGACGATGCGCGTCGCGGCGATCGACGTCGGCACCAACACGGCGCTTCTGACCATCGCCGACGGCGCGCAGCCGCTCGAGGAGCGCGCCGAGATCGTGCGGCTCGGCGAGGGGCTCGACAAGACGGGGCGCCTCAAGGACGAGGCGATCGCGCGCACCGTCGCCGTCGTCGAGGACTACGCGCGCGCGATCGCGCGGCACGGCTGCGAGCGCGTCGCGGCGGTGACCACCGAGGCGGTGCGCAAGGCGGCCAACGGCGGCGACTTCGTGGCGCGCGCATCGGCGGCGCTGGCGCCGGTCGGCGGGCGCATGGAGGTGATCGACGGCGAGCGCGAAGCGCGGCTGTCGTGGCGCGCGGTGGCGTCGTCGTTTCCGTCGCTGCACGGGCCGCGCACGGTGGTCGACATCGGCGGCGGCTCGACGGAGCTGATCGTCGGCGAGCGCGAGGTCGAGGGCGTGATCTCGCTGCCCATCGGCTCGGTGCGGCTGACCGAGCGCATCGTGGCGAATGATCCACCGACGCAGGAGGAGGCGGCGCGCCTCTGCGCCACCGTCGACGAGGCGCTGGTGCGCGCGCCGGCGCTGCGCGGGGCGCTCGTCGGCATCGCCGGCACGGTGACGACGCTGGGGGCGATGGCGCAGCGCCTCGACAGCTACGACGCGACGCGGGTCCACGGCGCGACGCTGTCGCGCGGCGACGTCGACGGGCTGGTCGCCACCATCGGCGCCACGCCGCTCGCCGAGCTGCGGCGCACGCCGGGGCTCGAGCCCAAGCGCGCCGACGTCATCTTCGCCGGCGCCGTGATCCTGCAGCGCGTGATGGCGCGCGCCGGCGTCGACGCCTGCATCGTCAGCGATCGCGGCATTCGTTGGGGTCTGATCTACGAGCTCGAAGGTAGGTAGCGGTTACTCGACGTCCGGCGGCGCGGAGGGATCGCTCGGGCCGCAATGCTGCTGCAATGCCTCCCGTAGGAGGTCGAGGTGCACCGAGCGCTTCGACATGCGCCGCACGTTCGACGCCGACAGCCGCACCGGGATCGTCGCCAGCGGATACTGGGCCCCGAGCAGCGTCATCGCCTCGATCCCTTCCTTCATCAGCGTGTCGAGCAGCACGAGGCACGGCCGCGCGATGCGCGCCAGCAGGCTCGTCGCCTCCTTCAGCGTACGCGCCGACACGACTTTGTAACCGAGGCGCTCGGCCATCCGGCGCACCGACTCTTGCAAGTGATGATCGTCCTCCAATACCAGCACCAATCTCGCAGCCATACCGAAAGGATTTTCAATCGGCAGGCCACGAGCCATAGCGTAACTCAGGCATGAGTGACTATCGCCGTATCCATCTGTGACAGCACTGCACACCCCACCGCGGCCAACCACGCGAAAGTTTTGCTCCGTTCCGTGGCGTGACGATTGCTGAAGGCGCGCGCCCGGAGGCTCGAGCGCGATGCGACGGTTGGCGAATGTTTGGCTCCTGGGCATTTTGATTTCCGCCGGATGTTCCGGCGCGGTTCTCAAAGACGGCGACGGCGCGGAACAGGGCGGCGATCTCACCTCGGTAGGCGGGACCACGAAGCAGATCGATTGGGACAGCTTCGTCTACGTCGCTACGGGCGCCGATGTACCGACCATCCAGGCCGCGATCGCCAGGCAGGTGAAGTCGTCGCTCGGCGCGCTGCGCGAGATCGGCATCGGCATCGAGGACCGCGGCGCGCTGCACAACCTCGATCCGGCCGGCTGGACGCGCGACACGCTCGCGGTCGTCGACGGCAGCGGGCACACCACCGGCGACGTCGACCGCGTGCGCTACCACTACACCGACACGGCGTTGGTGCAGACGGGCACCAACGGCAGCGGCAATGTCTCGTTCACCATGCTGTTCGGCGACTACGTGGCCGGCGCGGCGGCGCTGCAGCCGGCGTGCGTCGACGAGGCGACCGATGCCGATTCGATCTGGTACCACTTCTCGCCCGGGCAGTCGGCGTGCCGCTCGCTCATCAACGCCGAGACGTCGGCGATCAACGCCGACCTCGGCAAGCTGCCGCCGTCGTCGACGCCACAGATTCCGGCGTCGGACGCGGCGCGCCGCTTCGTGGGCGCGCGCGCCAAGCTGACGGCGATCGCGGCGGCGCCGACGAAATATCCCGAGTACGACCGGCTGTGGGGCTTCGGACCGAACGACGGTGCCCGCCAGAAGCTCGTCGTCTATGCGTTCGTGGGCGTGGAGTCGAACGAGCGCGACTCGCAGGATCTCGGCGCCATCGAGTATCAGCGCCTCTTGCGCACGCTGCGCGGCAAGTTCCCGTCGCTGGCGGTGACGTACACCAATCCGCAGGCGATGCTGCTCGACTTCTACGTCGACGGCAACAAGCTCGACGGCGTGAGCTGGGACGACGTCGCGCACTGGATGATCGAAGGGACCAATTGGCCGGCGGCGGTCGGCAGCGATGCGCAGAAGCAGGAGGCGCTGCGTCAGCAGGTGATCGACAACTTCTCGGAGCGCTGGATCTACTGGGACATGCCGGCGACGGTGACGATGGGCGGCGCCACGCGCCAGATGACCGTCGAGCTGCGCACGTTCTGGGGCGTCGAGGACGACGGCACCGCCGACACCAGGCAGCGCGCGGTGTGGCGCTACCTCGAGGCGTTCTGGTACGGCGACGTCTTCGCCTACGCCGGGCACAGCCACTTCGGCCACGGGCCGCTCGAGCCGACCAACTACGGGCCCGGCAACTTCCCCGATCGCTACCAGGTGATGCTGGTGAACTCGTGCCTCTCGTACAACTACTACGACCTCGACTTCCTCGCGATGCATCCCGAGGGGTCGCGCGATCTCGAGGTGGTGATGAACGGGCTGCCGGCGTACTGGAACGGCATGGGCGAGTCGACGGGCAAGTACCTCATCGGGCTGCTCGACGGGACGAACAAGAGCTGGGCGCAGCTGCTCGACGCGATGCGCATCGACGAGCCGTGGGGCGAGAGCGGCTACGAGCCGATGCGCGGGGTCAACGGCGAGCTCGACAACGTGTTCGATCCGGGGACGACGCCTCTGTCGGTCACGTACTGAAGCGCGAGAGGTCGAAGCGCGCGGGATCGTCGTCGGGAACGACGAGCGGCGCCCAGAGATCGCCGCGCTTCTTCAGGCGCGCGGGAACGTTGCGCACGGTGAAGTCGGCGATCTCGACCTTGGGCAGCTCCTTCCAGGTCACCGGCGTCGACACCGTCGCTTCCGGCGTCGGGCGCACCGAATAGATCGAGGCCAGCGTCGAGCCCCAACGGTTCTGGTTGTAGTCCACGAGCACGCGGCCGGGCGGGCGCTTGGCGCGCGTGTAGACCGCGGTCATGAGCTTGCCGTAGCGCTTGGCGAGCTCGACGGCGACGGTCTTGGCGAAGGTCCAGACCGTCTTCTGCTCGGGGCCGCGACGGATGGGCACGTAGACGTGCACGCCCTTCGAGCCCGAGGTCTTGGCGTACGAGGTGATGCCGATGCCGCGCAAGGTTTGCTCGAGGCGCAGCGCGGTCTCGCGCACGGCCTCGAACGGCGCGTCGCCGGGATCGAGATCGAAGTGCACGTAGTCGGGGCGATCGACGTCGTCGGCGCGCGCGTACCATTGGTTGAGGTCGATGCAGCCGAGGTTGATGCACCACATCAGCGACGGCAGATCCTGGATCATCGGGAACTCGATGACGTTGCCATGGCCGTGGTCGATCTGAATGGTCTCGATCCACTCCGGCCGCGGCGACGGAGCGCGCTTCATGAAGAAGAAGTCGCCGGCGGCGCCGTGCGGGTAGCGTTTCATGACCATGGCGCGATCGTGGAGATGCGGCAAAAGCCAGGGGGCGACGTCGACGTAGTACTGGATGAGATCGCCCTTGGTGAGGTCGGGCCAGAAGGGCTTGTCGAGGTTGGTGAGGCGGACCTGTTTTCCGTCGACGTCGAGGGTCGCGTCGCCGGCGTCCGGAATCAGCCGTCTGGCCATCCGCCTCAATATAGGCTATGAGCGGGCTCCCAGTAGGAGGTCCCATGCGTCGATTGTTGCTCGCTTTTGTTGTCGTCGCCGGCTGTGGTCACGAGGAGGCGGCGAAGCCTGCCGCGCCGGTGGCCCAGGCCGCTCCGCCCGTGGCTCCGCCCGCCCCCATCGAGACGGGGCTCGACGAGACCGCGATCGATACCAGCGTCAACCCGTGCGACGATTTCTATCAGTACGCGTGCGGCAACTGGCTCAAGCGCACCGAGATCCCGGCCGACAAGTCGTCGTGGGGCCGCGGCTTCTCGGTCATCGACGAGCACAACGAGGACGAGATGCACGGCATCCTCGAGGCGGCGTCGAAGGGCCAGGTGCAGACGCAGTACGCCGACAAGATCGGCGCGCTCTACGCGACCTGCATGGACGAGGCGGGCATCGAGTCCAGCGCGCCGACGCAGCTCAAGCAGCAGCTCAAGCGCATCGAGATCATCCGCGATCAGCCGTCGCTGCAGAAGGAGGTGGCGCGCATCCACCTCACGATCGGCAATCCGATGTTCGACTTCACGCAGCAGCAGGACTTCAAGGACGCGACGCAGGTGATCGGCGGGCTCGACCAGGGCGGGCTCGGGCTGCCCGACCGCGATTACTACCTCGCGACGACGGGCAAGATGCCCGAGATCAAGAAGGCGTATCAGGCGCACGTCGAGAAGATGCTGACGCTGGCGGGCGAGCCGGCGAAGCAGGCGGCCAAGGACGCCGAGACGGTGCTGAAGATCGAGACGCAGATGGCGCAGGCGTCGATGTCGAAGGTCGATCAGCGCGATCCGAACAAGGTCTATCACCGGCTCGAGCTGGCGGGGATCGAGAAGGTGGCGCCGAAGTGGAATTGGAAGTCGTACCTGAAGGAGATGGGCATCCCCGAGGTCACGCAGATCAACGTGACCGCGCCGGACTTCTTCGCGAACCTGAACAAGATGTTGACGTCGGTGCCGATCGCGGACTGGAAGGCGTACTTGAAGTGGCACCTCGTGCACAGCGCGGCGCCGGCGCTGTCGAAGGCGTTCGTCGACGAGAACTTCGCGTTCTACGGGCGCACGCTGTCGGGACAGAAGGAGCTGGAGCCGCGCTGGAAGCGTTGCACGCGCTCGGTCGACCGCTTGATGGGCGAGGCGCTCGGGCGCGCGTTCGTGGAGAAGACCTTCGGCGCCGACGGCAAGGATCGCACGGTCGCGATGGTGCGCGAGATCGAGGCGGCGATGAACGCGAACCTCGACGGGCTCAAGTGGTTCGACGACGCGACGCGCGCGCAGGCGCACGAGAAGCTGCAGGCGATCGCCAACAAGATCGGGTACCCCGACAAGTGGCGCAACTACGACGCGCTCGAGATCGGGCACGACTCGTACCTGGCCAACGCGATGCACGCCGAGGAGTTCGAGGTCAAGCGGCAGCTGGCGAAGATCGGCAAGCCGGTCGATCGCAACGAGTGGCTGATGTCGCCGCCGACGGTGAACGCGTACTACGACCCGTCGATGAACGAGATGGTGTTCCCGGCCGGCATCCTGCAGCCGCCGTTCTTCAACCGCGCGGCGGTGAAGCCGGTGAACTACGGCGCGATCGGCATGGTGATGGGGCACGAGCTGACGCACGGGTTCGACGATCAGGGGCGGCAGTTCGACGCCAAGGGCAACCTGCGCGACTGGTGGTCGGCGCCGGTGGGCAAGGAGTTCGTGGCGCGCGCGCAGTGCGTGGTCGATCAGTACTCGGGGTACGTGGCGGTGGATGACCTGCACTTGAACGGCAAGCTGACGCTCGGCGAGAACATCGCGGACCTCGGCGGGCTCAAGCTGGCGCACACGGCCTACGAGGCGTCGAAGGGGACCAAGGCGCCGCAGCAGATGGGCAAGTACACCGACGAGCAGCTGTTCTGGCTGGGCGCGGCGCAGAGCTGGTGCACGAAGCGGCGGCCGGAGCGGGCGCGGATGCTGGTGACGGTGGATCCGCATTCGCCGCCGCAGTTCCGGATCGATGGGCCGCTGTCGAACCTGCCGGAGTTCTCGGCGGCGTTCCAGTGCAAGGCCGGCGACAAGATGGTGCGGAAGACGCAGTGTACGATCTGGTAGCAGGGCACTAGGCATCCCCAGCCGCAACAGCCCATCGCGACATCCCGTTCTCGTTCCCGCGCCCGATCCCGTTACCGCATGGCCGTGGACCGCTGCCCGATGGGTAGCGGGCAGGTCCCACCATTTTTTCGGGAAGCGGGAACGGTCACGCGGGAACGGGAACGGGAACGGGAACGGGAGCGGAGGGTGCTAGAGCGAGACGGTGTGTCCGATCTTTTCGGACAGGATCCGCGACAGCGTCGAGCGGAGCTCGTCCTTCGACGTCCGCCACTCGACCTTCCCACCCTCTTCCTTCGGCGCGAAGTGCCACGCCTGCCGGTACGCGGCCATCCAGATCTCCCCTGCCGCGTGATGGCTGTTCACCACGATCTTCGAATCATCCGCCAGCGTCAGCGTCAGCACGCCCTGCGACAGCTCGACGTCGAGCTCGTCGGGATCGCACTCCCCGAGCTTGTTCTCGAGGAACTTCAGCTCCGTGTCGGCGATCTGGTCGAAGTGATCCTGCATGCCCATGCGCGGACCGTACCCGATCCGCGCATGAGCAGCTAGACGGGAATTACTACTGGGTCTTGAGCCACTCGGTGAGCGCGTACTTGTCCGACGGCAGCAGGAACGCGCCGAAGTAGTGGCCCTGGTTCTCCGCGAAGTCGGGACACAGGTTCTGCAGCGGATTGTTCGGGTTCAGGTTGGCGAACGCCGCCACCGGCGTGCCCGCCGGCAGCGTCAGCGACAAGCCCGCCGCCGACACCGTGATCGGTGCCGTCGTCGTCTGCACCGAGCCGAGGATGTCGCGCGACAACGGGTTCAACAGCTCGCCCATCGCCTCCTCGTACGCCGCCACGCGCCCCGCCACCGTCGGATCGCCCGAGTACGAGCCGAGCCGGTTGTTGTGGAAGAACGGCGCCGTCGCCCACACGCCGAGGAGCGGCACGTCGCGGTAATAGCCCGGCCCGCCCGTCGGACGCGCCTTGTACTGATCCGACGAGAACTGCGCCCAGATGTGCCCCGCCTCCCAGTTCGTCGTCTTCGAGCGGCAGCTGTTGGTCCCGATGTCGTCGGCGACGTGGATCTGATCGTCCGACAGCACCGCGCCGCCGTGGCACGACGCGCAGTTCTGATTGAACACGACGCGCCCGCGCGCCAGCACCGCACTGCTCCTGGTGATGTAGTTGCTGCCGCCCGGCGCCTTCGCCAGCGACGGCGGCGTCGTCGTCGCCATGAAGTTGCACATGTTCACCACGGCCGCCTTCGCCGCTACGAAGTCGGGGCAGGCCTGCGCGCACTGCGCCTGATCGATCGGCGTCTGCGAGCCGCCCGGTCCGTTGGCCAGGTGCGGCACCATGCACTCGCCGGCGCACATGCCGATGTTGAAGTAGACGCGCAGCGCCGCGGCCTGGCAGCCGGCGTCGTCCTCGCCGCCCTGCCCCGCGCGATGCACGCCCTGCGGGTCGATCGGCACACCGTTCTCGGTGTTGTTGAAGTACGGCCGATTGTTGAGGTTGAAGAACTGCGTGATGATGCCGGGGTTGTTGATGCCGTCACTCTCGATCGCCGTCGTGTCGACGGTTCCCGGCGCCCACGTGTGGAAGACCTGGTAGCGCGGATCGTTCTGTGACAGGTGCGCGCCGAAGATGGTTCCGATCTGGATGAACTGGTTGCCCGTCGTGGCGTTGATGTTCGCCCACGTCGGGTGATCGGGGTTCGCCGGCGGATTCTGCGCGTCGAGCCCCGCGTGGCAGGACGCGCACGACACGCCGACGAGGATCTTGCCCGTCGCGCGGTCGAGGAACTTGCGCACGCCGACGATGCCGGCCGACGCGCCGTTGATGTCGTCGAAGTTGAGCAGGTTCGCGTCGTCGGCGCACTTGTCGAGGTAGCCCGTCGACGCGTCGCCCTGCACGCAGTCGGGATCGTTGAGCACGCCGTACTTCTCGAAGCGCGTGTTGCGATCCGACGTCAGGATCGTGTCGAACCCGAGCGGGAGGTTGAACGGCGGCGCAGGCAAGATCTGCGAGAAGAAGTGTTGCCCGCCGAACGTCGACTTGAACCACGTGTCGTGGCCGGCCTGCTGCTCGGGCGTGAGCGCGGCAGTCGTCTCCGACGAGTCGTCGGTGCCGGTTTGTCCGGCGCATCCCGTCGCCGCCAACGCCGCCACTGCTGCAACCAAGGTCAATTTGCGCATTCGCAGCCTCCTTCCACGAGCGAGAAAAGCGAAGTGTCCGACGATAAAGGTCGCGCCGCGGCTAGCAGACCGTCAACATGTAAGATGTGTTCCTCCTGACACCTTTCGTTCAGGTCGCGTATTGCGTGGTGCTGTGGCGGGAGGTGCGACTCGCGCGCACCGCGCAGGGCTCGACGGATCCCGCCGGATGCGTTACCGTTTTTCGCTGCCCGTGCATCGTCGAGTGCACTTCTGGATCCCGCTGTTGGCGCTGTCGCTCGCCGTCTCGGCCGACGCGTCGAAGCCACGCTTGCGCCTCGAGCGCATCGACGCTTCGACTTTCGCCGAGGACTCGAAGGTGCAGGTGTTCGCGTCGGTGGTCGAGCTCGAGGGCAACGTCGACGACGGGCGGCCGACGCCGGCGTTCGTGCTCAAGATGGACGGCAAGACCATCGGCCGTCCCGAGAAGATGCAGCCGTTCGGCGGCAGCGGCGACGCGCTCGACCTCGTGCTCGTGATCGAATCGTCGGCGCTCTACGGTCCGAAGACGATCGTCGTGCCGCCGCCGGCGCCGCCGACGCCGAAGGGCAAGCGCGACAAGTCGGCCAAGGGCAAGGCGACGCGTCCGTCGAAGGGCAACAAGATCGCCGCCGATGTGCTCAAGCAGGCGGTGCCCGCCGGCGACGAGCCGCTCGACAAGGTGAAGGACGCGGTGCACGCGCTGCTCGAGGGGCTGTCGCCGCGCGTGCGCGTCCTCATGATCGACTACGGCGCGGATCTGACGCCGCATCCGCCGTTCCGTCCGGCGTCGGCGGTCGAGAGCGACGTCGACGATCTGTTGCCCGACGGCGACGCCGGCGATCTCGCGCTCACCAATGCGCTCAAGGCGGCGCTCGGAGAGCTCGGCAAGCCGCGCCCGGACGCGAAGCCGGCGCGGCGGCTCATCGTCGTCATCTCCGACGGGCTGAACTCGCAGATGGATCGCCACACCTTCAAGGCGCTCGGCGACGCGGCGGCCAGGGCGCGCGTGCCCATCCACACCATCGCGTTCTCGCCCACCGACGAGCGCGGGCCTTTGCTCAACCTCGGCGAGATCTCGAAGCGGTCGAACGGAACGTTCCGCTGGGCGCGCACCGCCGACGATCTGCGCGCGCAGATGGACACGCTCACCGACGAGCTCAACAAGCAGTACGTGCTCACCTACAAGATCGACGCGCGCTCGCTCGAGGGGCGCACCTTCGTGCTGCAGTGCGAGGATCTGGTGTCGAACACGCTGACCTACGATTCGTCGGGCGGCTCGTTCGGCTACGTGCCGGCGACGCGGCCGCTGATTCCGTGGTGGCTGTGGGCGCTCGCCGGTGTCGTGCTGTTCGGAGGCGCGGCAGCGGTGTTGGTCGCGCGGCGGCCGCCGAAGAAGCAGATGAAGTTCTCGCCGTACAAGAACGCGACGGGGCAGGGGCAGGCGCCGCAAGCGCAGCAGCCGGCGCAAGCACAGCAGCCGCAAGCGCAACGGCCGCAAGCGTACGTTCCGGCGCCGCAGCCCCAAGCGCCGCGGGCGCCGACGCGCGGGCTCCTCATCGTCGTCTCGGGCGCGCGCGCCGGCGAGCGGCTCGACGTGGGCGCACAGCCGCTCACCATCGGCAAGGGACCGTCGACGTTGCAGATCACCGACGATCCGGCGGTGTCGACGCGTCACGCCGAGATCGCGCTGCGCGGCGGCGCCTTCGTCGTCACCGACCTCGGCTCGACCAACGGCACCTTCGTCAACAACACGCGCATCAGCGCGCCGACCCGCCTTGGCGACGGCGATCTCTTGCGCTTCGGCAACACGCAACTGAAATTCAGGGCGGATTGATGGCGGGAAGCAGCATCATCATTTGCGGGCAGCGCTACGACGTCGGCCAGAAGGTCATCACCTTCCAGGACGACCCGAGCATCAACGCCTACACGCCGCATCGCACCGACAAGCCGTCGGAGATTCCGCCGTTCGCGCCCGCCAAGGGCATGGCCGGCGTGCGCGATCGCTGGCGTCCGCGGCGCCTCATCGGCGGCGATCGCTCGATCGAGCGCCTGCGCCAGGTGGTGCGGCAGTTCGTCGTGCACCACGACGGCTGCGCGGACTCGCGCACCTGCTTTCAGGTCCTGCACAACGAGCGCGGCCTGTCGGTGCACTTTCTCATCGACAACGACGGCACCATCTTCCAGACGCTCGATCTCGTCGACTGCGCCTTCCAGGCGGCGGGCGTGAACGAAATCTCCGTCGGTGTCGAGCTCGCCAACCGCGGCGACGCGCTGCGCTTCCCGAACGACTATCACGGCAAGCGCGACAAGGTGACGTGCAAGATCAACGGCCATCAGTTCCTCGCCTACGCCTACACCAAGGCGCAGATGGACTCGATGATCTCGATCGGCAAGGCGCTCGGACGCTTGTTCCCCAACCTGCCGCAGAACTATCCGACCGGCGGCGGCGGCGACGCCGAGCCGATGTGGGCCACGCTGCGCGGCGACGTGCGCGAATACACCGGATATCTCGGTCATTATCACGTGACCGATCAGAAATGGGATCCGGGCCCATTCGATTTCAAATTCTTCGCCAGCAAGATCCGCGGGCGCATGGTGTTTCCCGTCGCCATCGGCGCGGAGAAGCCGGACGTTCCCGACGATCCGGACAAAGCCAACGACGCGGCGAATGCGTTATTCGACAATAACGAAATGGAGGGTGAAACCGGCGGATATTACCCGGTGGGCCCCTTCGGCACGTCGCGCTTGTGGCATGGCGGCGTGCACCTGCGCGCCGACAAGGGCACGCCGGTCTACGCGCCGTTCGGCGGCAAGATCGTCGCCGCGC
>Ga0134125_10009127_pt1 | contig 11170 bp, 9 predicted proteins | sample KB31751_FD_96464 | JGI IMG/M metagenome (GOLD analysis project Ga0134125, IMG submission 96464) | Terrestrial soil microbial communities with excess Nitrogen fertilizer from Kellogg Biological Station, Michigan, USA - KB3-175-1 | ecosystem: Environmental > Terrestrial > Soil > Unclassified ...
GACAATCTGCTGATCGGCACCGATTACGGCCACAAGGACACGGCGGTCGAGATCGAGGCGCTGAAGCGCCTCGGCTCCGACGGCAGCATCCCCGCCGAGTCGGCGAAGAAGATCATCGCGACGAATCCGGGCAAGCTGTACGGGCTGAATTGAACGAGCCTCCCTCTCCCCTTGGGGGGAAGGGTGAGGGGGTCGTTCCGCCGCTCAGCCCTGAGTATTTCGTCGCATGCTGCTGCCGCAGCTTAGCGACGCGCCTTGTTATGCTGCATCTTCGACCCCCTCACCCTTCCCTCTCCCCCCAAGGGAGAGAGGGTTTTCTTCTTCTTGTGAAGGACTGCTCGCTCACCGCACGACGATCTTCGCCAGCATCGAGGGCGGCCGGTAGGCCGGGATCCACACGGTCGGACGCGCGGCCTTGGTATCGACCTTGAGGTCGCGCACCTCCCAATTGTCCGGCGTCATATATTCGGTCGGCTTGCCGCTGTTCATGTCGAGGCGATAGAGCCGATCGCTGCTGAAATCATGCGTCCACACGATGTGGTGCTTGTCGTCGACGCTCGCCGAATAGGGCTGCGCGTACGGCGCCGTGTAGGGCTTGCTTCCCGGAATCAGCGGGTATTCCTTCACCAGCTTCTTGTCGGGATCGACCATCACCAGCTGCCCGGCGAAGAATTCGCCGGCCCACAGCCGGTCCTTCCCGTCGATCTGGCCGCGCCGCGGCCCGGACATCGGCGTCGGCATCTTGTATTCGGTATATTGGACCGTGCGCGGATCGAAGATGCCGATCTTGTCGTCGCGCCAGACATAGAGATCGGAGCGGCCCTTGGAGTCGGTGTCGAGATCGTAGAGTCCCATGGTCTTCGGAACCTGGAACACGGTCATTTTCAGCTCGGCACTGTGCGTGTCGATCTTCTCGAGCTCGCCGTTCTTCTGCTGCGCCCAGACATTGCCCTGCGGGTCGAGGCCGAACATGTTGTGGCCGGCGGACCAGGCCGTGAACTTGCCGTTATTCGGCTCGTATTTGACGATCCCGTTCTCCATGCCGATGATGACATTGCCTTGGCCGTCGAATTGCAGCTCATGCGCGCCGCCGCCGGGATTGCCCGGCCGCCCGTCGCCGCCCGTCGTCGGGCGCCCGGCGCCCGGCGGCACCTGGAAGGGCATCTCGATCGCCTCGCCGGTCTTCCGATCGAGGCGGCCGAGAATGTAGGACCAGTGGTCGGTATAGTAGGCGTACTTGTCGTTCATGACCACGTCGTGCGGCCACACGAAGCGCGGATCGCCGCGCAGCATGTAAAGCTCGCGCTGGCCGCCGCGCGGCAGCGCATATTCGGTCACGACGATGTTGGTCGAGGCCGCATCGGTCGGCCGCGGACGCTGCTTGAAGGGGATCTTGTCGGAGGAATCCGGTCCGCGGATCGAGGCCAGATATTCGGCCAGCGGCTCGATGAACTGCTTCTGGCTGAAGGCATAGGTGCCGGGCTGCTCGACCTTGCCGGCGCGGCCCGCCATCTTCAGCACGATCTTCGCCCATTCCTCCTTGCTGCGCCCCTGATGCAGCGCCCATTGAATGGTGTGACAGTTGCTGCATTGGGAGAAGAGCGTCTTCTGCTGATCGGTGCCGGGCAGCGCCGCGATGATCTCCGACGCGGTCGCGTCCTCATAGGCGAGCGGCTTCGCCTTCAGCGTGAAGTCGGCCTTCGCTTGCTTGCCGGCCGCCACAGCCACCGGCCGCGCAATATGCTCGAAATCCGGCAGCTCGACCGCGACCGAATAGGAACCTGGCGTGAGGTCCGACCAGCTGGGGAAGGAATAGGCGCCCTTGGCATCGCTATAGACCGAGACCGTGATGCTGCTCTTGTCGCGATGCGCCTTGATCGGGATGCCGGCGAGCGGCTTGCCGTCGGACGAGACGACCTTACCGGTCAGTAACGAGGGACCGTCCGCCGCGAGGGCGACGGCGGAAAAAGCTGCGGCCAGCGCCGCGGCCGAGAGTGCGAGAGCGAGCTTGGCTTTCATGGAGGACCCTCCCCGAGATATGGACGCGGGCGGCGCGGCGCGTTTTCGCGCCTTTTGTCGAAGGAATGCTACGCCCCGCGGGCCAGGGCTTCAAGCAGCCCCATCCGGATCAGTCCGGCGGCAGGCCGTTCTTGACGCGGAGCTCGCGGTTGTAAGCCAGCGCCGCATCCGAGCTGTCGGCGAGGCGGTTGATGGCCAGGGTGAGATCGGCGGCTCCGACCAGGGTGAAGTCCTCGCCGAAGGCCTTTTTCGACTGGGCGAGGAAGTCGGGATCCCGGCCGACCGAATCGAAAGCGGCGCGCCAGGCGGCGACCAGCTCGGCTGGGGTGCCGGGCGCCAGCGCGAACCATTTGGAGACCTCGTTGCTGTACAGCCAGAAATCGAAGGCGGCGCGGCTCTTGTCGTCGAGATGCGGCGCGATCTCGGACGCAAAGACCGGGATGTCGGGATAGCTCGCGCGCGCCACGAACTTGCCGTCGAGCAGCCGGCCCGACTGCACGAGCCCCACGAAATCACCGCTCTTCAGCAGCGGATCGAGCTGTGCCGCCGCTTCGGTCCCGGTGAGGTCGATCTCGCCGCGCTCGACCGCCTGCATTAGCGCCGGCGTGTTGGGATAGCCATAGACCCATTTCAGATGCCAGCCGAGGAACTCGGCGCCCCAGAGTCCCATCGAGATGCCGGTGCGCGTCGTCACGGAGCCGACCACCACCGGCGGTGCCGACGCGTCTTTCAGACGCGACAGGGCCTGGCGGCGGATGACCAGCACGGTGCCGCCGGAATTGGTGCCGCCGACCAGGGCGAATTTGTGCGGATCGTAGCGGACGCTCGGATTGTGCAGGGTCGTGGGCTCGACCGTCTCGCCGCTCGCGGCCAGCAGCGTCAAGCCGTCCGGCTTGGTCTGATGGACGAAATGATTGGCGGCGACGATGCCTGACGCGCCGGGCATGTTGAGATAGACGATCGCCGGCTCGCCCGGCAGGTGCCGCTGCAGATAGCGTCCGACGAGCCGCGCCTGCGTATCGGTGCCGCCGCCGGCGCCAGTCGTGATCAGCAGATCGATCTGCTTGTCCTTGAAGGTTACCTGTGCCGCCGCTGCAGTGGCGGCGAGCAAGGCGAGAGCGACGATCATCAAGATGGCGCGCATGAATCCTCCCCGGTATTTTTCGAGATCCTACGTCACGGTGCGGGAAGCACGAAAGCCCATAACCCTCTCCCTGCGGGAGAGGGAGGGGCCCGCTGCGTAGCAGCGGGAGGGTGAGGGGAAAGTCGTCGATGGTTTGCCCCTCACCCTCCCAACGCTTCGCGTTGGGCCCCTCCCTCTCCCGCTGGGAGAGGGGTTATCTTTTCATCCATTCAAACGCCGCGGGCCGCTGACGAAGGGATTGCCGCGCACATAAAAACGCAGCTCGCGATGAACGTCCTTGGTGATGCCGATGCGGATCGATGTGCCGATCTTGGGTGGTGCGGCACCATCTTCGGCCAGCCACAGCGGGCCCGGCGCGCAGAGATCGGTGCCGTCGAGATCGAGCTCGATGGCGAGCGCCTGGGCCAGGCGGCCGGGCCCGCGCGTCAGCTCGCGCAGCCGCTCCGTGCCGCGGCGGCGCTGCATGAACGCGATGCCGGCGAGCGGCTCGAGCGCCCGGATCAGCACACCGGTGCCGGCCCCTTGGCTGCCGCCGGCGACGTTCAGCATGCGCGACACGCCATAGGCGATATAGACATAGGCATGGCCGCGCTCGAGGAAGAGCGCCTTGTTGCGCGGCGTCGGGCCGCGAAAGCCATGGCAGGCGGCGTCGCCGACGAGATAGGCCTCGGTCTCGACGATGCGGCCGGTGAGGCGCTCGCCCTCGATCTCGCGCACCACCAGCTTGCCCAGCAGATAGCGCGCCATAGCCGTCGAATCGGGCGGCAGATCGGCGCGCTTCAGACGCTTGAGTTTCACAGCATGTCGAAGCGAGTGCGCCGGGCCTCCCGGATATGGGCGCGCGCCGCTTCCTCGGCGGCATCGGGATCGTGGCGCTCGATCGCCTCGATGATGCGGCGATGCTCGAGATCGGAGCGCTCGGGCCTGACCGGCACCCGGAAGGTGGTGCTGTGCAGCAGCGCGATCGAATCATGCACGGCATTGAGCGCCTGGGCGAGATAGCGGTTGTGCGCCGCCTCGTGGATCGCGTGATGGAAGCGCCGGTTGAGCGGCACCAGCCGCTCCGGCTCGTCGAAGGCGCCGATATAGGTCTCGTGCAGGCGGTAGAGGCGCTGGATCTCCTCCTCGCCGGCATGCTGGGCGGCGAAGCGCGCCGCCGAGCCTTCGAGGATCTCGCGCATGGCGTAGAGCTCCATGACCTGGCGCTCGCCGAGCTCGACCACCATCAGGCTGCGGCCGGCGCCGACCGTCAGCAGCCCGCGCTCCTGCAGCCGCTGCAAGGCCTCGCGCACCGGCGTGCGGCTGACGCCAAGGCTTTTCGCGATATCCTCCTCGCGGATGCGGGTGCCGCGCAGCCGGCCTTCCGAGATCGCCTCGAGCAGATGCCCATAGACGAACTCGGCGCGCGAGCGGCCGCGCAGCTCCTGCGGCGAGATGAGCGTCGCGCTTTCGTCAGCCACGGCCGGCCCTCCGCCCCTGCTGGATCAGCGCGAACAGCCGCTCGGGCAGGATCGGCGTCTCGGAGATGCGCACGCCGAACGGCTTCAGCGCATCCTCGACGGCCGAGATCACCGCCGGCGCCGCCGGGATGGTGCCGACCTCGCCGACGCCCTTGGCGCCCAAGGGATTCAGCGGCGAGGGCGATTCCCGATAGAGCGTCTCGAGCATCGGCACCTCGGCGGCGCTCGGCAGCAGATAATCGGCGAAGGTGGTGGTGGTGGGCTGCCCCGCCTCGTCATAGCCCATGCGCTCGAAGAGGGCGTTCGAGATGCCATGCACGATGCCGCCCTGCACCTGCCCGTCGACGATCAGCGGATTGACGCGGCGCCCGACATCCTGGATGGCGAGATAGCGCACCACCCGCACCTGGCCGGTCAGAATGTCGACCTCGACCTCGGCGACATGGCTGGTGTTCGAATAGGCGAGCGGATCGGTGCGGAAGGCAGCGCTCGCCTCGAGGCCGGGCTCGATCCCTTCCGGAAAGGCATAGCCCGGCGCGCCGCGCAGCGCGCGGGCGAGGTCGCCGAGGCCGACGGTGCGATCGGTGCCGACGACGCGCACCGCGCCGCCGACGAATTCGAGATCCGCCTCGGCCGCCTCCAGCATGGCGCTCGCCAGCTTGCGCGCCTTGGCGGCGACGGCTTGCCCGGCGAGCAGCACCGAGGAGCCGGCGGTGATGAGCTGCCGGCTGGCGAAGCCGCCGAGCCCCAGCGGCACCGTCGCCGTGTCGCCGGCGACGACCGTGACATCTTCCGGCTTCACGCCGAGCTGGTCGGCGGTGATCTGCGCCAGCGCCGTCGCCAGCCCCTGCCCCATCGCCGCCGCGCCCGTAAAGACCGAGACGCGGCCCGAGGCGGCGACGCGCACCAGGCCCGATTCGAAGGGGCCGCGGCCGGTGCCCTTCACCGCGTTGGCGAGGCCGATGCCGATATAGCGGCCGTCTTGCAGCGCCGCCTGCTGGCGCGCCGGGAAATCCTCCCAGCCGGCCGCCGCCAGCACCTGCGCCTGGCAGGCGGGATAATCGCCGCTGTCATAGAGGATGGGCTCGCCGGACCGCGCCTTCAGCGGCTTCTCATAGGGCATCTTCTCCGGCGGGATGAGGTTGCGGCGGCGCAGCTCGGCGCGATCGAGGCCGAGCTTGGTCGCCACCAGATCCATCAGCCGCTCCATGGCGAAGGCGGCCTGCGGATAGCCCGCGCCGCGCACCGAGGAGACCGGCCCCTTGTTGGTCTGGGCGATCACCACCTCCATGAAGAGGGCCGGCACGATATAGGGGCCGGCGACCGAGGTGGCGGAATTGTAGGGCAGGTTGATGTCCTGCAGCGCATAGGCGCCCTGATCGTGCAGCAGCTTTCCGCGCAACGCCTGGATCCTGCCCTCCTTGTCGACGGCGATCTCCATGTCCCAGATCTGGTCGCGCTCCTGCACGGCGCCGAGGAAATGCTCGCGTCGATCCTCGATCCATTTGACCGAGCGGCCGGTGAGCTTGGCCGCCGCCAGCACCGCTATATCCTCGGGATAGACCAGCAGCTTCGGCCCGAAACCGCCACCGACATCGGCGGCGACCACGCGCACATCGTTCTCGTCGAGATCGAGCAGCTCGCAGAAGAGCTGGTGCGTGTCATGCACCTTCTGGGTCGACATCCAGATATTGAAGCGGCCGTCGCTGCGGCGGTTCTCGACCAGGATGCCGCGCCCCTCGATGGGATGGGCGCCGCCGCGATGCTGCGGGATCGCCTCGCGGAAGACATGCGCTGCCGCGCGGAAGGCCGCCTCGACATCGCCATACTCGACCTTGTAGGTGGCGATCACATTGGAGGCGAGCTCGCGGCGAACCTTCGGCGCGTCCGGCTCGAGGCATTTGCGCAAGTCGGCGATCGAGGGCAGCGGCTCGTAATCGACCGCGACCAGGGCCGCCGCGTCCTCGGCGATATAGCGGCTGTCGGCCAGCACGATCGCGACCGGCTCGCCGACGAAGGCGACCTCGCCGTCGGACAGGGCGAAGGGCCACATCGAGTCCTTCGGCTTGCCGGTGCGCGCGACGCGCGTCATGCGCCGCCGCGCCATCACCGGCGCGATGTCGTCGAGGGTCAGCACCGCATGCACGCCCGCCACCGAGCGGGCGGCGCCGGCATCGAGGCGCTTGATCAGCGCATGCGGATGGGCGCTGCGCACGAAGGCCGCGTGCAGCGCGCCGTCGAGCGGGATGTCGTCGATATAGCGGCCCTTGCCGGTGAGGAGCGCCCGGTCCTCGATGCGCAGCACCGGCTGGCCGATAACGGCGCTCATGGCCGGGCCCCCATTTTGCGCAGCTTCGCCGCCGCGTCGAGCGCCGCCTTGACGATGCCGTGATAGCCGGTGCAGCGGCAGAGATTGCCCGACAGGGCCTCGCGCAGCTCGACCTCGGACGGATCCGGCGTCTCGGTCAGGAACTCGACCAGGGTCATCAGCATGCCGGGCGTGCAGAAGCCGCATTGCAGCCCGTGATGCTCGTGGAAGGATTGCTGCAGCACATGCAGCGTGCCATCCCTGGCGGCGAGCCCTTCGACGGTGCGGATCTCGGTGCCGTCGGCCTGCACCGCCAGCATCAGGCAGCCGCGCGCCGTATGGCCGTCGACCAGCACGGTGCAGGCGCCGCAGACGCCGTGCTCGCAGCCGAGATGGGTCCCGGTGAGGCCGAGCTCGTGGCGCAGGAAATCGGCGAGGGTGAGACGCGGCTCGACCTCGCGGTCATGCGCCGCGCCGTTGACCGTGAGCCGGACCCGCCGCCTCATCGCACCGCTTCCGGCGCCTTGATACGGGCGTCTGCCGCGGCCAGCGCCCGCATCACCATGGCGCCGGCGACGCTGCGGCGATAATCGGCGCCGCCATGCACATCCTCGAGCGCATCGAGATTGGCGCAGCAGGCGGCGACGCGCGCGAACAGACCCTCGCCCGGCGGCTCGCCGACCAGCATGGTCTCGGCCGCGGTCAGGCGCACCGGCACAGGCTCGACGCCGCCGACCGCGACCGCGGCGCGCTTGATGCGGCCGTCGCCGCCCTTCTCGAGCAGCACGCCGGCCGAGGCGATGGCGAAATCGCCATGCCGTCGCGCGAACTCGACGAAACCCCAGCCATGGCCGGCCGGCCAGAAAGGCAGGCTCACCGCGATCACCAGCTCGCCGGCTTTGAGCGCCGGCGTCATATAGCCGGCCATGAAATCGCGCATCGAGACGCTGCGCAGGCCGGCCGGGCCGGCGATCTTGATCTCGGCGTCGTAGAGCAGCGCCAGGGTCGGCAGCTCGGCCGCCGGATCGAGATGGCACAGGCTGCCGCCGATGGTGCCGCGATTGCGTGTCTGGCGATGCCCGACCAGCTTCAGCGCCTCCGGGAAGATCGGCGCCACGCGCGCCACCTCGGGCGAGACCTCGATGGCGCGCTGCCGCGTCATGGCGCCGATGCGCAGCCGCTCGCCGGCGAAAGAGAAGCCGGCGAGATCGGGAATGCGGTTCAGGTCGACGACATGGTCGGGATAGAGGTAGCGCAGGTTGAGCATCGGCATCAGCGACTGGCCGCCGGCCAGCAGCTTGGCATTCTCGAGCCTGCCCAGCAGTGCGATGGCGGCGGTGACGCTCTCCGGCCGGTGATAGTCGAAAGGCGGCGGCTTCATCAGTTGGCTATCGCCTTCGCCGCCTTCTCGACCGCGTCCTTGGGCGTCGCATAGACGTCCTTCAGCAGCCTCTCGATCTGCGCGCCCGACACCGGATCGATGTCGAAATTGGATTTCTTGGCCTCGGCCAGGAAGTCCGCATCCTTCATCGTGGCGTCGAAGGCCTGGCGCAGCGCCTGGGCGCGGTCCGCGGGAATGCCCGGCGGCGCGAAATAGGGACGCGCCATCTGCTGGCCGGCGACGACCAGCGTCACGACCGCCTTCTGCTCGGGCGTCTTCGCGAAATCCATGACCAGCGGCACGTCGGCGAGCTCGGGGCTCTTGGCCAGCGCCGCCTGCACCAGCAGGTTCAGCTTCTTCTCCTTGAGCCAGGCGGCGTGCTGGATCTTGATGGTGCTCCAGCTGTAGCCGCACAGCCCATCGACCTCGCCGCGCTCCATCGCGAGATCGATGTCGTTGGTGCCGGGATAGGGCGTCACCAGCTTGATCTTGGCGCCGAACACATTCTTCATCAGCAGCGCATAGCCGTCGGGATCGGAGCCCTGGCCGGTGCCGCCGACCGTGTATTGCTTGGCCAGCATGTCGTCCCAGCTCTTGATCGGCGAGCTCGACCATGAGACGCAGAGATTGACGTCGGTCGAGATGCTGCCGAGCCAGGTGAGCTTGGTGGCGTCGAACTTCGCCTCTTTGGGGGTCAGCAGCGGCGCCAACGGCTCGCTGCGGCCGACCGTGCCGAAGCTGAGCCCGTCCTTGGGTGCCACCTCATAGATATACATGAGCGCCTTCAGGCTGCCGGCGCCCGGCATGTTCTGCGGCACCAGCGTCGGATTGCCCGGGATGTGCCGCCCCATATGACGCGCCAGCAGCCGCGCATAGACGTCATAGCCGCCGCCCGGCGAATAGCCGATCACGACGTTGATCTGCTTGCCCTTGTAGAAATCCTCGACCCCGGCCGCGTGGGCCGGGGCGGTTGCGAGCAGCGCCAGCGCGCCGCAAGTGGCCATCACGCTTTTCATTTTCATTGCTTGTCTTCCCCCGCTCTCTCTCCGCGTCATGGCCGGGCTTGACCCGGCCATCCAAATCGTCGATGCGAAAATCTTCGATTGCCGTTCGTGGATGCCCGGGTCAAGCCCGGGCATGACGATTTTTAGAAATGCCGAGCCTCAATCCCGCGGGAATTCGATGCCCGGGAACTTGGCGCGGATCTTGGCGCGCAGCTCCTTGGTGACATCGACCACCGGCGGGAACTTGCCGGCGAGCTTCATGTCGTAGGGGATGCAGGCATCGACCAGGATGCGGTTGTTGAAGTTGCCCGGCAGATAGAGCGGGTCGCGCTTCGACGCCCAGGCCTTCTGGATGATGTCGATGTCGCTCAAGGGATCGAAGCGGGTGCTCATCGCCCACAGCACGTCGTCGAGGCTGCCGGCGTCGATATCGTCGTCGACCACCACCGTCCATTTGCCGGCATAGGCGCCGCCCTGGCAGTTGGCCGCGACATGCAGCACGTTGCGGGCGTGGCCGGGATAGCGCTGCTTGATCTGGATGGCCGTGAAGCGCGTCGCCGGGCCGGCCTCATGGTTCCACACGCCGAGCACGTCGGGAATGCCGCAGGCGTCGAGGGCGCGCCAGATCTGGGCTGCGCCGGCGATGCCCTTCAACAGGCCGGTCTCGTCGACGGGCTTGTGCTGCGGCGCGCAGGTGATGATCGGATCGTTGCGGTGAAGGATGGTCTTCACCTCGAGATAGGGCCGGTTCTGCGTATCGTCCGAGTAGTAGCCCATCCATTCGCCGAAGGGGCCTTCCGGCTTGTTGTTGCCGGGGACGGCCAGGCACTCGAGCGCGATCTCGGCATCGGCCGGAATCGGAAAGCCGGTATAGGGGCCCTTGATGACGTCGATCGGCTCGCCGCGCAGGCCGCCGGCGATGTCCATCTCGCCGATGCCCTCGGGCAGCGGGCTCGAGGACAGCATATAGAGCAGCGGGTCCTGGCCGCACAGGATCACGACCTTCATGGGCTGGCCGCGCTCGAACATCTTGTCGCGATGGATGCGGCCGTGCTTGCCCTCGGTGATCTGGCAGCCGACCGTCTTGCCGTCATAGACCTGGCTGCGATAGGCGCCGAGATTGAACCAGCCGAGATCGGGGTCTTGCGTGATCACGCAGTCGGCGGTGCCGATGAAGCGCGCCTTGTCCTGCTCGTGATGACGCGGGACGGGGAATTTCAGCACGTCGACCTTGTCGCCCTCGAGGACGTTCTCGAGGACCGGCCCGTCCTTCACGAAACGCGGCGGCAGCGGCTTCAAGGTCTGCATGCGCGCGTGATAGCGCTTCACGATGTCGACCTTGCGCTCATGCTCGAGCGGCAATCCCAGGGTCAGCGCGACGCGGGTGATCGAGGAGAGCTGGCCGTAGAGGGTGCGATACCCCTTGGGATAGCCCGGCACAGTGTCGAACAGGATGGCTGGCGCGGCACCGCGGCTCTTCTCGGTCAGCATATGGGTGATGGCGCCCATCTCGGCGTCCCAGCTGGCGCCGTCGACCTTCAGCAGCTCGCCGAGCTTGTCGACCTGCTCGAGCCAGCCGCGCAGGCCGCGATAGCTCACCTGCCCCTTGGCCCGGTCCGCGAGCGCCGTATCAGCCATCAACCCCTCCATCGATCCGGTGAAGGCGCCACTGTATACAATTGGATACGGACGTAAAGGAGCGGCAGGCTTCGGCCTTGATACCCCCTCCAATTGCGTCATAGCTTGCGGCCCCTTTCCCGGACGCGCCAAGGCATGCACAAGCCCAACGACCGTCTGTTTCGCGCCATCGGCCAGCCCGTGCGCCGCAAGGAAGACCGTGATCTCCTGACCGGC
>Ga0134125_10009128_pt1 | contig 11169 bp, 6 predicted proteins | sample KB31751_FD_96464 | JGI IMG/M metagenome (GOLD analysis project Ga0134125, IMG submission 96464) | Terrestrial soil microbial communities with excess Nitrogen fertilizer from Kellogg Biological Station, Michigan, USA - KB3-175-1 | ecosystem: Environmental > Terrestrial > Soil > Unclassified ...
ATGCGCACGCGTTTTTTTGAGCCGGGTTGCGGGCGTGACCCTGAGCGTAGCCGAAGGGGGGAAGCCCGCACGCGAAATCCTGAGCGCCAAAGCGCGAAGGACCTCAGGCTAACTGAAAGTCTAGCAGAAGGCCGCTTGTATTATTAAAGCCCGCTTGTGTTATTAATGGATAATTAATGGGTACGCCTGCAATCCATCTTTTATTTCTCTGGCACATGCACCAGCCTTATTACAAAGACCTGGTCACCGGGGAATATCGCCTGCCCTGGGTGCGATTACATGCGCTCAAGGATTATTACGGCATGGTCAAGCTGCTGGATGAATTTCCCGGTCTGCACCAGACGTTTAACCTTGTCCCTTCGCTGATCACCCAATTGCAGGAGTATGTCAACGGAACCGCGCAGGATCCCTTTCTGCGGGTGGCAGCCATGCCGGCTGCTGAGATGAACCTGGCCGAGCGGCAGTTTGCGGTCCAGTACCTGTTTCAGGCCAATGCGGAGAACATGATTGGCCGTTATCCGCGCTATCGTGAGTTGGCGCAGCAGTTCCATGGCCGCCCGCAGGACGCACAGAACAATGCCAGGCGTATGAGCAATGGCGACCTTACAGACCTCCAGGTGCTCTCGCAGATTGCATGGATGGATGAATTTTTCCTGGATGATCCCGTTATCGCCGAGTTGATTCGCAAAGGCCGTGATTTTTCTTTGCAAGACCAGAAGCAGGTGATCGCGATCCAACACGATTTTCTGGCCAAGGTACTTCCGGCCTATGCCGCGGCAGGGAAGCGCGGCACGATTGAGATTTCCACCTCGCCTTTTTACCATCCCATTCTGCCGCTGGTGTGCGATACCAATGTTGGCGAAGTGTCACACCACGGCTTGCCGTTGCCGTCGCAGTGGTTTCATCATCCTGAAGATGCGCGTGAGCAGATCGAACGCGGTCTGATGCTTCATGAACAAGTTTTCGGAACCAGACCAAAGGGAATGTGGCCGTCAGAAGGAAGCGTATCCAATGAAGCGCTGGCGATTGCGCACGATCTGGGAGTCAGGTGGATGGCCACCGATGAAGGCGTGCTGTGCCGTTCGCTGGGAACCATTTTCCAGCGCGATGGCAGCGGAAAACTTGAACCCGATAGCGCGGCCCAGCTTTATCAGATTTTCCGCTGGCAGCAGGGCGCGGCAGAGATGAGCATGTTATTCCGCGACCATTCTCTCTCTGACCTGATCGGCTTTGTCTATTCCGGCGTGCCGGCCAGAGAAGCGGCCGACGATTTTATCCATCGCGTGAAACAGGCATCCGAACCGGTGCTGGCCAAAGGCAAGACTGCGGTGGTGCCCATCATTCTGGATGGCGAGAACGCCTGGGAGTTTTATCCGCAATCCGGGCGGGAGTTTCTGCGGCGGCTATACGATGCCATGCAAAAAGACCCATTGATCGCAGCGCTGACAGTTTCTGAAGCCATAGAGCGAGAGCACGCGCCGGCGAACATTGGATCCATTGTTCCAGGCTCGTGGATCAACTCGAATTTCGATGTATGGATCGGCGCGCCTGAAGACAATGTGGCGTGGGACCAACTGACGGTGGCACGGGACTTTTTTACGCAAAATGCGGGCAAGGCTTCCGAACAACAGGCCGCTCTGGCTTACGAGGAACTGCTGATTGCGGAAGGCAGTGACTGGAACTGGTGGTATGGCCCGGAGCACCACTCGGCTAATGATCGCGATTTTGATGAGCTGTACCGCAAGCATCTATCCAACGTCTATCTTGCTCTGGGCGGAACGCCGCCGGACGTGCTGGCGCAACCGATTGCGGGCGCGCATGCCAAGCCGCAGTTCACTCCGCAAACCACGTATATCCATCCTGCGGTCGATGGAAAAAATATTGGCTATTTTGAGTGGCTGGGCGCGGCTTCCCACGTAGCTGACCGGCATTCTTCCGCCATGCACGGCAAACTCTTTGTGCTGGATACCGGCTATGCCGGCATCGATGAAGAAAATCTCTACTGCCGGGTGGATTTCATTGACCATCCGGCTGAGTGGGCCACTGGAGACACGCGGCTGGTAGTGACGATAGAAACCGTGAGTCCGGAAGGCAACGTAACACAAACGGTGCGCCTGGAAGCCGATATCTCTCAAGGCAAGCTTCACGGATGGAAGCTGGGCGACAATGGCCAGCCGCAAGATACCGGCTTTCGGTTGGGAATTGACTCGATTTTCGAGTGCCAGACCCCGCTGGCGCGGCTGAATGCGGCCATGGGGACACGTCTGCGGGTCCGCTTTTCCTTGTGGCGCGATGGTTTGCCGCTGGACGCACTTCCGCAGGAGGGCGCCATTGAGGTACGCGTGGCTCCTGAAATCGAGTTGAGCGCACTGCCTTATGCGAAGCCGTAAGGGGCAGTAGTTGGTACTTGGTAGTTAGCCGTAGGCCCGCAACAGTTTCGCCTATCCTGAAATGCGCCGATCTTGCGTACGCAAGGCTAGATCAAGGAGAGCTAGTTGGTACTGAATGCATTTCTAGCGTTGGCAAAGACTTTTTTATAATTCGTCATCCCGACGGCCGTTAAGCGAGCGCGCGTAGTCATCAGCGCGCAAGTAGGTCGGAGGGACCTTGTGTTTTTCCAAAATGTTTAGCTATCCATGAAAACTGCTTTTAGCCGTGAGCCGCAACGGTTTCGCCAAACCTGAAAAGCTCGAACTGGCACACAATGCCAAATACTAAGTACTAAATACCAAATGCTGGATCAAGGGCGAGCCCGACTTGCGCGGCGAGCCAGTTGCATCAGGCGCTGAGAAATATTTCGCGAACAGAAAACTTTCAAGCGGTTTGGAGCGCAGCGACTTAAAAAAGGATTTAGGGGCGAGCCCGATTGCGCGGCGAGCCAGTTGCATCAGGCGCTGAGAAATATTTCGCGAACAGAAAACTTTCAAGCGGTTTGGAGCGAAGCGACTTAAAAAAGGATCTAGAGGCGAGCCCGACTTGCGCGGCGAGCCAGTTGCATCAGGCGCTGAGAAATGTTTCGCGAACAGAAAACTTTCAAGCGGTTTGGAGCGCAGCGACAACAAAAAAGACGGCCTGCGTAAACAGGCCGTCGAGGTTTGAGGGGTAGAGGAAGTGTTTAGTGATTGTCGTCGTCGCGTACCGCAATCATCGAGTACACTCCGGCATTGAAGAACACCAGACCGCGTGCGCGGATGGTAGCTCCAGCCACAGGAGTCGTTTTAAGAGTTGCGCCGTTGGCGAACGTTACCGCTACGCTGGTCGCGCCGCTCAGGGTACCGAAGGCGGACGTTGGGCTGATGGTGATAGTGAAGCCTGACGCGGTCGGAGCGGGTGAAGCAGCAACCGTACCAATCAGGGCCTGCTCGCGCAATTTGACCTTATTGGCCAGGATGGCAGGAGCACTGGTGCTGGAATCAGCTTCAATGCGCTGGCCTTTGCCAATGTGAGTTGCATCAAATGCCGGAGCAGTGATGTTCAACTTGTCAGTCCGCACGCTGTAAACCGTTCTGGCGTTGACGCCGTTATCAACCGTAACGGGCGAGTTGGAATTGCCGGTTGAATCTTCTTGGTGTATGACCGTGATCTTGGTCAGTGGGTTATCCAACGCCGAGATCAGACCTTCCACTTCTTCACCGGCCTGGGGACCTTCTCTTTCGACCTTGGTCGCCAGCTTGGTGCCGTCGCTCTTGGTGATAGCGTCAACTTCAACAATGTCGCCGACTTTCAGGTCAGACAACTGCGTGATGCCATCCTTGAATCTGGTGTTGGCATCGGTGGCAAATGTGATGTCAGTAGAGTTGGTGGTAATGGTGAAATTCGGGGCGCTGATGGATTTCACGCTGCCGTGAACGTCGTCCAGTTCGCCATTATCGTGATCTTCATTGCCTTCATCGCCGGCGGGTGGCGTGGCGGCTGAAGTCACGTTGAACGTTGGAGTGATGGTGGCTGAAGTGATCGGCGTTCCATTCAGTACAACGGATGTTGCCAGATCAAGATCAAAGTTCAGGAAGAGCGGCGTGGTTGTGACGGTGATATTAGCGAACGTTACACTCACGGTCCCGCTGGAAATTGTGGCTGGAACTTTTGTTGGAACGCCGGCATTCAGCACAACCACTTCAGCGCCGGTAACGGTGATCGTTGCTCCGTTGTAGGTACCTGGCGGCAGGTTAGCCAGCGTTAACGGCTCAAAAGTGGCGGCTTCATGTGAAAACTCAACTTCGGCCGGTTTTGCCAGCAAATTCGCTGTGGTAGCGGTTGGGCTTACGCCGGTAAGGGTGATAGAGCTGATGTTGAGCTCAAATTTTGCAATCTGGTCATTGACGGCGTCGCCGGTCTGCAGGACAACCTGTCCCGCTCCGGTGGAAACTTGATTGTGGGAACCGCCTCCGCAACCTGTCAGCAACAAAGCAAACACCACGCATAGTAGTGTGAACAAATAAACCCGTTTCATTGGGCCTCCAAGAGTGAAAATATCTGAGGATTCGATCGAGTGGCGTTGTGTTGGTAAAGTACTACGAATATCGTCCTGATAGTGGGGCGACTCCGTCTTATCATCGCTCCCTTGTACATGCCCCAGTATTCCCCAAGATAACGGACCTCTGGTGCGTCCATGCGCCGCAAAGTGCGCGGCAAAAGCGGCAGAGTTCGAAGCTGGGGGAACATTTTTCAGGCTGTACCTTTTTCCCTTTCAAGACGAAGTAGCAAAGGGGATCTATGCTGACCAATGGAGGTAATTGCAGTCGGCGTGCCAATGGGGAATGTTGCTTAAATCCTTTTGTTTCAGCGACTCTGGTTTCTTAATTAAAAGTGGGTGAGTAGATATGACTCGGAGAGCGTGTTTTTCGAATACACGTTGCTTTCAACTCCCAGGGGCGCGCACACAAAGACCGCAGCGCTGTTCTCAATGTGAACATCGCTGCGGCTGTTAACGTCTACTAAATCCAAATGCAGTGCGCCTAAATTTGCTCCGGCGGTTTGCCACCGTGGTGATGATCATCGCCGTCGCCGTCAGATCCGGACCCTGAACCGCCTGGAGATCCGGAGCCAGAGCCTGATCCGGATGAATGGTCATTGTCACCAGAGCCGGAGGAATGCCCGCCATTATCTGGATCACCGCCGTGGTGATCGCCTGGATCGCGCTGATCGGCGATACGCAGGTTCTTGATGGGATCGTCATCATCCACTGTAGTCATACCGTCGTCCCTGCGGCTGGGACGGTCAAGTTGCGGACGCAAGTCCTGTGTGGGGCGGGGAGCTTCCGGACCGCCCTCCATGCCTACGCGGCTGGAGAATCCGGCGGTGATCATCACGGATTGTCCGCGACCAGTCACGGCCTCAAGCTCCACGACGCCTTCATCCACGTCCACTTCAGTGAAGCCGCGGCGATCAACTTCAATGTCAAACTTGGTGCCGCGGACGGAAATAACCGCACTGGGTGTGCCGATCTGGAATGCCGGCGATCCCCCCATGCGCTTTTGGATTTGGGTGCGCACGCGCCCCATGAGTAGCTGAAAATATTTCCAGCCACTGGCTTCTGGTTGTTTCAGCAGCAGCTTGGTATGAGCGCGCACCAGCACATCGCTTCCATCAGAGAGTTTTAGCAGCAGGCGCCCATCATCGGTGCTTACGGTCGTATCCGGCGGCAGGGTTTCACCGCGAACCGGAGCGGCAAACGCCTGCGCGGGAAGCTGGATGCTGACTTTTCCCTTGAAGTCGGAAATTGTTGCCCCCGCATAAGGAGCGCTGGCGGTAGCCGTTTGCGATGATTCCTGGGCAACGGCAGACGCGCAGGAGAGCACAAAGCCGATAAGCGTGAAAATCAATTTATTTTTCATGGTGTCACCTCTGAAACTTCACAGGCGCCGCGCGGCAGTGTGAATGCGAACGTAGTGCCTGCAGATTGATTGCTGCTTACATGGACCCTTCCGCCGTGTTGCTGAGAAATTCGGCGGACAAAACTTAATCCCAGACCCCATCCGGGTATCGATTCGCTGCGGGCGGGACGATAGAAGCGTTCAAATAATTGCTCCAACTCGGCTTCCGGTATGACTGGTCCCGAGTTCTGCACTTCAAACTGCACTTCCTCGCCGGATGAATGCACGCGCATCAGGACCTCTGTCCCGCTACCGCCGTACTTGATGGCATTGCTGACCAGGTTGAGTAGAGCGCCGGAGATGAGCGTTTCATCGCACTGGACAAATCCATCGTCACAATCCAGTTCTACTCGAACGACAATCTTGGCCGCAGCGGCGAGCGGCTGAACTACCTTTTGCACATGCTCCACCATCGTGCTGATACTTGTCCGCGCCAGACGCAACGATCGCGCTCCGGCATCCAGCCGCAGGACTTCCAGATAAGTATTGATCATCGCCACCAGGCGATTGGTTTCACGAAAGATGGTGGAAGGAGCTTCGCGCGTCGCCGGTGAGTTGGGATAGCGCATCAGCAATTCAGAAAATCCCTGAATGGAGATCAGCGGAGTGCGCAGCTCATGCGTAACAAAACTTAGCGCTTCAGAACGCGCCTGGTCGCGCTGGCGACGTGCCGTGATGTCTTCCGCGATCAACAAGAGAGCGCCAGCTTCAGCAAATGACGTCCACGGCAGGCGGACGGCATGGAAGAGCCACAACTCTTCTCCGAGCGAGACTTCATGTTCTGTCCATGACTCTGGCTGCGGCGACAAGTCCGAGAGCTCCTGCCAGCCACCGGCGAGGCGCGTGACACCTGAAAGTTTGTCCATCGCAGGCGAATGACGGAGACAAAACGCTTTCCACGTTTCGTTGCTGAAGAGCATCGCTCCATCAGCACCATAGACGGCAAGGCCTTCATTCATGGTTTCAAGCAGCGTCTGGTTGAACAAATACAGTGAAGACAGTTCCGCCTGAAGATCTTTAAGGGCTGCCAGCTTCCAATGCAGCCGGTCAGAAGCCGGCCATTTGGCTGGGTCTGTGCCGGTTTGGGCCGGTTTGAGCTGCCCATAATGCGGACTGATTGCATTGCGAAGCTGTTGCAGACGTGACGTGACTTCGCGATCGACAATCAGCAGGTTTTCCAATTGCGCGATCGGCGCGGCAAGTACCCCCGCGACCAACAATGGTCCGTAAGAGAGCAGGCGGTGGAAATCTGCAAACAGAAAGTATGCGGCCACATATATGCCCGCCAACATGCCAACAAGAACCAACAGACCGCGGACGCCTGGATATCGCACCACCACCCATAATGAAACCACGCTCATCAAGACGAGAAGCGTAAGCTGGCCAAAGTTGCCAATCTGTGACAGGATCCGGCCGCTTAGAGCCATATCTGCCACGTTGGCGTTAATTTCCACGCCGGGCATGGGAAGCTGATTGCTGACCGGAGTGACAAGGCGGTCACTGATGTCGATACCGCCAAAGCCGATCAGCACTGCTTTGCCCGCCAGTTGCGGCGCAGGCTTCCCGGCCAGAAGGTCGCCTGCCGAGACCACGACGAAAGGCGGATTCGGCTCTCCCGGCTCAAACTGAGGCCGGTAATCGATGAGCATTGGCGGCAGTGAGGCCATATGTTCGACGCCGGGACTATTGGGGTCAGGGAGATTTTGTTTCGTAACCGAACCCGGATTGGCCAGTTCAGCCAGCTTGAGAGCGAACGCAGGCCGCACTCCGTCCGCGCTTGGCTCTTGCACGGGAATGCTGCGGCAAAGCCCGTCATAATCGATGATGGCTTGCACGTGTCCTACGCCTTTGGCCGCCTGGACAAAGCGAGGGAGCGGGTCCATCCATAAATTGCCGGTGGGTGAGGTAGAGATCTTAGCCGCCAGCACAATCTTGGGAGCGGACTGGATTGCGCTGGCCAATGCGGAATCATTCGCTTCATCCTCAAGCTCAGGCAAAAGCACATCCACGCCAATGGCTTTGGGATTTTGCGCGGTAACGTCACGAATAAGTTTAGCCAGCTCTGCGCGCGGCCACGGCCAGCGTCCATGCTGCTCCAAAGTAGCATCGTCAATCAGCACGAGGGCGACCTGATTTGAAACTGGCAACGGACGCCGCACGCGAAAGAAAAAGTCATTCAGCTTCTGGCTCAGCGTGGAAACAGGGAAGCTCAGGCTCACCAGGCACACCAGTCCCAGTAATACCGCGTTGAGCCTGGCCCAACGGTTCCACGTGATGGGCTTCGTCTGCTTCGAATTGGAGAAAAGCTTCATCGCTGAACCCGATATATTCCTGCCGCAATCAGCCGACCATTAAATCAATCCCCAGGCGGCGCGCTTTTTGGTACAAAGTTTTCCGTTCAATGCCCAAAGCCCGTGCAGCCTTTGATTTGTTGCCCGCATGCTCCTGCAACACGCGCAGAATATGTTGCCGTTCCATGTCTTCCAGGGATGAAGGAGGAGTTTTGTCTGGAAGCCCGTTGCTGCGAACCGTTTGGCGCTCGCGCTCCACGTCGGCCACGCCGATCTCGCCGGAGGAGCAGAAAATACCGAGACGCTCCACCAGATTTTCCAGCTCGCGAACGTTGCCCGGCCACGCCGCGTTGGTCAGCATCCTTACCGCGGAATCCGTGATCGTGATGTTGCGCTTGCTTTTGTGGTTGGAGCGCTTCAGGAAATGCTGGACAAGCAGGGGAATGTCTTCCCGGCGTTCTTCGAGTCCCGGAAGATTGATCACCACCACGCTCAGCCGATAGTAGAGGTCTTCGCGGAAATGGCCTTCGGTCATGAGCTTGGTAAGATCACGATTGCTGGCCGCAAGAATACGGACGTTGATCTGTGTGTACTTGTGCGAGCCGACGCGGCGGATCTGCTGCTCCTGTACCGCGCGCAGAAGATTGACCTGAAAACCAGGCTTGGTTTCAGAGATCTCATCCAGAAACAACGTGCCGCCGTGGGCCGCTTCAAACAATCCGGGACGGGTGCTGTCAGCGCCGGTGTATGCGCCTTTTTCATGGCCAAAAAGCTCGCTCTCCAGAATGTTTTCCGGAAGAGCGCCGCAGTTTACGGGAACAAATGGCTTGTCCGCGCGGGAACTATGATCGTGCAGCGCGCGCGCGACCAGCTCTTTGCCGGTGCCGCTTGCGCCCAGAATCAGCACGCTGGCTTCTGTGGGCGCAACGCGCGCAATGGCGCGATAAACTTCCAGCATTTTCGGTGTGCGTCCGATGATGGATGTCTCGGGACCTTCGTCGATGGCGGCAGTGGCCTCACTGGAGGCGCGTTTACTGGCCTGCACTCTTCGCACCAGAGCTAAAAGGTCATCGATAAGCAAAGGCTTGCCCAGGTATTCAATGGCCCCCGAGCCCAAAGATTTGGTCACGGTTTCAACGCTGGTGTGCGCCGTCATGATCACGCAGGCGCACTGCGGCTGCAGGACTTTGATCAGATCAAGCACGTTCAAGCCGTTGGCTGTGCCCAGATAAAGATCCAGCAACGCAAGCTGCACCGGCTCCTGGCGCAGTATTACGTCTGCCGTGGCCACGCTGTTGGCGGTGAGGCATTCATAACCCTCAGCGGCCAGCACGGAGCTGAGCAGGCTGCGCGTGGAATCGTCGTCATCCACCACCAGAATTCTAAAGTTACGATTTTTTTCGTTGCCGGACATCCGAAGGAGCCTTTCTACAGCCTGCAAAGACTGTCGTCAGAAACTTGTACCTTTCAAAACTTATACCCCAGCGTCACGCTCACGGCGTTGGCGCGAAATGCGCCCGTCGCCTGTATGAGATGGTAGTAGCTATAATCCGCGGCAAGGTCCCACTGTCCCCACAGAAAGTCATTCTTGATGGCGGCAACGCCCGCGGGAGAGTAGCCGGCAAAATCTTCCAGAATTTCAGCGCCGCCATAACCCAGATATTCGCCGCGATAATGTTTGCCCAGACGCATGCGGAAGCCGGCCGCGCCAAGATGGCTGCGATACTGGCTGGGGTTGAAATATCCGTGGTTCAGGTCCTTGGTGAAATGAATATGGCGGAAGGCATAGCCGCCGCCGATAGCAAACTGGTTGTCATGCCACGGGAACCAGCGCAATGCTTCTCCCCATTCGCGCTCGCCATGATTACTGTCAGAGTAGTGAGTTAGAGAAAAACTGCCTGCGATGGATAGATTGTGTCCGCGGTAATCAACATGGCCGTGCCAGCCCTGCGCCAGCAGGTCAAATGCCGTGGAGTCAAAGGTGGGTGAGATTGGATAACGCGAGAAGCCGCCGGAAACATTGAGCCCCTTTATGGGATAGAGTTCGAGATCTCCGCCATAAAGAAGCCGGCTGCTGGCATCGGCAAAACGCACAGCTCCCAGGCTGGTACGCACCGCAACATATTTGCCAAGCCGCAAGCGAGTATCCGCTGCGCCGGAAAGCACTGTCTCAGTAAAAGTTCCGGTCTTCCACAACGATGTTTCATCCACGCCCATCCGGCTGGTGATGTTCTTGCTGAACTGATAGACCAGCCCCTGGCCGGAATTAACAGAACGGTTTCCCGACGTATCGGTGAAGAACGACTCAGTGTTCTGTACCCGATGGAATCGTCGCGCCTGGCCTTCCATAGGCTCAGACGCCAGATAGTCACTGTACTGCTGCAATTGCAAGCTGGTTGGATGCCGCGTAAAAGCCTGCTGCAATTGTGCCCGGGCTTCTGCCCGTTTTCCTTCCAGCGCAAGATTGTGGACCAGCCCAAGGGCTGCGGTTTCGTCATCAGGGTCGGCTGTGAGCAGTTCCCGATAAAGCCTGTCAGATTCGCGGTAGTTTTCCCGATAGCCAAAAATCTGCGCCAGTTCCAGCTTAGCGTTGCGGCTGGAGCTGTTGGCCAACAGGATTGAATTCAGCAGGCCAATAGCCTGGCGGTCTCGCTTCTGCTCCACGTAGATTCGGGCCAATTGGATCTGCAGTTCTTCCCGGTTAGGAAACTTGATCAGCCCTTGCTGAATGAGCGACAGTGCTTTTTGCTCATTGTGCTCGCTTAACGCTTGCTGGCTTTGCGCCACGATCTGCTCAATTTCCTGCTCCGGCGTCTGCTGTGAAAAGAGATGCGTGCTCACCAGGGCGAGCAAGGCCGTAATGATCCTGACGAAAATGGCTTGGCGTTTCATGTGTTCGAGCCCGCGCGCTTGGTTTATCCCCTTTTAGCAGGCAACTGATCGGCCTAAACCTATTTTCAATGAGATAGACAGGCTAGGGCCGCCGCTGGAGCCAAAAGTGTATC
>Ga0134125_10009129_pt1 | contig 11167 bp, 7 predicted proteins | sample KB31751_FD_96464 | JGI IMG/M metagenome (GOLD analysis project Ga0134125, IMG submission 96464) | Terrestrial soil microbial communities with excess Nitrogen fertilizer from Kellogg Biological Station, Michigan, USA - KB3-175-1 | ecosystem: Environmental > Terrestrial > Soil > Unclassified ...
AATCGGGACGAGATCATTGTCGTGCAGGTTGACGCCCCATGCGCCTACTTCTCCGAGTAAATTCACAAGTTCCGGAGGGGAGAGCAGTGGACGGACGAAGTCGCCGAACGGATCGCGTCCGCGATTGCCGACGGTCCACAATCCAAAAGAAAATTTATGCTCCGGGCGAGGTTGATATTTACCTTTACTATTGCTCATTTTCAAGTCCTTCCATGGCCGTGGGGCGCTATGAATTAAAGATCGTTTTGGTTGCCGGATAAACCCGGCGGAAAGCTGCGTAGCTTGCAGTCATTGTTTTAGCGGCATCCGCTTGTGGTTTAATTCGCTCGCGTATGCGGACAATTTGCTTACATGCGTCGTCAACGGAAAACCACATTTTGGCTCCCACTCCAGCAAGAATTGCGGCACCGTAAGCCGCGCCTTCTTCCTGCTCGATGGTTTCGACGTCGTTACCATAAACGTCCGCCTGGATTTGACGCCACAGCGGTGATTTTGCTCCGCCGCCGCCCAACCGAATGTTGCTGATGGGTACTTTCATCTCGCCAAAAATCGTGAAGCTATCTTTCAAGCTAAAGGCCACGCCTTCAAGAATAGCGCGAACCACGTGTCCGCGGGTGTGCGAAGCGGTCAAGCCTACCAGCGCTGCCCGAGCGTAAGGATCAAGATGCGGCGTGCGTTCCCCCATTAAATAAGGAGTCCACAACAGCCCGTCCGCACCGGTCGGAACTTTTTTGGCTTCCGCGGTGAGCATGTCGTAAGGGTCGGTTTTCCCATCGCCAGGAGGAACAAAATTGTCCCTGAACCAGCGCAAGGAAAGACCCGCCGATTGGGTTACGCCCATAATGTGCCAGCGATTGGGAATGGCGTGGCAAAAAGTATGGAGGCGCCCTTTGGGGTCGAGCGCGGGGCTGCCGGTTGCAGCGAATACCACGCCTGAGGTGCCAATGGTGACGCTCACAGCACCAGGCGTCACGATGCCCATGCCAACCGCGCCCGCGGCCTGATCGCCGGCTCCGGCGACGACGCGCGTTCCTGGTTTCAATCCAGTTGCTGCTGCGCCTTCTGCCGAGACAGCCCCGCAGACGTCCGGAGATTCATAAAGGGGAGGGAGAAGAGATGCATCGAGTCCGGCGGCCTGCAGTACTTCAGTTGACCAGCGGCGGTGCGCGACGTCCAGCATAAGAGTGCCGGAAGCGTCGGCCATATCCATGCCCCGGTCTCCGGTCAGTCGAAAGCGGACGTAGTCTTTCGGAAGCAAAACATGGCGTACTTGCTTCCACTTCTCGGGTTCGTTTTCGCGGATCCAGAGAAGTTTGGTGATTGTAAAGTTGGGGAGGGCCGGATTACAGGTGAGCTGAATGAGCCGGGCAGCGCCGATTTTCTCGGTCAGCTCAATACATTGCTTTTCGGTGCGGACGTCGCACCAGATGAGCGCGGGTCGAACAGGCTCGCCTGCAGCGTCGAGCGTGACCGCGCCATGCATCTGTCCTGAAAAACCAACGCACGCGATCTTATCACTGGAAACCTTTGCGTGGGCAAGCGCCTTGCGGACGGCAATCCCGCAAGCGCGCCACCAGTCGCGCGGGTCTTGCTCGGCCCATCCAATTTGGGGCGAGGCAAAGTTCTGATGTTCTTCTGTGGCCGCGCCTAGCAGGTGACCATTCTGGTCAACGACCAGCACGCGTGTGCCGCCAGTCCCAACGTCAATGCCTAGAACGTACATAAAGTTTCAATTGTATGAAAGCGCGGGTAAAAATGTTCTTAGTAAAAGCTAACAATCGCTTTGCAGTGCCGGAAAAGGATTGTAATAAATCCCTTATCGTGTACGTTAACGGCGATGGTATAGTATCACGCATCCATTGGATTGCAAGGAGGAATCATGCGCAATTTCGGCAAGGCAATGTCGGCGGTGGCGGTTTGTTTGTGGGTGGTTTGCGGACTGACGCCGGTGTTGAGCGACGCACAGAGTCAGGCACGGGACGAGCCTGCTTATCGCAACGCGCATTTGCCGGTTGAACAGCGCGTGGCGGACTTACTTTCCCGCATGACCTTGCAGGAAAAGATTGCGCAGTTGCAGGGCACCTGGCAGAACCGGACGCAGATGCCGGAGTCTTCTTTGTTCGTGGACACCACGGGAAAATTCCTGCCGGACCGAGCCGCGCCAATTCTGAAATATGGCTTGGGAGAGATGTCGCGTCCGAGCGAGAACCGCGGCCCCCGTCAAATGGCGGAATTTACCAATACTATTCAAACATGGATCCAGCAGAATACGCGGCTGGGAGTTCCCATTCTGTTTCATGAAGAGTGTTTGCACGGAAACGCCGCGCCGAAAGGAACTTCATTTCCGCAGGCTATCGGGTTGGCTTCCACATGGGACCCAGCGTTGGTTCATGACATCTTCACCGCGGTCGCCTCGGAGGTCCGAGCGCGTGGCGCGCAGCAGTGCCTTGCGCCGGTGCTTGATTTGGCGCGCGATCCGCGATGGGGGCGCACGGAAGAGACTTATGGGGAAGATCCTTATCTTGTAACCCACATCGGGCTGGCCGCGATCAGCGGTTTTCAGGGGACGGGGCCGTTCATCGATAACGCACACGTACTGGCGACAGCCAAGCATTTTGTGGCGCATGGACAGCCGGAATCGGGAACGAACGTTGGGCCCGCTTACTACGGGGAGCGCGAACTCCGCGAATATTTTATGAAGCCATTCGAGGAGGCAGTGAAGCAAGGTCACATCGGGACTGTCATGGCTTCCTACAACGAAGTGGACGGCGTGCCTTCACACAGCAACAAGCATCTTCTGATTGACATTCTGCGGCACGAGTGGGGATTTCAGGGCGTGGTGGTATCCGATTATTTTGGCATCACGCAATTGAACACGCTGCATCATGTTGTCGCCAACAATGAAGAAGCAGCCAAGGTATCGCTCGATGCCGGCGTGGAGGTGGAACTTCCCTTCGCGGACGCGTTCAAGAGCTTGCCTACGTTGGTTGCCGACGGAGAAGTTTCCGAAAGCGAAATTGACAACGCGGTGGCCGATGTTCTTCGCATGAAGTTCATTACGGGACTTTTTGACCATCCATTAGTGGACCCCGATTATGCGGAGAAAATTACCAACAACTCCGATCATCAGGCTCTCGCGCTGAAGGCGGCGCATGAAACCATCACACTTTTGAAAAATCAAAACAACCTCCTGCCGTTGGACAAAACGAAGTACAAGCGGATTGCCGTGATTGGGCCGAATGCCGCGGATGTTCACCTGGGCGGATACAGCGGTAACCCGGGGCGGGGAGTGAGCATTTTGCAGGGCATAAAAGATAAGGTGGGATCCAGTTCTGAAGTTCTTTACGCGGAAGGCTGCAAGATCACTGAAACCTTACCTGATTGGAATGCCGACAAAGTTGTGCTGGGCGATCCGAAGTTGAATGCCGTGCGGATTCAGGAGGCGGTGAAGGTCGCGAGGAAGGCCGACGTTGTCATTCTGGTTCTGGGCGAGAACGAACAAACTTCGCGCGAAGCCTGGGCGGTGGACCATCCGGGAGACCGCGACAGTCTGGATCTTTTGGGAAGCCAAGACGAACTTGTAAAACAGATTCAGGCGTTGGGCAAGCCGGTGGTTGTATTTCTTCTGCACGGACGCCCAAACTCCATCAACTACATTGCAGAAAATGTTCCGGCGATTTTGGATGGGTGGTATCTGGGACAGGAAGGTGGGACCGCCGCGGCGGATGTGCTTTTTGGAGATTACAATCCGGGCGGAAAATTGCCGATTACCGTGCCGCGCACAGTCGGTCAACTGCCAGATTATTACTACCAGAAGCCTTCGGCGAGAAGGGAATACCTAGGCACGACTCCCGCGCCGCTGTTTCCCTTCGGCTGGGGCCTGAGCTATTCGACTTTCAAATTCGGCAATCTGCATGTGACGCCGGAAACCATTGGGCCCGAGGGCAAAGCTGAAGTCGCGGTGGATGTAACTAACAGCAGCCATGTGGCGGGCGATGAAGTCGTGCAGCTCTATATTCGCGACGAAGTGAGTTCGGTGACGCGTCCCATTGAAGAGTTGCGGGGATTTCAGCGGGTAAACCTTGCGCCAGGTGAAACCAAGACAGTGAAATTTTCGCTGGGGCCTGACGACCTCTCTTTCTGGAACCTTGACATGCATCGCATTGTTGAGCCGGGGGCCTTCAAGATTATGATCGGCGGAAACTCGGTGGAGCATATTGACGCCACGTTGAATGTGGCGGCGAAGTAACTCCGGATTTACGGCGAACGGATCTACGACGAACGGATCTACAACGAAGATGAAACGCGCGGGAGTCCACCAGATTGCGAAACTGGCAAAGGTTTCCATCGGAACGGTGGATCGCGCGCTGCATGGCCGCCCCGGGATCAGCGAGAACACGCGCAAGAAAGTATTGCGGATCGCGCGGGAGGTTTCCTATTCTCCAAATCCGGCGGCCCGAGCGCTCTCCGTGGGCCGGGCCAGTATTCGCATTGGCGTCTGTATTCCGGAAGAAATCCACTTCTTTTACGATCAGATGCGCGCCGGAATTTTTGATGAGGCCCGGCGCGAGAACGGGCTGGGCATTGATCTTGTATACCGGCCTGCCACGGGGCTGGGAGAAGAGAAACGGGAAATCACAAAGCTTTTGCAGAGCGGCGTGAATGCCATCATCGTGACGCCGGGCAATCCGCAGGTGATAACGCCGCTGATTGATCGCGCGGAAAAGGACAATGTGCGCGTGGTCTGTGTGACCACCGATGCTCGGGGCAGCCAGCGATCGAGTGCGGTTTGCGTGGACCCGGAATTCAGCGGAAGGCTGGCCGCCGAACTAATGGCGAAGCTGTTGCCTCCGGAATCAGAAACGGCCATTGTGACCGGGATGATGACAACGGAGGAACACCAGCAAAAAACGGAAGGATTCCGCAACGCCTTTGCACAGGATTGTCCCGGAGGTACGACGATTGCTGTGCTCGAGGCCCACGAGTCAGAAAAAGAAAGCTATGAAAAGAGTTGTGAACTACTGGCCCAGCATAAAGAGCTGCGGGGCATTTATGTAAATACCGTCAATTCGCTGCCTGTGTGCCGTGCTTTGCAGCGCCACAAACTAGCGCACCGCGTCAAACTGATCACTACCGACTTGTTCCGCCAGATGGTTCCGTACTTCGAACGTGGGACGATCGCCGCCTCGATTTACCAAGACCCTTACCTGCAAGGTCAGACTGCTTTTCGCATGCTGGCGGACCATTTGTGTAAGGGTGCGGCGATCCCACGAGTTCACTATTTGAATCCCGCGATTGTTTTGCGGACAAACCTTCTCCTGTTCCGCGAGATTTCGGCCCAAGACTAGCGTCAACTTTCTTCGATTCCGGACAATTGGTATTTCTTGATGATGTCCTCTCGGGAAATGATACCGATGAGTCTGCGCTGGTCGGCCCGGTGGACGACGGGGACAAGTGGGAATTGGGAAACATATCGCAATGCCGTGTCGAGAGGCATGTCGGGATGCAAATGAGGGAGATGGCGAATGGGAAGAGCCGAGAGCAGACTCATCTCTCCTTTACCTTCACCCAGGAGTTTTTGCAGGGTATCGCGAGTGACGAAGTTCCAGCCGCTGGGCGATATTTGCACAATAAACGTGTCCTCTGAGGCAGACTGGATTCGACCGGATGCCTGCCCCACAGTCTCTTCCGAATGCAGCAGGGGCAAGGAAGGCGCTCGCATCGCGTCTTCCACCACCAGAATGGTCTGTTCGCGTTGTTCTTCGAGCGAGGGCAGCACGAGTCCGTCTTGCCGGCTGAGCAGATCAAAAATGGGGATGGGCTGCATGCTGCGGGAAATCAAATAAGCAAAGGTGTTGGCGACAATCACGGGAACAATAATGGAGTAATTGCCACTCACCTCCAGCACCATGAAGACCGACGTCATCGGGGCGCGGAGAAATCCCGCGAAAAGCACCCCCATGCCCACTAGCGCATAAGTGGCGGTTGATCCGGTGAGGTGGGGATAAAAATAGCGTTCGACGCCGCCCGTTGCGCCTCCGAGCATAGCTCCGATAAACAATGTTGGAGCGAACATGCCCCCCGGGGTGCCGCTCACAAAAGATAGGGTCGTGGAAAGAATTTTAAGGCCGGCGAGAATGGCAAGAACTCTCCACGGAAAGCGGTCGTGGAGCGCCTGGTCCATGTAGTTGTAACCCGCGCCCATGATTTGCGGAGCGCCGAGGTAGCCGATGAGCCCAATCATCAACCCGGCAGCAGCGGATTGCAGGTACTGGGTGTAACGGGGCAAGTCGCGAAGCTTGGGACGCAAAAATCCAATCGCCTTTGCGAAAATGACAGCGGCAATGCCACCTGCGATTCCCAGCACTGCGTAGGCAATCAGTTCGGTGGGCCGGACAAATGCGACAGCCGGAATATGAAACAGCGGCTCAGAGCCGAGGAACCAGCGGACTACAACCACGCTGGAAACGGCCGACAGTACAACAGAGCCCAGAATGCCGGCGCTCCAGCGGCCAATGACTTCTTCGATCACAAAAAGAACGGCGGAGATGGGCGCATTGAATGCCGCAGCCAGCCCGGCGGCTGCACCCATTGGGGCTAATAAGCGCAATTTTTCTCGCGAGAGTTCTAATCTACGGCCAAGAGAAGACGCGAGTGCCGCCCCGATTTGCAGCGACGGGTCTTCGGGGCCGAGCGAGTGACCTGAGCCAATTGCCAGCGCCGCCGTGACAAATTTTCCAATGGCCGTGCGGAATGGGATATATCCGTTGTAAATGTAGAGCGCAGCCTTGGTTTGATTAACGCCACTGCCACGGACCAAAGGGAACACGTGAATCACCAGCACCGACACAAGCAAGCCAACCAACGTGGGCACAATCAGCAGTCGCAAATTGTGCGCGTGGGGCATTGGGCCCAGCAGAGCGATGCGCGTCCAGTCAATCGCCAGTCGAAAGCAGATTACGGCAAGACCGGAAAAAATTCCGATGAAGACGGCCAAAAGCAGAAAGAAACGTTCTTCCCGGAAAGAAGTGATAAGGGAAAACCATGCGATGCGGTGAGTGTGATTCGCCGGATTCGGGGTTTCCGCGCCCGTTGTTGGGGCCTGTGGCGTTGGGGCGTCGCTCATCTTTCCGCTCCGGTAGGATTCTGGAAAAGCAGAAGTAGCGCTTCATCTAAACCTGAGGGGGCTCCGCAAGTAGTTGCGGTTTGCTGCTCGATTTCAAAAGAGATGTCAACGGCTGAGTCGCGAAGACTGTTTCCAATGTTCATTCGCGATGCATTCACTTTTGGCTTCAAGGTGAGCCAGCGCTGGTAGAGCGTGGTCAGATCACTACCTGAAGTCTGGTTTCCCGAGGGGCCGTTTGTGGCGGCATCATTTTGAAGAGTGGACTGCGTGGCCGGAGTGTCCAGTGCGATATTTTTGTCTTTCATGCACTCTGACAACCGGGCGCCGGCCCGCTTAAAATCCTGATTCACCCGTTTACTGGCCTCGCGGGCTGAAAGGCGGCGGGCGTAAGGGTTCGCATCAAGAATCATGTTCGTTGTTTCGAGAAGTTGTTTCATCTCCGGGGTCCGATCATGATCGAGAGGGCCGCTCGAGAAGTAGCGTTGAGCGGTGCGATATCGTCCCAGATGAAAAGCGGATTCTCCGGCTCCGGCGAGCGCTCGCACATTGTTATGGTCACGACGCAGCACCATCTGATATTCGTCCAGAGCATGGTCGTAGTCGCGGGCGTCCATGAACAAGTCTGCCACGGTGAGGCGCAGTTCCGGGTCCGGTGGCAACGCCGCAGACCAGCTAATGAGCTCCGCTTGGGCTTGCGGATAGGCATTGTCAGCCAGCAAGGAATGAATAAGTTCAAGCTGTGTTTGGCGCCGCATGGCTGACGCGTCGCTGGGCCAGACTCCATAGATCGCGTTGTGATAATACTGTAATGTTTTTTCCAATAATTTCTGGCGGGCGTAAAGACGGGCGATGGCCAAGTTGACCAATGAGTTCTGCGGATCACGCTCCCACAGGCCAATGAGATAGGATTCCGCTTCGCTGGTTTTTCCCGTATCGCGCAGCACGCGGGCCAGCGCGAGTTCATATTCGAAATTATTGGGGTTGTAATCGAGAGCGGCGCGAAGGTCGTCAATGGCATCGTCAGACTGGCCGCGGCGCAACTCAGCCTGGCTGCTCTGGAAAAGGTGCCGTCCCAAAGCTTTTTTCTGCTCGCCAAAGCGATTGACCAGGCGATTGACCACTCCAAATCCGATGATTGCCAACACAAGGAGACTCGCCAGAACAACGGGGGGGCGGCGAACGAATTCTCTAAGCCGCGATGAAGAGATCATGTCGTAGTCTGCTGTTCCATGCTAAATCAAGTGAACTTTGAAGACTGTTATGCCACAAGATGCGCCTCAAAATATTTTACGTTCAGGTAAGATGGGTGTGCTTTGACACCTCAGGACGATCCTATGCACCCTGGCTGGCAGGGTATCTTTGCGGTTTTACTCTTGTTATTGCTGGTTCCGTTGTCTGAAGCGAAGTCCTCTAAATCCCTGCACATTTATTCGATTGACGTGGAAGGCGGCCAGTCCACGTTAATTGTTGCACCCTCAGGGCAGACGCTTCTTATTGATGCCGGCTGGCCGGGGAAACTTGGGGCCGATCGGGTGCTGGCGCTCACGAGCCAGTTAGGGATCAAGAAGCTGAATTATGTTTTGATCACGCACTTCCATCGCGATCACGTGGGCGGAATCCCCGACTTGGCAAAACAGATCAAGGTCGGCACGTTTATTGACCACGGTCAGAACCGTGAAAATTCCGATATTACCCGGAAAGATTATGCGGCTTACGAAAAGGCCATCGCCGGATCGAAGCATCTTGTGGCCAAGCCGGGCGACCGTATTCATATAAAAGGACTGAGAGTAATGGTGCTGACGGCCGATGGCCAGCACATAGCCCACGCATTGCCGGGCGCGGGGCAGCCGAATCCGTTCTGCGCGGGTGAACCGGAGTGGCCGATGGACCACAGCGAGAATGCTTATTCCCTGGGAACGCTGACGACATTCGGCAAGTTCCGATTTCTTGACCTGGGCGATCTCACCAAAAGGAAGGAATCAGACTTGATGTGTCCGAATAATTCAATCGGCAGCGTGGATCTGTTTCTCGTATCGCATCACGGGCTGGACCAGTCGAATTCCAAAGCGCTGGTAGACGCAATTCATCCGCGAGTGGCCATCATGAATAATGGAGCACGGAAGGGCGGGAGCCCTGAGGCGTGGCAAACCGTGCACGATTCACCTGGGCTGTCGGCGCTATGGCAGTTGCACTATGCGGAGGCGGGCGGGAAAGAGCACAACGTCGCTGACGACTTTATTGCCAACACACACGCGAGTTCTGACGGAAATTATATCGAGGTGACCGCGCGGTCCGACGGCACCTTTACAGTGAAAAATTCCCGTAACCAGTTTGAGAAAACCTATGCTCCCTGAGCGGCAGGCGTGCTAGAAATGGTTGTAATCGTCATGGGGGTTACGGGAGCAGGGAAGACCACGGTTGGAAATATGCTGGCCGGGCAAATGGCATGGACGTTCGTGGATGCGGACAGCTTTCATTCTGCAGCCAATGTGGACAAGATGCGGCGGGGCATTCCGCTGGATGACGCCGACCGGGCTCCGTGGTTGCAAGCCATGCGGGATGCGATTTCGCAATGGATTCAAGATCGTGGCAATGTAGTATTGGCGTGTTCCGCGTTAAAGCGGAGCTATCGCGATGAATTGCGCGTGGGACCGGAAGTAAGGGTCGTGTATTTGAAAGGCTCCAAGGAATTGATCAGCTCTCGCCTCCGGCAGAGGCATGGGCATTTTGCCGGGGAGAGTATTCTGGCTGGGCAGTTCGCGGACCTTGAAGAACCCACGGACGCGATAGTTGTAGACGTAGGCTTGTCGCCGGAAGAAATTGTGCGCGGGATTAGAGAACAGTTAAATATCTAGCAACAGGAATATTCGGATGCGCAAACTATGACCGGTCACGCAAGAGGTGCTTGCCACGTCTAATCTCATTCCAACCCCATCCACCATAGACCAGGATTCCGGAGCGGCGGTAATTTCCAAAATCACGTTGCGCCTGGTCCCATTTCTTTTTGTTCTTTATATCGTCGCTTATCTTGACCGCATCAATGTCGGTTTTGCCAAGCTGGAAATGCTGCAGCAACTGGGGTTGAGCGAAGCCGTGTACGGTTTTGGCGCGGGAATATTTTTTGCGGGATATTTTTTCTTCCAGTTGCCCAGCAATCTGGTGCTGGCGCGCGTGGGTGCGCGGCGCTGGGTCACGCTGCTGATGGTAGTGTGGGGCGCGATTTCCTGTTCCATGATATTCGTGAAGACCGCGCATGAGTTCTATTTCTTGCGCTTCATGTTGGGCGCTGCAGAAGCAGGTTTTTTCCCCGGCGTCATCCTCTATTTGAAAAGCTGGTTCCCGACTACAGCGCGCGCCCGGACGATTGCCTGGTTCATGACAGCGGGACCGCTTTCGGGTGTCGTAGGCGGCCCGATTTCCGGGGCCATTCTTCAATGGCACATCAGCGGATACTTGAAGGCATGGCAATGGTTGTTCCTGATGGAGGGGCTTCCCGCTATTTTGCTGGGGTTGGTCGTCTTCTTTGTACTTGCCGATTCTCCGCAACACGCCCAATGGCTGGGCGAGAAAGAGCGCAATTGGCTGCTCGCGTTATTGGAAGACGAACGGCGGAGCATGGTAGTGCGGAAGAGCACAGTGGGGGCAGCCTTTGGGCGTCCAATCATTTGGCTCATGGTGGTGATGTATTTCGGAGTCAATACTTGCGCTTACGGAATAAGTCTTTGGCTGCCGTCGTTTATTCGAAGCTTTTCCGGAATGAGTAACTTTAATCTCGGCTTGCTCTCCGCCGTGCCCTACATCGCGACCGCCATCGCCATGGTTTTGATTGGATTTCATTCCGACCGCACCGGGGAGCGAAAGTGGCACATAGCGCTTTCGGCGTTCGGAGGGATGGGAGGTTTATTGCTAAGCGCGTTCTCTCATTCTCTGGTGCCGACCATCATTGGATTGTCGCTTGGACTTATGGCGGTGTTCTCTATGTGTGGACCGATATGGGCGTTAAATACCGGGCTTAGCGGGACGGCCGCCGCCGCCGGAATT
>Ga0134125_10009131_pt1 | contig 11166 bp, 8 predicted proteins | sample KB31751_FD_96464 | JGI IMG/M metagenome (GOLD analysis project Ga0134125, IMG submission 96464) | Terrestrial soil microbial communities with excess Nitrogen fertilizer from Kellogg Biological Station, Michigan, USA - KB3-175-1 | ecosystem: Environmental > Terrestrial > Soil > Unclassified ...
AGGTGCTGATAGAGCGCTACCGCGCGGTGATGGCCGACGCAGTCGCCCGCGACAAGCAAGGTTACGAGGCCGCCGCCGCCCTCGCGACGAAGCCCGGCCGCGCCTATTTGCTGCTCGACGCCGCCGCGTCGGGGCAGGGCCTGGGGTAGCCGAGCGGCGGGCGTTCCGCCGCAGCTTGCGCCCCTCGTGGAGGCGCTACGCGGCCGCCTTGAACCGCAGCGGCATCGACTTCGGGCCCGAGATGAAGTTGGAGGGGAGCCACTCGACCGGGCCTCCGAGCTCGAAGTCGGTCAGGCGCGTCAGCACCTCGCGGAACATCGCGTCGATCTCGATGCGGGCGATGTGCTGGCCCAGGCACACGTGCGGGCCCGCGCCGAACGCCAGGTGGCTTTCGATGGGGCGTGCGAGGTCGAGCACGTCGGGGTTGTCGAAATGCGCCGGGTCGCGGTTGGCCGAGCCGAAGTACATCACCACCTTGTCGCCGGCCTTGATCTGCGCGCCGTTCAGCTCCGCGTCCTTCTTGGCGGTGCGGCGCATGTAGATCACCGGGCTCGTCCAGCGCAGCAGCTCCTCGCGGGCGGCCGGCAGCCGCGCGTCGAGGTCGGCCCGCAGCCAGGCGAGCTTGTCCGGCTCCTCCATCAGCGCCAGCAGGCCCCCGGCCAGCAGGTTGCGCGTGGTGTCGCCCCCGGCGTCGACCAGCAGCAGGAAGAACAGCAGGAACTCCATGTCGTCGAGCCGCCGCCCGTCGACCTCTGCGTCCAGCAGCTTGGAGGCGAGGTCGTCGGCAGGCCGGGCGCGCTTCTCCGCGATGACGCCTGTCGCGTACTCGAACATCTTGGCGACGGCCTGGCCGCCGGCCCCAGGCGCCTGCGCTTCCGGCGAGGTGTGGATGATCTCGGTGAGCTTGTAGAGCTCGCGCCCGTCGTCGAGCGGCAGACCCATCAGCTCGGCGATTACGAACGAGGGCATCTCGCCGGCGACGTCGGAGACGAAATCGCACTCGCCCATGCCGGCCACCGCGTCGACGATCTGCCGGGCGAGCGCGGCGATCCGCTCGGTGCGCAGCTTCGCCGACGGTAGCGTGAACTCGCCGCGGATCAGCTTGCGGAAGCCCGCATGCTCGGGCGGGTCCATCATCAGCATCATCTTGTAGGGGCCGAAGCCGCCGCTCTCGCTGAGCGGATCGGCGATCATGATGGTCGGTTCGCTCGAGTAGGTCTGGAAATCCCGATCGACGGTCCAGATGTCCTCGTAGCGGGTGACCGCCCAGAAGCCGCGGCCGTGCGGCTCGTCGTGCCAGTAGACCGGGGCGTTCTCGCGCAGCCAGCGGAACTGCGCGTGCGGCTGGCCGGCGGCGAAGCTGGCGGGGGAGAGGAGATCGATCTGCATAGGCTTTGGCGTGGGTCAGGCGTTGTTGTGGGGCCATGCTACGGCGCCGCAGGCCAGCGCCGCCACAGTCACCCCGCGTCAACTGGGCCCGACCTTAGGTAGATTACTGAACGCAACCTCAACGCTGTAGCGGTACAACGCCTAGTGTGACCTTTTGCCCGCCGACCCAGATATCGCCGCTATTTGGCATTTGAGGTAAATTCTCGGCCGACGGGAACTCAAGGACTTCCAGCTTGCGAAGCCTCGACAGGTTCGATTTGCCGGCGCGGCTTTCGCCGGTCATGCCCCTCTGGGCGGGCGAGGCGCTCACGGCGCTGGTCTGCCTGGCTCTGGCGGCCGTCGTGCGGGTGGTGGTGGACGCGTTGCTGCCGGGCGTCGCGCCGTTCGTGCTGCTGTTCCCGGCCGCCCTGGTGGCGACGCTGGTCGGCGGCTGGCGCTGCGGCGCGCTGACCTTCGCCATCGCGCAGTTCTGGGCCTGGTACTACGTCGTGCCGCCGGTCGGCCTCGCCTTCAAGGGCGACGCGCAGCCGGCCAACCTGTTGTTGATCTTCTTCGCCGGCATGGCGGTGGTGGCCGCCGCTCAGGCCTTCCGCGCCCGCTCGCGCAGCGAGGCGCGCGACGACGCCGCGAAGCTGGCGGAGCGCGACCTCATGCTGCGCGAGCTCGACCACCGCATGAAGAACAACTTCCAGACCGTCGCCAGCCTGATCCGGCTGCAGCTGAAGCGCACCCCCGACGAGCCGGCGAAGCTGGCGCTGCAGGAGGCGCTCGGCCGCGTGCTCAGCATCTCGGAGGCGCACCGCAATCTCTACGCCGCCGGCGAGGGCCTCGCCTGCGTCGACATGGCGGTCTACCTGACCGAGCTTTGCGCCAATCTGGCCGATGCGCTGTTCCTCGGCGAGCTGGTGCGCCTGCAGTGCAGCGTCGAGCACGGCGCCCTGCAGCGCGATCGCGCCGTCGCCGTCGGCCTGATCGTCAACGAGCTCGTCACCAACGCCGCCAAGCACGCGTTCATCGACGGCCGCCCGGGCGAGATCCGCGTCGACTTCTCCCGCGCCCCGGAAGGCTATCGGCTCATCGTTGAGGACAACGGGCGCGGCCTGCCGGCCGACTTCGCCTCGCGCGGGTCGGGCCTCGGCCGCGGCCTGGTGGAGGCCTTCACCCGCCAGGCCGGCGGCGAGCTCCACGTTGGCCATGGCCGGGGCGCGAAATTCGAGGTCGACCTGGCCGCGTGAGGGGCGCCGCAGGCGAGACGGCGCCTGCGGCGCGCTTCGCCTCAGCCCGGCAGCTGGTCGAAGAAGCCGGTGACCGACTTCAGGCGGCCGCGCTCGACGCGGCCGAAGTCGGTGCCCTTGATCGGCGCGTCGGCGCCGTCGGGGCCGAGGCCCCACGACAGCCGCACGTAGTCGCCGAAGCCGTCGGCCGCGCCGATCTGGCGGAAGCGGAAGTCGGGATAGCGCGCCTGCACGCCCTCGATCACCGCGTCGATGCCGGCGAGGCCCTCGCCGGCCATGATCGGATCTCGGAACACGGCGTCCTCGGCCCAGAGCGCGGCGACGAGGCCGCGGCGCTTCTCGGCGTCGCGCTCGTTCCAGGCTGCGAGGTAGCGCGCAGCGATGCTGGCGGCGTCGATCGTGACGGTGGTCATGGGAGGAACTCCGATTGGATGCGCCCGGCTCGTCCAGGCGCCCCGATCCTGACCCGCCCGCCGCACCGTTGCGATTACCTGCGGCGTAGGCGGGCGGCCGCCTCTCTAGAGCCCCGCCGCCGCCTCGCTGATCTGGCCGCGCATCCAGGCGACCGGCGGCTCGGCCAGGCGGTCCTTGCGGTAGAGCAGGGTGACGTCGACCGGCGGCGTCTCGTACGGCGGGTCGATCAGCGCAAGGCGCCCGCTCTCGGCCGAGAGCAGCGCCAGGCGCCGGGGGATCAGCGCCGCCATCTCCGAGCGCGCGACGATGGTCATCGCCGAGAAGGTGTCCGGCGCCACCACGCCGATGCGCCGCGTGAGGTTGCGCTTGGCGAGCTCGCTCTCGAAAGCGCCGAGATCCTCCCAGCTGGAGCGCAGCGAGATCGCCGCCGGCCTGCCGCTCGCCTGGCGGCGGCCAGCGACCACCACGTGCGGAACGCCGACCAGCCCCTCCAGCGTCGCCGGCGCGCCGCAAAGCGGATGGCCTGCGCGCACCACCCAGGTCAGCGCCTCGGTCATCAGCCGCTCCCGGGCGAAGCGCTCGGGCGCCATCTCGAAGCCGGCGACGACGAAATCCACCTGGCCGCTGTCGAGCTGCTCGACGAGGTCGGTCGGGTGCTCGGCGATCTGCAGCAGCACGCCTGGGGCGCGCGCCTGCAGCCGCGCCACCACCGCCGGCATCAGCACGGCGCAGGCGTAGGCGCCGGCCACCACGCGGAAGCGATAGTCGCTGACCGCCGGGTCGAAGTCCGCCGGGGTCAGCGCGGCCTGCAGTTGGCCGAGCGCCGCATGCAGGCTGGGGCCGATCTGCAGCGCGCGGCGGGTGGGATGCATGCCCTGGGCCTCGCGCCGGAAGAGCTCGTCGCCGAGATGGTAGCGCAGGCGGTTGAGCGCGTGGCTGACGGCCGAGGGCGTCAGGCCGAGCCGCGCGCCGGCCCGCGTCACGCTGCGCTCCTCCAGGAGCACGTCGAAGACGCGCAACAGGTTCAGGTCGAGATTGGCGGGATGCATAGAATTCATCTGGCGGGTGACAACTTATCATTTGGATCATGCACGTAGCTCTCTTACCTGCAACCCGAACGGCGGTAGACTCGCGCGGGACCTGCAGTCCTGCGCGAGCGGTTGCGCGTCGTGGCAAGCAAGGCGTTGGAGAACAATCAGGCGTGGCGCGTGACGAAGCGACAACGGCGGACAAGGCCCCGGCGGGCGCCGCGCCGAGCGTGACCGCGCCGCCGCCGCGGCGCAGCGCGCAGTCGGGCGGCCTGCGCAGATGGCGCTGGCCGCTGATGATCGGCGGCCCGGTGCTGCTGCTCGTCGTCGCCGGCTACTTCTTTCTCACCAGCGGCCGCACCCAGTCGACCGACGACGCCTACGTGCAGGCCGCGCGCGTGCCGGTCAGCGCCAGCATCGGCGGCCGGGTCATCGAGCTCGACGTCCACGAAAACCAGCCGGTGAAGGCCGGCCAGGTGCTGTTCAGGCTCGACACGCGCGACTACTCCGCCACGCAGGCCCAGGCGCAGGCCCAGCTCGCCGCCTCGAAGCTGCAGGTCGAGGCGCTGCAGGCCACCTACCAGCAGCAGCTGACGGCGCTGAAGACGGCCAGGGACACCGCCGCCTTCGACCAGCGCGAGGCGGACCGCCAGCGGGCGCTGATGCAGGCGGGGGTCGCCTCTCGCGACCAGTACGAGACCGCCGTCCACAATGCGCAGACCGCGCGGCAGAACATCGCAACGGTGCAGCAGCAGGTCGCCCAGGCGCTCGCCAATCTCGGCGGCGCGCACGTGACGGCGGCCAACCACCCGTCGGTGCTGCAGGCCGAGGCGGCGCTGCGACGGGCCCAGCTCAACGTCTCCTACGGCACCATAGTGGCCCCGCAGGACGGCATCGTGACCCGGGTCGAGCAGCTGCAGGTGGGCAGCTACGTCAATCCCGCCCAGACGCTGTTCTGGCTGGTGTCCGGCGAGCCCTGGGTGGAAGCCAACTTCAAGGAAGACCAGCTCGCCAAGATGCGGGTTGGCCAGCCGGCGCGCATCCACGTCGACGCCTGCCCCGGCTCCGACTTGCAGGGCCATGTCGCCAGCTTCAGCCCCGGATCGGGCGAGGCCTTCTCGCCGCTGCCGGCCCAGAACGCCACGGGCAACTGGGTGAAAGTGGTGCAGCGACTGCCGGTGCGGATCGCCTTCAACGAGCGGCCGCCAGACGTCTGCGGCGCCGCGGGCCTCTCCGCCAACGTCACCGTCGATGTTCGCTCCGGGTCGGCTCGGCGCGCCAGCGTTAAGTAGCTTCGTTCGAGTCATGGCTACCTCACAGGACGTCGTCAACCGCGTCCCCATCACCATCGGCCTGATGCTGGCGACGGTGATGAACTCGCTCGACACGACGATCGCCAACGTCGCGCTGCCGCACATGGCTGGCTCGGTGTCGGCCTCCCAGGACCAGATCACCTGGGTGCTGACCTCCTACATCATTGCCGCGGCAATCATGACGCCGCTGACGGGATGGCTGGCGAACCGGCTCGGCCGCAAGCTGGTGTTCCTGTTCTCGATCGCGGGCTTCACCATCGCCTCGATGCTTTGCGGCATGGCCAACAGCCTTGGCGAGATCGTGGTTTTCCGGTTGCTGCAGGGCATCTGCGGCGCGGCGCTGATCCCGATGTCGCAGGCGGTCGTGCTGGACATCTATCCGCCCTCGCAGGTCGGCCAGGTGATGGCGATCTGGGGCGCCGGCGCGATCCTCGGCCCGATTTTCGGCCCGTTGCTGGGCGGCTATCTCACCGACAACTTCTCCTGGCGCTGGGTGTTCTTCATCAACCTGCCGGTCGGCGTGCTCGCCTTCAGCGCGGTGTGGATCTTCATGTCCGGCGACCGCGGCGCGACATCGCGGCCGTTCGACTTCCTCGGATTCGGCGCCCTCGTGGTGTTCATCGGCGGCCTGCAGCTGATGCTCGACCGCGGCCCGACGCAGGACTGGTTCTCGTCGAAGGAGATCTGGATCGAGGGCCTGCTCGCCATCGGCGGGCTCTGGGTGTTCCTGGCTCAGACGCTGACGGCGAAGCACCCGTTCCTCGACCGATCGCTGGCGCTCGACCGCAACTTCGTCGCCTGCAACATCTTCGGCTTCTTCATAGGCATCTTCCTGTTCTCGACAATGGCGCTGCTGCCGCCGGTGATGCAGGGACCGATGGGCTACTCGGTCTTCGGCGCGGGCGTCGTCATGATGCCGCGCGGCATCGGCTCGTTCCTGGCGATGTTCATCGTCGGCCGTCTCGTCGGTCGCGTGGACACGCGGCTGATCCTGATCACCGGCCTTGGCCTTTGCGCCCTGGCGCTGCTGCAGATGAGCCACTTCTCGCTGACGATGGACGCCTGGCCGTTCGTGACGTCGGGGATCGTCCAGGGGCTCGGTATCGGCCTGCTGTTCGTGCCGCTGAGCGTCACCGCGTTCGCGACCCTGTCGCCGGCGCTGCGCTCGGAGGGCACGGCGGTCTACACGCTGATCCGCAACATGGGCTCCAGCGTGGGCATCTCGATGATGCAGGCGCTGGACACCCGCCAGATGGCCGTCGCCCACGCCGACATGGCCGGCAAGCTGTCGCCGGGCAATCCGGTGCAGTTCGGACTGTTGCCGCCGCCGGGCGCCGCACCGGGCGGCAATGCCGGGCTAGCCATGCTGAACGCCGAGATCACGCGGCAGGCGTCGATGGTCGCGCTGGTCGACGTCTTCCGATTGATGCTGCTGCTGACGATCTGCATCGCGCCGCTCTTGCTGATCATGCGCAAACCGAAGGCGGCGCCGGCGGCCGGGGAGGTGGTGGTTGAATAAGAGAAGACTGCTCGGCGGCGTCGTCGCCGCGGCGCTGGCGCTTGCCGGCTGCAAGGCTGTCGGGCCCGACTTCCAGGGGCCCGCGCCGCCGACGACCAGCGGCTACCTGATGAAGGGCGACGCGGCGACGCCAACCACGCAGCTGAGCCCCGACCTGCGCCCGGCCGGCGCCTGGTGGAAGGCCTTCGGCTCGCCCGAGCTCGACCGGGTGATGGACCAGGCGCTGGCCGGCAACCAGACGGTCGCCCAGGCGAACGCCTCGCTGGAGCGGCTGCGCCAGCTCGCCATCGCCACGCACGCCGCCCAACTGCCGCAGGTCGACTTCACCGCCGGCCTCGAGGGCGAGCGCATCAACATCGCCGCGCTGGGCTTCTCCGGCTTCCCGAACCCCACCCTCGGCCTCTATTCGCTGGGGCTCAACGTCAACTACGACCTCGACGTGTTCGGCGCCCTGCGGCGCAACACCGAGGCCGCCCGCGCGCAGGCCGAGGCGCAGGCGCGGCAGGCCGACGCCGCCTACCTGACGCTGACCGGCCAGACCGCGACCGCCGCGCTGCAGATCGCCACCGCCCGCGCCCAGATCGTCGCGGCCGAGCAGGCGGTGGCCGACGACCGGCGGCTGATCGACGTCGTGCGCCAGGCCGAAGGCGCCGGCGGCGCGGCGCCGGCCGCTACCGTCAGCGTGCGCGCGCAGCTCGCGCAGGACGAGGCGCTGATCCCGCCGCTGCGCGCCCAGCTGATGCAGGCCCGCCACATGCTGGCCCAGCTCGTCGGCCAGGCGCCGGCCGATTGGACCGCGCCCGACTTCGACCTCGCCGGCTTCACCGCGCCTGCCGCCGTGCCGGTGAGCCTGCCCTCGACGCTGGTGCGGCGCCGCCCGGACATCCTGGCGGCCGAGGCCAACCTGCACGTGGCCACCGCCCAGGTCGGCGTCGCCACCGCGGCGCTCTATCCGGACATCAAGCTCTCGGCCAACATCACCCAGACCGCCATCCCGCCGGCCAACCTCTTCACCTATGGCGCGTCCGGCTGGACGCTGGCGGCCGGCCTCACCCAGCCGATCTTCAACGGCGGCAAGCTGAAGGCGCAGCAGCGCGCGGCGATGGACCAGGCCAACGCGGCCGAGGCTCAGTACCGCGGGACGGTGCTCGCCGCGTTCACCCAGGTGGCCGACGTGATGGCCGCCATCGCCGAGGACGAGGCCGAGGTGAAGGCGCTGCAGGCCGCCGAGGACGCGGCCGCCGCGGCGCTGAAGGACGACGAGGCGGCGTTCAAGCTGGGCGGCGGCGCACTGCTGCCGGTGCTGAACGACCAGCGCAACCTCGAGCTCGCCCGCCGGACCCGCGCCATGGCCGAGGGCAAGCGCCTGGCCGATATCGCCTCGCTCTATGTGGCCACCGCGGCCGACTGGGGCCAGGTGAAGAGCTGACGCGTCCCGCTTCCTCAGGGGAAGATCGGCGTGTTCGGCGTTCCCTTGGTCCCCAGCTCCGCGGCGTTCCAGCCGCCGCCGAGCGCGACGATCAGGTCGACCGTGGTGGTCAGGCGGTTGGCCTCCAGCTGCAGCTCGGCATTGTGGGCGTTGTAGGCGGCGACCTGGGCGACGACCACCTGGGTGTAGTCGATGGTGCCGGCGTTGTACTGGTTCTCGAGGACGCGCAGCGCCTGGTCTGACGCGGTGACCGACGCCTGCAGGTCGGGCTGCTGGGCGGCCAATACGCGCTGGGCGGCGAGATTGTCCTCCACCTGCTGGAAGCCGGTCAGCACCACCTGGCGGTAGTTGGCCACTGCCTGGTCGTAGGCGTGCCGCGCGGCGGACACCTGGGCGTGCGTGAGGCCGCCGTTGAAGATGGTCTGCACCGCGTTGGCGCCCAGGCTCCAGAAGAAGCTTTGCGGGCCGAACAGCGCGCCGATCTTCTGCGCCTCCGTCCCGCCGCTTCCGGTCAGCGTCAGGTTGGGGAAATAGCCGGCGGTCGCCACGCCGATGTTGGCGCTGGCGGCGGCGGCCTGGCGCTCCGCGGCGGCGATGTCGGGGCGCCGCTGCAGCAGTTCCGAGGGGACGCCCGGCGGCACCTCGACCGGCTTCAGCGTCCAATCGGTCGGCGCGATCGAGAACTCGGCCGGCGGCAGCCCGATCAGCACGGCGATCGCGTGCTCCATCTGGGCGCGCTGCTGGCCGAGCGCCGTGTCGGCGGCGCGCAGGTTGTGGAGCTGGGTGGCGGCGGTGTCGACATCGCTGATCGCGGCGACCCCGGCGTTGTACTTGTTGCGCGTCACGTCCAGCGACAGCGCGTAGGCCTTCACGGTGGCGTCGTCGAACCGCTTCTGCTCGTCGAGCATGCGCAGCGTGATGTAGTCGGCCGCCAGCTCCATCTCGGCCGAGAGCTTGGCGTTGACGTAGTCGGCGTAGCTCGCCTGCGCACTCCCCTTGGCGTTCTCGATGGAGCGGCGGACGCGGCCCCAGAGGTCCGGCTCCCAGGTGCCGCCCAGCTGCAGATTGTAGTTCTGGAGGACCGAGGAACGCCCGCCAACGCCGCCGCCGCCCGCGGCGCCGCCCGGGTTGATGAAGCCGCCGGCCGACTTCGAGACGCTGGCGTCGGCCGTGCCGCTGAGGGTGGGGAAGAGCGCCGCGCGCTGCTCGGCGACGATCGAGCGCTCCTGCTCGTAGGCCGCCAGATCGGCCTTCAGCGTGAAGTTGCTGGTGGCGACCTTCTCCTCGAGCCCGTTCAGCACCGGGTCGTCGAAGATCGTCCACCAGTCCTGGCGGGTCGTGGCGTCGGCGTTGGGGTTGGCCGGCGTCCAACCCTTGACTTCCTTGTAGGCCTCCGGCGTCGGCGCGGGGGGGCGATGGTAGTTCGGCCCGACCTCGCAGGCGCTGAGCGCGCCGGCGGCGAGCAGGATCGGCAGAAGACGAAGCGCAGGTCTCATTCGCAAACTCTTATTCGGCCGGGATCGGGCGACCGAGCGGGCCCTCGCCCGGTCGGCTCGCCGGCGACCTGCGCCGGAAACGGTCCAGATAGAGGTAGACGACCGGGGTGGTCAAAAGCGTGATGACCTGGCTGACCAGCAAGCCGCCGATGATGGTGACGCCGAGCGGCTGGCGCAGCTCTGCGCCTTCGCCCCAGCCGATGGCCAGCGGCGCCGCGCCGAGGATCGCTGCGAACGTCGTCATCATGATCGGGCGGAAGCGGATCAGCGCCGCCTGCCGGATCGCCTCGCGCGGCGACATGCCCTGCTCGCGCTCGGCGGCCAGCGCGAAGTCGATCATCATGATGGCGTTCTTCTTCACGATGCCGATCAGCAGGATGATCCCGATGAAGGCGATCAGCGAAAACTCGATGTGGAAGAGGATCAGGGCGACGAACGCTCCGACCCCGGCCGACGGCAGCGTCGAGAGCACCGTCAGCGGGTGGATGTAGCTCTCGTAGAGGATGCCGAGCACCAGATAGATCGCGATGAGGGCGGCCCCGATCAGCGGCAGCAGCGAGCTCAGCAGCTGCTGGAAGGCGAGCGCATTGCCGGCGTAGGCGCCGTGCACGTTGGCCGGCAAGCCGATCGAGTCGGCCGCCCGGGTGATCGCCGCGGTTGCGTCGCTCAGCGACTTGCCCTCGGCGAGATTGAACGAGATCGTCGTCGCCGGCTGGGTGTCCTGGTGGTTGACCCGGGTGGGCGTCGAGGAATCCGCCCATTTCGCGAACGCCGACAGCGGGACCAGGGCCGCCGCCGCGCCGGAGACGGCCACGCCCGTCGACGCCGCGCGCGCCGGCGGGGCGCCTGGGCCGGTGATCGTCGCGCCGGCGGTCGCCTGGCCGGGCGAGGTGACGCCGCCGACCACGCCCGTGCCGCCGGTGCCGGTGGCGAGCGCCTTGGTGGCCGGCGTCTGGTTGACCGGCGGCGCCGTCACCAAGCCGCGGCTGGAATTGCCGGCCGCCGTGGTCAGCGGCGTCACGTTGGCGGCGGGCGAGGGCACGCCGATCGGGGTCTGGCCGTTGGCGGCCGGCGCGCCGGACGCCGGCGCGGCGCGCCCTGACGAGACGTAGATGTTCTTCAGGACGGTCGGGTCCTGGCTGAACTGCGGCGCCACCTCCATGACCACGTGGTACTGGTTGACGTCCTGGTAGATGGTCGAGACGTCGCGCTGGCCGAAGGCGTCGTAGAGCGTGTTGTCGATCTGGGTGTTGGTAAGGCCGAGGCCCGCCGCCTTGTCCGGGTCGATGGTGACGAACGCCTCCAGCCCGTGGTCCTGCTGGTCGGTGTTGACGTCCTCCAGC
>Ga0134125_10009132_pt1 | contig 11166 bp, 11 predicted proteins | sample KB31751_FD_96464 | JGI IMG/M metagenome (GOLD analysis project Ga0134125, IMG submission 96464) | Terrestrial soil microbial communities with excess Nitrogen fertilizer from Kellogg Biological Station, Michigan, USA - KB3-175-1 | ecosystem: Environmental > Terrestrial > Soil > Unclassified ...
CCGCCGATGCCGGCGAGCACCGCGCCGAGGTACAGCATCTCGAGCGAATTAGCGTAGGAATTGACGATCCAGCCGGCGGCGATGGTGATGCCGCCGAAGGCGACCATGACTTTCGGTCCGGTCGACGCACCAAGCTTGTCGACGATCCAGCCTTCGACGGGCGTGAGCCACGTCTCCAGCGCGACGAAAATGCTGAAGGCGAATTGAATGCCGGCGATCGACCAGTGATGTTTCTGCGCGATCGGGTGGACGAACAGCGTCCAACCGTATTGCAGATTGGCGATCATGATCATGCAGATCACGCCGGCAATGAGCTGCGTCCAGCGTTCTCGGTCGGTCGTTCTCGGTGTGGTGTTGGCGATATCCGCCATCGTCTTCTCCTCGCGTCCCTAGTTCTGTTCTGGTGGCGGCTTGCTGGTCGCTAAACGAGAGCCCCGGACAATGAAAATCCGGCCGCATCGGAATCATGCGATTCCATGCGGTATTTCCGCCCTGCGATGAGAACGTGACGGTGCCGACGATTGGCAGAGCAATTGCCGTGTCGGCAATGAACGCTGCATTACGACGCCGAGCGACCCTCGAGCGCAGACACGAGTGACCAGACCAAGCCGCCCCGCTTGTGCGCGGCTATTTGCTGCGTCAGCAAGTCGCGGTCAAGAATTAAATTCTAAATTTGCGTGGGGAGCTTGTTTTTTTAAGCGAGTGGAGTTCCGAATTACCGCGCCGCCGTCCCCGCAAGGTTTTCGACAAAGCCGACGATGTCGTCGGTCACGTGGTCAACGTGCGGCGCATCGCGGCCCTCGAGTTCCCAGCCCTCGCGCAAAATGTTCCGGTCGCCCTGCGGCACGACCAGCACCGTCGTCATACCGAGTGCGTGCGGCACTTTCAGATTGCGCGCGAGATCCTCGAACATTGCGGATTTGCCCGGCTCCACGCGATGGCGCTTGAGGAACCGATCATAAACCTGCGGTAGCGGCTTGGGGTCGAGATCGGCGGCCGCGATGTCGAACACGTCCTCGAAATGGCGGTCGACCTCCAGCCGGCGCATGACTGCATCGGCATGTTTGCGGGTTCCGTTGGTCAGGATCAGCTTACGGCCGGGCAGGGATTCCAACGCCGCGCCAAGAGCCGCATTGGGTTCGAGTGGCGAATGGTCGATCTCGTGCACGAATTCGAGATAGACGTCCGGATCGAGATCGTGCTCGGTCATCAAGCCGCGCATCGTCGTTCCGTAACGCTTGTAATAGTCCTTCTGGATGCGGAAGGCCTCGTCCTTCGAGACCTTCAGGAAGTCGGCGACGAAGCTGCGAATGCGCTCGTCGACCTGCTGCCAGAGATTGAGGTGATGCGGATAGAGCGTGTTGTCGAGATCGAACACCCAGGTCTCGACATGCGCGAAGCCGCGCGGCGCGGAAACAGTCACGAAGCGGGTTCCTTGAAACGAACGACAGCGGAAGGCTGGTCGGACAGATCAATAACCGTAAATCCTGCCGAATTCGAGCCGTGCGCCACGCAGTCCTTCTGGTTCGAGAGTTCGAAGCGGCCCTCGCGCGTGCACAAGGTCACGTCGCCGCCCCATGCGAGCGGCTTGTCGCCGTGCGTCACCGTACGCCCGGAGGCGTCGACCGCCTCGCCATAGCTGTAGAAGCGACGCGGATCGCCGGACACGTCCGGCCTGAGGCACCGGCCTGGTTCGATGCGATACCACCCGCGCGTCACAATAGACCCCATGTCGACCAGGCCGAGCGCCGTCATCACCGTGTAGCGTGTGTCGTTGCACCAGGAGAAGCCCGGGCCGGTAGGATGGTTCGCCGCCTCGATCAGCCGGTCGAAGAAATCCGGCTTCGCGACGGCTTCGCTCGGCAATTTGTGGTCGCGCAAGAGTCGCGCGAGCGCGGCTTGCGTCTTGGCGCCGTCGACCCCGTCGATCGGATTGGCGTCATAGCCGGCGATGACGAGCAGGCGCTGGATGCCGGCAAGGCGCGCCTGCGCATCGTCATAGTCGGCTTCCTCGGCGAGATTGACCACGGGGCCTTTCTCGCCGTCCGATGGCCTCGCCGCCGCGAACGGCACCTGCTGCGAGAAAGGGCAGCCGCGCGCGACCTGGAATGCGAAATTCTGCTCGCGAATGCAGAATTGCGCGTCCGTGCGTTGCGGCAGCGGCGCCTTCCCATAGACCGGCGGCGTACGTGCGTGCACGTAGACCATGTCGGCCTCGAAGGCGGTCTCGATCGCCGCCTTGCACTCGCCCGGATCGAGCGAAACCCAGCCCTGCGTCGAGACGTTCGGCCCGCGTTCGAGGCCGAGCGCGGCCTGCATGCGATAGCTGGTGCGGTTGCAGAGCGTGAGAGCGGCACGCGCCGGATCGGGCACAAGGCCGGTCAGGCCGATGAGCACGGGCAGCAGCATGCGCGCGCGAATCATGGACCCGATGCTAGCGCGCGGCGGCGCTTAACTCATCCAAGCAAGGCGGTGGGCGTTATCCGGAATGAAAGAGGGCCGCCAAAGGCCACCTCACTCTCAGCCCTCATCCAGCGGCGAGTCTGCGCCCGCCAGCCAGTCGCGTTCCGCTATTTCAGCCAGCCGCATGTAGGCGAAGGCAAGGTTCTCGTATTCGCGTCGTATTTCCGGTCGTTGTTCGTGGTTGGCCTTTCCACAAAGTACGAGCGCCTTGTGCCTGTATTCGTCCCCCGACGACATTTCGATCCCACAGTATAAAATGACATATCCCTGTCATCGCACAGTGAATCGGATCGGAGTCTGCAAGGTTCCGGACTGTTCTGCGACCTAGTAATCGTACGAGGTCAAAAGGGGCCACCTCGAAAATCAAAAGAGGCCAGCGGGTCCGCAGCGAGCCTTCACGCCCGATAGGCGCTCAAATTCCGCGCGATCCTTGGGCCGATCGGTTCTTCACCGGGCCGAAATGTCGCGCCGGTGATCTGCTCGTACATCTTGATGTAACGCCGCGACAGTTCGTCGACGAGTTCTTTCGGCGCAGCGGGCAGAGTCGCGTCCTTGTAGGGATCGCAGTGCTCCTTGAACCAGAGCCGGAGGAATTCCTTGTCGAAGTATTCCGGCTCTTCGCCTTTCTCGAAGCGTTCGCCATAAGAGTCTGACAGCCAATAGCGGGACGAATCCGGCGTGTGAACTTCGTCGATCAGCACGAGCCGGCCGTCTTCGTCGGTGCCGAATTCGTATTTTGTGTCGACCAGGATCAATCCGCGTTGAGCAGCAATTTCGGCGCCGCGGCGATAGAGAGCGATGGCGACGCGCTCCACCTCGTCGATCATCTCCTGCGAGACGATGCCTTCGGCGACCAGCTCCTGCGGGCTCATCGGGCGATCGTGCGCGTCCTCCTTGGTCGACGGCGTGAAGACCGGCCGATCGAGCCGCTGGTTCTTCTTGATGCCGTCGGTAAGCCGGAAATTGCCGAAGTCGCGCTTGCCGTTCTTGTAGTGCGTCCACAGCGACGTGTCGGTGACGCCGGTGATGTAACCGCGCACGACCGCTTCCACCGGAACGGTCTTACACTTCTTGCCGACGGTCACGTTCGGGTCCGGCACCGCGATGACGTGGTTCGGCACAATGTCTTTTGTCTGCTCGAACCAGAAGGCGCTGATCTCGTTCAGCACCTGCCCCTTGTGCGGAATGTGGGCGATGATGCGGTCGAACGACGAATGGCGGTCCGTCGCGATCAGGATGAGCCGGTCCGGCTGTTCGTAGATGTCGCGGACCTTGCCGGTGTGCTTCGGTCCGAGAAAATCGAAATTCGTGTCTTCGAGCATTGCTTGCCTGATCGTTCCGCTATCGATGGACCAGCGTGCCGAGGCCGTGGTCGGTCAGCAATTCGAGCAGCACCGCGTGCGGCACCTTGCCGTCCATGATGACGACGCCCTCGACGCCCTGGTCGAGCGCATAGATGCAGGTCTCGACCTTGGGGATCATGCCGCCGGAAATGGTTCCGTCGGCGATCAGCTTGCGCGCATCGGCGACCGACAGCTCAGGGATCAGCTTCTTCGACTTGTCGAGGACGCCCGGCACGTCGGTGAGCAGCAAGAGGCGCTTCGCCTTCAGTGCCCCGGCGATCGCGCCAGCAAAGGTGTCGGCATTGACGTTGAATGTGCCGCCCTCGGCGGAGGTCGCGACCGGCGCGAGCACCGGGATCATCTCGCGACCGATGATCTGATTAAGAATGGTGACATCGACCTTGTCCGGCTCGCCGACGAAGCCGAGATCGACCACGCGCTCGATGTTCGAATCCGGATCCATCACGGTGCGGCTCACTTTCTTCGCCTTCACCATGCCACCGTCCTTGCCGCACAGGCCGACGGCCTTGCCGCCCGCGGCGTTGATGTAGCCGACGATCTGCTTGTTGATCGAGCCGGCCAAGACCATCTCGACGATTTCGATCGTCTTCGCGTCGGTGATGCGCAGCCCCGCGGCAAATTCCGATTTGATGCCGAGTTGCTTCAACATGGCGGCGATCTGCGGGCCGCCGCCGTGCACGACGACGGGGTTGATGGCGGTCTGCTCGAGCAGGACAATGTCGCGGGCGAAGCTGCGCGCGGTGTCTTCTTCGCCCATTGCGTGGCCGCCGTATTTCACCACCACGATCTCCTCGTCGTAGCGCTGCATGTGCGGCAGCGCTTCCGACAGGATCTGCGCCTGCAATTGCGGATCGACGGCCATGGGGGTTTTCTTTCGGTGGCTGGCGGACGGCGGTCTTTTACCGGGGGAGTGGCGGGGACGAAAGAGCCGTCAGCCGGCGCGCGATCCGGCGAGCGCGGCGACGGCGAAGACGAGCCAGCTTGCGATCATGATCATGCCGCCGGCGGGCGCCGCGAAGGGGAAGAGCCGCCCGCCGAGATATGCACGCGCCGCGACGTCGGCGGAAAACAGCGTGCTACCGACGACGAAGCCCCACAGAGCGGCGAGCGCGAGGGGACGCCACAGCACCGGTTCGCGGAGCAGCGCCGTGCCGGCGACCAACGCGACCGCATGGATGAGGAGGAGATAGCCGGCGCTGTCGAGGCCCGCGCCCGGCTTGCCGTGCGCGCCGGCGGCCGTGAGCGCAATGCCGGCTGCGCCCATCAGACCGGCGAGGGTGAGGAGAGCTTGAATCATGGCAGCGAGCCTAGCGCATGCGAAGCGCAGGCCGAAACCCGCTCACCAGTGATAGCTGATGCCGGCGCGGACCTGGTCGTCTCTCAGCGGCACCGAGGGGTTCGTTCCGGAGGCAGCGCTGAAGAAGCTTGCGGTGCCGAGGTCGAGATGCAGGAATTCGAGCTTGGCGCTCCAGTTCTGCAGGAAGCCGACCTCGACCCCCGCGCCTGCGCTCCAGCCGAGATTGGTGGTCGAAGCCGAGCCTGCCGGCTGCAGCGCCGTGATGTTGCCGTAGGCCGCGCCGGCCGTGATGTAGGGCATCCAGTAGCCGAACGCGTAGCCGATGCGGCCGCGCGTGGTGCCGACCCAGCTTTGTTTGACCTCGCAGTCCCCGCCGCCGCAGGCGCCATTCAGCCTGCCGATGCTGTTCATCCAGCTCGCGTCGGTCTCGACGCCGAGCACCAGCGGACCGGTCTGCCAGTTATAGCCGAGTTGCGCGCCGACCAGCCCGCCGGTCACGTTGAAGTTGCCTGAGGAGACCCCGAGGCTCGGATCCGTCCAGCTCGAAATGCCTCGCGAGTAGCCGCCGTGGATGCCGGCGTAGAACCCGGTCCAGCTATAGGGCGCGGCCGGATTGGCAGGTGCGAGGACCGGCGCCTTCACCGGGACGTCGGCGGCCAGGGCGGACCCCATGGGGATGCCGGCCAGCGCGAGAACAGAAACGATCAGCGGTACTCGAAGCATTACAACGTCCGGATTCCGCGTTCCCCTGCTTCAAGAAACATCGGGACGCGGCAGAAACGAGGCAAGAAGGCCGGAGTTCCGCGGCTCTCAGCCGCGCCGCTCCGCCAGGAGCCGCGCGATGGCCGCGCGCAGTTCGGGGATGCCCGTGCCTTGTTCCGCCGAGGTGGCGAGCACGCCCGGGAAGGCGGCGGGCCGCTTGGCGATGGCGCTTTCGGTCTCGGCGATGCGGCCGGCGAGTTCGGACGTCTTGATGGCGTCGGTCTTCGTCAGGACGATCTGGTGGCTGACGGCCGCCTGTCCCAAGGCCTTGAGCGTCGGCTCGTCGGTCGCTTTCAGCCCGTGCCGGGCGTCGATCAGGACATAGACGCGCGCCAGATTCTTTCGTCCGAGCAGGTAGTTATGGATCAGCTCGGTCCAGGCGGCGATGCTCGACTTCGCCGCGGCGGCGTAGCCGTAGCCCGGCATGTCGACGAGCGTGAAGCCCGTGCCAGGGGTGAAGAAAATCAGCTCTTGTGTACGGCCTGGCGTACGAGAGGTGCGCGCGAGCGCTTTGCGGCCGGTGAGCGCATTGATGAGGCTCGATTTGCCGACGTTCGATCGACCGGCAAAGGCGATTTCGGTGCCGCGCATCGGCGGCAAGGATGCCAGCGAGCCGGATGCGGCGACGAACTGCCAATCGCCCTGAAACAGGCGCTTGCCTTCTTCGATCTCGCTACGGGTGAAATTCAGAGTCATGCTCGGGAAATTCGGAATCTTTGGTGCATCATAAACGAAACCGCCGGGACGAAGCCCGGCGATGACGTGGAGAGTTTGGCGGCAGACGTCTCACAGCGCCTTCTGCTGCTTCGCCTTGCCCTCGGCCTTCTTCGGCGTGTTGTCCTGCCGAGCCGGCGGGCCGCGCTTGCCGAAGAGGCCTTTTATGTTGTCCCATAGTTCGACCTTCGCACCATGCCGGCGCATGATGATGCTCTGCTGCGCGACCGAGAGAGAGTTGTTCCAGGCCCAATAGATCACCAGTCCGGCCGGGAAGCTCGCCAGCATGAAGGTGAAGATCAACGGCATCCAGTTGAAGATCATTTGCTGCGTCGGATCGGGGGGCGTGGGATTGAGCTTCATCTGCGCCCACATGGTCACGCCCATGATCAGCGGCCATATGCCGAGATGCAGGTAGTGGCCAATCATCGGCAGGGCGGTCGGGTCCCAATGAATGAGCCCGAACAGCGTGAACACGTTGGTCGGATCCGGCGCGGAAAGGTCACGAATCCAGCCGAAGAACGGCGCGTGCCGCATCTCGATGGTGACGAACAGCACCTTGTAATACGAGTAGAAGACCGGGATCTGGAGGGCGATCGGCAGGCAGCCGGCCACCGGATTGATCTTCTCCTTGCGGTACAGCTCCATCATCTCCTGCTGCTGCTTCGCCTTGTCGTCGGGATAGCGAGCGCGCACCGCCGCCATTTGCGGCTGGACCGCCTTCATCTTCGCCATTGACGCGTAAGACTTGTTGGCGAGGGGGAAGAACACCGCCTTGATGAGCAGCGTCACGATCAGGATGGCGATGCCGAAATTGCCGACCAGGTGATAGAAAAAGTCCAGCACCAGGAACATCGGCTTGGTGATGAAGTAGAACCAGCCCCAGTCGATCAGCAGATCGAAGTGGTTGAGCTTGAGCTGCTCGTTGTACGCATTGACCGTGTGCACTTCTTTCGCACCGGCAAACAGGCGTGTATCCGCGGTCGCGGTTGCTCCCGGCGCCACGTTCACGGCGTCTCTCAGATAGTCGGTCTGATAGGTTGGGGTCGTGCCGATCTCGCCGGTCGAGAAGCGCGCCTTCACACGCGCGTCGGTCGGCGGGATGAGCGTTGCGGCCCAGTACTTGTCGGTGATGCCGAGCCAGGCGTTCGTCACATCGAAGGAGACGTCCTTCTTCTCCGCGATCTTCTTGTAAGTGTATTCCTGCAGGCCCTCTTTGCCGAGGTTGCCGATCAGGCCCTCATGCAGCATGTAGTAACCGATCGTATGCGGCGTGCCGTGACGCGAGATCAGCCCGTACGGATAGAGCGTGACCGGTTGCCCGGACTTGTTCACCACCTCCTGCCGAACACTGAACATGTATTTGTCGTCGACGGAGATGACGCGCCGGAATTGCAGACCCTGGCCGTTCTCCCAGGTGAGCGTCACCGGATGCGTTGTGCTAAGCGCGCCGGAGCCTTCCTGCTTCCACACGGTGTCGGCGCTGGGCAGCGCGATCTTCGAATCGCCTCCGGCGGTCCAGCCAAAGTCGGCATAGAATGGGTCGGCAGTCCCCGTCGGCGACAGCAGAAAGATCGGCGGAGATTTGGGGTCTACCGTCTCGTGATATTGGATCAGCGCGAGGTCGTCGATGCGGCCGCCCTTCAATGCGATCGACCCGCGCAGGCTGGCAGTCTCGATCGGAACGCGCGGCGAAGCGGCGAGCGCTTGAGCGCGGGGCAGGGAGGCGGGTGCGGAGCTTTGCGGCGCGGCGCCGGGAACCTGCGGCGCTGGTCCTGAAGCCGCCGGGCTCGCGGTCTGTGGCGTCTGGGTCGTGGTTGTGGGAGTCGCGGACGTCTGCTTCGCCGCCTGCTGCTGCAGCGCCTGTTGGTGCGCCTTCTCGGCCGGCGCGCCGTAAAAATATTGCCAGGCGATCAGCACCAGCGCCGAGAGCACGATGGCGAGGATGGTGTTCTTGTTGTCGGTCATTTCGGTCCTGTCACGGCGTCGCACGCCGCTTCGTTACGCGCTCCAGCGCCCCCTCGTAGTCCTGCGCGATGCGCGCAAATGGCAGGCTCAGCGCCGCCCGACGACCGCCCAGCACATAGTCATGGCCTCGTAGCAGCGGGAGAGGCGAAAGCCTGACGATTTCGCGCAAGCGGCGCCGGACCCGATTGCGCTCCACGGCATTGCCGACCTTTTTCGAAACAGTGAAGCCGACGCGCGCCGGGCCTTCATCGCTCCTGCGACGCGCCTGCAGCACGAAACCGGCCGCAGATATCCTGAAACCTGTCGCTGCGGCCAGAAAGTCCGCCCGTTGCCGCAATCGTTCCATGGGGAGCGCGCGGGCCGAGCGGCATGGCCGTTAGGCGGATAGACGCTTGCGTCCCCGCGAGCGCCGCGCCTGGACCACTTTGCGGCCGCCCTTGGTCGCCATGCGCGCGCGGAAACCGTGACGGCGCTTGCGTACAAGCTTGCTCGGTTGATAGGTCCGCTTCACGATTCAATTCTCCGCTGGTCGCGCCGGGCGAGAGGCGGCGCTGCCGCCGACCGAATCCGCCCAAATGCCCGCGCCGAAAGCCCGAGCCGGCACACGAATTTGCGCGGGCTTATAAGGGAGGGCCCCGCGCCCGTCAATGCGACGCGCCGCAGCGCCTCCGCCGGACCGCCGCGAGCGGGCCAAGCGCCTCAAAACACGTCACATCCGGGTGAAGCGGCCCGGGTCGCGGCCGCGCTCGTGTATAGAGAGATAATGCCGGACGCTCAGTCCCCCGCCCATCTCGTCCACCGTATCCTCGCACTTTGCGCGCTGCTCGTCCTGATGGCCGGAGGTGCCTATGCCCTCGCCCGCGGCGGCATCACGCTGGAGACGCTCGTCCGGCACCGCGCGACGATCGATCTGTTTGTGAACGAGCACCGGTTCGCCGGTGCCATCGCTTATATCGCCCTGTACATCGCATGCGTTTCGCTCTGCATCCCCGGTGCGACGCTGCTGACGATCGTCGCCGGGTTCTTGTTCGGTGTCGTTGTCGGGGCAGCGGCATCGGTGATCGGAGCAACCATCGGCGCCACCTTGATTTTCCTCGTCGCGCGTACGGCGCTCGGCGAGCCTTTGCTCAAGCGGGCGGGGCGCCGGGCGAACGAACTGGCACACGGGTTCCGCAAGAATGCGTTCAGTTATCTTCTCTTCCTGCGCCTCGTGCCCGCGTTTCCATTCTTTCTCGTCAACCTGGTGCCCGCCATGGCCGGTGTGCGGCTATTGCCTTTCGTGGCGGCGACCGCGCTCGGGGTCATCCCGGCTGCGCTCGTCTACGCGCTGGCCGGAACAGGGCTCGACAGCATCATCGCCGTGCAGGAAAGCAATTACGCCGCGTGCTTGTCGCGCGGCGGCACGGATTGCACATTGGCGTTTGATGCGCGTGACCTGCTCACCCCCCAACTTCTTGCGGCGTTGATCGCGCTCGCGTTGCTCGCGCTTCTGCCGGTCGGCATCAAGCGGTGGCGCGCGCGCAGACGCTTGGCGGGCTGATTTGCGCTAATCTCGACACAAGAGACTCAAACGCGCATGGAACGACTCACTCCCGATATTTGTGTGATTGGCGGCGGAGCCGCGGGCTTGTCCGTCGCGGCCGCCGCGGCCGCGTTCGGGGTCGACACGGTGCTCGTCGAGAAAAGCCGGCTCGGCGGGGAATGCCTGTACACCGGATGCGTACCGTCAAAGGCGCTGCTTGCCGCAGCCAAACGAGCGGCCGAGTTGGGCGATTCCGATGCATTCGGGGTGCATGTCTCTGACGTGAGAGTGGATTTCGCCAAGGTGATGGCGCACGTGCGCGCGACTATCGCCGCGGTTGCGCGGGCCGACTCGCCTGAACGGTTCCGGGGCCTCGGCGTTCGCGTGGTGGAGGGTATGGCCCGCTTCAAGGACCGCCGCACGGTGTCAGCCGGGGAGGAACTGGAGATCTCGGCGCGGCGCTTCGTCGTGGCGACCGGGTCAACGCCGGCCGTTCCGCCGATCCCAGGCTTGCACGAGGGCGCTTATTTCACCAACGAGACGATCTTCGGGTTGACCGAATTGCCGAAGCATCTGGTCGTGATCGGTGCGGGCGCGACCGGGCTAGAACTGGCGCAGGCCTTTCTACGTCTCGGCAGTCGCGTCACGGTGGTCGATGAGGGGCCCGCGCTCGCGCATAACGATGCGGAATGCGCCGACGTCGTGCTCGCCCAGCTTGAGCGCGAGGGGATGACGATCCGTACCGGCGTGACCGTCATCCGGATCGCGCATGCGGTCGGTCACGTTGGGGTGACGATCGAGCATGACGGCAAGGAAGAGATGGTCGGTGGGTCGCATCTGCTCCTCGCCGCTGGACGCAAGCCGGTGGTTGATGGGCTGGATCTGAAAGCGGCGGGAATCCGTTACGAAGAGCGCGGCATCGCCGTGAACCGGAAGCTGAAGACGTCCAATTCCCGTGCTTATGCGATCGGCGATGCGGCGGCCGGGCAGCCGCGCTTCACGCATGCGGCGAGTTACCAAGCCGGCCTGATCATCAGGAATGCGCTCTTTCGTCTGCCGGTGCGGTCCGACCCTGA
>Ga0134125_10009133_pt1 | contig 11166 bp, 8 predicted proteins | sample KB31751_FD_96464 | JGI IMG/M metagenome (GOLD analysis project Ga0134125, IMG submission 96464) | Terrestrial soil microbial communities with excess Nitrogen fertilizer from Kellogg Biological Station, Michigan, USA - KB3-175-1 | ecosystem: Environmental > Terrestrial > Soil > Unclassified ...
ATTTAACTTTTCATTAATTGCTATTGTGCTATGTGTCATGGCAAGCGGTTACCCGGCAAGGGTATTGCTAATTTCGGGCATGGTGCTGGTATGGAGCATGAGGCTGGGTATATATTTGCTTATACGCGTAGGCTCGCATTTGCAGGTTGAAGAAGGTCGTTATAAGCAATTACGGCAGGAATGGGCACCAAATCCCGACCGGAAATTCTTGTTTTTCTTCCAGTCGCAAGCCCTGTCAAACGTATTTCTTGCTATACCTTTCTTTTTAGTGGCATTTAATACTAAGCCGCAACTTTCAATACTGGAATTTATTGGTGCCGGGGTATGGGCTGTGAGCATATTGGGTGAGGGCATTGCCGATGCCCAGTTAAAGAAGTTTAAATCGAACCCTGCCAATAAGGGCAAAGTGTGTAATGCTGGCCTGTGGAACTATTCACGACACCCTAACTACTTTTTTGAATCAATGATATGGGTAGGTTATTTTCTTGTGTCGTTGAACGCAGATTATGGATACATAGGAATTGTGAGCCCTACCATTATAACATTACTATTGTTCCGTGTAACAGGAATACCAATGACTGAAGAGCAGGCCATTCGTTCAAAGGGTGATGCATACAGGGAATACCAGCGCACTACTTCAGTTTTCGTTCCCTGGTTTAAAAAGAAATAATTTTTATGTGGTATAGTTCATTACTGGAAAAAGACAAGTTGCCCGATTTTGCTATTCGGGCCGGTATACGCCATCTATTGAAGCAGCGCCTGAAAGATGAGGATAAAGGCAACCCCGAAGCCCAGCAGGAGCATTTTATGAAGCTGATAGCGGAATTGAGAAGCTCAGCTATTGCCGTTAATACGGCTGAAGCCAATGAACAGCATTACGAAGTGCCTGCTGAATTTTACACCAAGGTTTTGGGCAAACATTTAAAGTACAGTTCCGGATACTGGAAAGAAGGAGTTACTGACATTGATACTTCGGAAAGGGACATGCTGGAAATTACATGTCAACGCGCAGAATTGAAAGATGGCCAGAAGGTATTGGAGCTTGGCTGTGGCTGGGGCTCTCTTTCTTTGTTTATGGCTGAGAAATATCCTAACAGCAGAATAACATCGGTATCGAACTCACATAGCCAGAAAGCATTTATTGACGAGCAGGCAAGGAAGAGAAATATAACTAACCTCACCATTATTACTGCCGATATGAATGTTTTCGAGACCGATGAAAAATTTGACAGGGCAGTTTCGGTTGAGATGTTTGAGCACATGCGTAATTATGAGTTGCTTCTGAAGAAAATTGCCGGATTTCTTAATGCTGATGGAAAGTTGTTCGTGCACATTTTTACACATAGGGAATATGCTTATAAGTTTGAAGTGTTAGATGAAACCGATTGGATGAGCAAATATTTCTTTACTGGTGGTATAATGCCTAGTGATCATCTATTGCTCTATTTTCCTAATCACTTCCATATTGAAAAGCATTGGAGGGTTAGTGGTATGCATTACAGTAAAACATCGGAGGCATGGCTGAAGAACATAGATGCAAATAAGCCGGCTATAATGGATGTAATGAAAAATGTTTATGGGGAACAGCAAGCTATACGATGGTGGGTATATTGGCGCATATTTTTTATGGCCTGCGCCGAATTATGGGGCTATAGCAATGGCAATGAATGGATGGTTAGTCATTACTTACTTCAAAAAGCTCCTGCAGCATAGTTGAAATAACCCCATGATGTTCTTTCTTCAGGAAGGTTATCATGTTTCTTTTCGCCCATTCATAGGTTTTGGCTGATAAAATGGTTAGTACAACTATTCCCAATCCGTATTTGCTGCTATGGAATAATAGCACGCTAAGCACTACAATAATAAGCAAGTAAATAGGGTAAAAAAAGAGAAGAGTGCAATAAATTACGGAATCGAAGAATTCGTTCAAATGTGTTGTCTTTTTAGCTATAGCCCTGCAAATAGAGTAGGGTATAGCATTGAGTAAAAGGCCTATAACGTATAAAGGTATGCTAAGCAAGAAATAGAAAAAGTTTGAAGGAGGATGGTATTCTATCTTCTCTTTTTTCAGGTAGTTAGCAAGGGCTGTAAATTTCTCAAGCACCTGCCGGCCTTCTTTAGTAAGGCTTTTTAGTGCTTTAATGGCGTACACATTGCCCATATTTATATTCTTAAGCAGAAATGAGGTAGTAATATTCTGTACCTCCAATATCTTTTCCTTATTGACAATGGCGCATTTCTCCTTCAACGTATTTTCAAGCCTGTCGGTAAAATCTTTCAGGAAATAACCCTGTTCAAAATTTGTAAACTGCGATTTTTCAAGCGGAGGCAGAAAATCAACATATACAATGCTTTTAATTTCCAGCCATGAGCTGTAGTGAATAGCTATTGGGACAATTTTCAATTTATCTCCTATGGCAGGGTCATTCCAGGCCTCATGTGTTAACCGGGCTGTGCCCTTACGTAACGAGCGCAAATGCCATTCATTTTCTGAAGTGCCCTCAGAGAAAATGATAATACTACCATTTTTTTTAAATGTTTCCTTGCAGAAAATAAATGTCTCTGCATTCTTGTGGAAGTTTTCCGGCCCTTCCTGCTTGCGGAATATTGGCACTATGTTCAGAAACCTTAGAATGGAAGAAACAAAAGGAGAAACAAACACGTCTCCGCGGGCAAGATAATATAAAGGGCGCTTGTAGAGTGAGGTAATTACCAGCGGGTCAAGGAATGAATTTGGATGGTTGCTGGCGAGTATCACAGGCCCTTCCTTTGGCAGGTTTTCCCTGCCTCTTACAATTATTTTCTCAAAAAAAAGCCATGCCGTGCATCGTATCCACACTTTCATAAGCGGATGCAAAATGCCCTTGAGTATATTCATAGTATCTTGAACAACATATTTTTACCGGTTGTATAGGTCAAGCTTGAAAGGTGTAAGCACAAAATCAAGTAGTAAATATACCCATATTGCTCTAAAGCAGCCAGATTTTGCTATTCCTTGGAAAGTAGCTTGAATTCGACCCAGAAGAGGAAGCGTACGGCATAATAAGCTAACCAGTAAGTAAACCTATTCAAAAGCCCAACACGTTTATGAAAAACCGACTTGGTTATTTTCTCAGAATGTGCCATGACTTTCAATAGCTCATGGTGAATCTTACTGCTAAAATCAGCGTCGTATACTTCTATATTGGTTTCCACACTGCTATAATCACTCAGGTGGTTAATGTTGTACGAACCTATTGAAGTCCATTTATCATCTACCATTGATATTTTACCATGCAAAATGGTATTGTTCCATTCATAAATTTCAATGTTGTGGCGGAACATCCAATCGTATAAATAGGTGGTTGCATTTTTAGAAAGAGATACATCTGATACTCCTTGAAGTATAACTTTTATTTTCACGCCTCGCTCTGATGCTTTTTTCAGCAGCCTTCTGATGCGATTACCCGGCATAAAATAACTGGCCATAAATATTACCGAGGAGTGTGAATGCCGCAAAGCATGACGCAGGCTAAGTGAAATACCTTCACGCCTGAAAAGGTAATTGTTCTGCCTAACCTTAACAGGAATACCATCATCGGTACCAATGTCTTTATCGAGCGTGTGGAATATTTTGTTTTGCATTACGCGCCCCTTGCTTTTCCATAATACCTCGCAAATATTCAAAACTTTCCTGCACACAGGGCCTTTTACATATACAGCATAATCTAACCAGGGAGTTTCCGGGCCTGAAACCCTGTACTTATCTTCAACATTAATCCCGCCAATGAGTGCCTCTGTATTATCGGCAAGTACTATTTTGTGGTGTAACCTTCGGCCGAAGCGCAATCGATGTTTATAAAACAAAGGGGAAAACTTGCGAAAGTGAATTCCGAAGCTCTCTATTCTTTTCACAGAATCAGTGTGCAGGTCTAAGGAGCCAAAGGCATCTACAAGAAGGTAAACTTTAACGCCCCGTTTAACTGCATGGTGCAAAGCGTCTATAATTATTTTACCTGTTGAATCATCAATAAAAATATAAGTCTGAAAATGCAGTGTTTTCTTACTGCGGTGAATAATGTCGACTGCTCGTTTGAAAAAATCATCCCCGCTATGTACTAATGCAAGCTCTGTAGCCTGCATGAAATTACTTTTGTCGCGTTTGTGTGTTTGGTAGGAGCCTAAATTCATACACTTAACTTAGTATGCCGTAAATAAAGGTACGTTTAAAAGGATAGAAAATACGTTTGCCGGGAAATTGCTGTTCAATCATCTTCTTGTATTCGTTCATAAAGGTTGTATGCAATTCTTGCGGTAGCTTTTCCAGGTAGGGCACAAGGGCAGTGCCTGAAACCCAGTTAACAAGCGCGGCAGCGTCATCAAGCACATGTGGGTATATTTTTTCGAATACATTTATGTTCCGAATATTGTTTTTGTAAAGTATTTCAGCATATGCTTCAATACTTAATACCGGTATGGTTCGTGTCCACCCGTTCAGTGCCTTGCGGAATGGTTCTGTTGAAGCAATCGATTTAATAGCAGTATGTGTAAAGTGAGTATGGTTCGATGGAATCTGAATGGCAAGTTGCCCATTTGTATTCAATAGTTTTATAATATTTGGTAAAAGTGTGTGATGGTCTTCTACCCAATGTATAGCTGCATTGGAGAATACTATATCCCAGCGTTCATCAGATTTAACTATCTCTTCAATACTTATTTGCCTGAATTCAAGATTATCTTTTGTGAACTTGTTCGATTCATGAAGCATTTCACCAGAGGAATCGATCCCCATAACAATTGAACCGGGTAATGAATCGGCAAGCATACGGGTAATTTCTCCTGTGCCGCATCCAAGGTCAAGTACCGACAAATCGTTTTTCGCTTCAATAAGTTTCTGCAGGTCGAAATAGGGCGCGTAACGCTCTGCTTTAAACTTATTATATGTTTCCGGGTTCCAAGCCATTTAATGAGCGAATGTATTTGCATGCAAATCTACTCAATAACCGCAATGGTTAAAATGAAAGGTATGTAAATGGTGTTTTACTATTTCGCTATTTCAACCAGGCGTTGAACTGTGCCGTTATCAGTAACAATGCGGCAAATATAGGTGCCGTTTGCCAGGCCCGAAGTAGCAAGAACATAGTTGTTTTTGCCAGCAGCGCAATAATAAGTATTGCTGCTTAATACCTGTTTGCCCGAAATATCGGTCAATTCAACAGTCAGCTTTTTGCTTGTAGCTGAAGTAAAGCCAATAGTAAATGATTCTGAAGCTGGGTTAGGGTAGAGGTTAATACCCGAAATATCGGCTACTTCATTAATGCCTAATATCAATGGTAGTAAAGTAACCTGCTTAATAGCGTCAACACTATTTCCCCAGCTATCTTTTAATCTGAGGTCAAGGTTATATACCCCAGATTTTAACCCATGGGTATCCCAGTTTGCCAATAAACTGTTGCTTACGGGGTTGGTATCAGGTGCTGTTGTTATAGGTATCCAGCCTGTATCGCCATTAGCCTGGTAAAATAATTGCCAGCTTTTAAAATGCATCCAATTGCTTGTAGGGCCCGGGTGTATCCATGCTGAGCCATTCACCGGTGCAATTGAATCAGCAAACATATTGCCTGATTGATTTATAAAATCGAACCATGCACAACCGCCATCCACGGCTTGCGGGTCAATAGGAACGGACGTTTGCACTACAATTATTAGCGCTTTATTAATTGCTGAAGCAGTGCCTGAACCACTAACAGTTGAATAGCCTAAAATGAATAGACTATTGCGTTCGCTTCTTGCATAGGTTGTGATGGTTGCCTGCCCGGCTATAATCGTGGAAGTATCGCTCGACCAATGGTAACCACCTGAGCCATCAACTACATAATTGCTGCCATACATTTTCGATGAATTTTCTGTGCCTATTTCACCGGCAATACAACCACTTACGTTAATAATAGATTTATGAAACACATAAAAACTCCATGTCTGCACAGTGCAGTTTGAGAAAGTCAAAGTGCGGTCGGATAATGGAGTAGTAAATGAAGAGTAGGTAGCATTGTCGGTAATTCCTGAAACAATTACAGAGTCTTTTGGTTTGTCGAACCACAAACCAATGGAACGTATTTTAGAATTGGTTATGTTTATATTCGAGCCGCTGCTGGGCATCATGCCCCACATTATTTTATAACATGAATCGGCCGTAACATTGTATTCTACGCCCTTTACTCCCGGTTTTGTGTTATTGAACTGGTAGCCATAAGCGCTGTCGTGTTTACCAAACGTCCAGTTTATTACAGAAGTATCAGGAAATTGGTGCCACAAAAGAACAGAGGTCGCGTTTTTAATATTCAGGTTCACATAATCGTCAATAATAAATTCACCTGCCTGGTTGGTGCCATTCATATTAAGCGTTGCTCTAACACTAAGGCCGGTAGTCATCCAGTCGGGCTGGGTAACATGGGTAAACGAAATTTGTGCAGTATCCGTAACAACAAGGTTATGTGAGAATCCTCCATAATCTAAGGTTGAATTAGTAATAAATGCGGTAGATTGATTAACTAATATTAAAGAGCGCTGGTAAAAATAACTTTGAGGGAATGAGCAATATGAAGAGTCGATTGTCATTTTACTATGGTTAAACAAAATGATATCGCCGAGATTAGTCATAGTAGCATCCTTAATGATTAATACTCCATTATTTCCGACAATAATAGGTCCATTGTGAGTGTAAGTCCCGGTAATAATAAGTGTATCCTGGGTTGGAATGCCAACAATTATAGTATCAGGAATACCTGTAGCTCTTTTTGAATTATGAATTACAGGTTTACATGCTTTAATATGTTCCTCCAGCTTAAATAACTGGCTAAGGTGTATATTGGAATTTGTACTCTCTTTTGGAGTAATAATTGCAGTTTCCGCCTTAGGCGGTTTAACCTGGTTTAGCAGTGCCTGAATATTATGCTGCTGGGTAAATGCTGAATAAGCAATAACGCTAAACAGAATCAAAGAAGTAAGTTTCTTCATTTCGCTGGATTTGGTTAATCCAAATTTAAGAAAATAAAAGCTATTTCTTCTCTCTTTCCTTTGCCGTCTTTATGAAATCGGCATAAACCGATTTAAAGTCGGGCTCTTTGTTACCCCTGTGACAGGTATAGCAAATAATAGTATGCAGGGTATCAGTTTTGGTAGAGTTATTAAAGTTGAAATGATTACTGTTTATTTCAGCAGTCATTTTCATCATGCTACGTGCTGTATTCTTTTCGTCTTTTGCATCGCTCGCAAAATCAAGGTGGTGAATGGTCGTGTCGGCATTACGCGCATGGCAAAATCCGCAGCGAACCCCTAAGGAAATGGCATACGTATCCATAATAGAGTCAAGATCGTCCTTCGAGATGTTTTGCGGAAGTACCTTAAGGTTTTTCCATCCGCCAGCAGCAGTATTGTTATTGTTGGTTGTGGTAGCTCCAAATGCAATAAAAATTGCAGCTACAAACACAGAAACGATTTGCCATTTTTTCATAAACGCGATAATTTGATAAACAAATGTAAGGAAATAAGCAGATAGCCGGATAATGCCCCTAGAATCGTATGGTGCACTGCAGGTTAACCGTACAGGGCGGGCCCATTAATCCGGGACGGACCATGTACAACCGGTTAAGCAAATTCTTGATTATAAATGATACTTTCACAGCATCGCTTGCCTGGTATGCTAAATGGGCATCAATAATATAATCACCTTTATCATGCTTTTGGCGGAACTCCTTAATTCCGGGAATAACTTCTGTGTTGGGAATAGTGGGGTCTTCACCAATAAATATCTTATCAACATTTGCCATAAAGCTGTTATACCTTATATTACCGCCCAGTGCAAATTTTTTGTAGGTGGCCTCAAAGCCCAATTTTGCTGTAACCAACGAACGGTAGTTCAATATTTCCGTTTGAGCCAATGAATCTTTCTGCGATTGTGTAAGATTAGGATGCGCAGATTCATACTTATTTACTGAATCTTGCTGGGTAACATTAATAGGGTTTATATATGTTATACCTGCATCAACTACTGTTTGCACTTTTCCTATTTTACCGGTAGCAGTATATGTTAATTCGGTTCCCGGTATTCGGGCGTCTTCAACATTGGTTGATTTAAATCCAAGATAGAGCAGGTAAGGAGGTTTCCCCGGTGGTGGCCATATACCAAAAGAAAAATCAATAAGGTTAGTGTATTTAGTATAGAATAGTGCAAGGTCTACGTAGCCCATCCAGTTTCCTATTTTCATTCCCTGGCTTACGCCAACTTCAGCACTGTAGCCTGTTTCAGGCTGTAAATCAGGATTAGGATAAATATTTACCGGCCCTACGCTGGAGTTAATAAATTTTTCGGCTATTGAAGGGAAACGGTATCCTTCTCCGTACGATGCACGCACAGTGGTATAGGTTGCTATCCTGTAGTTGGCACCAAACCTGTAAACAAGCGGCGAATTTTTGGCACTATTATCATCAATGGTATATGTTTCATAACGCAGGCCACCTGAAAGTGAAAGCCTGTTACATATCTTTTTGTCAACCTGCATATAACCAGCATCAGTGTATGAATTATGATTACCGTATAACTGTGCCGTTACAATATCTTTAATGGAAGACAATCCGAAAGTAGCTATGAAGTGATGTCCGAAATCTCTTTGGTATTGCAGTTCGTAATAGTAAGAAGTGGCCACAGAGCCTTTATTAGAACCATAGTCTATATTGTCTGACAGGAAGTACCTGCCCTGGAAAAGTAGCTTACTGCCATCGGCTGCAACATAGCTTATAAACGGATCTACGTTAGCCCGTTTAAATAATGAATAAACATTCGTAGTATTCGGGCCACTGGTGCCGCCAAGCGGAGCCATAATTCCGTTAGAATCGTTTGCCCATACCAGGTAAGTACTTGCGTTCTGAATCATATAATTTGATTTAACGCCGATGCTGAGGCCGGGAATATTTTTGAAACGGTAACGCGTACTGAATCCTATGCGGGCACGCTGATCATACTGACCCTGAAGGAAACTTTGTTCACTGTATAATTTGCCGCTTACTACTAAATCAAACTGATTTATTTTCTGGCTATGCATAAAAGAGAATCCATCGTAGCGGGGCTGCTGTTTACCTCTCCACCATATATCAGAAGTGTCGAGTTGCGGATTCAGGTAAACACCTTCGTGGAACGTTATATCGGTTGTAGGTTTTGAACCGGGCCATTCAGTTAACATATTAATTACGCCGTTCAGGGCCGAAGAGCCATATAATACCGATGAGGCGCCTTTAATAACCTCTATTTGCCTAACCTGTTCTATGGGCAAAAAATCCCAAATGGTATTTGATGCATCGGGCGTTAGTTCCGGCATACCATCAACCATAATTAGCACTCGGCTGCCCGCTCCATAGGCCCATCCGCTGCCACCGCGTATATTGGCCTGGTTGTCAATAACCGTAACCCCGGGAATATTATTTACCGCTTCATCAACAACATTTATGCCGGTGTTTTCAATTGTTTGTCCTTTCATAACCGACATAGAAACGTCTTCTTCCGAAATATTTTTCTCATACATGCTTGCGCTTACAACAATAGCCTCCATATGCTGAGCCTCAGAACCCAGTGATACATTATAGGTCATGGTATCTCCGGCTGCGGTTATAGTTACTTTTTTATCGCGGTAGGTAAGGCAGGAAAATGTAAGTGTGTGTGTGCCTTTTGAAAGCTTTAAAGTATAATTACCATTAACATCGCTAACAGCATTTGTGCTGTCGGATTTAATAATTGCGCCTATTACAGTTTCGTGTGAGGCAGAGTCAATTACAGTACCTTTTAATACTGTTTGCCCCCATGAAAGTGAAAAAGATAAAAAGCAGATAATGAGGCATAAAAATGCCCCTTTGTTGGTTACATAAACACGCATAGCCAGGTATTTCTATTTATATATTGATATGTTTCTTGCCCTCACGACAAATATATGGTTTTTATAATAAGTTGGAAAATAAGTTAGTCACATAAAATCACCGGTCAGTAATGTAATATGGGTACCACAAAACTTTAGAATTTATGTATATATTTGCTATATACAACTAATCTAATTCTCATGAAAAAAATTACACAATTAGCAACGTTGATTTGTCTTAGCCTTGGATGGGCAAGTTATGCGTCAGCTCAAATTACAATTACAACTGCTGATATGCCTACAACCACTACACAAGTGATAAGGGCAACAGATACAACTACGGCACCCTCTCCGGGTTCGCCAAGCGCAAGTTCACAAAACTGGAATTATGCTTCATTAAAAAAGCAAAAGGTGCAATCAATAATGTTCATGGCTCCTTCGGCTACCAAGTATTCAAGCAAATTTCCGGGTGCTAACCTGGCCGATTCAGTGGTAGGTACTAACGGGTATAACTACTTCAGCAGCACAGCGGGCCAGTTTGCAGTTACCGGCGCTGAACAGATAGTGTTTTATTCCGGTTACTATTTCCAGTTTGAATTAGACCTGAATCCTTATTTCCTGCAATCGAACCTGCCAGCTACTTATGGCGCAATGGATAACTGAAATAGCAGCGGCTCTGCAAAAATAGCTCAAACTGTAGTTATTTATGATTCTGAAAAGGTAACAACTAACATTACTTACTGGGATACAATTGATGCTTATGGTACAATGGTTACACCACAGGGAAGTTTTGCAGTATTGCGCCAAAATCATCATGAAATAGATATTGACACTATTACCATGCGTAACAGTTTCAGCGGAACATGGGGCCCTCCGCCAAGCGGAACGGGTATTTCAAAGACTGTGTATCACCAATACAACTGGTATACAAATGGCCAGGGTTATATACTTGTTCAAATGAATATGGATACCACCAGTACAACAGTGAAAAACGTGATGTGGGATACAACTGCTGTGCCTTTGGGTATAAATGAGCTTAGTTATTCGGGCAAAATACTAACGTATCCAAACCCATGCAGTACTCAAATCACCTTCAGCTCACTGGCGGCAACTGAACAATACATTTCAGTTTACGATATTACCGGAAGAGAGCTTGAAAAAGTTGCTATGGAAAACGGTAAAGCCATGTTAAACACTGCTTCATATGTTAACGGCATGTACATGTACCAGTTAACCGATAAATCAGGTAATATTCTTGACAGGGGTAAATTCTCTGTTCAGA
>Ga0134125_10009136_pt1 | contig 11164 bp, 12 predicted proteins | sample KB31751_FD_96464 | JGI IMG/M metagenome (GOLD analysis project Ga0134125, IMG submission 96464) | Terrestrial soil microbial communities with excess Nitrogen fertilizer from Kellogg Biological Station, Michigan, USA - KB3-175-1 | ecosystem: Environmental > Terrestrial > Soil > Unclassified ...
GCCGCCGCGCGACCAGCAGATCGCCCAGGCGACCGTGCTGCACGAGACCGATCTGCGCGGCGCGCTCAAGAATACCGGCCCGAACGGCGGCTCCCAGAAGGCGATCTCGCCGACACCGACGGCCGACCAGGAGAGCGAAGCCGCCGCCATCGACCCGTCGATCATCGGCACCGCCAAGGACCATCAGCTCGCCGTCGCGTTGAAGCGCCTCCGGGAGATGGTGGCGCGCAGCGCCAACGCCGGTCATAGCTGAGAGGCTGCCGAGCGCGGCCGGACGGCTCACGCGAAGGGCTGCTCCGACCACCACGGGAAGAAGCCCGGCATATCCCGGCTCGGCCGCATGGTGAAGCGCGGCGCGCGCTTCTCCAGAAAGGACTGGACGCCCTCATAGGCGTCGGGCGAGCGGCCCATCATCTGGATGCCGCGCGAATCCACCTTATGCGCCGCCATCGGGTGGTCGGCGCCGAGCATGCGCCACAGCATCTGCCGCGCGAGGGCCACGGAGACTGCCGAGGTATTGTCGGCGATCTCGCGCGCCACAGCGCGCGCCGCGGGCAAAAGCTCTGTTGCCGGCAGCACACGCTTCACCAAGCCGCCTTCGAGCGCTTCCGGCGCGTCGAAGACGCGGCCGGTCAGCACCCAGTCGAGCGCCTGCTGGATGCCGACCAGGCGCGGCAGGAACCAGCTGCTGCACGCCTCCGGCACGACGCCGCGCCGCGTGAAGACGAAGCCGAAACGCGCGCCCTCGGCGGCGAGCCTGATATCCATCGGCAGCTGCATCGTGGCGCCGACGCCGACTGCCGGACCGTTGACCGCGGCGATGACCGGCTTCTTGCACTCGAAGATACGCAGGCTCACCGTGCCGCCGCCGTCACGGCGCTGCTGATCGGGCGCGATGGCGCCGCGCGCGGCATAGTCGAATGTCTTGCCGCCGGCCGAGAGATCGGCGCCGGCGCAGAAGGCGCGGCCGGCGCCGGTGACGACCACCGCGCGCACATCATCGTCGGCATCGACCTGGTCGAAAGCGGCGATGAGCTCGCGCCGCATGGTCTCCGTGAACGCGTTGAGCTTTTCCGGGCGATTCAAGGTGATGGTGGCGATTCCATCCTCGGCGGCGTAGAGAATCTGCTCGAACATCGCGGCCTCCCATGCTCTTTCTCCGCGCTTCATAGCATGCGGAGGTGACACGGGAAGCGGCGCAGGCCACCTTCATGACGGGCCGCCGTCGGGCAGCGCCGTCTTGAGCCGGGCAGCGAAATCATCGAGCTCGGCCGTGTTGAGGTCGGAGACGATCCAGAAATCCATGCCGCCCTGGGTGAAGCGCAGCAAGTTGTAGCCGCGCTCGGCCGCCGGCGCCGGCTGCGTGCTCTGGTCGCCCTTCGCCGCGGCCGACACCAGCACATTGATCATGTGCTGCTGGCGACGATAGACCAGGGCTGCCACGGGATGATCGTCGACATAGTCGAGCCGCCCGCCGACCAGCGGGAAGCCCGCGGCGGCGAGATCCGGCACCGGCGGCGACAAAGCGAGCTTGCCGTTGAACCACGGCTTCACCGTATGCTGGTCGCTCGACTTCACATCGATGAGATGGTCGGCCATGAGCGAGCGAATATGGGCGTCCACGACCGCGTCGGCGGTGCGGTCCACGCCGCCGTCGGTCACGACCGAACGAGTGACGGCCGAGCTCAGGACAACCGCGAGCATCAGCGAGGCGGCGATGGCGGCCGGGTTCCAGCCGACGCCGAGCAGGCGCAGCTCGCCGAAGCGCCGACGCTCACGCCGCGCCAGCTCGCTGCGAATGCGCGCGCGCAACAGCTCCGGCGCGCGATAACGCGGCACCTCCAGTTTGATTGCAGCGCTGAGCTCCCGATCACGGCGGAAGGCGGCGGCGCAATCGGCGCAACCACGCAGATGCGCCTCAACTGCCGACACATCGACCGGATCGATCTCGCCGTCGAGATAAGGGTGGCGCAGTGCCTGAGCTTTGGTGCAATCCATGGTACTACTCCCGTTCCTCGCGCCGCCACAGCTCCGTCAGCAGCGCGCGCGCTCGCGCCAGCCGCGACATCACCGTGCCGATGGGAATGCCGACGACGTCGGCGATATCGCGGTATGACAGCTCCTCGAGCTCGCGCAAGACGATGATCTCGCGATAGGGCACCGGAAGCACGGCGATGAGCCGATGCAGCTGCTTGCTCTCGCGCGCTTCGATCATCAACGTCTCGGGATCGCGTGCGAGACCGTGCCCACCCATGAGCAGCGCAGGATCCTCGATGTCGGCCGCGGTGTCGTCGTCGAGGGCGAGCGTTTCGTCGCCACGGCGATTGCGCTTCAGCCATGTGTAGCAAGTCCGCCGCACGATGGTCAGCAGCCAGGCGGAGGGGCTCTCGCCGGCGAAGGTATCGAAATATTTGAGGGCGCGCAGACATGCATCCTGCACCACGTCCTGCGCATCGGCGCGGCTGCGCGTAATCCAATAGGCGAGATTGTAAGCGGCATCGAGATGCGGCATCACGATCTGCTCGAAGTCACGCGTTTTCACCGGCTTATCCCCCTCGCCGCGCCGCTTCCGGCGCATCACAAGACCAAGACTCCGCGATGCCCTGCTTTATTCCGTGCGCATGCCGAGGAAATCGGCGGCCGTGACACTAGTGGCTTCGGGCGCCGCAGACAATTGTAGCCCGGCCGCAAAGAAAAGAGGTGCAAAGCCGAATAAACCCCTCGCGCCATGAGTCCAGCACGGTGTCGGTGAAGCAAGCACGGCTTTCTGCACCGAGAGACGACGGCACTCGATTTCATGAGAGGGAAATGACCATGCGCGAGACGAGCGAGATGGAGCTCTCCGGCGGGACCCGCCGCGGATTGCTGAAATGCATGCTATGGGGCGCCGCTGGCGGCGTGTTGTGGACGGTCGGCGGCGGCGTGCCGCGCGCCGTCCAGCTCGGTGGCGAGGCGCTGGCCGCGACGCCCTCGTCCGGCGATTTCACTTTCGCGCAGATCAGCGATACGCACATCGGCTTCCACGGCGCCGCCAACCCCGACCCCAACGGGACGCTGCAGCAGGCGCTCACCCGGATCGCACGCTTGCCGGTGCGTCCGGCGATGATGGTCCATACCGGCGATGTCACGCACCTTTCGAAGCCGGAAGAGTTCGACACCGCTCAGCAGCTGCTGAAAGGTGCAGGGCTCGATATCCATTTCATTCCCGGCGAGCACGACACTCTCATTGACGAGGGTAAGCCGTTCTTCGAGCGCTTCGGCGCAAAGAACGGCACCGGCGGCTGGTACAGCTTCGACCAGGGCGGCGTGCATTTCGTGGCACTCGTCAACGTGCTGAACCTCCGGCCGGGCGGGCTCGGCTATCTCGGGCCGGAACAGCTCGCCTGGATGAAGAGCGACCTCAAAGGCCGCAGCGCCAGCACGCCGATCGTCGTTCTCGCGCACATGCCATTGTGGCCGGTCTCGCCCGAGTGGGGCTGGGGCACGGATGACGCCGCGGAAGCGCTCAGTTACCTGAAGACGTTCGGCTCGGTGACCGTTCTCAACGGCCATGTCCACCAGGTGATCCAGAAGGTCGAAGGTGGTGTGACCTTGCAGACCGCGATGTCGACCGCTTTTCCGCAGGCCGCGCCGGGAACGCCCGGCGCCAGCCCGGGTCCGCTCAAGGTGCCGGCGGAGCGCCTCAAGACCCTGCTCGGCGTGCGGCAGATCGATTACGTCGTCGACAAGGCCACGCCCCAAATCAACGACACCAGGCTCGAGGCCTGAGCGACCACGCCACCGGAGAACATGATGCGCAAACTTACCTTTCTCATCGGCGGGGTGGCCGTCATCCTGGTAACGGCCAGCGCCCTGCTCCTGTGGCAGCCGACCAATGCGGCGCCGCCGGCCGCAGCGATGGACCATGCCATGATGGCCCACGAGGCTCCTGTCCCGGCCGCGACAACGACCGTGGCCGCCGCCAACGTGGTGGTGATTGACGATTTCCGCTTCGGGCCGGCGGTGCTCACCGTGCCCGTCGGCACCAAGGTGACATGGACCAACGATGATTCGGATCCGCATACCGTGACGAGCGAGGCAGCTCCGAAGCTGCTCAAATCACCACCGCTCGACACCGGTGACTCGTTCGCCTTCACTTTCGACAAGCCCGGGACGTATCGCTACTTCTGCTCGATCCATCCGCACATGCAAGGCGTCGTCGTCGTGCAATAGGTTCGGCGGCTCGCGAGTTCCCCCACTGGCGAGCCCGCGCCCTGCCCCTACGGGGGCAGGGCGCTCTGTTTGTTCCTGCGGCTGGACCCAAGGCGTTGTCCCCCCTACCATTGCCGGCGCGGACAGCGTCCGAAACCTGCCACAAGCCACGCACCCTCATGGTCGAAACCCGCATCGATTCGCCCGCAACGACGACGTCGTTTCCCGTGCGCGCGCTGCTGCTCGGCGAGCGCCTCGACACGCGCGGGCTCGAGCGCGACGACACCATCGCCACCAACCCGCTCACCTTGCGTGTCGCCAAGGATGGCATCGCCTTTCTGTTCCGTTATGGCGTCGCCGTCTTCGCCGGCCTGTCGGTGATCGAGGAGGACCAGGTCGTGCGCTCGCTCCGACCGCGCATTGTCGATGCCGCGGCGACGCCGGAGACCGATCAGGTGCAGATCCTGGTGAAGGCCGGCGGCGAGGACCAGGTCGACCCGTCCGGCGGCATTGCGTTGCGCGAGGCGTCGCCGGAGCGGCTGCAGATCGTCGCCAATGTGCTGTCCAAGAGCCTGATCCTGTCGCATTACGAGAGCCGCATCGCCGAGGCCTTCGACCAGATCGAGCCGCTTGCCGATCGGCTGCAGCGTACGGGCCGCACCGGCTCGCAGGCGACCCGGCTGCTGCGGCAGATCGGCGGGGTCCTGCTGACACAGCAGCGCATGGTCGGGCGCGTCGAGGTGCAGGAGAAGCCCGACGTGCTGTGGGACCATCCCGAGCTCGAGCGCCTCTACGCGCGCCTCGAGGACGAGTACGAGCTGGTCGAGCGCAGCCGCGGCATGGAGCGCAAGCTCGCCCTCATCAACGAGACCGTCGGCACCATCCTCGACATGGTGCAGACGCAGCGCGGCATGCGGCTCGAGTGGTATATCATCGGGCTCATCGTCATCGAAATCATACTGAGCCTCGGCGACTTCCTGCTGCGCTTCGGGCACTAGCCCCTCCCAGGCGAAGTCGTTTCAGCGGCACAGCCGGGCCCCGCAAGCCACGGCGATAACGCCGTGGCCATATGCACCCCCGGTATTCCTCGGCAATTGACTCCCCCGGCCCCGCCAGTCACTATCATTATAGTATCTACTAAATACCGCGGGTGGTTATGCGGCGTAAGAATTTCGGTGACATGTCGTGTCCGATCGCGCGCTCGCTCGAGCGGGTCGGCGAATGGTGGAGCATGCTCATCCTGCGCGATGCGCTCGCCGGCATGACGCGCTTCGAGCAATTCCGCGAGAGCCTCGGCATTGCACCGGGCATGCTGACGCGGCGCCTCGACGCGCTGGTGGCCGCGGGGCTGCTGGAGCGGCGCCGCTACAGCGCTCATCCGCCGCGCGACGAATATCAGCTGACCGAGCGTGGCCATGACTTTCGCTCGGTGCTGGTCGCAATGCTCGCCTGGGGCAATCGGCATTTCGCGCCGGAGGGCGCCAGCGTCGTCATCGTCGATGTCGCGACCGGAGCACCGGCCGATCCCATCCTGGTCGACCGCTTGAGTGGCCGGCCGCTGACCGCGCCCGACTACCGCCTCGCTCCGGGACCGGCTGCCAACCACGGCATGCATCGCCGGCTATCATCGGGGAGACGGTCTCGCCTGCTCGACGCGGGCAGCGCCCGACCGGCGCGCAAGCGCCTATCACGCGCCGCCGGCGGAGATCGTCGATGAGCGTTGTCGCCGACCTGGTAGCGACACAGCCCCTGGCACCAGCGGCAGCACTCAACCCGCGCACGCGCCTGCTGCTGCATGGGCCGATCGTCCCGACGCTGTTGCGCATGGCGTGGCCCAACGTGCTGGTGATGTTGGCCCAGGCCTCGACCGGCCTCATCGAGACGTGGTGGGTGTCGCGTCTCGGCCTCGACGCGCTGGCCGGCATGGCGCTGGTGTTCCCCGGCTTCATGATGATGCAGATGCTGTCGGCCGGCGCCATGGGCGGCGGCATCTCGTCGGCGATCGCCCGCGCGCTGGGCGGTGGCCGTCATGCCGACGCAGATGCGCTGGTGCTGCACGCCATCATCGTCAATCTCGCGCTGGGTATCGCCTTCTCGTCGTTGGTGCTGGCCTTCGGGCCGTCGCTCTATCGCGCGTTGGGCGGCGACGGCGCGTCGCTCGATGCGGCACTCCGGTATTCGAATGTCGTATTCGGCGGCACCGCATTGGTCTGGCTGATGAACGCGCTGGCGAGCGTGATCCGCGGCACCGGCAATATGCTGGTGCCGTCGGCGGCGGTCTGCGCCGGGATCGTCGTGCTGGTGCCGCTCTCGCCTTGCCTGATCTTCGGCGTCGGACCATTCCCGGCGCTCGGCATCGCCGGCGCCGGCGTGGCGGTGATATCGGTTACGGCGCTCACGGCGCTGGCGCTGGGCGCTTATTTGCGGGCGGGACGCGCCATCGTGCGGTTCCAGCTGGTCGGGCTGCGCTGGCCGCTCTTCGCCGACATTCTGCGGGTGGGCGCGGTCGGCTCCGTAAGCACGCTGCAGACGACGCTGACCGTGGCGCTCACCACAGCGTTGGTCGGCGCCGCCGCGGGACCTGATGCGGTTGCCGGCTACGGTACCGCGACCCGCCTCGAATACCTTTTGGTGCCGCTGGTCTTTGGCCTCGGCGCCCCGCTGGTGAGCCTGGTCGGCACCAATATCGGGGCCGGGCAGCGGACGCGCGCACTGCGCATTGCGCTCATCGGCGGCGGCATCGCCTTCGCCCTCTCGGAGGCAATAGGAATCGCGGCGGCGATCTGGCCGCACGCTTGGCTCGGCCTCTTCGGTGACGATCAGCGTATGCTGAGCGCCGGCGCCGCCTATCTGCACCATGTCGGCCCGGCCTACGGCTTTTTCGGCTTGGGCCTCGCCCTTTACTTCGCCTCGCAGGGCGCGGGCCGTCTGCTATGGCCGCTTCTCGCCGGCTTCTTCCGCCTCGTCATCGCCATCGCCGGCGGCTGGCTGGCGCTGCGCTTCACCGGCTCGCTTGGCTGGGTGTTTACGGCACTCGCCGCCGCGCTCGTCACCTACGGCGTGCTGCTGTCGAGCGCCGTCGCCTCCGGCGTCTGGTTCCGGCGCGCACCCATCCGGAGAACGCCATGAGCACCGCCGAGCGCAGCCGTACGATCACCTGGAACCAGCCGGTCTTGGATCTGAGCGCGTTCGCGACGATGAGCGGACTCGACTACCTGCGCCATGTCATGCTCGACCGCGCGCGCGAGGCCCCGATCAGCGCGACGCTCGGCTTCCATGCCGTACGCTTCGAGCACGGCCTTGCCGTATTCGAGGGCACGCCGGCCGAGTTTCACTACAACCCACTTGGCACCGCGCATGGCGGACTTGCCGCGACATTGCTCGATTCCGCGCTGAGTTGTGCCGTCCACACGACGCTGAAGCCTGGGTTCGCCTACACCACGATCGAACTCAAGGTCAATTTCGTACGGCCGATGCTGGCCACAACCGGCCTCGTCACCTGCGAGGGCCGCACCATCAATGTCGGCTCGCGCATCGCGACATCAGAAGCGCGTCTCACCGGCGCCAATGGCAAGCTCTACGCTCACGGCACCGCCACCTGCCTGATCTTCCCGCTCGCCGGCGAGCCCACTCCGCCGCGTCACTCGTGACCGTCGGCCGCCTGTCTGCTCAACGCGCCGGTCGCCTGCCTGTCAGGAAATCGCGCATCGCCGGATCTTCGCACAAGCCGATGGCGCGGTCGTAAGCGTCGGCGGACTCTTGCATGCGTCCCATGCGCTTCAACAGATGCGCGGCGAGTGCCCAGTAAGGCTGATAGCCGGCGACCGCCTCGACCGAGACCTCTTGCAGCAGCACCCAGCCGTGCTCGGCACCGCGCGCCTCGGCGATCGCGGCAGCGCGACCGATCAGTGCGCCGATGGTGGGCGCGAGCCGCACAAGCCCCTCATAGAGCAGTGCGATCGACTCCCAGTCGGTGCGGCCGGTCCAGGCGCGCCCCGCATGCACCGATTGGATTGCGGCCTCGAGCTGGAACCGGCCGATGCGGCCGGCGTGCTCCGCGGCGACGAGTATCTGCTGCGCCTCCTCGATCATCGGCGTCGACCATAACGCCACATCCTGCTCGGAGAGCGGCACATAGGCACCGTCTGCGTTGCGCCGCGCGGCGCGCCGCGCCTCACAGTGGAGCATCAGCGCGAGCAGACCCTGCGCCTCCGGCTCGCCGGGCAACAGACGCAACAGCAGGCGACCGAGTTCGATTGCCTCGAGCGCGAGGCCCTTGCGGCGTGGATCGGCGCCGGCGACGTCCTCCCAGCCGCTGCCATAGGCGGCGTAGATCGCGTCCAGCACCGCGTCGAGGCGCGGCGGCAGCTCGCTCGGCTCGGGGACGTCGAAGGCGATGCCGGCGTCGCGTATCTTCGCCTTGGCGCGGCTCAGCCGCTGGCCCATTGCCGCCGGCTGCACGAGGAATGCCGAGGCGATGCGCGCCGCGTCGAGCCCGAGCACGGTCTGCAGCATAAGCGGCGTGCGCGCCGATGCATTGATGGCGGGATGCGCGCAGATGAACAACAGCTTGAGCCGCTCGTCGGGAAACGCCGGCTGAGCACTGGCAATCACCTGCGCCTCCTCGGTCACGGCGAGCAGCGTCGGCGCGGCGTCCGCCTGCACGCGCGCGTGGCGAGCGTCGTCGATGAGTCGGCGCCTCGCCGCGGTGAGCAGCCATGCCTCGGGCTTGTCGGGCACGCCGCTCCGCGGCCATGCTTCGAGCGCGGCTCGGAAGGCCTCGCCCAGCGCATCCTCGGCCGCTGCCACGTCGCGGAAGCGCGCGGCGAGGAAGGCCAGGAGCCGGCCATAGGAATCGCGCGCCGCCTGCTCGACAGCGCGGCGCGCGTCCATCGCCGCGCTCAGCCCGGCGGCACGAGGTTGGGCCGCACCTCGAGCACCCGGCCGTCGGCGTGCGGGATGCGTGCTGCCCAGTCGAGCGCGGCGTCCAGATGGGGCACGTTGATCATGTAGAAGCCGCCGAGCTGCTCCTTGGTATCCGCATAAGGCCCATCCTGGACATGGCGCTTGCCGTCCCGAATGGCGAGGCGCGTGGCCGTCTCGGGCGGCTGCAGGCCGGCACCGCCAATGAACACGCCGGCATCCTTGAGCGCCTTGGTGTAAAGCGGCCAGGCCGCCCAATAGGCCTCGCGCTTCTTGGCGTCTGGATCGTTGCGTCGCGCGAAATCGGCCGCGGTCTCATAGATGAGGATGGTGTAGTTCATGGTTGTCCCCTTCGTTTCAGCGAGCGCGAAAGCCGTCGCTCGCCGCCATGTCGCGCCGCCAACCGTGATTTCGACACCGCGGGCGAAAATTTTTCGCCGCGTGGCGCTCCGTTAACGCGCCCGCAGCCGGTAAAGCTCGGCCTCGCCGGGAAACTGGCCGCTGCGCACGTCGCTGGCGTAGGACGCCACGGCGTCGCTGATCACTTGGCGCAGCTTGCCGTAGCGGCGGACGAATTTCGGCGTCCAGTCGAACAGGCCCAGCATATCGTCGGTGACGAGGATCTGGCCGTCGCAGCCCGGCGAGGCGCCGATGCCGATGGTGGGCGCCCTGACGGCGCGCGTGATCTCGTCGGCGAGATCGCTGGCGACGCCCTCGACGACGAGGGCGAAGGCGCCGGCCTGGTCGGCGGCATGAGCCTCGGCCAGCACGCGCTCGCGCTCTGCCGCGGTGCGCCCCTTGGCCTTGAAGCCGCCCTCGACATGGGCGGCCTGCGGCCTGAGGCCGACATGGCCGACGACCGGAATGCCGCGCGCGGTAAGAAAGGCGATGGTCTCGGCGATGCCCTCGCCGGCTTCGACCTTGACCGCCTGGCAGCCGGTCTCGCGCATCAGACGCACCGCCGATTCATGAGCCTGCTGCGGGCTGCGCTCATAGCTGCCGAAGGGCAGATCGACGACGACGAGCGCGTGCGACGCGCCGCGCATCACCGCCTGGCCGTGCAGGATCATCATCTCGAGGGTGACGCCGACCGTGGTGGGGAGGCCGTGCAGCACCATGCCGACACTGTCGCCGACCAGCAGCAGGTCGACATGCTCGTCGAGCAGCGCCGCCATGGGCGTCGTGTAGGCCGTGAGGCAGACCAGTTTCTCGCCGCCCTTGCGCTGGGCGATCTCGGGAACCGTCAGGCGCCGCGATTGGACCTGTTTCGACATGACCAACCTCCGTGGCTCAGCGGCGCGCCCTCCCCACGGGCGATTTTGATTTTGCAACCCTTCCAAGCTAGCGTAAACCGCCGACATCCGCCATTCTTCTTTTTTCTTCAGTAGGTTAACCACAAATGGCCCGCTCCCCTCGGCGCCGACAGCGGCGGATGGTCACGGCAAAGACCAACGAGCCGATTGCGAAACCGTTGCGCGGCTCTCGGCGAGAACCTACGCTTTTTCCAAATAGATAAGGGGAGGAACGCATGTCGGCAAAGGCATGGTTGGGGGCGCTGGTCGCGGCGCTCTGGGTAGCGCTGGCCCTGCCGCAGCCCGGTACGGCCAAGACGCTCAAATTCGCCAACGATGGCGATGTCTCGTCGATGGACCCTTATTTCCTCAACGAGACTTTTCTGTTGAGTTTCCTCGGCAATGTCTATGAGCCGCTGGTCGGGCGCGGCAAGCATCTCGAGCTGGTCCCGAAGCTGGCGCAGTCCTGGGAGCCGGTCGAGCCGACGGTGTGGCGCTTCCACCTGCGGCCCAACGTCAAATTCGCCGGCGGCGAGCCCTTCACGGCGGACGACGTGGTCTATTCCTATCACCGCGTCATCGGCGAAGGCTCCGACCTCAAGGGCAATCTCGCCACCGTGACGGACGTCAAGAAGGTCGACGACCTCACGGTCGACATCGTCACCAAGATCCCCAACCCGCTGCTCCCCGGCGACCTCGCCATCTGGTACATGATGTCGAAGAGCTGGTGCGAGAAGAACGGCGCGACCAAAGTCGCA
>Ga0134125_10009137_pt1 | contig 11164 bp, 5 predicted proteins | sample KB31751_FD_96464 | JGI IMG/M metagenome (GOLD analysis project Ga0134125, IMG submission 96464) | Terrestrial soil microbial communities with excess Nitrogen fertilizer from Kellogg Biological Station, Michigan, USA - KB3-175-1 | ecosystem: Environmental > Terrestrial > Soil > Unclassified ...
TAAAAAATTGTACCGTAAAAAATTTCAATTATTCTTCTTCAATCGTAGCGATCAACGAAGGGAACGGAAATTTTAAAATCAAAAAATTACCAGTAATGACGCAGCTTTCATCGGTAAATTCCATTCGTTCATTAGATGTAAATGGAGACCGAAAAAATGATTTGATCTTAGGGGGAAACCTGTTTACGTTCCTTCCACAATTTGAAAGACTCGATGGAAGTTTCGGCGATGTTTTATTGAATGATGGCAAAGGAAATTTCAAATGGGTGGCACAAAAGAAAACAGGATTAGATGTAAATGGCATGGTAAGAGATATCGTAACAATTCCACAAAAAGATGGGACGTATGTTTTGTTTCTTCGAAACAATGATTATCCGGATTCGTATATTTTGAAAAATGAAAAAAAGACTCTTGTAAAAAACCGCGTATCCAAATAAATATGAAACACCTTAATTCTTTTTTTTATCGCAGGCGAGGGGAATTTTCACTCGCAGCTTTAAACGCTTTTATTTTACTCGTTGCGTTATTTTCGGGCTGTAAAGTGAAATCCAAAGTAACGCCGGTTTTTCAGTTAATGAACGATACGCAAACGGGATTGCATTTTGAAAATAAACTGACGCCAACGCAGCAATTCAATATTTTTAAATACCTCTATTTTTATAATGGCGCCGGCATCGGTGCAGGTGATTTTAATAATGATGGAAAAATAGATTTGTTTTTTGCATCAAACCAGGGACAAAATAAATTGTACCTCAACAAGGGAAATTTACAATTTACGGATGTTACAAATGAAGCAAAAATTCCGAATGATGGTGGCTGGTCAACAGGCGTTTCGGTTGTGGATATTAACAACGACGGTCTGCTGGATATTTATATTTGCCGTGTTGGGAATTATGAAACTTTACATAGCCGCAATCAATTGCTCATTTGCCAGGGAATAGATAAAAACGGCGTGCCGTTTTATGAAGATGAGGCACACGAATATGGTTTGGATTTTTCAGGATTCAGTACGCAGGCGGTATTTTTTGATTACGATGGCGACGGTGATTTGGATATGTACCTGATGAATCATACCATTCATCAAAATGGCACTTTTGGAATCAGGGAAAAATTATTGGCAACAAAAAATCCTTATTCAGGAGATAGAATGTACCGGAATAACGGCAACAATACTTTTACGGATGTAACAGAGCCAGCTGGAATTCATAGCTCTGTATTGGGATACGGGCTTGGCGTTTGCGTTTCAGATATCAATCTGGACGGATGGCCTGATATCTACGTGGGCAACGACTTTCATGAAAATGATTATCTCTATATCAATCAAAAAAATGGAACTTTCAAAGATGACCTCAACAATGAGATGATGCATACCAGCCAGTTTACCATGGGTGTAGATGTTGCTGATCTGAACAATGATGGTTATCCCGAAATTATTTCAATGGACATGCTTCCATCGGATCCCAAAATTTTAAAAAGCGCATTGGGAGAAGATGAATATGATCTGTTTTATGAGAAACTTTCTTATGGATATAATTATCAATACACAAGAAATAATCTGCAGTTTAACCGCCGCAATGGTATGTTCAGCGAAATCGGTTTGTATTCGGGCGTATATGCCACCGATTGGTCGTGGGCGCCTTTGCTGATGGACTTTGACAATGATGGATTGAAAGATATTTTTGTTTCAAATGGAATTTCAAAAAGACTAAACGACATTGATTACATCAATTATGTTTCGGGTGATGAATTGCAGGCAAAAATGCGTTCCAATAAACTGGATAATAACGATATGGCATTGATCGATAAATTTCCACAAACAAAAATTCCAAACCGGTTCTTTAAAAACGATGGCAATATGGCTTTTGCAGATATTGGCGATGCTGTAAATGGAAATGTTTCTTCTTATTCGAACGGCGCTATTTATGCTGATCTTGATAATGATGGAGATTTGGATGTAGTTACCAATAATATTGATCAACGTGCTTTTTTATACAGAAATACTACGAATGATAAAACGGTAAAACCTTATATCGAGCTCAAATTAAAAGGACCTGCAAAAAATATTAATGCGCTTGGCGCGAAGGTAATTTTATATGCAAACGAAGGTATAAGAACTTATGAAAACTACCCGGTTCGGGGCTTTATGTCAAGTATGCAAGTGCCCGTACACATTGGATTAGACAAGACCAAAGTAGATTCTATTTTACTTGTGTGGCCCGACAATACTTACCGGAAAATTGATTACAAAATCAATTCATTAATAAAAATTGATTATCAAAAAAATCTTCCAAAATTCGATTATTCAGAGATCACGTCTCATTGGAAAAACCCCACAAAACCAATGGAAGATATCACTTCAAAAAGTGGGCTTTTATACAAACATGAAGAAAATGCTTTCCAGGAATTTAACCGCGAACCTTTGCTGCCCCACATGCTTTCTACGGAAGGGCCTGCGCTCACCGTTGGCGATATAAATAATGATGGATTGGAAGATGTTTTTATTGGTTCGTCGAAATGGAAAAAGCCGGCAATTTTTCTTCAACAGCCGGGCGGAAAATTTATAAAAAAAGACGAACCTGATTTGGATAAAGACAGCACCTATGAAGATGTAAGCGCTTGTTTTACGGATGTAAATAATGATGGATTTCCCGATCTTGTGGTAGCAAGCGGAGGAAATGAATTCTATGGCAAAGACCGCAATCTCTTGCCGCGGGTTTATCTCAATGATGGCAAAGCAAATTTTCATAAACTGGATAATGCTTTTGATAGTCTATTTGTAAATGCTTCCTGTGTGGTTCCTTATGATTTTAATGGAGATGGAAAAATGGATTTGTTTATTGGAGGACGATCAGTTCCATGGAATTATGGTCAGATTCCGCGATCGTATTTATTGGAAAATGATGGCACCGGAAAGTTTACTGAGGTAGCTGAAAAATATGCCAAAGGCTTGTCACACATCGGTTTTGTAACTTCTGCACTGTGGTTTGATATTGATAAAGACGGTGATAAAGATTTGATTCTTACTTTAGAATGGGGCGGCATTGTTGCATTTATTAATAATCATGGAACATTTACCAAAAAAATATTAACCGATAAAAAAGGTTGGTGGAATTTTGTGTTGCCGGTAGATTTGAATAATGATGGACACATCGATTTAATTGCCGGAAACCTGGGATTAAACAGCCGTTTAAAAGCTTCTGAAAAAGAACCAGTTCGGATGTACTATAATGACTTTGATGATAACGGGAAAAAGGAACAAATTCTTACCTATTACCTGGATGGCAAAGAAATTGAATTTGCCAATAAAGGTGAATTAGAAAAACAGATTCCGGTTATTAAGAAAAGATTTTTATATGCACAGGATTTTGCAAAAGCCTCTCTGAAAGATATTTTCACTCGGGAAAAATTAGCGAGCGCTGATACATTAACAGCTGATTATTTTTCAAATGCCATTTTAATGAATGACGGCAAACTTAATTTCTCAATCCAGGCAATGCCATGGCAGGCGCAGCTTTCGTCCTTTAAGACAGCGGTAGTGGTGGATGCAAATGGCGATAATTTGCCCGATATATTGCTGGCAGGAAATTATTACGATAACAATATTCAAATGGGAAGGTATGATGCAGATTTCGGAACGATCCTATTAGATAAAGGCAATGGAAAATTTGAAGCAGAAACGATCAATGGATTGCAGATAAAAGGACAGGTACGGCACATCCGTGAAATCAATATTGGTAAAAAGAAAGCCTATATTCTGGCAAGAAATAATGATAGCACAATGGTGATTCAATTTAAAGAAAGTATTACGGCAAAAAAAGATGCCAGAAAATGAAGAATAGCTATTATTTGTTGATTTGATGTAAAACGGAATTCCCATTTTGGAAATAATGAAATTACTCTCTTCAAGAAAAGATACTACGGCACGGGCGTATAAATATTGGTAATCCACTTTGTTGTATCCGGCTGTTTACTTCTGTCGGTAACCAGCGACTGAAAAGGAATGGCCATCGCGGTTTTTTGATAATCACTTATAAAAACTTTCATCTGGCGCAGCGCTTCCTCAACCGTTTTGTCCCCGCCTTTTACTTCTGCTGTCAATACTTTCCAGGGCACAAAGCGACTGAAAGATATTTCACCATTCCCCGGAAGTTCTCTGTTAACAGGGATTGCGACCATCGTTTCAAATGTTGAATCCTCCAGTTTTTTTACGTGAAGCATTGGAAAATTTTCTTCTTTCGCTTTTTGCGAAGCAATATATTTTTTTAAATTTCCAATCAAAGCATAGATTTCATTTGTAGTAGGATAAGTTGATGAAATTTTTTTTGTGAGAACCATGGTAGAATCTTTCGACATGATGACATGAAGATTGATGCCGTAAATATTTTTTTTATTTTCTAAAAATATTCGAAGGCCTGAAAGAATTTCCGACATGTTCTTTTTAATCTTCTCAGCTTCCTTCAATTTTAATATCCTGCTTACAGGATTGAAACTTGTTTTCAAGACACAATCCCATCTCACAACTACCGAATCGATATTTAGTTTAATAATAATTATTTTGCTTTTTATTGTGTCATTGTCATGAGTAATTGAAAGATTGATTGCATTATATAATTTCTCAGACAAATGATAGCTATATCCTTTATAAAAAAACAAGTGCGATGAAGTATCGTTTCTTTTATTGACAGAACTATCTTCCGGCCACCATTTGTGCCAGATCTTTTCATTGCTTAATACCCTGAAAGCACCGTTAACATTACAGTTCATATATTCAACTTTGGAGATTTCCAAATTTAATGGAATGAGAATATAAACAAATGCCAATCCCAGAATAAAAAGGGATAAAAGAGAGAACAGCAACTTTTTCATTTAGGAAGGAATAATATTATCGTGCAAAATAAGGAAAGGAAATTTATTGCATGAAAAAAGTGTCTGCTCAAAAAGCCAATCGTAATAAACAGGAAATCGTCTCCTTTATTGGTTTGCCACGCATTTATGCAATCGCAGGATGGAAAACTTTTGTCGAAACTTTTCGTTGAAAAATGTAAAAACCAAAGTCTTCGAGCTTTGTTATTGAACGCCTTCTCCCTTCTCCACAATTTTTGAAGATAAAGATTCTTTTATCGCCCTGCGTCTGCGCCACAACTGCCCTTTATGATAAACCGGTACTTCACTCCCTAATAATTTCCCCCACGGTTTTAGTCCATCGACTCTGTCAAAGATTATTTTAAGAACTGCTATAAACGGAACGGATAAAAACATTCCTGCCACTCCCCAAACCGCACCTCCGAGCAAAACGATCACTAAAGAAACCAGTGCGTTGATCTTTACCTGGGAAGAAACAATCCGTGGCACTAAGATATTATTATCAATAAATTGTATGATAGCATAAGCAATAATAATTCCTAACTGTGTTGTGTAACCATCTTTGGTAACCGTTGCAATCAAAACAGGAAGAGCTATCGCAATGATGCCGCCGATGTAAGGCAATACATTTAACAGTGCGCCGATAACCCCTAGTAAAATCGCATATTGAACCCCAAGAATTAATAAAGCGGCTGAATTTAAACTCGCAACAATTATCGCTTCCAACAGCAAACCGACCATATAGCTTTGAATCGCGTTTTTTGTCTGTTCGAGAACATTCGCCACTTGTGTTGAATTTTTTTCTGCAAATACCTCATACAAAAAGTTTAGGATAAGTGTTTTGTAAAACAGCATGAGAAAAATATAAATTGGCAAAAGAACCACCATGCTTAATGTACCTAAAACAGTGCCCAAAGTCTGTCCTATCAACGGTTTTAAACTGGTAGCAGCCTCCGATAACATTTGGCTTTGCTTCTGAAGTGATAAAGAATAATTGTTTTGCAGCCACAATTGCAAGTCGTGAAACAGTATGGAAAATTTCTTTTCCAATAGTGGCATATTATTGGAAAATTTTACCACCTGTGATGAAATAAAATATAGGACGCCGGCGACAAAAAGAATAGCCACCAATAAAGAAATGGATATAGCTACAATCCTGTTTATTTTTTTCTTTAAAAGAATATTTACAAAAGGGTTTAGCAGAATTGCGATCATGAGTGCAAATGCCAACGGAACGAGAATACTCCTCAATTCAAAGAGCATGAACACAAAAAGCATGATCCCAAAAAGCGTTACTGTTGACCTCAAAAAGAAAGGATATTTTCTTTGCATAAATAAATTAATTGTGCATTTTTAAAAAAATCCGCAAAAGCAAAAAAAGCCGCAATGCCGCCGAAACATTTTATAAATATCGGGTAAAATAAAAACAATAAAAGCTTAGAGAAAAATTTTATCTGTGGCATAAAAAAACCTCAAAGGTTTTTAAATCTCTGAGGTTAAAAAAAAAACAAATTGAGTTTATTTATTTGTTTACTAAAACAAACCGTTGCCTATTAATTGGTATCTACCATTTTATTATCCTCTACCCTTCCGCCGCAAATAAACCTTTTTGCATAATAGTGATCATCCAAACTGCTTATCGTGACCCCATGTGTAGAGGCATGAAGGAAATAATCATTTTCCAGGTAAACACCTACGTGTGAAACGCCGCCATGTGTATTGAAAAAAACAAGATCGCCTTCCTGCAATTGATCTTTATCAATATGATCGGTAGCATCGTATTGTTGACGGGCAGTTCTTGGAAGATTGAACCCATACACTGCCAGCAAAAGTGCTCCGGTAAGAGCGCTGCAATCGATTCCTCTTTTCGTAGTGCCACCAAGTTTATAACGGGTTCCAAACCAATTGTCAATGAAACCGAGTAACGAAATATTTTTTAAAGACTCTACATCCACATTCATCATCATTGCATATTTGAACTGCAGCATGGAAAGATTTTCGATGACAGAATGAGCAACTTCCGCAACAGGATTTACTTTCGTAACCACGGGCGCTTCAATATTTTTTATACTTTTTGTGCCACCACTTTCTGTGGTTCTTAAAATTCCTTCAGGCGTAAAAGAAATACCATCAATTAAAGAAGAAGAATTGGTTTCGCTGTTGGTAATGCTTATTTTATTTACACTCGTTTGAGCATTGGCAAATTGAACTGAGCATGCAAATATAAATGCGAGACAGGTAACTGCAGGTTTATTCATTCTTATCGGGTTATTTTGCGTTTATTAAAAAAAGAAGCACATAATGGCATTAATAAAACCGATTACAGATTTATTATTTCACAGGCTTCGCTTTTAAATAACGTATATTACAATTTTTTATTTTCTCAAGCCGGACGAAGATAAGTTTCACATTTTAAAAAAGCAAAAAAAAATCTGCACAAAATCTTAAAATAAAGTTTTGCCCTTTGTGTGAATAATTTTGACAAAAAGGAAGCATCGTTTTTAGCGATATTTGCAACAGAATGTGAGTCATATTTCTCACATCTTATATCTTCTATCTAACATCTTGTTTTTCTATGAAGTTTTCTCATCTCCATGTTCACACACAGTTTTCATTATTGGATGGCGCTGCATCTATCAAAGCCCTGTACAACAAAGCCATTGCAGATGGAATGCCGGCGCTTGCCATTTCAGATCATGGAAATATGTTCGGCGTTTTTGAATTTGTAAAACATGCGCATACTCTAAAAAATGCTGACGGCTCTTTGAAAGTAAAACCCATCGTTGGATGTGAATTTTATATCACCGAAAATAGGCATCAGAAACAATTTACCAAAGAACAAAAAGACCCGCGCCATCACCAGATATTGTTGGCAAAAAATGCCGAAGGTTATAAAAATCTTACCAAACTTACGTCTCTTGGATATATTGAAGGAATGTATTCAAAGTATCCGCGGATTGATAAAGAATTAATTCACAAATATCATGAAGGGCTTATTGCCACAACATGTTGTTTGGGAGCTTTGGTGCCACAAACGATTTTAAAAAAAGGCGAAGCAGAAGGCGAAAATGAATTCAAATGGTGGCTGAATATTTTTCAAAAAGATTATTATGTTGAATTGCAAAGGCACGGAATTCCTGACCAGGATAAAGTGAATAAAGTGCTTTTAAAGTTTGCAAAAAAATATGATGTAAAAGTTATTGCGAGTAATGATTCTCATTATGTAGATGTGGAAGATTTCAATGCACATGATATTCTGCTTTGCATTAATACCGGTGAAACCCAGGCTACTCCTGCGCTTCGTGAGTTTACTGATGATGATGTAATGATAAAAAATAAACGCTTTGCGTTTCCAAACAACCAGTTTTATTTAAAGAATACCAATGAAATGCTGACGGCATTTGAAGATCTGCCGCATGCATTGGACAACACCAATGAAGTTACTGATAAGATCGATGTGCTCGATCTGAAAAGAGATATTTTAATTCCGCATTTTCCGGTACCAAAAGAATTTGAAAACCAGGAAGCGTATCTTGATCATCTTACCTGGGAAGGTGCGCGGAAAAGATATGAGACCATTACAGCAGAAATTGAAGAGCGCATTAACTTTGAATTGTTTACGATCAAAACAATGGGCTTTGCCGGATACTTTTTGATTGTGAGTGATTTTATTGTTGCCGGCAAAAATATAGGCGTGTTCGTCGGCCCCGGACGCGGTTCTGCTGCCGGTTCCGTGGTGGCTTTTTGCATCGGAATCACCAATATTGACCCGATAAAATACAATTTGCTTTTTGAAAGATTTTTAAATCCGGATCGTAAATCCATGCCGGATATAGATACCGATTTTGATGATGAAGGCAGGCAAAGAGTGATGGATTATGTGGTGGACAAATATGGCAAAAACCAGGTTGCACAAATCATTACCTATGGTACGATGGCGGCGAAGATGAGCATTAAAGATGTGGCGCGTGTAATGGACTTGCCCCTGTCAGAAAGTAATGCTTTGGCAAAATTGGTTCCTGATAAACCCGGCACTTCATTAAAAAAAGTTTTGAAAGCGCCGCTGACAGGGCCGAAATCCTTAACAGAAGAAGGCGTTGGGCCAGACGACATCAGCAATATTCAGAAGCTGCGCGATATTTATAATGGTGAGGATATACGCAGCAAAGTTTTGCACGAAGCTGAAATCCTGGAAGGGTCTGTAAGGAATACCGGCATTCACGCGTCTGCAATTATCATTGCACCGCAGGATTTGATGGAACTCATTCCTGTAGCCACTTCCAAAGATTCCGAGTTGTGGCTTACTCAGATTGACGGCAGCAATATCGAAAGTGCAGGCGTTTTGAAAATGGATTTCCTGGGTTTAAAAACTTTAAGCATCCTAAAAACAGGCCTTTCTCTTATCAAAAGAAATCACGGTGTCAATATTGATTTAGATACTTTGCCTTTGGACGATGAAGAAACCTATAAACTTTTTCAACGGGCAGAAACCAATGGTACTTTTCAATTTGAAAGTGCTGGGATGCAGAAATATTTACGGGAATTAAAGCCTGATAAATTTGATGATCTGATTGCGATGAACGCCTTGTACCGTCCGGGGCCTATTGCTTATATTCCAAATTATATTGAACGCAAACATGGCCGGCAGGAAATCGTTTACGATCTGCCGGAAATGGAAGAATATCTGAAAGATACTTACGGCATTACCGTTTACCAGGAACAGGTGATGTTGCTGTCGCAAAAGCTCGCCGGATTCAGTAAAGGCGACGCCGATATCCTCCGTAAGGCGATGGGGAAAAAACAAAGAGCCGTGCTGGATAAAATGAAGGCGCAGTTTATTGAAGGAGCGAAAAAGAACAATCATCCCGTAAATATTTTAGAAAAAGTATGGACAGATTGGGAAGCATTTGCTCAATATGCTTTTAATAAATCGCATTCTACCTGTTATGCTTTGGTTGCTTATCAAACCGCGTACTTAAAAGCCCATTATCCAAGTGAATATATGGCCGCGGTATTGAACCATGCCGGCGCTATTGAGAAGATTACTTTCTTCATGGAAGAATGTAAAAGCATGGGATTAACGGTTTTGGGCCCGGATATTAATGAGTCACAAAAAGGATTTGCTGTAAATAAAAAGGGTGAGATAAGGTTTGGTTTCAGCGGTATGAAAGGTGTTGGTGAAGCAGCTATTGAAAACATTATCGAAGAAAGAGAAAAGCGTGGCACTTTTTCTTCCATTTTTGATATGATCAAAAGAGTGAACCAAAGAACGGTAAATAAAAAATCGCTTGAAAGTCTTGCTTACGCGGGCGCTTTTGATTGTTTTAATAATTTTCACCGGGCGCAGTTTTTCTTTACTATCCCGGGAGAAAACATCAATTCCCTTGAAAAAATTATCAAATTTGGCAATCAATACCAGGCTCAACTCCACAATAACACCAACACGCTTTTTGGAGATTTGCAAATGGAAGAAGTAACGCCGCCAATGATTCCGGATTGTGAACCGTGGCCTTTGATTCAGATGCTTGATCATGAGAGGGATGTGATTGGAATGTACCTGAGTGGTCATCCGCTGGATAATTATAAGTTCCAGATAAAACATTATAAGTTTGACACCATTGCAGATTTCAATGAATTTAAAGCGGCGGTTCATCTTCATCCAAATCCTTCAAGATCATTTAGAATAGCGGCTTTGGTAACCGAAGCGCAACACCGTATTTCTAAAAGAGGAAATAAATTTGGTGTCATGCATCTCGAAGATTATTCGGAAAAAATGGAGCTCATGCTTTTTGGTGAAGATTATGTAAAATATAATAACTACCTGGAACCCGGAATGGTGATTTGCATTACCGGCTCGTTTGTTCAGCGATATCAAAGTTCACCGTATGAGTTTAAAATCGGCGGTATGTCGCTTTTGGAAACGGTGATGAGAAGCAACACAAAAAAGGTTCATATTGATATAAATCCGAAAGACGTATCGAAAGATTTTATTGATTTTATAGGAAACAATGTCCAAAAATTTCCGGGAAATTCAATATTGAAATTTAACATCTGCGATAATCTTTCCAAATTAAAATTTGGCATGTATACCAGTCACAAATGCTTTGAAATGAATGACGAAATGGCCAATTACCTGCAACAAAAACCCGAATTAGACATAAAAATAGAATTAACATAGTGTGGATATGCCAAATCAACATTTAAAAAGATTGGCTTTAACTTTGCCAATAAATAACCAATAAATAATTTTCAAACAATAAAAATTTAATTATGGCTCAGGAATATACCGATGCAAACTTTA
>Ga0134125_10009139_pt1 | contig 11161 bp, 8 predicted proteins | sample KB31751_FD_96464 | JGI IMG/M metagenome (GOLD analysis project Ga0134125, IMG submission 96464) | Terrestrial soil microbial communities with excess Nitrogen fertilizer from Kellogg Biological Station, Michigan, USA - KB3-175-1 | ecosystem: Environmental > Terrestrial > Soil > Unclassified ...
TCGCCTTTGACATGGCTTTGGTCCACCACGCGCTGCTCGATGGCGTGCAGGAGTTCACCGGCCTGGGACAGGGCGTGAGTGCGGGAATCGGCGATGAAGTGTCCCCGCCGCACCGTTTCATTATCTGCCTCGCGGGACGAGCGCAGGCTGGCGCCTACCAGATTGAGATGCTGGCCGGGCTCCAGCCACGCCCCTTCGAGCAGTGGTTCGGAAGAGGATGTCAGCATACAGATGATGTCCGCGCCCTTGACCGCCTGCTCGACGTTGTCCACCACGGTCACATCGCGGCGACCCTGGGCAAAGGCCTCGGCCCTGGCCTTGGAGCGTCCCCAGACCCGGACCTGTTCGATCGGTCGGATCGCCGAGATCGCATCCAGATGCGGACGTGCCAGATCGCCCGGCCCGATGATGGCCAGCACTTTGGCGTCCGGCCGGGCGAGCGCCCTGGTCGCCACCGCGCTGGCGGCGGCTGTGCGCAGGCGGGTGAGTGCGTGGCAATCCAGCGCGGCCAAAGGTTGGCCGGTCCCGCTGTCGAACAGCAGCATCAGGCCCTGATGGCTGGGAAGGCCGAACGATTCGGCATTCGCCGAAAGGCTGACCACCTTCACCCCGAAGCGCGCCAGGCTGGGCATGGCGCCGGGCATCAGCCCCAGCCTGGTCGCGGCATTGACGGCCATCACGGTGCGCTCCGGCGCGGCCACCAGACCCGCAGACAATTCGCGCATCGCCTGGTCCACGATCTCGATGGTCTCCGCCAGGGTGATGATCTCCTGGAGCGCGGCCTGATTGATCACCAGAAGCTTGGGACGCGAGCCGGAAGTCATGCCCGCCTTCTATCGCGGAACCTGTCGGGGCGGAAGCTGCTATGCGGAAGCGGAGGGACCCGCACAGTCTGACGGATGATGACGCCGGATGCGCTGAATTGCAGGACTTCGAGGGTCAGCGTCCGGTGATGGCTGTCAACTTCACACTGGGAATTATGGGAAAAGCTTGAGGATTGCTGTTATCGTCACCGGCAAACTCCGCTATATCCCCGCGCCGTATCGCTGTTGGAACCCCGTCCATGTCGAATCCTGCCGCCAGCCCCAAGAACTGGTTTGGCCGCAACCGCCGCCTGCTTCTGATCGGGGGGCCCGCAGTCATCGTGGTGGCGGCGTTGGTCTTCTATTTGATGACCGGACGTTATGTGTCCACCGACGACGCCTACATCCAAGCCGCGCGGGTGGATATCTCGACCGAAGTGTCGGGCCGCATCCGCGAGATCGCTGTTCACGACAATCAAATGGTCCACAAAGGCGATGTGCTGTTCCGGCTGGACACGCCCAGCTTCAACATCGCCGTGGCCGATGCCAAGGCCCAGTTGGCGGCGGCGATGCTGAAAGTGCCGTCTCTGCAGGCTGTCTATCGCCAGCGCCTGGCGGACCAGGCCGGCGCCGAGAACACACTCGATTACGACCGGCGCGAACTGGCGCGCCAGACCCAGTTGGAGTCGCAAGGCATCTCGTCGCGCGCGCAACTCGACCAGGCCAGGAACAATTTCCAGTCGGCCGAGCAGCAATTGGCCGCCGTGAAGCAGCAGACGGCCAGCGCGCTGGCCGATTTGGGCGGCAATGCCAATGCCAGGCCGGAAAGCCTGCCTCTGGTGAAACAGGCACAAGCGGCGCTGGATCATGCGCTGCTGCAATTGTCCTATACCGTAGTGCAGGCCCCCATGGATGGCATCGTCGCGAAGGTGGACCAGATCCAAGTGGGCGATCACGTCAATGCCGCCACGCCCCTGTTCGCGCTGGTCTCCGCCACGGATCTTTGGGTGGAAGCCAATTTCAAGGAGACCGACCTCACTTATATGCGGCCAGGCCAGCAGGCTAGTTTTTCGGTGGACGCCTATTCAAGCCGCAACTTCACCGGCCGCGTGCTCGGCACCAGCCCCGGCACCGGCTCGAGCTTTTCGCTGCTGCCGCCGGAAAATGCTTCGGGCAATTGGGTGAAAGTGGTGCAGCGCCTGCCGGTGCGTCTTTCCATCGACAACAATCAGCAGGTGCCTCTGGCCGCCGGCATGAGCGTTGAAGTCACCGTGGACACCCAGCATCGGCGGTGGGACTAAGGGCCTAAAATGCCGGACAAACCGGAAGAAGACAGGTTCGAGAACACGGCGCAGGGCGCAAGCGCGGGCGCGACGCAATCACGGCCGCCTTCCCAGCCGCACGGCCGCGTGCGCTTCCATGGCCTGATCACCTTTTCGGTGATGCTGGCCACCATCATGCAGGCGCTGGATACCACCATCGCCAATGTGGCGTTGCCGCGCATGCAGGGCACGCTTTCGGCCACCCAGGACGAAATGGGCTGGGTGCTCACCTCCTATATCGTGGCCGCGGCCATCACCATTCCTCTGACCGGCTGGCTGGCCGGCGAAGTGGGCCGCCGCAAAGTCTTCCTGGCGTCGGTTTTCACCTTCACCCTCGCCTCGGCCTTGTGCGGGCTCGCCACGTCGCTTTACCAGATCGTCCTGTTCCGCTTCCTGCAGGGCGTGGGCGGCGCAGCGCTGGTGCCGTTGTCCCAGGCCGTGCTGTTCGACATCAATCCACCGAAAGACTTCGGCCGCGCCATGGCGATCTGGGGGATTGGCGTCATGGTGGGGCCGATCCTGGGGCCCGCGCTGGGCGGGTGGCTGACCGACAATTACTCGTGGCGCTGGGTGTTCTACATCAACTTGCCCATCGGCGTGCTGACTTTCGCCACGCTTTATTTCACCATGCCTGAAAGCCGCAACGCCAAGCCCTCTCGTTTTGACTTCCTTGGATTCACGAGCCTCAGCGTGGCCATCGCCGCATTGCAGATGATGCTGGACCGAGGCCAGTTGTTGGATTGGTTTTCATCGCCGGAAATCGTGATCGAAGGGTTGGTCAGCGGGATCGCCGCCTACATTTTCATCGTCCATACCCTCACCTCTCCCCGTCCGTTCTTGAATCCGCATTTGTTTCAGGATCGCAACTTCGTCGCCTCCAACATTTTCATCTTCGTAGTGGGCGTGGTCTTGTTCGCCACCCTGGCGCTGCTTCCGCCCATGCTGCAGAACCAGATGCGATATCCCGTGGTGCTGACTGGGTTGATCACCGCGCCGCGCGGCATCGGCACCATGGTCGCCATGTTCGTGGTTGGCCGCCTGGTCAATCGTTTCGACGCCCGCCTGATCATGGCGGTCGGCTTGGCGCTCACCGCCTACTCGCTGTGGCAGATGACCCGCTTCTCGCTGCTGATGGATTATTGGCCGGTCATCATTTCGGGCGTCATCCAGGGGTTCGGCGTCGGGCTGGTTTATGTACCGCTCTCGACCGTCGCTTTCACCACCCTTCCGCCCAATCTGCGTAACGAAGGCACCGCCTTTTTCAGCCTTCTGCGCAATGTGGGAAGCTCGATCGGCATTTCGGTGGTGATGTTCCTGCTCACCCAGAATATCCAGCGCTTGCATGCATCGCTGGCCGCGAATGTCACGCCCTATAACATCAGCGGCAACAGCGCGGCGATGGCCTCCCACGTAAATCCCGGCACCCTTTCCGGCCTCCTGGGCCTCAATGGCATCATCTCCAACCAGGCGGCCATGATCGCCTATATCGATGATTTCTGGCTGATGATGATCTTGACGGTGGCGACTATCCCCCTGCTTTTCCTGATCAAGAAAGTCCGCCCCGCTGGCGGTGGTCATGCGGTGTTGGAATGAAACACGCAGCAGCCCTTCCCCTTCTTTCCGCATTGCTGGTTTCCGCGTGCACGGTTGGCCCTGACTTCAAAGCGCCCACGCCGCCCTCCATTTCCACCTATGCGGCCAAGGGTGACGCGCCCGCGCCCGACGACCAGCGTGTGGCGTTGGGCAAGGAAATCGAAGGCAATTGGTGGGCCGGTTTCCAGTCGCCGTCGCTCGACGGCGTGATCACCCTGGCGCTTGCCGGCAACGAGGATGCCGAAGCCGCCAAGGAGCGCATGGCGGAGGCCGAAGAAGAGGTGAACGCGGCGGAAGGCGCGCTTCTGCCCCAGGTCTCGCTGGGCGGCACGGCGGGTTACCAAAAATACGGCCATGCCCTGTTCGGCCCGCTCAATTTCAACATCCCGGCTTTCGCCTATTACACGCTGGGACCGACGGTCACCTTTCCCCTCGATATCTTCGGGGGCCAAAAGCGCACCGTGGAGCAGCGCAAGGCACTGCTGGAATATCAACATTTCGAACTCGACGCCGCTTATCAGTCGCTGGTCGCCCATGTGGCCGCAGAAGCGCTGGCGCTGGCCAGCGCCCGCGCCGAACTCGACACCCTGAACGCCATCATCGCGGACGATCAGCGCAACGTGGACCTCGTGCAATCGGCCATCAATGCCGGCTCGGGCACGCGCGTGCAGCTCCTCACCGCCCAGACGCAACTGGTGGAGGACCGGGCGCTGTTGCCGGACTTGAAGCAGCGCGAAGCGGTGGCCCGGCATGCCCTGGCTGTTCTGGTGGGTAAGGCGCCGGCGGAATGGAACCCACCCGAATTCGCCCTCAATGATTTCACCTTGCCGTCCGAACTGCCGGTGAGCCTGCCCTCGGAGCTGGCGCATCGCCGTCCTGACATCTTGGCTGCGGAAGCGCAGCTTCATGCCGCCAGCGCCGCCATCGGTGTGGCGACCGCGAACCTCTATCCCAATTTCAACCTCACCGCGACGGTGACCCAGCAGGCGCTCAACCCGGGCGAGCTGTTCAACAGCATCAGCAATGCCTATTCGCTGGCGGCCAATCTTACCCAGCCCCTTTTCAATGGCGGCCGGCTGAACGCGGAAAAGCGCGCCGCGATCGACAATTACAAGGCGATGCTGGCGCTTTATCGCCAGACTATGATCGGCGCCTTCAGCGACGTGGCCGACCGGTTGCAGGCGCTGGCCAACGATGCCGACCGTCTCCATGCCCAGGAGCAGGCGGCGCAGACGGCGGCGGAATCGCTGGATCTGGCGCGCAAAAGCTTCCAGGCCGGCAATTCCGGCATCCTGGACGTGATCGACGCCGAGCGGCGCAACGCCCAGGCCCAGTTGAGCTTCACCCGCGCCAAATCGCAGCGCCTGATGGATACGACCGAGCTTTACCTGTCGCTGGGCGGCTCGCCCATCACGCCTCCCGCCAGCGATGTGCCCCCCGATCCGGAAGGCCAATAGGTCGACGCATTGCAGGTTCTTCCAGGCGGATGGCATAGTCGGGCTTGCGCTTATCGGGGGGTTGGCATGCGAATTGGCTTGATCGCCGCGGGGCTTTGCCTTGCACTCTCAGGGCAGGCGTTGGGCGCTGATCACAACGAGATGCCCGCCAAGGTGGTGCGTCCCGAAACCAGCTTCGACTATATCCGCCGCGTCGAGGACATTCCGATGCGCGACGGCGTCAAGCTCCACACCGTGATCCTGATCCCGCGCGGCGCGAGCCACGCCCCCATCATCTTCACCCGCACGCCCTACAACGCGGAAGACCAGACCGGTTATGCCCAAAGCGGCCATCTCAACATGATCATGGATGGCTATGACAATGCCGACGACGTGATCGTGGAAGGCGGTTACATCCGCGTCGTACAGGACGTACGAGGCAAATACGGCTCCAAGGGAATCTATATGATGAACCCGCCCTTGGCCGGCACCGCGCTCAATCCCACCAAGACCGACGATTCCACGGACGCCTACGATACCATCGACTGGCTGGTGAAGCATGTTCCGGAATCCAACGGCAAAGTGGGCATCATCGGCATTTCCTATGACGGCTTCACGCCGCTGATGGCGCTGGTCAATCCGCATCCGGCGTTGAAGATTTCCGTGCCGATGAATCCCATGGTGGATGGCTGGCGGGGCGATGACTGGTTCCACAATGGCGCTTTTCGCGAACAGAACATGCCTTACATCTACGAGCAGGAAGGCACGCACGACAATTCCGCCAAATGGTGGGAGTCGGTCCAAGACGATTATGATTTTTACATGCGCGGTGTCTCGGCCGGCGCGCTGGGCCATGAGCATGGGTTGGAGCAGATGGGCTTCTGGAACAAGGTGGTTGCCCACCCGGCTTACGATTCCTTCTGGCAGGCTCAGGCGATGGACAAGATCCTGGGCAGCCGTCCCATCACCGTGCCGGTACTCCTGGTGGGCAGCCTGTGGGACGCCGAGGATATCTACGGTTACATGGCGGTGTGGAAGGCGCTGAAGCCCAAGGACAGCAACAATCTGGTGCGCCTGTCGATCGGTCCCTGGTATCACGGCCAAGGCATCGACGAGGGTTCGTCGCTCGGTGCGATCAAGTTCGGTCAGGACACCTCGGCATGGTGGCGCCATCACGTGCTGGCGCCGGTCCTGGCGCATTATCTGAAAGACAATGCGCCGCCCCTGGACGTTGCCACAGCAACCGTGTTCGAGACCGGCACCAATGAATGGCGCAGCTTTCCTTCCTGGCCGGTGGCGGGCGTCAAACCGACGCCGATCTATTTGAAACCGGATCTGGGGCTGGGCTTTGACGCGGCGTCGGGACCTGGTTCCAGCATCGATTATGTCTCCGATCCGGCCAAGCCGGTGCCCTATCGCGCCAGCCGCCCGATCCAAACGGCGGGCTACACGACCTGTGCGCAATGGGCCTGCTGGCTCACGGACGACCAACGCAATGCTTCAGGGCGCACCGATGTGCTGAGCTTCTCCACGCCGGTCCTGACCGCGCCCATCACGGTGCGCGGGCAGCCCGTGGTCCACCTTACTGCCGCGACCACGGGCAGTGATGCCGACTGGGTGGTGAAGCTGATCGATGTCTATCCCGATGAGGTGCCGGGCGATCATGCCATGGGCGGCTATCAGCTCGCCGTGGCGATGGACATTTTCCGAGGCCGCTATCGCGAGTCCCTGACCGAGGCCAAGCCCATCGCGCCCAATACGCCGCTGGAATATCAGTTCGAACTTCCCACCGCCGATCACGTGTTCCGGCCGGGGCATCGCATCATGGTGCAGGTCCAGTCCAGCTGGTTCCCGCTCTATGACCGCAATCCGCAAACTTTCGTGCCCAATATCTTCTTCGCCAAGGCGTCGGATTATAAGAAAGCGACGCAGAGCGTAATGGTGTCAGGCCCGCAGGAGAGTTATCTCACCCTTCCGCTCGTGCCCTGATATCTCCCTCAAGGCTTTCGCACGGTCCGCCGGTTTTGCCGGCGGCGTGGGACCGGCCCGCGCCATTTTCAGCGCAGCGATTTGAGCGCAACGAGCGGAGTGCGCGAATCTTGCCGAGCGGCCGCAATCGGCCTTTCTCGGTCACGCCGGCCATCGTGCTGAATGTGGCGACGTGAGTTCGAGAGCATCGAATCTGAATTACAGCCGTCGGCAATATGAATTCCGCATAAGATAGAAATCCCCCGGCTTTTATCGCCATTCCGCCAGTTCCAATGTCAGGCTTTTAATATTCGGCCCATGGAATATCCATCAACGCGTCCTATCTCGAGGACAAAGGCCGCATGCGGCCCACTTCTCGAAGGAAAGGACTTGTTCTCATGTCGATTTCGCCTGCTCCAAAAGATGCCCCAAACGATGCCGGCGCACGGCGTGCCTCGCTGGTGGCGCTGCTGGTCGGCGCCGCCCTCGGCGTAGGCGCCACCGCAATTGCCGTTTCCGGCTCCTCGTTGGCCGCGCCCAATCCACCGCCGCTGGCATTGAATTCTCCGGCAAACGTGGCGCCCCAGACGGGCTTCGCGCCTCTGGTGGCCAAAGTGAAACCGGCGGTGGTGCAGATCGCCACCACGTCGCGGCCCGAGATGAATCAGGACGATCAGGGTAGCCAGATGCAGGAGCAGCAGATACCGCAGGATCTGCCTGGGCCATTCGGCGACATGCTCCGCCGCTATTTCCATCAGCATGGCGGCAACGGGGGCGCCGGAATGGAGCAGCACGCCCTGGGCTCAGGTTTCATCATCGATCCCGCCGGCTATATCGTCACCAACAATCATGTGGTGGACGGCGCCCATGAGGTTTCCGTCACCCTCACCGACGGCAACAAATACAAAGCCCATGTGGTGGGGCGCGATACCAAGACCGACCTGGCGCTGCTCAAGATCGACGCCGGCCACGCCCTGCCCTATGTGGCGTTCGGCAATTCCGACAATGAGCATGAGGGCGATTGGGTGATCGCGGTGGGCAATCCTTACGGCTTGGGCGGCACCGTGACCGCGGGCATCGTCTCGGCCCATGGCCGCAACATCAATGAAGGGCCGTATGACGATTTCCTTCAGATCGATGCGCCGATCAATCCCGGCAATTCCGGCGGCCCGCTGTTCAACGAAACCGGACAGGTGGTAGGCATCGATACCGCGATCTATTCGCCTTCGGGCGGAAGCGTGGGCATCGGCTTTGCCATTCCTTCCAATGTCGCCAAGGACATCGTGGCGCAACTGCGCGAACATGGCAAAGTTTCGCGCGGCTGGCTGGGTGTGCAGATGCAGCCGCTCACGCCGACTTTGGCCAAGGCGGTGGGCCTTCCCAACGACAAGGGGGTGGTGGTCGATTCGGTGGTGGACGGTTCACCTGCGTCGCGCGCCAATCTGCAACAGGGCGACGTGATCACTGCCTATGACGGCAAGGCGATCACCAGCGGCCGTGACCTCGCCATGGCCGTGGCGGACACGCCCAGCGGCAAAAGCGCCAGCCTCACCATCTGGCGCAACGATCATTCCCGCTCGGTGGATGTGACCATCGGTGCCGAACAGAAGACACAGGTCGCGATGGCCGACACTGCCAGCGGTGAAAAGCCGGTGGGCATGGCGCTGCAACCCTTGACGCAGGACATGCGCGATCAGCTCAACCTAAAGCCCACCACACAGGGCGTGGTGGTGAACCAGGTCACCGAAGGCAGCCGGGCCGATGAAAGCGGCATTCAGGCGGGCGATGTGATCGAGCGGGTCGGCGGCAATCCGGTCAGGACGCCGGCCCAGGTCGCCGACGCCATCCATGCCGCCGAGCGGCAGAAGAAAGACGCCCTGCCCTTGCTGGTGATGCGCAATGGCCAGAGCGCCTATCTGGGCCTTCAGTTGAGCGAGGGTTAAGGGGGCATCGAAAGAAGTGATGGGCGCCGCCGCGGGCGATCGGTCCCGGCGGCATCCATTGTTTTTACCCGGCCTGAAGCACGATGGCGCCCAGCGCTATCACGATGGCAGCGCCAAGCTGGCGCAAAGTAAGGCGCTCGCCCAGGAACGCCATTGCCAGGGCGGTGCCGAACAGCACGCTGGTTTCCCTGAGCGCCGCCAATTGCGCCGTGGCGCCGAAGCGATAGGCCAGCATCGCCGACCCATAAGTGACGATGGAAAGCGCCGCAGCGACGAGACCCAGTTTCCATTGCCGGCGCGCCGCCAGGATCACCGCCCGCCCGCGGATGCCGGGCGCGGTGGTGATCACGCTGAGGCCATGGCCGACAAAGAACCAGAGAACATAACTGAAGGGGTCGGCCACGCGCCGCACACCGCTGGCGTCCACCAGGGTATATGCGCCGATGGTGAGACCCGTGGCCAGCGCAAACCCCACACCCTTCAAGGCGCCATTGGTGGCGCGATGCGACAGGCCGGCCGAGATCACGCCGCCAGAAACCAGCACGATGCCCAGCAATTGCAGCGCCGGTGGCGGCTCAGACAGGAACAGGGTCGAGCCCAAAGTGACGAACAGCGGTCCGGTGCCCCGCGCTACCGGATAGACCACGGAAAATGCCGCGTTCTCATACGAAAGCACCAGCAGCAATTCGTACAGGGCATGGATGATGGAGGTCGCCGCGAGGAACCACCAGGCGCCGCGCGGCAATCCCACAAAGAAAAGAACCGGAGTCACCAGGATGGCCGAGAACACGCCGACGAGGAGCCTCAGCGCGTATTTGTCCTCAGCACTCTTGGTGATGATATTGACGACAGCATGAACGGCGGCGGAGACGAGAATAAGGGAAAGCGCGACGCTCATTCGGATGCCCCCGCAAGCACGCCCCGCGAAAATACACGATCACGGCAAAGGCGAAAGCTGGGGCATGCCCGGAAAAACCGGGGGCGAGGCGGCAGGTTCAAACCCACCGCCTTGCCCGCGCCGGCGCCCGCTGTTCGTTGTGCTCTACTGCATGCCGCCCAAGGCCGGCATGTCCGCGACATAATTCTCGAAGCCGACCGGGATCGCATAGCCTTCCGAAGAAGGACGGGCGATCTCCGCCATCAGGCGCTTTTTCACGTCCGGGACCGCAACCCGGCGAAGTTCGTTCAACATCTCCCGGGTCGCCATGATGATCGCGCCGTCATAGGCTTGATCCTCGGCGCCGCGCAGCAACTCCGTCATCAGTTGCCAGGCAAAGTCCCGCCGGTCGCTCTCGTCATTGCCGCTCTGCACGCCACGTTTCATGACGCGCAACAGGCGCGACGAGCCCGAGTCGCTGGCGCAGATCACCGCGTCATTCTCACCCGCCACCAAAACCCAAATGGAGAAACTCGACAAAGCGTTACGCCCCCCGCGGTTCGTGTGCCCAAGATGCCCGTTCGGCGGCGCGAGGGGCATTCGGGAAAAATGCGGAAGCCGGACCCTTCACGACACATTAACCACGGCGCGTTCGACCACCGCGATCAACTCGTCCGCATCCACCGGTTTGTCCAGCATCGCCACCGCGCCGGCCGCCATGATCCGGTTCCGCAGCGTCTGATTGCCGTGGGCGCTGATCACGATGGTGGGGGGAGCGTGCCTCTGGGCATTGAGGTGGACGAGAAGCTCCAGCCCCGTCATGCCGGGCATCTGGTGGTCGACGATCAGGCAACCTTCGGTGCCGGGCTGGAATTCGGCCAGAAAGTCCCGGGCCGAGGAATAGGCGCGCACCCGCATATTGGCGGTTTCCAGCACGGCGGCAATGGACTTACGGACCGATTCGACATCGTCCACCAGCCACACAAGGGTGCGATTGGCTGCCACGGCTGACCTCAAAATCCCCTGACAGGAATGATGGGGGAAGGCCTGGTGTCCAGGGATACGTAGATTATACGGAACTTTGATTTATGGGGCGCTAGAGCAAAATCCGACCTGATTGAATCGGCTGGGATTCACGGGGATTGCGAATCGTGATTCAAGCTGCTGGCTGGGCTGGAGGCCAGCAGCGATGGCTCGACCCTATTCCTTGGATTTGAGA
>Ga0134125_10009140_pt1 | contig 11161 bp, 11 predicted proteins | sample KB31751_FD_96464 | JGI IMG/M metagenome (GOLD analysis project Ga0134125, IMG submission 96464) | Terrestrial soil microbial communities with excess Nitrogen fertilizer from Kellogg Biological Station, Michigan, USA - KB3-175-1 | ecosystem: Environmental > Terrestrial > Soil > Unclassified ...
AGCGCCGATCCCGTGCCGGTCACCCTGCCCGAGGCGCCGGAGCAGCCCGAAGCGGTCGCGACGCCCGGCCTCACGACGGTCCGCGACGTCGCCGCCGAGCTCGGCGTCGCCGAGGGCGCGCTGATCAAGGCCTACCCGGTGATCGTCTCGGCCGAGGAGGGCGAGCGCTTCGTGCTCGTGCTCGTGCGGGGCGATCACCAGGTCAACGAGATCAAGCTCGCGCTCGCGCTCGGCGCGCGGAGCCGCCCGGCGCGGCCCGAGGAGATCTCGGAGCGACTCGGGCCCGTCGGCTACATCGGACCCGTCGGCGCCGGCGAGGGGGTCGAGATCGTGCTCGACGCGGCCGTCGCGTCGGGTCCCGCCGGGGGTTACGTGACGGGCGCCAACCGCGACGGCGAGCACCTGAAGGGAGTCGTGCCCGGACGCGACTTCGCCTACCGCGAGGTCGACGTCCGCAACGTCGTCGCCGGCGACACGATCGGCGGGGTTCCCGTCACGATCGAGCCGGCGATCGAGGTCGGCAACATCTTCAAGCTCGGCACTCGCTACTCGGTCCCGCTCGGCGCGACGTTCCTCGACGAGGAGGGCCGCGAGCAGCCGATCTGGATGGGCTCCTACGGGATCGGCCCGGCCCGGATCGTCGCGGCGGCGGTCGAGCAGAACGCCGACGATCACGGCATCTCCTGGCCGCGTTCGCTGGCCCCGTTCGACGTCCACCTCGTCGCGCTCGGCAAGGCGGGAACCCCCGAGCGGGAGGCGGCCGACGCGCTGTATGAGACGCTCCGCGGCGGCGAGCGCTCGGTGATCTACGACGACCGGGAGCTCGGCACGGGGGAGAAGTTCGCCGACGCGGAGCTGCTCGGCTGTCCGCTGCGTCTGACGGTGGGGCGACGCTCGCTGGAGTCCGGCGAGGTCGAGGTGCAGATCCGGCGCGGTCGCGAGCAGGCGCCTCCGCTGCCCCTCGGCGGTGAGCCCGCAGCGCTGCTCGCCGCGCTGGACGAGCTGTGGCGGAGCCTCCCCTAGAGCCCGGCGAGAGCCGAGGCGCAGGCGCCCGGGCGCGTGCCGGCGAAGCGCTCCGCTGGCGGCCCCCGAAGCTGACGTTCGCGCGCCTCTCGGGTCTCGACCGCTCGGGCCCGCCGCCGCCGCAGACGCAGGCGGGGGCGCCCCTGAACCCGTGGACGATCCCCAACGCGATCGGCTTCGCGCGCCTCGTCCTGATCCCCGTCTTCCTGATCGTCGCGCTCTCGAGCCGCGACGGTCGCGACGCGCTCGCCGCGACCCTGTTCGGCGTGATCGGGTGGGGCGACTACGCGGACGGCATCGCCGCCCGCGTGACCCGCCAGTACAGCCGCCTGGGCGCGCTGATGGACCCCGTCACCGACCGCCTGCTGATCGTCTCCGGCGTGGTCGTCGACTGGCGCTTCGACCTGCTCCCGCGCTGGGCGCTGGCGGTGCTCGCCGCCCGCGAGCTCGCGATGCTCGCCCTCGGCCGCTACGGCCTCTCGCGCGGCGTCGACCTGAAGATCAACTGGCCCGGCCGGATCGCGGTGGCGCCCGTGATGGGCGCGCTCTTCTTCCCGATGACCGGCCTGCTCAGATTCGGCGAGATCCTGCTGTATATCGGCCTCGTACTGGCGATCACTGCGACCGTCATGTACGCGCGTAGCGGTCTGAAGCAGCTGCGCGAAAGAGACGCCAGACGCTCGGAGGAGTAAGCAGTTGAAGGTAAGGCGGAATCCTTCGTGGAGGGACGATCCGCCCGCCAGGGCGCTGAGTCCCTCCACGAAGGATGGAGCCTCAAGTTCAGCCTGACCCTTTCGTCTATACTGCCCCTCCGGCCGCCCGCCGCCTCTCGCCGGGAGATGCGGTCCGGCCCCAGTGCACGAGGAGAGGTACTGCACATGGACGAGACGTTTCCCGATCTCGGATCGCTGTCGGATGTCGAACTGAAAGATGTGATCCGTCAGCTGACCGAGGAGGAGACCGAGATCTCCTACCGGCGGCGGATCCTGCACGGCAAGATCGACATCCTCCGCGCCGAGCTCGTCAACCGGCTGCGCAAGCAGCACGACGGCGGCGAGATCTCGATCACCGGCGACGACGTCCAGAAGCTGACCGACATCCTCGCTCAGCGCCAGCCCGACGTCGCGGAGTAGGGGCGGTCGATGCCCGCCGAGGCAGCCACCCCGAAGCGGCGCCGCGACGGCGACGGGAACGCGTAGACGCGATGGCCGTGCACTGCACCGAGTGCGGCTTCCTCAACAGCGAGGGAGCCAACTACTGCCAGCGCTGCGGCGCTCTGCTGGAGCGGCCCACCGACGGCTCCAGCGGCGATCCCGTCACCGCGACCTACCGGATCGACGAGACGGGCGATCTCGTCCCGGTCGAGATCGGCGAGGTGACTGCCGGCGGCCCGGCGCTGGTGATCCGCGCCGGAGGCGGGCGCGAGGGGGAGAGCTTTCCCGTCGACGGCGAGCGCATGTCGATCGGACGCCGCCCCGACTCGGAGGTCTTCCTCGACGACGTCACGGTCTCGCGCGATCACGCGCTGCTGATCCGCCGTGGCGACGACTGGTACATCGACGACTGCGGCTCGCTGAATGGCACCTACGTGAACCGCGAGCGGATCGAGTCGCGCCGGCTCGGCGAGGGCGACGAGCTGCAGATCGGCAAGTACAAGCTGACCTTCCACGCGCGCTGATGTCCGCCCAGGCGACACCCAGCGAGGCGGAGCAGCTCGAAGCCGAGCTCGCCGCCCAGGCGCCCGCGTCCGCGGAGGTGGACCCGGGCAAGCGCCAGAAGTCGCTCACGATCGGAGCGGTCTGCAAGGCGCTGGCCCAGGAGTTCCCGGACATCTCGATCTCGAAGATCCGCTACCTGGAGGACCAGAAGCTGCTGACGCCGCGGCGCACGCCCGGCGGCTACCGGCTCTACACGCCCGGCGACGTCGCGCGCCTGCGCACGATCCTGCGCATGCAGCGCGACGAGTTCCTGCCGCTGCGGGTGATCCGCCAGGAGCTCGCGGCGGGGCGCAGCGGCGATGCGGCGCCCGTCCCCGGTCGCAGCGCGCGCGAGACCCCGAGAACGTGGCGACCGAGCGTCAGCGTCCGCGAGTCGACCGGGGCGCTGTACTCGATGGACGACGTGCTGGAGGAGACGAAGGCCGAGGCGAAGCTCGTCAAGGAGCTCGAAGAGTACGGCGTCGTGAAGGGGGAGCTGCGCGGGGGCGTGCGCTACTTCGACGAGACCGAGCGGGAGATCATCGCCGCGGTCGCCGAGCTCGCGCGCTACGGCGTCGGGGGACGGAACCTGCGCGTGTTCCGTTCCTCCGCGGACCGCGAGGCGAACCTGCTCCAGCAGATCCTCGCCCCGGCTCTGCGGTCCCGCAACCCCGAGCGGCGCAAGGAGGCGGTCGACGCCCTCGAGAACCTCGCCGCGGTTGCGACCCACCTCAAGCACCTGCTGCTGATCAGGGACCTGCGCAAGATCGTCCGGTGAGCGCCGGCGAGCCGCCAGACCGCGCGGCGCTGCGCGCGCTGATCCGCGACATCCCCGACTTCCCCTCGCCGGGGATCGTCTTCAAGGACCTGACGCCGCTGCTCGCCGACGCGGCGGCCCTCCGCGAGGCGGTCGGCGCGCTGGCCGAGCTCGCCCGCCCGCTCGAGGTCGACTGCGTCGTGGCCGCGGAGGCGCGCGGCTTCCTGCTCGGCCCGGCGCTCGCGCTGGAGCTCGGCGCCGGGTTCGTGCTCGCGCGCAAGCCAGGCAAGCTGCCCCACGAGACGGTCGCGGTCGAGTACGAGCTCGAGTACGGCGCCTCGCGCCTGGAGGTCCACAGCGACGCGATCGCGGCGGACGCGCGCGTGCTCGTCCACGACGACCTGCTCGCGACGGGCGGGACGGCCGGGGCGCTGTGCGAGCTGGTGGAGACGCTCGGCGGGACCGTGGCGGGCTGCTCGTTCCTGATCGAGCTCTCGTTCCTCGGCGGCCGCGAGCGGCTGGCGGGCCGCGACGTGCACGCGCTGCTCGCCTACGACGGTGAGTGACGGGGCTTAGGATGGCTCGATGCCCATCGCACGCGCGACGCGCACGATCGCCTCGCCGCCCGAGGAGCTGTGGCGGATCCTCGCCGACCCCTACCACCTGCCGCGCTGGTGGCCCCGCGTCGAGCGGGTCGAGGACGTCACCGACGGGGCGTTCACCGAGGTGATGCGCACGCGCGCCGGCAAGACCGTGAGGGCCGACTTCGAGATGCTCCGCAGCGACGAGGAGAGTGGGACGCTCGTGTGGGAGCAGGTGCTCGAGGGCACGCCGTTCGCCGGAGTGCTCTCGGTCTCCGAGACCGAGCTTCGGGTCGCCGCGGCGAGCTCGGCCGCACCCGCCGGCCTCGGCGGGGGCGGCCCGTCGGCGAGCGAGGTCACGATCGCGCTGCGCCAGGAGCTGAGCGGACGCGCGACGCACAGCGCCTCCGACGCCGCGCAGTCAAGGTCGGCCGTGCCGATCCCGTTCTCGCGCCGAATTCCGAGCCCGGGCGACTGGATGCTGCGCCGCGCCGCCTCGCGCATGATCCGCGAAGCCCTCGACGGCCTGGAGCGGATCAGTGGCTGAGCAGACCCCTCCGCGGATGCGCTTCTGGGGCTGGGGCGAGGACGCCCGCGCGGGCGCCCTGCCGGCTCACGCCCGCTCGTTCCTCGACGAGCACGTAGGGACGGCCGCCGCCGAGCGTCCACCGGTCGCGCTCGAGCAGGTCCGCCTGGAGCCCTCGAACCTGAGCAAGGACGCGCGCGCCGAGCTGGCCGCGGTCGTGGGGGAAGGCAACGTCCGCGTCGATCACGCAGAACGGGTCCTCCACGCGGCCGGCAAGGGCTACCCCGACCTCGTGCGGCTGCGGGCGGGCGAGCCCGAGGGCGCACCCGACGCTGTAGTCCACCCGGCCTCGCACGATGAGATCCGGGCAGTCCTGATGGCGTGCGCGGCTCGCTCGATCGCGGTCGTCCCGTTCGGGGGCGGGACGAGCGTCGTCGGCGGCGTAGCGCCGCTGCGCGGCTCGCACGAGGCCGCGATCGCGCTCGAGACGGGACGTCTCGGCTCGATCCTCTCGCTCGATCAGGAGTCGGCGACCGTCACGGTCGGAGCCGGCATGCGAGGCCCGGCGCTCGAGCGCGAGCTCTCAGCGAAAGGCTTGACGCTCGGCCACTTCCCCCAGTCCTTCGAGTACGTGTCGCTGGGAGGCTGCGCCGCGACCCGCTCGGCCGGCCAGGCATCGACCGGATACGGCTCGATCGAGAAGATGGTGCTCGGCCTGCGGCTCGCCGCGCCCGCCGCGGAGATCTCGCTGCCACCCCTGCCCGCGACCGCCGCGGGCCCGGGGGTGCGCCAGCTGCTGGTCGGCTCGGAGGGCGCCCTCGGCGTGATCAGCGAGGTCTCACTGCGCGTGCGTGTCGCCCCCGAGCACCACGCGTACGAGGGCGTCTTCTTCGAGAGCTTCGACGCGGGCCGGGAGGCTTTCCGTGAGCTCGCCCGCGAGCACGCCCTGCCCGACGTCGCGCGCCTCTCCGACGAGGCCGAGACGCGCATGTCGATGGCCCTCGCCGGGGACGGCGGGCTGAAGGGCAAGCTCGGCCGGCGCTACCTGGACGCGCGCGGCTACGGCGGCGGCTGCATCGCGATCGTCGGCTTCGACGGAGGCTCCTATGAGGTCGGCCAGCGCCGCCGGCGCACGCTGCACCTGCTCAGGCGGGCCGGCGGGCTCGCCGTCGGCTCCTCGCCGGGCCACGCCTGGCGCGAGGGCCGCTTCGCCGCACCGTACCTGCGCGACGATCTGCTCGGCCTCGGCGTGATGGTCGAGACGCTCGAGACCGCCACGCAGTGGTCGAACGTCGCCCGTCTGCACCGCGCCGTGACCGACGCGATCGGCCAGGCGCTCGCCGAGCAGGGCACGCCGGGCCTTGTCATGTGCCACGTCTCCCACGTCTACGAGAGCGGCGCCTCGCTCTACTTCACTTTCCTCGCCCGTCAGCGCGAGGGCGCCGAGATCGAGCAGTGGCAGGCCGCCAAGCGCGCCGCCTCGGATGCGATCGCTGCGGGCGGCGGCACGATCACCCACCACCACGCCGTCGGCCGCGACCACGTCCCCTGGATGGAGCGCGAGATCGGTCCCGGCGCGATCGAGCTGCTGCGGGCGGCGAAGGCGCAGCTGGATCCGGCCGGGATCATGAACCCCGGCAAGCTCCTGCCCTGAGCGTCAGCCGAGCGCGAGCTTGCCCCGCAGCACGACGTGCCCGGCGTGCTTCGGGCGGGTCTTCGTCTCGCGGGTGAGGAGGATTTCCTTGTAGCTGGAGGCGTTGCTCGGCAGCAGCGCCGCGCCCGCCAGCTTGTGGCTTTTCCCGACGGGCGGGCTTTTGCTCAGCGGCAGGGCGCTGCTCGGCGAGTTGTACAGCCAGACGGCGTAGAAGAAGCCGTTCGTCGCAGGGATGTGTTCGGCCTGGATGTAGAAGGCGCGCTTGCCGCCTTCGGAGAGGATCTCGACGGTGCCCGTGCTGCCGCTGCCGGCGGGCGCGTGCAGCTGGATCTTGCCTTCCTGCTTGGGCACTGAGGGGGCGCTGCTCGAGGTGCTGCTCGTGCCGCCTTTCTTGCCGGAGGAGCCGGAGCTCGAGACGATCACGATCACCGCGACGATCGCCGCGACCGCGAGCACGGCGAGCAGGATCGCGCCCCCGCGCCGTGAGCTCGGCGCGGCCGTCACGGGCCCCGTCGCAGGGGGCGGCGCCGAGGCGGCGACCTGCGAGAGCGGGACGCGCTGCTGAGCTCCCGCGGTCGGGGCGGCGGGCGGCGCCGGCACCTCGGGCAGCTCCCCGCCGAGCGGCGCCAGCTCGCGCGCGAGGGCAGCGGCCCAGGCGGCTGCGGACGCGTCGGCGCCGAGCAGGGTACGGGTCCGCATCCGCGCGCCGACGGCCTGCTGGCCGAGCAGGTAGTCGGCGATCTCCGCGCGCCGCGCGACGTCCAGGCCCTTGGCCTCCTTCGGCGCGAGGACCGCGAGGGCCGCGTGGGCGCGGTCGTGGACGGCGCGCTCGGAGATGCTCAGCATGCCCGCCACGTCCGCGTAGGACTTGCGCTGGCGCAGCAGCAGCGACAGCGCCGCGCGCTGGTCAGCGGGAAGCTCGTCGACCTTGCTCATGGTGAGGTGGCCCCGCAGCACGCCGCGGGCGGGCCCGTGGGTCCGCGGGGAGGACCGTAGGCTATCGTGGCGGCGCGATGGGAACGCCCGGAGCCGAGCAGCTGCGCGAAGCCGTGACGGGATTCGACGCCCACTACGGCCTTGAGCTGCTGTCCGTCAGCGACACCGAGGTGACCGGCCGCGTCGCCGTGCGGGCCGAGGTCAAGCAGCCCGCGGGGCTCGTCCACGGGGGCGTCTACGCCTCGATCGCGGAGTCCCTGACCTCGATGGCCACGCACGTCGCCGTCGCCGGCCAGGGGGAGATGGCGATGGGGCTCTCGAACAGCACGAGCTTCCTGCGACCCGTCACCGAGGGGACCGTGCACGCTCGCGCAGTCCGCCTGCACCGCGGTCGCACGACCTGGGTCTGGGACGTGACCTTCACCGACGACCACGAGCGGGTCTGCGCCGTGACGAGGATGACGATCGCGGTGCGGCCGGTTCCGGTCGGTTAGTCCGGCCTCAGTCGATTCTCGGCGTCTGCCCCTTGGGCCGGTGTTACCCGTTGGGGGACAGAGCCGGATTCTGATTGCTCGAGTGCGAGCGCGATGTTGAAAGCGATTCCGATACGATCCCCAGCCGGTGCGATCGACGCGTCAGTGCTTGGGGGCAGTGCTCGCGTGCGCGGCGTGCGTGCTTCTCCCCGCGTCTGCGTCGGCGGGAGCCCGCCCCGACAACGCCGCTGCGACGCGCACGTACCTGCGGATCGTCGCCGGCCGGGAGCGCCTCGACGTCTCCGATGGGCAAGGCGTCGCCGCACTCGGGTCTCTCGTGCAGCAGATCGCCACCGAATGTCCTGACGCTCTCGCCTACGCGCCCCGCGACGGCGCGTTCGTAGAAATCGGCGAAGAGGTCGATTACACGTTGGCGGTCGTCTTCGGCGATGCCGTCGACCCGCAGGCGCAGGCGCTGGGCGAAGCCCGCGCTCTCAATGCGCTCAGCTGGAGCGACCGCAGGCTGACCCGGCTCGTCCGAGACCTGGCCGCAGAAGACCGCGCTTACGCGATGTCCACACCGCCGAGCCTGTGCGCTCAGATCGCAGCCTGGCGTGAAAGCGCCTATGTCGAACTTCCGTCGCCCTCCACCCGTTTCCTGAAGGAAATGAACGAGAGCGAACCGGACTACTACGTCGGGCGGCATGAAGAAGTTCGGGAAAGGGTCATCGCGCGCCTGCTGCGGCCCTACGAGCGACCGGCGGAACGACGGCTCGCGAAGAGGGTTCTGGAGATGGAAAGCCGGACCGCTCGTGGCATCGGCGCGTTGATAGCCGGCGCCGAAAGGCGGATCGCCGCCGATCTCGGAGTAGCGGCGCTATGAGCGGGCGGCTGCGGGTTGCCGGCATCTGCGCGCTCGCATGGTTGATGCTGATGTCGGCCGGCGCGCCCGGCGCAGGGGCCGAGCCCGGCCCGTTGGCCTTCGCGCCTTGTCCCTCCGATCACCTCTTCATACGCGCCGCGGACGTGCAGTGCGGGACGCTCGTCGTGCCCTTCGACCGCGGAGCTCCGTCGGACGGGAGCATCGGATTGGCGGTCCAGCGGGTGCCGGCGAGCGGACCGCGCCAGGGAGCGATCGTCCTGATCGCGGGCGGACCCGGCCAGCCGGCGATCCCCGCCTTCGAGGAGTTCCTTGCGCCGCTCGCGCGCGACCCCCGGCTGCGCGGCTTCGAACTCGTCGCCTTCGACCAGCGCGGCACAGGCCAGTCACAGGGACTGCAATGCGTGGAGACGGGGGAATCGCACTTCAAACGGCTGATCGCCGAATGCGGGGAAGGGCTCGGGCTCACGCGCCCCTTCTACTCCAGTCAGGAAACGGTCGAAGATCTCGATGCGTTGCGCCAAGCGCTCGGCACGCCTCTGTCGCTGTTCGCCGTCTCCTACGGAGGCCACGTAGCCGGCATGTACGCACACGAGCATCCACAGGACGTGGCGCGGATGGTGCTGGACTCGCCGTCGCCGCTCGCCGGCACCGACGCGCTCGAGGCCGCGCGGATCCACGCGCTGCGGCGAGTCCTCGACGAAGGCGTTTGCGGCGCCGGCGCCTGCCGCTCCTTCTCGAGCGACGTGTACGCGGACCTGACCGGGCTCGTCGCGAAGCTGCATCGCCGCCCCCTGCACGCGCGCATATATGACTACACCGGTCATCTGCGTCCGGCGGTCATCACGGAAGCCGACGTGCTGAGCCTGCTGTTCGGGCTCGACCTCCCCGACGCGGGGCGCGAGCTCGCGCCGGCCGCGATCGCTGCGGCTCTCCACGGCAACGGCGCGCCACTCGCACGCCTGGCGGGTGAACTGCAGCCGAGGAGGTCGCGCCGCAGTTCCTTCGCCTCCTCCGCCGCCGGCCCGCGCGACCGCGCCGGCCTGCCGTCGCGGACGCCCGAGGACGAATCGGTACCGGCCGGCGCACCGATCAGAGATGCGTTCGACTCCATGGCCCTGTACGCCGCCACCTTCTGCGCGGAAGGCCGGCTGCCGTGGTCGCCCGACTCTCCTCTCGCGAGCCGTGCCGGCGCGCTGCACGGCTGGCTGGCAGCTCTCCCGGCCGGGTACACGGCGCCGTTTACGCTTGCCACGGCTGTCAAGCAGTCACCGCTCTCGATCTGCGAGGAATGGCCCGCGACGCCACCGGCGCCGCCGTTCCCGAGCGGAGTCTCGCCGACGCCCACGCTGATCCTCTCCGGGCAGGACGACCTCCGCACCCCATACGAACAAGATCTCGAAATCCAGGCGGGCTACAGCGACGTGCGGCTGCTGCGCATCCCCGACACCGGCCACTCGACCGTCAGCACCGACACGACGGGCTGCGCCAAGGATGCGATGCTCCAATTCCTGAGCGCCGGAGGCGAGCCCGCCTCGTGTCCCGGCTCCGGCGAACCGCAGGCGCTCCCGTTGCCGCCGGCCTCCCTCGATGCCCCGCATGCCTTCGCGGCGCACTCCTCGCTCGGCGAGCGCGTCGCCGCCGCCGCGGCGATGACGCTCGAGGACCTCTTCGCCCAGGGGGGCTTCGCCGGCGGCGGGCTGCGCGGCGGCAGCTACGAGACAGACTTCAGGGGCGGCTACCTGCTGCACCGGATGGTCGACGTGCGCGGCGTCGCGCTCAGCGGCAAGGTCCGCATCGCCGGCACCCGGTTCGCGCCCGAGCTGAGCGGGCGCCTGAGGGTGAGCGGGCGACTCGACGGCGTCCTGACCCTGCACGGACGGCTGCTCAGCGGCCGCCTCGGTGGCGCGCCCGAGCATGCCCGCTTGACCGTGCTGCCCTGATCTGTCGTCTCCGCGCGGCCGGCGCCCCTGCCGCGAGTTCAGCGGCGCCTCGGTCAGCCAAGCACCTTCACCGTCGAGGGCAACTGCGAGGGCAGCGGCGTCGAGCCGAAGCCGGTGTCGGGCTCACGAGCCGGGAGCGCTTCGCCGGGCGCTCCGGGTCGGTTGATCGCGACGATCCCTTCCGCCGCCGCCCGGGCCTTCGCTTCGTCGGAGGCGAAGATGCTCACGACGACGCCCCCGGTCGGGATCGCGACCGTGCGACCCGCGTTCGTGAGGACCGCCTGTATGCCGCGCAGGTTGACCGGCTGGCTCGGCGTCCGCCCGCCCGGGACGAAGCCGTTGTCGGGCGAGGTGACGATCCGCAGCGGCGGCGTGCAGGTGCCCTGGCCGCCCTGCAGGCACGGTCCGTACTGCACGCTGAACGCGCCCGAGGGGTCCTTCGAGGCTTCGGTGATTCGGAGCTTGCCGAACCGTTCCCCGAGCCAGTAGACGGGGAACGGCGAGACGACCATCCCCTCGAGGATGTTGTGGGGGATTGGCTTGGTCTGAAGCGTGTCGCCGCAGCCGCCGAGCAGCGAGCCCACGGCGAGCGCGAGGAGCGCCGGCGCCCAGGCCGAGCGCAAACCCCCGCGGGGTCCGGTGACGTCGCGCGCTCGCATCAGCCGCGGTAGCGGTTGGTGATCGGCACGCG
>Ga0134125_10009141_pt1 | contig 11160 bp, 14 predicted proteins | sample KB31751_FD_96464 | JGI IMG/M metagenome (GOLD analysis project Ga0134125, IMG submission 96464) | Terrestrial soil microbial communities with excess Nitrogen fertilizer from Kellogg Biological Station, Michigan, USA - KB3-175-1 | ecosystem: Environmental > Terrestrial > Soil > Unclassified ...
CGCACGCTGGCCCGCCAGATATCGGGCCCCGTTCCGTCCCCTTCGATGAAGGGGATGATCGGGTGATCGGGGACCTCGAGGCGGGCTTCCTCGCCGCCTGGGCCTGGGCCTCGGTGGACGGTGATGGGATCGGCACCGGACGGAATGACTGGCTTTGGGCTGGGCATCGCGGCTGCTGATTAGCTCCGACCGGAGGCCACCAACGCAAGAGAAAACGTGCGCGCCCCGAACGGAATTCCGCCGTGCCGGCGCGGGCCTATCCACGTTCGGTCGGTTACGCGGTCGCGAGCGCGTCCATCAGTGGCTCGCTCGGGGAAGCCGGATTGGGACGCAGCTCTCCGGAGCCTGGATCGATGTGCAGATCGAGCGCGGTCACGGGAACATGCCCGATGACCGGCGTGGTTCCTGCGGCGTCGACGAGCGCGTTCACGGCGGCCTCGCGCCCGAGAACGGTGATCCGGATCCCGGCGACCCAGGGGAGCGTCGCGATCCGCCCGTCAGAGTAACGAACCTTGCGGTATCCCTCCTGCGCCAGCCCGAGGCGTGAGACCACGTCTGCCGGAAGGACCAACATGGTGGCCCGCGTGCTGACGACTGCCTCGATCTCGACGGCATGAACCTGGGCCTCCGTCGCGAAACCGCGCCTCACCTGCTCCTCGTCGTAGCTGTTGACCAACCTGATCGTCTGCATCCCGCCTCCCGAGGGCAGGATAGCACCGGTGACTAGCGGACCGCAGTGGGCACGCGCGTACCGTCCGCGCGTCGCCAGATGGTCACGAATTCCTTGTCGTAGCTCCAGATCCGGCACGAGGCGTCCATTGCCGAAAGGGCGACGAGTTGGGCATCGGCGAGGGCGGGTTCGTGTTCCTTGTACTGCTCCATCCAGTCGAAGATCGCGTCCCACGCGTCCGCTCGTGTTTCGAGGATCGCGACCCGAAGGTGCTGCAGGTAGGCGCGCAGCCTGAGGCGCAGGTTACCTTCAGGGAGAAGGTAGAAACTCTCGGAGAGCACTGGGACCGTCGATCCGAAGGGTCCACGGCCGAGTTGCTTCAGGTCGCTGATTGCTCGGGCGTGAAGGTCATCTTCGCCATCGGCCAATGCAACGAACACGTTGGTATCCACCAGGATCAGGCGCGCCTCCGAATCTTGGCCCGGATGAATTCCGCGACCTCTCGCCGGTTCGTCGTATCGATCCGGCGGCGCTTCTTCGCCGCTGCCGGTGTGGGGTACTGCCTCTCGATCTCCGCCACGAGCGCGTCGACGTCGAGCGGCTCGAGGTTGGTCGCCCGCCGCGCCTCTGCCCGGATCGCCCCCCGGACGAGTTCTGAAATCGAGACGCCGCGCTCCTTGAGCTGTTGGACCAGACGGCTGTCGTCGTCATCCAGACGCACATTCAGCAACCGCATGATTCAACTGTAAAGACAGGATGTCTTTACGTCAAGCCGAGCTTTGGTCAGCGAATCTTGGTGCCTGGCGGGACGTCGCGGTCGAGGCCGGACAGACCGACGACGTCGGCGTCGCCGGCGGCCAGGATCATCCCCTGTGAGAGGACGCCTCGGATTTTCCGGGCCGCCAGGTTCGCGAAGTAGATGACGGTGCGGCCCACGATCGTCTCCGGCGTGTAGGCGGGCGCGATCCCCGAGACGACCGTGCGGGGCTCGGCGGCGCCGATGTCGAGCGTCAGCTTGAGCAGCTTGTCGGCCTTGGGGACGCGCTCGGCGCTCAGCACTTTGGCGGCGCGCAGCTCGATCTTGGCGAAGTCGTCGATCGAGACCTCGGTCGACGGCGCGCTGGCTGCGGCGGGTGCCGGCATTGGCGCGACTTCGGCAGGAACCCACCTGGCGATTAGCGCCGCCTGGCGTTCGGACTCGATCCGCGGGAAGACCGGCTGCGGCTCCGCCAACTTGCCGCCGGGCCAGCGCCAATTGATCGGCCAACTACCTGCATCCTCCTCGCGGCCAAGTTGCTGGAGGATTTTGAGAGAGGACTCCGGCATGGCGGGTGCGATCAGGAGCGCGGCCCAGCGCAGGGCCTCACAGCATTCCTGGAGAATCAGTCGAACGTCGTCGATGTGGTCGAGCGAGAAGCTCCAGGGTTTCTGACGGTCGATCTCTTGGTTGAATCCGCGAATGAGCTTCCATGTCGACACGAGCGCCTGAGAGGGATTAAACGACTCCCAGGCCGATTCCACTTCTCTGCGGTCGAACGGCGCGCTGCCGCTTTGGTCGCTTGACGGGGGAAGGTCGCCTGCAAAGTAACGGCGGACCATGGAAACTGTTCGGTTCAGCAGGTTGCCGAGGTCGTTCCCCAGGTCGGACTGGTGCCGCTGAAACAGCGCCTCGTAGGTGAAGTCGCCGTCGCCGCCGAAGCTGTACTCGCGCAGCACGAAGTAGCGGAGCGGATCGACCCCCAGCTCGGCGGCGATGGCGGTGGGGTCGACGCGGGTGGCGGGCATCGACTTGGAGATCTTCTGGCCCTTCACCGTGAGGTAGCCGTGGCAGAAGATCTGCTTGGGCGGCGGCAGGCCAGCGCTCATCAGGAGGGCCGGCCAGTAGACGGCGTGGAAGCGGAGGATGTCCTTGGCGATGAGGTGGTTGGCGTCGGCCCAGAAGGCGCCCTTGCCCTCGCCGCGCGCGACAGCGTTCGGACCGCCGAGGACGGTCAGGTAGTTGGTGAGGGCGTCGATCCAGACGTACATCGTCTGCTTGGGATCGCCAGGGACCGGGATCCCCCATTTGACGGTCGAGCGTGAGATCGAGAGATCGCGCAGGCCGCCTTTCACGAACGAGCGGACCTCGTTGAGGCGCGACTCGGGGCGCACCGGGTTCGTCTCGTACCAGGCCAGCAACCGGTCGGTGTAGGCCGACAGCCGGAAGAAGTAGTTCTTCTCCTTCACCTTCTCCACGGGCGTGAGGTGAATCTTGCAGAGCTTGCGGTCGCCATCGGCGATGACGTCGTCCTCACTCTTGGCCTCCTCGCAGCCGACACAGTACATGCCGTCGTACTCCGCCTCGAAGAGGTCGGGCCTGCCGTCGGGGCCTTTGCTGCCGGCCAGCCGCGCCCACATCTCGGCGGCGGCCGCCTTGTGGCGCGGCGACGTGGTGCGGATGAAGTCGTCGTTGGAGATCCCGATCGACTTCCAGGTCTCTTGGAACTTGGCGGCGATCTCGTCGCAGTAGGACTGGGGGTCCATCCCGCGGTCGCGGGCGATCCGCTCGATCTTCTGGCCGTGCTCGTCGAGGCCGGTCAGGAAAAAAACGTTCTCCCGGCCATACCTCGCGCGGTGGTAGCGGGCCAGCGCGTCGGCGACCACCGTGGTGTAGAAGGTGCCGAGGTGGGGGAGGGCGTTGACGTAATAGATCGGCGTCGTGACGTAGAAGCGGGGCATCGTCCTCAATCTGCGCCGGGTCGGACCGGCGGGGGCGCGGGTTGGAGATCGTCGGCGGCGAAGGTCTTGGGGGGCTGCCCCTCGAAGTAGACGCGCACGCGGCCGCGTAGCACGTCGAGGTCGCCGACGCGCCCGATCCCGTCGGGGGTGCCGACGCGCTTGCCGACCTTGGGGAGCGCGGCCGCCGCCTCGACGTAGGTGGCGTCTTCGTAGACCAGGCAGCACTTGAGTCGGCCGCACTGGCCCGAGACCTTGCTGGGCGCCATCGCCAGGTTCTGGTGCTTGGCCATCTTGATGGAGACCGGCGCGAACTTGGGCAGGAACGTCGAGCAGCAGAGCTCGCGCCCGCAAGATCCGATGCCACCCACCATCTTCGCCTCGTCGCGCACCCCGACCTGGCGCAGCTCGATGCGCGCGTGGTAGCGCGCGGCGAGGTCCCGCACCAGCTCCCGGAAGTCGACGCGCGTCTCGGAGGCGAAGTAGAAGAGGGCGCGGCCCCCGCGCTGGAAGTCGACGCGGAAGACCTTGATGGGGAGCTTGTGCGCGCCCGCCCGCTCGCGCGCGTAGAGACGCGCCTCGGCGGCGCGGTCGGCGGCGGCGCGCAGGCGCTCGAGGTCGCGCGGTTCGGCGCGGCGCAGGACGCGCGGCAGCGGAGCGCCAGGCGGCCGCGGCGCCGGTGGCACCGCCACCACGCCGACGTCGGTGTCGCGCCCGTCGTCGATCACGACGCGGTCGCCGTGGCGCAGCTCGAGGTCTCCCGCGTCGCAGGCCAGGACGCGGCCCCGCGGGTCGAGCTTGACGCCGGCCACGTTCAGGGGGACGGCCGCCGCGGCGCTCATGCGCGCGCCTCCTGGCGCTTGAGCGCGATGAGCAGACGCTCGAGCGCCAGCGTCGGGTTGACGTTGACCTGCAGCGCCAGCTGGACGTCGACGATCGCCGTCAGCGCCCGGCCGAGGCGATCGACCCCGGCGGCGGCCAGCCCCTGCGGATCTCCCGCGCGCGCCAAGGTTGCCAGCTCCGGCGCCCCGGAGGCGACCGCCAGGGCATCGCGGTAGAGGCCGCCCAAGAGGCCCACCAGGCGGGGCAAGTCGGCCTTTCCCTCCTTCTCGCCGGTGATGGCCGACACCGCGTCGAAGAGCTGACCGGCGCCGGGCGTGGCGACCACCCGGCGCAGCTCGGCCAGCGCCTCGGTCAGCCCGCCCTGGGCGTCCTCGGCGGCGGCCGCTTCCAGCATGCGCGCCGCCGACCCGCCAGCCAGCGCCGCCGCGATCTCCGCGCGCGCCCCGGGGATCCCGCGCGCCCGGGCAATCTCGCCGAGCGCGGCGGGGCTGAGCGCCCGGAAGCGGATCCGCTGCGACCGCGAGCGGACCGTCGGCAGCAGCCGATCGGGCGCGCCCGTGCAGAGGACCAGGTGATTGCCCGGCAGCGGCTCTTCCAGCGTCTTGAGCAAGCCGTTCGCCGAGTTGGGGTTCATGGCGTCGGCGTCGTCGACGACGATCACCCGCGCCGGCGCCTCGTGCGGGCGCGTGCGCGCCAGCGCCAGGATGGCCCGGATGTCCTCGATGACGATCTGGCCGCCCGGCCCGGACGGGCCGAACGCGGGGACGTCCGGGTGAAGGCCCGCCTCGATCCGCCGGCAGACCTCGCAGGTGCCGCAGCCGGCGCCGGGCGCGACCGGGCAGTCGAGCGCCATGGCCAGCCCGAGCGCGGCGCTCCGCTTCCCCACGCCCGGCGGCCCCTCGAAGACGTAGGCGTGCGCGACCCGGCCGCCAGCGACGGCGCGCTCCAGCGCCGCCCGCGCCAGATCCTGGCCGATGAGGTCTTGCAGCCGCACCGCCGAAACCTAACACATGCGATTGCGTCATCCGCGTCGACGCGCCTCGCGTCGAGGTCGACAGCCCATTGCGACGACGGTAATCTTGGGGACGTCATGGGCATCCTCGGCAGGCTCTCCACGCTCGTCAAGTCCAACGTCAACGACGTCATCGGCTCCATGCAGGACCCGGGTAAGGAGATCGATCAGATGGTCCGCGACATGGAGGACTACGCGCGCCAGGCGCGGGCCGAGGTCGCGCGCTGCATCGCCGATGAGCGCCTGCTCGAACGGCGGCTGCAGACGATGGAGGGGGAGATCGCCGACTGGCAGAAGAAGGCCGAGATGGCCATCCGGGCCGGCGACGACGGCCTGGCCAAGGAGGCGCTGGTCCGCAAGGCCGAGAAGGAGACGGAGCGCAACGACACCAAGAAGGCCCTGCAGGAGCAGGGAGTCTACGGCGATCAGCTGACCGCGGCCCTCAAGGCGCTCGAGGCGCGGCTTGCCGACGTCAAGCTGCGGCAGGGGACGCTCAAGGCCAAGGCGCGGGCCAATAAGCAGGGGACGATGACTTCCAAGACCTCCGCCTTCAACGAGTTCGACCGGATGTCGAGCCGGATCGACGCCACGGAGGTCGAGGCGGGTCTGGATGACGAGCTGACCGGCCGGACGAGCGAGCGGATCGCCGCAGAGCGGCAGCTCGACAAGATGGCCAGCGACAGCGCCGTCGACGACGCCCTGGCCGAGCTGAAACGCAAGCTCGGCAAGTGAGGGGTGGCGGCCCGGCCGCGGCGCAACCGCGTTGACGAAGCTGGGCTGTGCCCAGCGAGTCGTCGCGGGAGGGTTCGGGAACCCTCTCAGGGTTCCCGAGTTAATGGTAGATTGCGCCGGTAATGGCCAATCGGCAGCAGGCGGTGCCGGCCCGCGTGCGGGCAGGCGCTGGTGAGAACACCGCTCGCGTGGTGATGCACAGGGGCTCGGTCCCCGGCTGGTTCTGGGGTCTGCTCGGCTTCCTGAGCGTGCTCGCGATCGGTTTCGGCGCTCTGTTGTTCGCGGCCAAGAACGGTCTGTTCGCCGCCGCCGCGCCGGCGGGCGCCGCAGCACCGACCGCGTCGGCGCTTCCAGCGCCGGCGCTGCAGGGCGGTCCCCAGATCGAGCCCCTGGCCGCACCCGCCGCCGCGCCCGTGCTTCCCGCGGCCGAGCCGCGGCAGCGGCCGTCGTCGCACCCGCCGTCGCACCCGATCAAGCTGGCCCGCTCACCTGCGCCGCCGCCGCACGCCGCGGTGGTCGCCACGACCGCGGCCAAGCCCGCGGCGCCCGTCGCCAAGGCCGATCCACCGCCCGCCGACGACGCCACCGCCGCCAAGAAGCCGGCCGACCAGCCCGCCGCGACGGCCGACGATCAGGTGGTCCACATCCACCACACGACCGCGTCCGACAGCGACGACGACGACGACGACAACTGACCGCGCGCGACGCAGACACTAGGGCTGCGGCGTCACCGACCCGGTCAAGCGCATGCCCCCGTCACCGGTGGCCGCGCGCTCCAGCGCCGAGAGCCGCCGGGCCGTCACCAACAGCAGGATCGCCAGCAAGGCGAGCAGCAGGAGGGCCACCGCGATCGCGCCGACGAGCAGCGGCCGGGTGCCGGGCGTGATGCGCAGGGGACCGAGCGGCGCCAGCGCCGCCGTGCTCGCCTCGCCTGGATCGGCGGCGGCCGTGATCACCACGCCGACGGCGGCGGCGTCGAGGCCGGCGACGCTCCCAGCCACCAGCTTCTGCACGTCGGCGACCGCGATCGGCGCAGCCCCCGGCCGGGCCTTCAGCAGGACGGCGGCGCGCGCCGCGCTCTTCGGCTTGGCGTCGACCGCCAACGGGTCGGTCTCTTCCAGGACCAGGTGGACGCGCGCGCTCACCACGCCGTCGACCGTCTCCAGCGTCCGCTCGATCTCCCCCGCGGTCGCGTCCAGATAGCGGGCGCGCTCTTCGGACGGCGTGGGGATGAGGCTCGGCTGCCCGTAGGTCTCGGCGAACCCGCGCCGCTTGTCGTGCGGCAGCCCGAGCGCCCGCAGGAGATCGACGGCGCGCGTGCCGTCGCCGCGGGCGACGCGGACGGTGTAGCCGGCCCCCGCGGAAGCGCCTTCGTCGGCGACCTTCTCGGCGCCGATCCCCGCCCGCTCGAGCGCAGCCGTGGCGTCGTTGGCCGATTTCTCGTCGAGGCCGTGCAAGATGTTGGTCGAGCAGGCGGCCGTCGTCGCCACCAGCGCTGCCGCCAATACCAACGCCGCTCCGAGTCCCCGCCGCTGCCGCTCCCGCTGCCTCATCGGCGGCGTCATAACACGAAACGCCGCGCGCGCGTCGCTCCGCAGAGGCACGCTCAGACCTGCGTCCCCATCGTCTGCTTGATGGCCCCGACCAGCCGATCGGCGACCCGCGAGACCACCTCGACGGTCTGCGAATAGCGGGCCACGGTCGCCTGCATCGCCAAGAGCTGGGCGGGGGTGAAGGTCTTGCCGCGCGCGGCTGCCTCGAGGAGGGCGTCGACCCGCCTCTCCGCTCCCACCGCCCGCTCGAGCATCGCCCGCACCGGACCTGGGGTCGCGGTCCGGGCCGGACCGAGGGGCACCGCGGTCGGCTTGGGCGCGGCAACGGCCGGGACCTCCGGGCCGAGCGCCGATCCTTCGTCCAGAACGGTCGCGAAGCTCCGGGCGGGCTGCGGCGCCGGCGGTTTCGCTGCAGGGGTGGGGGCGTTCTGGCCGATCGGGGCGGGACCGATTCGCATGCCGGGTCATCGGTGAGCCCCCAGGCAAAGTTGCTACTCGTCCCCCATCGCGTCGCGCAGCAGGTCCACCGCCCGCGCGTGCAGGCGGCAGGCCCACGACTTCGACAGACCGAGCTCCGCCCCCGCCTCTTCCAGGTTCTTGTCGGCGAAGTAGTAGAGCTCCATCAGCCGGCGCTCCTTGTCGGGGAGGGCGGCGACCGCCTCGCGCACGCGGCGCGACATCCGGTGGCTCTCGACGGCGACGTCCGGCGCCGGCAAGCTCTCGTCGGCGACGCTGGAGTCGGCCTCCAGCGAGGTGATGTGGACGGTGGCGACACTCGACAGGATCTCGTTGACCTCGGCCAGCGTGGTCTCGGCGTCGGCCTTCTTTGTCGCGCTGTTGGCCGCCGCGCCCGCCTCGGCCTGGGCGGCGCCCTCGCGGTCGGCGCGGCTGCGCAAGTATTCGTTGGCCCGCTCCTCGGCGCGGTAGCGGGTGTAGTCGGCGCGGGAGTACCAGCCCATCGCGCGGAGCCCGTCGTACATCGAGCCCCGGATGCGGTAGTAGGCGAAGGTCGTGAAGGCGACGCCGTGGCGGGCGTCGAAGCGCTCGGCCGCCTCCACCAGACCCTTCGAGCCGTAGCCGACCAGGTCGTCGACCTCGATCGAGGCGTTCAGCGTCTTCTTCACCTTGCGCGCGATCGCCTGCACGAGCGACAGGTGCTTGAGGACCAGCTGATTGACGTCCGACGCCGCCATCCCCAGGCACTAGACCAAGGGTTGCGTCGTGACGTCAAGCACCATAGTCTTCGCCGCGCGATGCGCAGGTACGTCGAAGCATCCCGCGGGCACGCCAACGTCGCCCGCACGCGGCACCTCCTCGAGCGAATCGTCCCCCACGCCCAATTGCACGCGCGGTTCGTGAACACGCTGGCCCGGCTGGAGTACGTCGGCGTGCGCAAGATCCTGAAGAGCCGCCGCGCCGAGCGGCTCGATCTCGAGGGGATCCAGCACATCCTCGACGAGGCGGTGCACGCGCTCCGGCTCAAGAAGGCCGCGGCGGCGCTGGGGAGCGCGAGCGGCGCCGACGTGCGGACCTTCGTGGACGGCGCCACGCTGGCCGGCGACGCCGCGGAGAACTACCTGCAGGCCCTCGACCACCGCGCCGAGGAGGCGCTCGGCGATCTGCCGGAGGCCGAGCGCGCGGAGGCCAATTACCTCCTCACCAGCGCCGCCGTCGAGGTCCGCGCGCAGGTCTTCTACCCGCTCTACGACCAGATGCTCAAGGCGCACCAGGCCGGGTTCTCGGTGGCCGCCATCAGCAAGGACGAGGATCGTCACCTCGAGGAGATGACGGCCGGGCTCGACGTCCAGCTCCCCAACTGGCAGCGCCGCTTCGAACCGTTGCTCGCCGCCGAGGAGGCGCTCTACGGGCGTTTTCTGGCAGCGATCGAAGAGGTGGTCGTCGGGGCGCTGGCCGGCGCGCATGGCTGAGTGGCGCAAGCTCGCCGAGGCCGACGTGCGCGCCATCCTGCGCGACTTCGGCGTCGAAGGATATCGGGCGCACCACCCGATCGCGGTCGGCACCATCAACACCAACGTGCGGGTGGAGACCGAGGGCGGGCCGATCTTCCTGCGCATCAACGAGGGGAAGTCGCTCGACGACGTGGGCCGCGAGGCGGCCATCGTCGCCCACGTCGCCGCGCGTGGCGTTCCGACGCCCGTGCCGCTCATCTCGGGCGCCCGCCAACCGTTCGTGCTGTGGCGGGACCAGATCGTCTCGCTCTTCCCCTGGTTCCCCGGCCGGACGCTCGAGCGGGCGGAGGTCACCTCCGCCGACGCGGCCGCGGTGGGAGGGGCGCTGGCGCGGCTCCACCTCGCGGGCGCCGACTTCGCCGACCGCCGGCCGGGCCGCTACGAGCCGGTGGAGATCGAGCGCCGGCTGGCCGAGGTCGCCGACCTGCGCCGCGCCGATCTCGTCCCCGCGGTGACCATCCTGTCCGGCGAGCTCTCCACCTTGGCCGAGGAGCGTGCCCGCGTGTTGCCGACGGGCCTCATTCACGGCGATCTCTTCATCGACAACGTGCTCTTCGCCGACGGCGCGCTGGCGGCGCTGCTCGACTTCGAGCAGGCCTCCTGGGGGCGCCTCTGCTACGACCTGGCGGTGACGGTCCTCGCGTTCGGGTTCGGCCAGGACGACTTTCGCCCCGAGGTCACCCGCGCCCTCATCGACGCCTACACGGCGGTGCGCGCCCCGGCCGCCGAGGAGCGCGCCGCCTTCGGCCCCGAGCTCCGCTTCGCCGCCTGCCGCTTCGCCGTCACCCGCATCACCGACGTCCACCTCAAGCAGGGCGCCGGCGCCGCCCCCGGCAAGCGCTACCAGCGCTACCTGGCCCGCCTCGCCAGCCTCCAGATCCACCTCGGCACGGACAGCCTCTTCTCCCTCTAGCGAAGCCGAGGCGGCGGGGCTGCTTCCGGGCTACTTGCGAACCATGTTGATGTACTTCCGGAGCGTGTCCTTGCGCTCTTCGTCGAGGTCGACGTAGCGGATCCCCATGTCCATGGGAGGCTCGCGGTTGGCCCAGACGACCTCGCCGGTCACGGCGATCGAGGCATCGAGATCGGGGAAGTTGAGGACCAGGTCGACCATCGTGCCGACCTCTTCGACGCCGGAGGTCTGGATGCAGACACCGCCCAGCGAGATGTTCTGGATCCGATGGAACAACAGCACCTCGTTGCCGGTGTAGTCGACGTAAGCGTTGACCTCGAACCGGGGAAATTCGCGTGCGTGCTCGGGGAGATCACCCATGGCCGTCCCCCGTCACTATCGCAGATCCCGGTTGCGGTCAAAGGTCGCGTTCGGGCGGCTTGCCAAACTGGCACAACCTTCTTGGACCGACGCGACGAAGCGGCAGTGGGCGTCACGAGCGGGGGCCGCAAATCCAGGGCGATCCGCTGGAACGTTTCGTGCAGCACCCGGGCCCGCTCATGACCGGCCTCCTGCGCAGACAGCTCACGACCACCCTGGCGGGGTTGGCGCTCGCCCTGCTGGCCGGGACGGCGGCGGGCTGCGCGCACCGCGAATTCTTTCCGGGAACGACGATCGTCCGTTCCGAGGAGAACCGAAAGATCATCGAGACCGTCGAGGAGTACCGGCAGCGGCTGATCCAGCGCAACGTGGTGGGGCTGCTGGCGCTCGCC
>Ga0134125_10009144_pt1 | contig 11160 bp, 12 predicted proteins | sample KB31751_FD_96464 | JGI IMG/M metagenome (GOLD analysis project Ga0134125, IMG submission 96464) | Terrestrial soil microbial communities with excess Nitrogen fertilizer from Kellogg Biological Station, Michigan, USA - KB3-175-1 | ecosystem: Environmental > Terrestrial > Soil > Unclassified ...
TGCGAAATTCCTATCAGTGGCGGCGAAGATTGCTCGACGGGTCGAATCGATATTACGTTTCTTCGTCCGGAAATTAGCGCTCAGAAGGTTTTCTTTGATGCGGGCGGCAATCGCCTGAGCTTGACCGGAGTCAAGGGCGCACAGATCAAGCTTTTATCTCCGGCGGGAAATACGCGGAGCGTCACCGTCTATACCACCGGACAGATATCCGTGGAATAATACACACAATGAAACGAGGATTTACTCTTATCGAAATGATGGTCTCCGTCTCAATTTTTCTCGTTATCATGACGGTGTCGATGGGTGCGCTGCTCGGCGTCTTTTCTGCCAACAATAAATTCGAAGCTCTCAAGACCGTCATGGACAATCTCAACTTGTCGGTCGAATCAATGTCTCGCGAAATGCGCTTCGGGAAAAATTATCATTGTGAAATCGACCGAGGCACCCCTCCACCTTACACAACTCCTCAAAATTGCATAAGTTCTACGGGCGGTGAACTTGTCAGCTTCTTGGCGGAAGATGGAACAACACAGATTGTTTACAAGTTAAATGGCACAGAGATTGATAAATCGACTGACGGAGGAACGACGTACATTCCCGTCACTGCACCAGAAATTATTGTCACAAGTTTGGCCTTTTATGTTATCGGAGCGACACCGAGCGATAATCTTCAGCCGAAAGTACTCATAAAAATTCAAGGTCATTCTGGTACAAGTACGGCAGCAACAAACTTCACGCTTCAAACGCTTGTCTCTCAGCGTACCCTCGATCACTAATATGAAAAAATTCCACGCACAAAAAGGATTTACGCTCGTCGAGACGCTCGTTGCTATCTCGATTTTGGTCGTGGCTATTGTCGGGGCTTATGGAGCAGCCACGGCGGGCATTTCCTCAGGCATCTTTTCAAAAGATCAAACCATCGCGTTTTATCTTGCTCAAGAAGGCGTCGAACAAATTCGCAATATGCGCGACAACAACGGTCTTGCTGGAAATCCGTGGCTCACCGGTATTGCTGGCGGACCTCAAGATGCTTGCTACTTCGGCAAAGTCTGCACCGTCGATGCGTTCAACAACGATATCAACGCTTGTCCCGCTGGCGCTGGCTCATGTCCGCTTCTACAAGAAGATCCGGTTAACGGTTTTTACGGATATAGTTCTGGATGGACCAACACTATCTATGATCGTGAGATTACGCTGACACAAATTAATGATCACGAAGTAGCTATTGGAGTGACTGTCACCTGGGCAAAAGGAGGAGTCAACGAAAAGGTTTCTGTTCGCGAAAATATCCTTGACTGGCAATGAAAAAATTTCAATTACACAATCAAAAAGGATTTACGCTCTTCATCGCTCTCGTTATTACGGCGACGCTCCTGCTTATCTCGACAGGCATCGTGGCGCTCGCCGTGCGAGAATCGTTTCTCACTACCTCTTCACAAGATTCGCAGTACGCGTTTTATGCTGCCGACACGGGCATCGAGTGCGCACTGTACTGGGATGTCAAAAACCCTTCTGGCTTCAGCGCCTTTTCTACCTCGACTGCTTCGACGATTTATTGCAACCAAGATAGTAACAACCCCAATAATCCTCCTCCACCTGAAAATACTGTCGGCGGAAGTTCCGAATCGGTATTCACCATCACTTTTTTGCCTCAGCCGTACTGCGCAACGGTCACGGTCAATAAGCCGTCTGACGGCAGTACGGAGATAGAATCTCTCGGCTTCAACACGTGCGACCCGACCAACCCTCGCCGCGTCGAACGCGCCGTCAAAGTGTCGTATTAATATGTCCGCATCAAAAGAAGTCATCGAACGCATCAAGAAGCTTCGCCAGACGATAGACAAGTATCGTTATGAATTTCACGTACTCAACCAAGAAACTATTTCGCCAGAAGCTCTTGATTCGCTCAAAGACGAGCTTGTGAAGCTTGAAGAAAAGTATCCGGAGTTGATTACGCCCGATTCTCCGACGCAGCGCGTAGCAGGTAAGGCAATCGCAGGATTCAAAAAGATTACGCACAAAGTTTCGCAATGGTCTTTCAATGATGCGTTTACCGAAGAAGATATCAGAGAATTTGATGCGCGCGTGCGAAGATTTTATAAAGCTGAAACAGGCGAAGATATCATTCCGAGCTACACGTGCGAGCTTAAGATTGACGGTTCGCACTTGGTGCTCGAGTACGAAGATGGGCTTCTGAAGACCGGCGCGACGCGCGGCGATGGCAAAATCGGCGAAGACGTCACCGAAAATATTAAGACTATCGAATCAATCCCGCTCCGTCTCGAAGAGCCGGTATCGGTCATCGTCGAAGGGGAAGTGTATATGCCGAAGAAGCAGTTTGATCTCGTCAACAAAGAGCAAAAGAAAAAGGGCGAGAAAGAGTTTGCCAACGCGCGTAACATCGTCGCTGGTACCATTCGCCAGCTCGATCCGAAGATTGTCGCCGAGCGCAAACTTTCGACCTTCATCTACGATCTTTCGCTTTCGAGCGAGCCGATTCCGCCGACGCAGGAGCAAGAACTCGATTATTTGAAGAGTCTCGGCTTCAAGGTCAACACGCATCACAAGCTCTGCAAAAACATCGACGAAGTTATTGCGTTCTGGAAAAAGTGGAGCAAAGAAAAAAACAAAGAAGATTATCTTATCGACGGTATTGTGCTCAAGGAGAACGATCGCCGCGTGCAAGAAATTCTCGGTTATACTGGCAAGGCTCCGCGTTGGGCGATTGCCTTCAAGTTTGAGGCCGAGCAGGTGACGACTGTTGTCGAAGACATCACGCTGCAAATCGGTCGTACTGGAGTATTGACGCCCGTGGCCGTCCTGCGCCCGGTCAAAGTCGCAGGCACGACTGTCTCGCGGGCGACGCTTCACAACGAAGACGAAATTAAGCGCCTCGACGTGCGCATCGGAGATACTGTTGTCTTGCAGAAAGCCGGCGATGTCATCCCCGACGTCGTGCGAGTAGTCGTCGAAATGCGCACAGGCAAAGAAAAAGTTTTCAAATTTCCAACGCACTTTCCGCTCTGCGGAGGCGACGGTCGCATTGAGCGCATTCCTGGGCAAGCAGCGTACCGATGCGTTGCCAAAAATTCTTTCTCGCAACAGCGTCGCAAACTCTCGCACTTCACCTCGAAAAAGGTGTTTAATATCGATGGTCTCGGACAAAAGAAAGTTGACCAGCTTCTCGAAGCGGGAATTATTTCAAACTTCGACGACATCTTCAAAATCAAAAAGGGCGATCTCGAAACCCTCCCTCGCTACGGCGAAAAGTCTATCGACAAGCTCCTCGAGGCGATAGAAAAATCTCGCAACGTCACGCTCGGACGATTTATCGCCGGGCTTTCTATCTCTAACGTCGGAGAAGAAACCGCGCGCGATTTAGCGGGGCACTTTAAAACCGCAGAAAAGTTTAGAGATGCACAAGAAGAAGATTTGGAAAAATTAAACGGCGTTGGGCCGATCGTCGCGAAGTCGGTGACGGCGTGGTTCAAAGACAAAGAAAACAAAAAGCTCTTCGAACATTTGCTCAAAGAGGTACATATTGCCAAAGAAAAATCTGAGCCGAAGGGAAAGCTGACGGGCAAGACGTTTGTGCTTACTGGCACCTTGCCGACGCTTGCTCGCGACGAAGCGGGCGAGAAGATTCGACAGGCTGGCGGCAAGGTCTCAAGCAGTGTTTCCAAAAATACGGATTATGTTCTTGCTGGTGAATCAGCAGGGGAGAAATACGATAAAGCCGTCGAACTCGGCATCAAAATCATCAACGAGAAAGAATTTTTAAGTATGCTAGGATAGGGCTATGAATAAGGCAGAAGTGCTTAAATTGGCGACCTTGGCGCGCATTGAGGTCAGCGACGCGGAGGCGGAGAGCTTATCTCACGAATTTGAGGCGATTTTGAACTACGTCGGAGAAGTCAAGGGAGCGACTGATCCCTCCCCTGCCCTCCCTTTAGAAAGGGGAGGGTTGGGCGGGGTGTATAACGTATTTCGCGCAGATGAAAATCCGCATGAGTCGGGCATATTTACCGAAGCGATTTTGAAAGAAGCGCCGGCGCGAGAAGGCGATTATCTCAAGGTGAAGAAAATTCTTTAACATGATTGATCTTTCAACACTTACGATAGTTTCTGCGCGAGAAGCTTTGAAGGCAAAGAAATTTTCTGCCAAAGAATTGACGCAAGCGTGTATCGATGCAATCAAAACAAAAGACAAAGATATTCGCGCATTCCTTGAGGTTTTCGACAATGCACTTATTCAGGCGGACTTTGCAGACAAGAAAATCGCCGAAGGTATCGATCTTCCGCTCCTTGGGATTCCTGTCGCGCTCAAAGACAACATGCTCGTTGCCAATCATCATGCATCTGCTGGTTCAAAGATTTTAGAAAATTTTATTTCTCCGTACGACAGTACTGCCGTCAAAAAGCTTCAGGAAGCTGGAGCAATAATTATCGGCCGCACGAACTGCGATGAGTTTGCCATGGGCAGCTCGACCGAAAACAGCGCATACGGAGTGACGAAGAATCCGATTGATATCTCGCGCGTACCGGGCGGATCATCGGGCGGCTCGGCGGCGGCTGTGGCTGCAGGCATGGTGCTCGCAAGCTACGGGTCAGATACAGGAGGCTCTATCCGCCAGCCCGCAGCGTTTTGCGGAGTAGTGGGCTTCAAGCCGACCTACGGCCGCGTCTCGCGCTCGGGGCTTATCGCCATGGCAAGCTCGCTTGATCAAATTGGTCCGTTTGCGAAGACCGCCGAAGACGCTGAAATTCTCTACAACGTCGTGAAGGGGCACGACGCAATGGACAGCACGACCATTGCTGACAACACGTATTCAAAAGATAAACAATTTAATAAAACCATTGGCGTGCCGCGCGCGTTCGTCGAAAGCGAAGGTATCACTAAGGAAGTCAAAGAAAATCTTGAGGCGACTATCGCCAAGTTTAAAGCTCTCGGCTACACGGTCAAAGATGTTGACCTCTCGCACCTCAAATATTCTCTCGCGGTCTACTATATCTTGATGCCAGCAGAAGTTTCTTCAAACCTCGCGCGCTTCGACGGAGTCAAATACGGCCTGCACGTCGACGGAGCAAACGGCATTGAGGATTATTTCAAATCACGAGGACAGGGGTTCGGAAGGGAAACGCGCCGACGCGTTATTCTCGGCACCTACATTCTTTCGTCGGGCTACTACGATGCCTACTACGGCACGGCTCTCACCATGAAAAAAATGATTACCGACGAGCTTCGCAAAGCGTTCAAGGACGTTGATTTGATTTTGACTCCAACCACACCAACGCCAGCCTTTAAGTTCGGCGAAAAGTCCGACCCGCTCTCGATGTATCTCGCCGACATCTTTACGGTGCCCGCAAATATTTCTGGCTGTCCGTCCATCTCGCTGCCGTCAGGCTTTGCGAGCGTCGAAGGAAAGCAGTTGCCGCTCGGCATTCAGCTGACCGCCGATCTCGGCAGGGAAGACAATCTATTTGCTGCAAGCAAAGAATTTGGCAACGAGGTAAAATAAAAGCCTATGCCTCCGAAGAAAGAAAAAGAAGTCGATGTTTTCGTCGAAGTGGTTGTTATCTTGCTCATCGTCTTTTTCTTGTCGATGCTGCTCGTGCGTCTCGACGCGTATTTGCAATACACCGGCGGCGCATCGCTCTGGGCGGCGCTTCTCGCCTTTCTCAACTCGCTGTATCCGTGGATAGTAGCGCTTGGAATTATTATCACTCTCGCGGCTCTCTACGGGATTTTCTATTGTCTTGAGAAGATTAAAGCAATCAACGAAGAAGAAAATAAAATTTTCAATCCTACGCCTGAACCAGCAGGCGCAATCTCGACACAGCCGAAGAATCCGCGCTGGGACAAAATCGTCGCTCAAAGCAACTCCATAAATTCTTCTGACTGGCGTTCGGCGATTATCGATGCAGACGTCATGCTCGAGGAATTGCTCAAAGCGCAAGGCTATCACGGCGACGGAGTTGGAGAAATGCTCAAGTCTGTTGAGAAGTCTGACTTCCTGACGCTCGAAGCTGCATGGGACGCGCACAAAGTCCGCAATCAAATCGCACACCCAACTCCCGATTTCAACCTGACCGATCGCGAAACAAAACGCGTCATCACTGAATTTGAATCGGTGTTTAAAGAATTTCAGATTATCTAACTAATGCGCGGCTGATGGGTGCTGACCCCACGGCCTCTCCCGTGACAGGGGAGTGCTCTACCGTTGAGCTACAGCCGCATATTGAACAGATGTACTGTAGCAAGACTTCTGTGCTGCCACAACACATCCTGGTGTCGGCGGGAGGGATCGAACCTCCGACCTTGGGCTTATGAGTCCCACGCTCTAACCAACTGAGCTACGCCGACGTGGTTGATACTATAGTATGAAATCTTGCTTTTCTCAATAGAACGCCTTATAATATGGTCCTTAGCGGGTTGGAGGAGCAGTACCTCGACAGGCTCATAACCTGTAGGCATCCGTGCAAATCGGGTACCCGCAACAATTACGTGTGTGAGTTGGTATACTTGAGAGAATGGATCGAAAGAAGCTTTTTCTTATCTTTGGGCTGGTAGTCGTTGTTGTTTTCGTTCTCATTCGCATAAGCATTTCTCCTGATTCCTCGGCGAAGATTGTTTCTGCGCCGGCAGGAACGCTGGCGCTTGTGAGCGAGCCGGAAGCGGGAGTCGCGCCAGTGCTAGCAAAGATTAACTCGGCGAAAAAGTCGATTGACCTCGTGATGTACGAGTTTGAAGATATGCACGTCGAACAAGCGCTTGAAGCGGCGCAAGCTCGAGGTGTCTCGGTGCGAGTACTTTTGAACGAAGGCTACTACGGCAAGCCGGACACGGACAACGAAGCGGCGTATGCGTATTTGCAAGCTAAACATATTCCCGTGCATTGGACGCCGAGCTACTTCGCCTTGACGCATCAAAAGACCCTGGTCGTTGACGGCGACGATGCGCTCATCATGACCTTCAACTTTACGCCGCAATACTATAAGAGCAGTCGAGATTTTGGTATTGATGACACAGATACAAACGATGTTTCGGCGATAGAAAAAGTTTTCGATGCTGACTGGAACGGTTCGCAAATCTCTTTGCCCGCAAGCGATGATCTTGTCTGGAGCCCAGGTTCGCGCAATGCACTACTCGGCTTGATACAAAGTGCTACGTCGTCGATTGAAATTTATAATGAAGAGATGGCAGACCCAGCGGTGACAACAGCTCTCGAGGCAGCGGCACAACGTGGAGTCGATGTCGAAGTGTGCATGACGTATTCGAGCGATTGGAAAAATGCATTTAGTGATTTGAAATCTTCCGGCGTACACATTCGGACATTTGCCGCTAGTGCATCGCTCTACATTCACGCCAAGATGATTCTCGTCGACGGTCGGGAAGCGTTTGTCGGTTCGGAAAATTTCTCGCCCACCTCGCTTGATAACAATCGGGAATTAGGGCTTATCGTCAACGACTCAAATATTCTTAATTTGCTCAATAAAATCTTCCAAAATGACTGGCAAAATGCTACGATAACCCAGTTCTAAGCCAAGATAGCTCAGTCGGTAGAGCACTTCCATGGTAAGGAAGAGGTCCCCGGTTCGATCCCGGGTCTTGGCTCCAATCCACGCATCTCCTGTCTAGACAAATTTATTGTAATACTGTATACTTTTTGCAATGTGTTGAGTTGCTCACTGACCCGTGCGCAGATCCAACAATTCCACTCCATGGTTAGCTGAAGTGTTACTAGTTGTAGCAATCGAAAAGGTCTTAAAAATAATTAATTAATTAAAACTAAATATATGAAGGCACTCAATGCTTTTACAGCATCTGTTTTTGCTATTGTTTTTGTGTTCGGGCTAGGAGTATCAACCGCTTTGGCAGCCGGTCCGGCCGCTGTTAATCTTGCGTCGGCAGGAAATTTTGTTGTTCTTTCTGAAACCGGAATCACCGACGTTCCCGCTTCTATCATTACCGGAAATATTGGTACGAGTCCAATCAGCGGTGCGGCTATCGGGGTAACGTGTCCTGAAGTAACCGGAAGCATCTACGCTGTCGACGCAGCAGGTCCGCTTCCTTGTAGTATCAACGACGCTACAACATTGACCGCAGCCGTCAACGATATGATGACTGCTTATACGGATGCAGCCGGAAGAACGATTCCGGACGCAACTGAACTTGGTGCTGGTAATATTGGCGGGATGACGCTTGCTCCAGGACTCTATAAGTGGAGCACGGATGTGACGATTCCAACAAGCGTCACGTTGTCCGGCGGCGCAAACGATGTCTGGATTTTCCAAATCGCTGGAAATCTTAGTATCGCTTCCGCGCAAAGTGTCATTTTGACAGGTGGAGCACAAGCTTCACATGTCTTCTGGCAAGTCGGCGGTGTGACTGGTGCGACTCTCGGCACCACCTCTACGTTTAACGGAACCATCTTGAGTGCCAAGCAGGTCATTATTCAGACTGGTGCGACTCTCAACGGCCGCGCTCTTGCTCAAACTCAAGTCACGCTTGATCACAGTACTATTTTGTTCCCGACGACCGCTGCAGTGGTGGTCGTAGCAACCCCAGTTGTCACAAGCAGCAGCGGCGGTTCAAACGGTTCGAGTCCTGTTCAGCAAAACCTTGCTTCGCAAAATCAAGCTAACGCTCAAACTGGTACAACAGTGACCACGACGACTACGGTCAACACAACAGCTCCTGTCGTTGCTCCGCATCTTCCAAACACCGGCTTCGCTCCAGAAACAAGTCAGATATCTTCGTTCTTAACCATGTTGATGAACTTCGCAAAATAATGCTTCTCACTATTGCAATTATTCTGCTTGTGCTCTGGCTCATGGGATTTATCTTTTTCCCGGTGCTCGGTTTGTTCATTCACGTTCTTCTCGTAATCGCTCTCGTGATGATTCTTGTGAGAATTATCAGAGGCAAATAAAGTGTCTTCGAAAATAGCGTCGGGAATTATTTTCTCGGCTGTAGCAATATTCCTCCTGGTGTTGTACATGCCGAAAATAAATTCTTCTGTCGCGGTTGCGTCCGTGAACGAAAGCCTTCCTCTTCAGGTCAATGTTTCCTCTAGCGTTGGAATTCCTGCTCGGATTAAAATTCCTAGCATCAATGTTGATGCTGAAGTCGATGCTGTCGGGCTGACGAGCGACGGGGCTCTGGGAGTGCCGGTTGGTCCAACAACCACCGACTGGTTCAGCGGAGGTCCTCGTCCTGGAGAAGCGGGCAGTGCTGTTATCGACGGGCACTTCGGCTGGAAGGATGGTATTGCTGCGGCCTTCGATAATCTTAGCGAATTACAAAAGAGTGATGAAATAGATGTCGAAGATGCAAGCGGTTCGACGACGGTTTTCGTTGTGCAAGAACTTGAGACGTTTGGTGAAAACGATGTCACGCAAAGTATCTTTTATTCAGATGATGGAAAAGCGCATCTCAACCTCATCACCTGCGGAGGCGTCTGGAACGCTCTGAAAGAGAGTTATTCTACACGAACTGTGGTGTTTGCCACCGAGAAATAAGAGTGCTTTCGCGAGCGACCAATTTTTGCTAGAGTGTCTTGGTTCGCCAAAGTAGCTCAGTTGGTAGAGCACCGCTTTCGTAAAGCGGGGGTCGGCAGTTCGATCCTGCCCTTTGGCTCATGACAACCGGATACGTTAACGGAAAATTTGTCGACATCAATTCTCCGACGATTATCGCAAGTGATATCGGATTTTTGCGCGGATACGGCGTCTACGAAGGTATTACTTCGTACAATGGAAAGGTTTTTCACTTGAAAGATCATTACGAACGTTTGCAGAAGTCGGCGGGGTTTCTTAACATTCCTGTGCAAATTTCTTTCGATGAGCTTGAAGTCGTGCTACAAAAGCTCATTGCTGACAACGGCTTTGCGCGAACAAATTTCCGTTTGATTTTGACCGGAGGCTTGAGCGTTGAAGGAATTGGCTTCGAGAAGAATACTTCAACGCTCGCTATTATTCCGCAGGAGCATCATTCGCTCACGGCCGATGCGTACAAAAAAGGCGTCAGCGTCATGCTCGATGATTTTCAGCGCGAAGCGGCCGGATATAAAACTCTCAACTATATCGAAGCTGTGCGCTTGCAAGAAAAGCGCAAAGCAAAAGGCGCAGCCGAAATTATCTATCATCACAACGGTAAATTGCTCGAAGCCTCAACGAGCAATGTGTTTATCGTCAAAAATAACGTTGTCATTACTCCGAAAGAAAATATTCTTGAAGGCATTACGCGCAAAATTGTCCTAGAGCTTGCTCGAAAGGCAGGCTACGCAGTCGAAGAGCGAGACGTCAGCATGGAGGAATTCTTTGCGGCCGACGAGGTCTTTATCACTGCATCGTTTAAAGAAATCGTGCCGGTGGTGAAGGCTGATGATACAATCGTCGGAGGCGGAGTGCCCGGACCAATAACAAAAGCGCTGACAGAAGAGTTCAAAAAGCTCACGCACTAACATGGCTTCCAAAGAAGAAATTCAACAGAGAATTACGGCAATCGAAGAAGAGATGTCTTCAGCGGATTTCTGGCAGAACAAAGACAAGGCGCAAGCGTCGATTAAGGAATTACAAAACCTCAAAGACGAACTCGAAGGCGTCGGCAAGTACGATAAGGGCAACGCGGTCATGACGATTTTCTCTGGTGCGGGAGGAGACGATGCTGAAGATTTTACAAGAATGTTGCTTGAAATGTATCTAAAATATTTTGAAAAGAAAAAGTGGAGCTTCGCGGTCTTGAGCAAGAACGCAAACGAACATAACGGCTATCGCAACATTACGCTCGAAGTTTCGGGGAAAAATGTCTACGGCACATTGAAAAACGAATCCGGTGTGCACCGTCTCGTGCGCCTTTCGCCGTTCGGCGCAAAAGATATTCGGCAGACGTCGTTCTCGATGGTTGAAGTGATTCCGGACTTTGAAACATCGAATGAAATGAAAATTCCGCCGGATGATTTGCGCTTCGAAACTTCGCGCTCAAGCGGTCCGGGCGGGCAGAACGTCAACAAGCGCGAAACCGCCGTGCGTGTCGTGCATATTCCAACTAATCTCGCGGTGCATGTTGAGACCGAGCGCTCGCAAGCTCAAAACAAAGAAAAAGCCCTTGCCATGCTCGAAGCCAAGCTCTACAAACTTCAAGACGATGAACGCAAA
>Ga0134125_10009145_pt1 | contig 11159 bp, 9 predicted proteins | sample KB31751_FD_96464 | JGI IMG/M metagenome (GOLD analysis project Ga0134125, IMG submission 96464) | Terrestrial soil microbial communities with excess Nitrogen fertilizer from Kellogg Biological Station, Michigan, USA - KB3-175-1 | ecosystem: Environmental > Terrestrial > Soil > Unclassified ...
CAGCAGCGTAATGCTTTGCGCGGTGACAGTACCCTCGCCTATCGGGAACATCACTCGCACATAATTTCCCGCTTTAATGTCCTGAAGGTGCGCCGGCTTGTTGTCTTTGGTGAGGCGCGTATCGGCTCCCACCTTCACCGTGATGTCCGGCCCGCCGGGTAGCGGAGAAAAAGTAAGCAGGTCCTTGTTAAGGCTTTTGACCTTGGCGGTCTCCATGCGATGTGTCAGCCTCCCATAAACCCGCGGAGTCTGCGCCGCCGCTGCCACGGCCACCAAGCCCATCAACACGGACGCGAGAATTGCTTTCATGTATCTCTCTCCTTGGGATTGTGCTTGGGAAAATTCGCCCAGAGCATAATCCGTGCCGCGCCCGTGACGCAGCTTTCTATTCTTTAGCATGATCGTGGGTGCCGCATCACGCGATTTTCCTCCGTGTCTCTGGGCCTCTCTCTCAAAGTGCAACCGGAAGCCACGCAGGGCTGCCACGCGCGAAAACCCAAGCGCCGCAGGCGCGAAACAAGTTAGCCCAGCGTTAGGCGAGCGAGCGCAGCGAGTGAGGCCGTAACGCTGGGGTGAGGTTCCAATCACAGTTCGAGCCCAGCGGGGCGGCACAAACTCTAGCATTGTGACTTGCCTGGCTCACTTCTCGCGGCCATGCACCCGATGAGCCGGTCAGGACTTGGCAAGTCGATGCTGGATCGTGAGCAACAGTAATCAAGGAAACATTAAAATTCTAGATTTTTTTTCAAAATCCTTACACAATTCAGCTTCTCTCACAGTAATACAGAAATGGGACTTTCCCAGAAGCCACTTCAGGAGACCACGCATGAAACGCTTGATAATTTTGCTCATGGTTTGCTTTCTGATGGCCGAGCTCGGTTCGGCTGAGGGCAAGAAGAACTACCACCTTGGTACTTTCGTCTCAGCACACTCTGTAACAGATGGAACGATTACAAGCACATACACGGCGATGGCACAACCGTTGCGGGCGGTGTGTACGAGAATCACGTAAATGTCTACACGATTACAGTTTCGGATGGAATGTGGAAACTAGAAACAGATAGGCAAGCTGGAGACGCCATGATGCGCAGAATGGGAATGACTCCGGAGCACTTCAAGTCGGAGAAGCCCAATCCGCTTGATTTCTTGAAGGATGGGGAAAGGGTTTTGTTTCGCGTGGAGCAACACAAGAAAATTGGAGGAACGGAAACCGACGTGTTCATTCCTTACGCGGACAAACCAGATAAGGAATGCAAATTCATCGGCACTTTCATCTCAAATACCCCATCTGTTCCCACAACACAAAAGCCCGTCGACAACGTGAAGGCAATGTGTGATGCGCACAAGTTGTCACCGGAACAGGAGAAGTAGTTCTGCAGCACGCCAGCGCAAGAGGCTTCGGCAGCGCCGAACATGGTGACTCCGGCTTCAAACCCACAGTCAAAAAGCTGACCGAGGGCGTGAAGCAGAATTCTGAAGCAGCACTAGCATCCCCAGCGGCTGCCGCATCGCTCGCCCAAGAAGGCCACGTCCTGGATCCACAAGAATTAGCGGACGCAGTGAAAGCCGGGAAGGCGTCCCGGTGCGCTGTGATCACAACTCCGGTCGGAGCAGAAGTGTTCATTGATGGTAACAAAGCGGGTGTGACCCCGATTGCATTCGTGCTCATGAAACGAGCCGCACCTCGTACCATCACGGTAAAAATGGGCGGATATAAGACCGTCGAGCGCAAGTACGACCCCGATGGGAAGACTATCCCTATTGGTCTGACGCTCGAGAAGGAGTAACACCTTCAATGAGCAAAATCGTTGCTGTGGTTCTGGTTCTGCTATTCACATTTGCCTCTAATGAAGGACCCAAAGCGATACAGGCTAAGAGCGGGAGAGCCGCTTCGATGTTGCGCAAGACCTTACGCAAGACGTCACGCAAATCCGTTCGATCAGCGTTGTTCGGGGGTAGGCGTTTTGCTTTTCCCGGCCCCGATTACGCTGTACGGGGCAGACTTTGTTCCTGAGCCTAGCGGGATATTATCGCCATCGCCGACGGCCCAAGACCAAGACAGCCGAAGAAGTTGCATTGCAGGACCAGATCCAGAGGATCGCGCTGGAGATGATTCTACGGCTATCGTCGAGTGCGGGCGGCTCTGCAGCAGGAGGGCTGGCGCGTGAACGGCAAGCGGGTGTTGCGTCTGATGCGAGAAGACAACCTGCTGTGTCTACGGCAGCGGAAATGGGTCAGGACCACCGATTCCAGCCACCGCCTGCCGGTCTATCCCAACCTGGTGCCCGAGCTGGTGCTGACCGGGATGAATCAGCTCTGGGTGGCCGATATCACCTACATCCGGCTGCGCTGGGAGTTTATTTATCTGGCCTTGATCCTGGACGTGTTCTCCCGTCGCAGCGTGGGCTGGCAGTTGGGACGTCGCTTGGATACGGAGTTAGCCTTGGCCGCTCTGCAAATGGCTCTGGCCGGTCGCCAGGTACAGCCCGGACTGGTGCATCATTCTGACCGTGGGGTGCAGTATGCTTCCCACGCCTACACCGAACGGCTGCAACAGCATGGGATTCGCATCAGCATGAGTCGGCCAGGCAATCCCTACGACAATGCTTATGCGGAAAGTTTGATTAAAACCCTGAAGCACGAAGAAGTGTACCGCTACGAGTACCGCACGTTGGAAGAGGCACAGGAGAGGATCACTTGGTTCCTGCGCGATGTGTACAACCAGAAACGGCTCCATTCGGCTCTGCGCTCCCAATCGCCGGCGCAGTTGAAGCGCGACTGGAGCAAGCGCCCTCAGTGGGACTGAGCTTATGAGTTTTCTGAGGCATGAACGATCTATCCCCCGATGGTCACCTGACGCGGGACCATCCAGCCCAAGGGGAACCACCTGCAAAGTGGCTCCCCAGGTGACACATCGGTACGATGAGCCGGCCGAGTATTCCTGGCAGCTTGCTCTCCAGCAGAGCCCGCTTCCGCTTCCTCGGCCCGACCACAGTGCCACAACTCAAGCGACCGTTCCAACTGTCTTACAGCCAACGGTCCGTCATTGCTTAACCAAGTGTCTCACTTTGGGGTGCATCCCAATGAATTAGCAATTGTTGAGTTGTGCTATGCTTGAATGCTCTGTGGGGGCCGCAGTTTTTCAAGCAGACAACTTGATGGAAAAGTATGTAGTCGTTCTCAATCTGTTGCTTGTCGCTACGCTAGCGGCCCAGGTTTCTTCACCCAAATCCCGCTATGGATCGCGGGGAGTTCACAGTTCTCCTCCCTGCCGGAGCCACTCGGGTTCAGGTCGCGGGTTCTCCAGGGACGCGATGTTGAAAGCTTTTTGACAGCTTTCACCGGAAATAACAATATTGAACCTCAATTTGCGCAGTTACTCTGCTCCTTATCTGCTCCTTAACGGAGGGCTGCACTCGACTGGGATACTGATGACGCCCGTCAACAAGGGTTGGGGGTTCACATACGGCCGCCAACTGATCCTTGCCCCATACATATCTGTGCAAATCAGAATCCAGTGGCGCAAACCAGGTGATGTTCGGAACTCACGCGGTGATCAGCCGATTTTCGCGACGTTGGCGCGTGCCGGAACAGGATGCAAAACCTCAACCGGAGGTCTGCCTATGCTGTAATAATTCAGACCGGCCTCTCGCATCTGGCCCGGGGAGTAAAGATTTCTACCATCGAGAACGATGGGGTACTTCAGCAGGGTACGCACTCGCGTCAAGTCCAGCTTCGCAAATTCCTTCCACTCGGTAAGGATCAGCAAAGCATCAGCATCATTCATTGCCAAGTAAGGTTCAGCGGCATAATTTACCGAGTCCTTGAGCACGATCCGAGCTCGTTCCATGGCGCCGGGGTCATAGACAGTGATCTGGCATTCCTGTTCCAGCAGCTCGCGAATGACCTTGATTGCCGGCGATTCACGAACATCGTCCGTATCGCTCTTGAAGGCCAGTCCGAGCACCGCGAGTCTCTTTCCTTTTACGGTCCACAAGGCCTTTCGCACCATGGCTACGAAGCGCTTAAGTTGATCCTCATTGATCTGGCGGACATCCTGCAGCAACTTGAAATCGGTGCCGCAAGCGGCAGCAATAGCCTGGAATGCGGAAACGTCTTTCGGAAAACAAGAGCCACCGTAGCCGATGCCGGCACGCAAGAACGCACTGCCGATGCGCTTGTCGCTACCAAGGCCCACGCGTACGTCCTCGATATCGGCTCCTGTTGCTTCGGCTATCACCGAAACGGCGTTGATAAAGGAGATCTTCATCGCCAGAAAGGCGTTGGATGCATGTTTAATCAACTCCGATGTTTCCGGTGAAGTATCCATATACAATGGAACGGAGGCTGCATCATCCGGCGCCGGAATTGCTCCTTCCCCAACCGAATAACTCCCGTCCAGTAACTTGCCGTATAGTTGGCGCATGAGCTTCGCAGCCCTGTGGTTCCGTGAACCAACAATAATGCGATCTGGGTACAGAAAATCGGTGACCGCGGTGCCTTCCCGGAGGAACTCGGGGTTGGAAACAACGTCAAAATCAGAAGCTGAGCAGCCGTTGAGCGCCATCGCACGCTCAATCCAGGCATTGGTCTGGACCGGGACTGTGCTTTTCTCAACAATGGTCTTATGAGAATTGAGGGCCTTGGCGATTTCGCGTGTGGCCGTCTCAACATAGGAAAGGTCCGCGTCCCCGCTTTCATTTGCCGGTGTACCCACTGCGATAATCACTATGAGCGACTGACGAACTGCCTCTTCTAAATCCCACGAAAAAAACAGACGCTTGCCCCGGTGCCGGCAGAGGAGCTCAGGCAGATACTCTTCATGGATCAGCGACTCGCCGCTGTTAAGAAGGGTTATCTTTTCTCTGTCAGTATCGACACAAATGACATCATGCCCCAACTCCGCCAGGCATGCAGCGGCAACCAACCCCACATATCCGCAGCCAATGACCGCAACCTGCATGTGAAATCCTCATGATTAATTCACTGCTTAACAGAGTTCCGGACTCAAATCTAACAGATTTCTGATTTTTGCGCTTCGAGGTGAGCTCAACACGAGCGAAGTGAATACCGCAAAATCTGAACAACTGCGCAGAGGTTTTTGTAAAGGCGAACAGGAAACCCCGAGGCCAGCCGCTCAGCTTTGAAAATCGAAATGCTGCGTTTCCATGCTTGCAGGCTGATGACTTTCACCTAGCGTAAAAGGTAGCGGCCTGCGCGAACCAGTCGTCAATGAATTCTGCAATGCTGTAACCAAAGAGGAGCGCAAGAGGCCACGGACAAGTTCCATACGCACAAGGAACGGGGTACAGGCGTTGTGAAACAAGATCAACTCGCCGATGAAAGAGCCGCCGTGCGCTTTCAGGTCGAGCGTGATTGTCAGTCTCTCTTGACTATGCCCCCAATGCGCTGCAAAAGAATGGGAGGGCCAAGGCTGCGGAGCTCGATGTTCATGAAGGAAATCATGACTAACATCGACGGCGAAACCATCGAACTCGTTGATCAGCGCGGTTTCGAGCAGGATAGCAATGGTCTTGAGATCTCGTGTCATCTGCAGCCCAACAGCGGCCTTACGGATTGCGATGTTATTAGAAACCCTCTTTCGTTTCATCTTCGATGGTTCGAGTGCTCGCATGACTTCCGTAAATTCTTGATACTTGAGCCTTCTGACACCGAAAAAGATCGTCAGCAGCACAACTCCTGCTACTGGAAGCAATGCAACAGGTGACGGATTCAGCAGAAAAAGACTTGAGATCGAAAACAATGCTGAAACAGCATATAGCACTCCCACCGCTTGACGCTGCGATAGCCCGAGATCCAGCAACTTGTGATGGATGTGCTCACGATCGGCCCCAAAGAGAGAGTGACCGTTCAAGAACCTGCGCAAAAGGCTGAGGGCCACGTCCGTCAGTGGCAAGGCGAAACAAACCAGAGGCACCAAAATGCCTCGCAAATTGCTCCCGTACTTCGGCTGCTCCGACAGCACAAGGGCGCCGAGAAGAAAACCTACGAAGAGGCTACCTGAATCTCCCATAAAAATGGAGGCTGGATTGAAGTTGAATATCAGGAATCCCAACAAACTGCCGGCCAGGATGACTGTGGAATTAGCCACGCCCGGCCTCGTTCCCAAGGCGACCGCGAATATTGTAGCCATTGAAAACAAAGCCGCGCCAGCGGCCAGCCCGTCTATTCCATCAATCAGGTTAATAGCATTACAAATCAGGACGACCCAGCCGATGGTGGCGAAGAGGCAGATGAGCCAGGTAAACGAACCGGCGACATGCGTGTCACAGAAATCAAAACGTATCCCAGAAAGGTACAGGCCCAAACCGCCTGCAATTTCCACCAGGAGCTTTGTCCACGCTGGCACGCCAATTAGGTCATCGGCCAAACCAACCAGGAACAAGGCGGTCGCAATCCCCAGGATTCTGGCCAAATCACCGTTCAAAGGAGAAGTGAGCAAACCGTTGGGGCCGATGAAGGAATACAGCAGGAATAATACGGAAAAGGTCGTAAAGATTGCGACTCCGCCCAGACGTGGAATCGGGACTTTGTGAATATGGCGGAAAGAATGAGGGCCTTTGGCCAGTCCGCGGTGACGGGCAAAATTTCTGATGCCCCAAGTCAGGAGACTTGAAGAGACGACACTCGCGAACAGCTCTGTTGCATACGCCAGCATTTACCGTTTGACCTTGCTCCCTTCAGATTTTCAGAGTTCCTGCATCTTACCGCGATATTTTCATTTTCTTCAAACAAAAAGCACTCCTAGCTAACAACGCGCTCTTAATAGGGATCGGATTTTCGAGAACGACAGATAAACACCTAAGCCTGACCGGTTTATACAGCAGCACCGAGTGGAGTCCTGGTGTTGCCCATTTTGCTCTCAACTCCGCATCTTCGGCGGTCATCTTCTCCCCCAAGGGCTCCAGCCGTGTATTGGACGAAAACTCATCTGAATCCCCGCACTGACATTCGTCTTAGGCATCAGTGAAAGCAGAGGAAAGTCCCAGTGCTCATATTGAAGTGTCCCGCTGAACACCATATTTCCAAGTGCCGCAAATGTAGCGTTTACCCCATAATCCCGCAGATAGCCTCCCTCCAGGAGCTCAGGGTTAACATGCTGGTAACGATAGTGCAGCTGGACGCTATCGCTGGGTGAAAAGCGATATGTCATCCAGGCATTCAAACCTCTGCCTTCCCTGCCAATTGCGTTGCCGATGATGTCGCCATTGTTGGTGTAGCCGCTCAAATAATGGTTATTGAAGTACTCGACCCCTGTTGCTCCCAAGTTTGGAATATCAGTGTAAATACCTTCAACCCGCAGATCGGCATTCGGGAGCTTTGGCAATTGTGGCGCGTATAGTCCGGCGCGAAAAGATGACTTTCGAGGAAAAGAAATGGGTGAGAACTCGTCTTCAGTAAACGAATCACTGTAAAGAGTCAACCATTTGCGTAACTTCGGAAGGCGATATGAAAAATCAAAGGCTGAGCGACGGTCGCCGGGGTCATTGGCTACTCCGGGTATCGTGTTCCCGGGCGAGTAGCTCTTCAAGAGTGTGTGCAAGGTTAAGGGGAAACCTGGACCGCTAAAGATTGCAGTTTCGTCAAAACCGAACTCAAGATTTTCGGTTGGCTTAAACGAGAATTTGGCACCCTGAATGGCGGGGTGCGGTTGCAGAGGCGCGGCGATAATACGTCTGTTCCCAGCGGAGTCCAGCAGCGCCACAAATTTTTGACCTTCAAGTTGTCCCCAGAATGCCTCCACTCGGATTGGCCCAATCAGTTTGAAAAGCCAGGGCAAAATGAAAGGAGACGCCCGGGAGATCCGTAACATGGTAATTGGCTCAGCATTATCACTTTCTAAAAACGGACCGTCAGCCCCTGGCCCCCACCAGAGCGTTTGCTTCCCAAACGAGACCACGTTATTGTGAAAGTTGAACGATACGTAAGTATCGAGAAAACGGAACCGGTCAATCGAACTGGTTCGCTGTTGCGGTGCAAATGGAAGGCCCTCCAGGTTTGCGATTGCCTGTTGTGTTGGCACATTCTCGGCTGGTAAGGTGCCAGCGTGTTGATATTCACCGCGGACATATAGAGCTAGCGGTCCGACAACGCTTCTCGTGGAGATGCCGGTGATCGCGTTAGCGTTTTGGCCAAACGGCCGACCGAAATCATCAGTGATCGTCTTGGCAAAGTGGTAGTCGTCCACCAAAGGCTGCCCCTCAATAAAGTTAAGGCGTCCATAAACTTCCTCGATGCGTAGATCGGGCGCTGTCGCTGTACTCTTAAGTTCAGGCGCAAATTCCGCGATCAGGGCTTTCAAAGTCGCCGCAGAAAGGTCAGTTGTGCTGAGGTCAATCGAATCCTCAGCTTGCGAAAGTAATCGTGCACACTCCGATCGTGTCCATGGCCGCATTCCGGCCACCGCTGAAGGTAAATAGCCAAGCGCAATGAGCCGATCAAATGCTGGATACACCCAGCTATCCATGGGAACGTAGGAGGTTCCACTCTGAGGGCCTGTAAACGACGGCCCTTCTCGCGAGAATGTTCCATATGTGCTGTCGTCGAGATCGGTGTCGTGGTGATCCCGGTAAATCTGTCTTCCAATCATCCAGCCGAGAGCGCCACCCACAACAACATCCGATGGAAAATGCTCGCGACCCGTAACTCGAGCAATACTCACGGCGCCTGCGGTTCCGTATGCCAGCGTCTGCGACAACCATCCTGGATACTCATGCGCGAGAACGGAAGCTGCTGTCCAGCTCAGCATAGAGTGGTCAGACGGAAAAGAAGGATTACTGAAGTCTTGAAAAAAATGCCCGTGACCATCGGTAGGCGACGGGCGCGCTCGCCCGAACACCGTCTTCAACGCTTGGTTAACAATCAGACTGTTTGCCAGCGCCTCTCCAGTTAACAGCCCTGTCTCGCGAGACCGGCCCATTCGATGAATGGAGCCCCAGAGATACATTGTGGCGGGTAATCCAGCCAGAGCGATCGTGCCGGCATTCGCGACGTTGTTGCTGAGAGAAATTGCATCGGCGCTGGAATGCACACGCCGCATGTTTTGATCATCGCTGTCTATGAGGATTCCAGTCGTAGCTCCGAAAGGGGCGAACCAGGAAAGGTCACGCGGCTTGAAACGAAACGGCGCCGTCCAAATGTTCTTCTGATCATTTGGTAAATTTAAAAAAACGCCTTTAAGCGTCACTTCCTTCGCAGAGGTCTTTCCTTCTGATACTGGACCTCCCTCGCCGTCGTTTTGCCCGGTTGACTGCGCACTAGTTTTCTGCGGATCACGAGACGAGGCCTGTTGACGCGGTACTCCGACATTGTTCTCAGCCTGCGCAGCCAAAGCATCAGGTGCTATCAAGGCTCCCACCAGCACACAGATAAAAACAGTTTTTAAAAGGTCAGACAACAACCACTTAAGTGTCGACATTCAAAAACTAATCAACTTTCGACCATATTCGCCGTTGTCCAGCACCGATTATCGCCGTCCGCGAGGCCTTGTCTCCAAATAGGGCATGGATTGTAAGAAGGTAAACGGCTATTAACAATGTATCACGGCCTCATCGCCACCTGACTTGAACTGAAGGCCCGTCTCAGGAATCATTATTACGGCGAACTAAGATTTTCCCACGAGCACGATTTGAGTTAATTCATCCCCATCGACCGCTCGGCTGGAATGTTAAACTCGACGCTGTGTCTTCGTTCTCAGTAGAACCTTCTCATGAATTGAGCGTTAAAATCGAGGCGCGCAGCATGGATCCGATGTAAGGAGAATGGCTGCAGCCGGCGTATCGATGTCTACGTGCAACGCTATCGCTGCGACATACTTCATCACCGGAATTTCTGTGCCGCGCTTGATAATGAGGAGCAGCAGGCGGTTCGGCAACGCCCGGAAGCGCTACGATAACCGGCGGCGCGTGTGCTTCTTGAAATGGACCCGTATTCAGACTGGTAGCGTCGGTAGCAGCGTCAGAATTGTGCGGACGACTCCAACACTCGCCGCGCTCTGAGACACGGCGACTTGCGCCGAAACGCACCTGAGCCACTCTGTTGAGGCTAGTCTGGAGAGCTTTCAAAATTGCGCATTTGCTGCGTAAGTTCGTGCTTATGATTTGGCGCAGCTGACAAGCTCAGTTTCGTAGTATTTGATGGTCCGGCGGAGACCTTCCTGAAGATCAACCAGGATCGTATAGCCCATCGCGGTATGGGCACGGCTGGTATCAGCCAGCGAGTCATGCACATCTCCGAGGCGTGGAGGAGCAAAGAGAGGCGGTTTTCGGAAGCCGGTTAATTGCGAAAGAAACTCGTAAACATCCAGCAAAGTATGTCTCTTCCCGGCTGAGACGTTGAAGACGCGTCCCGAGACCTTTTCCGCCGGGGCTTCACAGGCCAGCAGATTGGCGGAAACGACATTATCGACGTACGTAAAATCACGGCTTTGCCGTCCATCCCCGAAGATTGTGGGTTGCTCACCGTTGAGCATCGCTCGCGCAAATTTAGGGATCACAGCGGCGTATTGTGATGTTGGATGCTGTCGTGGACCGAAAACATTGAAGTATCTGAGGCTGACAGTCTCCAACCCGAGCACGCGCGAAAAAGTTTGTGCATACAATTCACCCGAAAGCTTGCTCACCGCGTACGGCGAAAGCGGGTTGGGCGCCATCTCTTCAAGCTTTGGCAGGGTGGGCGTGTCACCGTACACGGAAGATGAACTGGCATAGACCACTCGTCTGACACCGGCCTCGAGGGCCGCCTGGAGCACTTTCAGGGTACCTACTACATTTGCTTCATTACTGGCGATAGGATCTGCCATGGATCTCGGCACCGAACCCAGGGCGGCTTGATGCAGTACAAAATCCATGCCCCGGCAGGCAGATCGGATCGCGTCAGTATCCGTGATATCAGCTTCACGAAACTCGATCGTATCTTCGAGTTCCTCAAGGTTTTCCTGACGCCCATGGCTGAAGTTGTCAATCCCACGGACCTCGTCGCCGCGCGCGACAAGTGCGTGAGCAATGTTCGATCCGATAAATCCAGCCACTCCGGTAACGAGATAACGAGACATAGTTCGGTCAAAATATTATACCGATTGCTCTTCGCCCGTAATCTGAGCAAGAGACCTAACTTTTCGTGGCACTTTGCCCTAACGC
>Ga0134125_10009146_pt1 | contig 11159 bp, 7 predicted proteins | sample KB31751_FD_96464 | JGI IMG/M metagenome (GOLD analysis project Ga0134125, IMG submission 96464) | Terrestrial soil microbial communities with excess Nitrogen fertilizer from Kellogg Biological Station, Michigan, USA - KB3-175-1 | ecosystem: Environmental > Terrestrial > Soil > Unclassified ...
AAAGAAAGTTTTATACCTTTAAATAACAAAACGGGTAAGCCGAAAACCGAACAGAGTAAGCAAATAAAAAATTACACATAATATGGCAAAGAAAGCAGCAAAGAAAGCGGCAAAAAAAACAACTAAAAAGGTTGTGAAAAAAGCAAGCAAAAAAACAGCTAAGCACAAACCTGCCGCAAAAAAGAAAATTGTAAAAAAGGCAAGTAAAAAACCAACACCTGTAAAAGCAGAAAAAAAATCAACTACCATTAATCCTTATTTAACTTTTAATGGTAATTGCGAAGAAGCATTTATGTTTTACAAATCTGTATTTGGCGGGCACTTTGGTTATATGGGAAGATTTAAAGAAATGCCTCCAATGGAAGGTCACCCGCCAATGCCTGAATCTGAAAAGGAAAAAATTATGCACGTTTCCTTACCCATTAGCAAAGAAACTATTTTAATGGGTAGCGATAGCTCTGAAGCTTTTGGTCATGCAACGGTTGTAGGAAATAATTTTTCTATTTCGGTTAGTGCGGCCAGTCAAGCAGATGCCGATAAATTATTTCACGGCCTTTCGGCGGGTGGAAAAGTTACGATGCCAATTGCTAAAACTTTTTGGGGTTCTTACTTCGGTATGTTAATTGATAAATTTAATATTCAGTGGCAAGTAAGTTTTGATGCCGCTCCAATGAAATAAAATTTGATTATTCTAAAATAAAAAGCCGTATGCTACATTAGCGTACGGCTTTTTTATTTAGTACAAGTTATTTTAAATTTTTACCCCAATAATTGTTACATCATCTACCTGCTCTTGTTCACCACGCCATTCTTCAAATTTACTATCCAACACTTCTTTTTGTTCGTTAGGTGTTAAACCACTTATCTGCACAAATAGCTCTTCTAATTGTTTGTTTTTAAACTTTTTGCCTTTTGGTCCACCAAACTGATCGGCGTAACCATCAGTAATCAAAAACAAAGAATCATCTTTTTCCAATTGAAAACTATGGTTGGTAAATGGTTTTTTTACATCGTCGGTAGAGCCACTAATGGCTTGTTTATCTCCCTTTAATTCAATAAGATTTCCCTTACGCACAATATACAGGTTGTTGTTTGCGCCTGAAAAATATAGTTGACGTTTAGTAAAGTTTATAGCGCACATAACCATATCCATGCCATCACGTATAATTTCTCCTTTTTGCTGTGCTTTTAAATTTTTAGGCAGTTCGTGGTTTAAAAAATCTAAGGCCTGTGCAGGGGTATTTATGTCGTTGTTTTTTATTGTTTGGTTTAATAGTGTGTTTCCTACAATACTCATTAACGCCCCTGGAACACCGTGACCAGTACAATCTATGGCTGCAAGCACCACTAAGTTTTCATTATCTGTATTAGTATGTACTTGTGCCATCCAATAAAAATCTCCGCTAATAATAGCTTTAGGTTTATATAGTACAAAATAATTTGTAAGCGCTTTTTGCATTTCTTCGGGTGGTGGAAGTATACTGCGCTGTATTCGTCTCGAATAATTAATGCTATCTAAAACTTCTTTGTTTTTTTCTTCTAATAATTCTTTCTGGCTAACCACTTCAGCTGTACGCTCTGTAACCAAGTCCTCCAATTCTTTTTGTTTTTTACGTAAAGCTGCTGTTCTGTATCTATAAAAAGCCACTATACCAGCAACAATAAATAAAACAGCAAATATTCTAAACCACCAAGTTTGCCACCAAGGTGGACGAACCGTAAAACTAAATGAAACGGGTTCGCTCCAATAACCATCTTTGTTAACAGCGCGCACTTTAAAAACATAATCTGCCGGAGGCAAATTGCTGTATATCGCATCTGTTTTTAAGGTTGATGGAATCCATTTCTCTTCTAAACCTTCTAGTTTATATTGATATAAAATTTTATCCTGACTTTTGTAATTTATACCCACATAGCCAAGTGAAATTCGATTTTGATTATAAGGCAAAGAAAGCCCTTCCGGAATGCTATACCATTTAGTTACGCCATCTAATTTTATACCTGTTTCATTTTTTTCTTCAGCTAAAAGTTTATCCCAATCTATATCCTGAAAATGCACTTTTATGTTTTTTAAATGCATAATGGGTGCAAGCTTGTCTGTGGCGTCTAATGCAGGGTCATAGCGTGTAAGCATTTTGCCTGTACCCCACCAAATAAATCCTTTTTTATCCTCATAACAGGAGTTTTGAAGTACATCGTTTCCTAAAAAACCATCGTTTAGTTTATAAACATGTGTGCTTATTTCATCTTTCTCTAAGGATGCTGCATCTATTTTTGTTAAGCCATTTTCAGTTCCAAGCCAAACATTTTCCTGCATGTCTTGAAAAACACTCCACACTTTATCGTTACTTATTCCGTTTTCCTCATTATAACAAGTAAACTCTTTTCCATTGTATTTGCAAACCCCGCCACCATCAGTACCAAACCAAAAATTTCCTTTTTTATCCTGCATACTAGAGTATATAGAGTTGCTAGCAAGCCCTTCTTTTTGTGTTAGTAATGTAAACGTTTTACCATCATATTTACATACACCACCTTCGTCAGTAGTAAACCAAAGGTTGTTGTCTTTATCTTCAGTAATAGAATACACAATATCGCTACTAAGTCCTTCTTCTTGTGAAAAACGTGTAAAGGTTTTACCATCAAATTTACAAACACCACCGCCATTAGTTGCAATCCATAAATTATGATTGTGATCTTCTAAAAGACAATAAACTTTGTTTCCACTTAAGCCTTGTTCATCGGTGTACTGATAAAATTTTTCTCCGTCAAATTTGCAAATACCGCCACCGTTGGTGCCAAACCACAAATTATTGTCTTTATCTTCTGCTATACCCCAAACCCTATTGTTTACAAGCCCTTGGTCGGTAGTATAGTTGCAAAACTTATCTCCATCATACATACACACGCCGCCGCCATTGGTGCCAAACCAAAGATGGTGATTGTGGTCTTCAATTGTTTTGTAAACAGCGCTATTGCTTAGGCCTTCTTTTTTTGTGAAATGTGTAAAGCAACTTTTATCGTATTTGGTAACGCCGTGCCCATCTGTACCAAACCACATATTTCCATTGTTGTCTTGCAATAAACTAAAAATAGAGCTGCCGCTTAAGCCTTCGTATTCGGTAAAACATGTAAAATTAATTCCGTTGAATTTACAAACCCCCTGACTGTTACAACCAAACCAAACATTTCCGTTTTTGTCTTCTAAAATGGCATTAACCTCGTTGCTCATAAGCCCTGAGCTTTCGGTATAATTAGTAAACGTGTTGCCTTTAAGTTTACTTACTCCGTTTGCATCGGTACCAAACCAAATATTTCCTGCGTTATCTGCCAATATAGTTTGTACGGTATTTCCAACAAGTCCATTTTCCTCAGTATAGGAAGTAAAGTTTTTGCCATCGTATTTTAAAACGCCATCACCATAAGAACCCAACCAAATGTTGTTTTCCTTATCTAATGCCATACTAAAAATATAATTGCTGTTTAAGCCATTCTCTTTATTATAATAAGTAAAATCAACTCCGTTATAAGAGCACACACCCCCACCGGCTGTACCAAACCAAATATTGCCTTTTTTGTCTTCTAACATGCTCCATACAGCATTGTTTATCAAGCCTTCTTTTTCAGATATAATTGTAAAGTTTACTCCGTTATATTTACAAACACCGCCGCCATCGGTACCAAACCAAATGTTGCCCTCATGATCTTCAAGTATACTTACTACAAAATTATTGGGTAACCCTTGCTTTTCGGTATAATGTGTAAAATCGCTTCCGTCATACTTGCAAGCGCCGCCGCCGCCCGTACCAAACCAAATATTACCATTTTTATCTTGTAACATACAGCGTATGTAAGATGAGCTAAGGCCTTGTTCTATATCATAAAATTTAAGTCCCAATGGGTTTTGCTCTCTCATACCTGGGGCTTTTGCAACAACTGTTTTCGGACTTAAGCAGGGTATATTTCTGGCAGATGCCTTTACTGTTTTTGATGTAATTCCTGAAAGGATTCTTCCTTCTACATTGTGTATGGTTTTAAATCCGCCAACGTCATGTATATTGTTAAACCCATTGGTAATTTCTGGTTTGCCTGCTTTTACAACAATGGGCTTACCTGCCTCAACCACTTTACCCGTAACAGGAAAAGGTTTACCTGTAATAAATGTATCAAGGCGAGATGGACTTATAGAGTCAACAGAGGCTTGTGTTAGTTCTTCTTTCTTTTTTGTTTGGGAATTGTTAGAACAAGAATAAATTAAACAAACAACACTAAAAAGAAATATTGTTTTTAGAAATATGTGTTGTTGTTTATGCATGAGTAATGAAGTAAAGATAATTAATTTTCTATGGATGAGTTGGGCAGAAAAATAAAAACCTTTATAAAAAAGCCTGTTACGCTTATTTATGCTTTATACATTACCTCTTTAACCACCTTAATGGTTTTAGCCACATTAGGTAGCGATTCTTCAATTAAAGTTGGCGCATAAGGCAACGGAACATCGGCGGTTGTAATACGGCGTATAGGGGCGTCTAAATAATCAAACGCATTTTTTTGCACCATATATGTTATCTCTGAAGAGATACTTGCCAAAGGCCAAGCTTCTTCTACAATTACTAAACGGTTAGTTTTTTTAACCGAGTTAACGATAGCATCATAATCAATAGGACGCACGGTACGTAAATCAATAACCTCAGCACTAATGCCTTCTTTTGCTAATTCTTCAGCGGCTTTTAAAGCTATTTTAGTGATTTTACCAAAAGTAACAATGGTAACATCAGTACCGCTTCTTTTTACATCGGCAACGCCAATGGGTATAATATATTCTCCTTCCGGAATTTCTCCTTTATCGCCATACATTTGCTCGCTTTCCATAAAAATAACAGGGTCATTATCACGGATAGCCGATTTCATTAGGCCTTTTGCATCGTAAGGATTAGACGGCACAACCACTTTTAAACCAGGGCAGTTAGCATACCAGTTTTCAAATGCTTGCGAGTGCTGTGCGCCTAACTGACCAGCAGAAGCTGTTGGGCCACGAAATACAATAGGACAACTGTACTGACCGCCACTCATGCTATACATTTTAGCAGCAGAGTTTATTATTTGGTCAATGGCAACTAACGAAAAGTTAAAAGTCATAAACTCAACAATTGGGCGCAAACCATTCATTGATGCGCCAATGGCTATACCCGCAAAGCCAAGCTCAGCAATAGGGGTATCAATTACACGTTTTGCTCCAAATTCAGCCAACATTCCTTTACTTACTTTGTAAGCTCCGTTGTATTCGGCAACTTCTTCGCCCATTAAAAATATTTTGTCGTCACGGCGCATTTCTTCGCTCATGGCTTCACGTAAGGCTTCACGAAATTCAACTGTTTTCATTGAGATAATTTTAGCGGAGCAAATTTAATCTTTTAAATAGATTAGCGGTAATTTCTTAATTGCTAAAAATTGTGGAAATTGGAGGCTTGGTTTTATAAAATTCGTTTAAAAATTAACACTAATGAGTAAATTAGCTGCATAAATGAGCAAATTTTTAATAGCAGGATTAGGGAATATAGGCGATGAGTATGCTGAAACACGCCATAACATTGGGTTTAAAATAGCTGATGAGCTGGCTAATGATGCCGGCACTTTATTTAGGAACGACAGGCTTGCCAGTGTAGCTGAGTTTAAATATAAGGGAAGGCAAATTATTTTAATAAAGCCTACCACCTTTATGAATTTAAGCGGAAAAGCTATTAATTACTGGTTACAAGCCGAAAAAATACCGGTAGAAAATTTATTGGTTTTGGTAGACGAGCTTGCTTTTCCTTTCGGACAAATACGCATACACCCAAAAGGAAGTGATGGTGGGCACAATGGATTAAAAGACATTCAAGCAACCTTAAACACACAAAATTATGCCCGATTACGTTTTGGCATAGCCAATGCTTTTAGCAAAGGCAAACAAGTTGATTACGTGCTTGGCAAATGGAATGAAGAAGAACGCAAAACTTTAGCTGAACGAATTAAAGTTTCTACAGATGCTATAAAATCTTTTGTGTTTGCCGGATTGCCACTTACTATGAATTCGTTTAACAGCAAATAGCTTGAAGAATAAAAACATAATCTCTTTTGTTATTGTTTTAGCTTCTGTTTTAAGTCTACTTTTTTTCTTTGTGTTGTTTTCTTCTGTTCGTTGTGAGCCCGATGAAATGGTAGCCGGTATGAATTTTAGAGCATCCTTTTTTTTAGAGGTATATAGAAACAACTATCTGTATGACACCTTTCGCCCTATGTATCCTTTGTTTTCTTATTTCGGTGTTGGGCTAACTAACAACACAAATTATTATCCTCTAACTTTTTTAATTATTTACATATTTATTTCTTGTCTATTTATTTATTCTGTTTACAAATTATTGCAACAAGTTTTTACCTTTCAAAAACTGACCTTTTCTGATAAACTACTTCTTGTTTGTTTCTCGATATTACTTTTAATGAGCCTTTATTTTATAACTACCAATCGCTTAGAAATATTTGGCTGGCTTTCAGCTTCAATAACACACTTGGTACCAATTGTTTTTGTTTTTACAAGCACTTATTTTCTTATAAAAGAACATAAAAAATTAGACTATTTGTATTTATCTGTTTGCGTTTTTTTTATCGGTGGTGCTGCAGAGCATATTGCCCCATCGGTTGTAGCAATTATTGTCAGCTGTTCTTTACTGTTTTTTTATGGTAAAAAAAATAAACGAGAAGCTTTTCAAGAACACAAGGAATTATTTTTAAAACTTGCTTTTTTTAGCGCAATTTTAACTTTGTTTTTTTTATTTACCCTTGTTACACCTGGGGCCTGGTACCGTTATTATAACACACAACAATATGTAAAAATTCATAGCCCCGAAAGAAGTCTTGAAATTTTAAACATAATTAAATTACTCTGCAGACCCTATAAATTAATCGCCTTTGGTTTTTTAGTTTTCACTTGGGTGCTCTTTACAAAGATATTTCAGGTTAAGTTAAGAATGACGATACCTTGGAAATATCTTTTAGCATCATTAATTGCGGTTACTATAACAACCTGCGTTTTTTGTGTTTTTGCGTACAAAACCCTTAATGTAGATAGGATGTGGTTTGTTTTTGATGTAACCTTATTTATTGTTGCGAGCATTTTAATCCTTCAATTTATATCGGCAAGAAATCTAAACTTTTTTCTTACATATTTTGGTACTGCTTATTTGTTACTTACTGTAACGTTATTTGATGTTAGACACATTCCTGCGTTGTATAAATTTTCTACTGAGCATGATAAAATTATTAATAATCTGCAGCAACAAAAAGAAGGTGAGCTAATTGAAATAGATAGTTTCCCTCCGCACGATTTAATAACTCAAACCGGAATAACCTCAGACCCGGAAAATCATTTCAATGTTTTATTTTGCAAATTTTACAATATAAAAGCTAGGGTATCGGTAAAACATCCGTACAACGAATGAAAATAAATAATTGGTATACGGCCGCTGTTTTTATTTGCGCTTTTTTAAGTGTGAGTTTTTTTACTGTACTGTTTTTTTCCATTCGTTGTGAGCCCGATGACATGATAACGGCTTTAAAGTTTCGCAACCAGTCTTTTTCGCAAATAATCTCCAACGACTATTATTATAATTTATTTAGACCGGCCGCTTTAATTTCATTTTTTGGTGTTGGTTACTCCGCCAATACAGATTTGTATCCTTATAGTATTTTAAATTTGTTTCTTTTTATAACGAGTGTTTTTGTTTTTTCAACTTACAAATTGATTGTTGTTCTTTTTAATTTGCATCTGACCACAGCAAAAGAAAAAATTACACTCGCTTCTGGATCAATGTTGCTTTTCACCTCCTTATACTTTTTAACCACAAACCGAATAGAAATATTTGGCTGGATGTCTGCTTTTATAACTCACTTTATGCCTGTAGCGTTCATTGTTTTCAGTGCGTGGGTTATTATAAAAAAAACAAATTCAACATTCGATTTTTTATGGCTTACAATATCCGCATTTTTAATTGGAGGAAGCGCAGAACATATAACCCCTTCTGTTTTATTAGCAATAGCACCAATCCTGTTTTTATTAAAATTTAAAAACAAAAAGCTCCTGTATTTTACTGTTGTTTTAATTTGTATTTATATAGTCTCTGTAATCACCCCGGGGACTCTTTATCGAATTAATACAACCAACGAATACATTAACTCTCACCCTTCTTCACAAACAGTAAACCCTTTTTATTTTATAAAAATGTTTTTTCAACCCTATAAAATCATTGGCACAATTCTTCTTTTTGTTTGTTGGATGACTTTTATAAAAACAATAAACCCTCAAAATTCACCCATAATTCGTTGGCGTTATTTTTTTATTCCTATCATTACATCACTAATAATAGCAATAGCTGTTGCAGGCTTTGTTTACAAGTCTTTTTCGGAAACACGTTTGCTTTTTATGGTTGATTTTGCATTGTTTGTTTTCATCAATGCTCTTGCTTTTAAATTTGTACCCAAACTGCAAAATATTAGCTTTTTATTTCCGAGTTTAACCGTTGTTTCTATCGCGGTTCTTTTGTTTTTCAATTTTAGACATATTCCTCGTTTACGATACTTTGCTAATAAACATGGCGAAACAATAAACTATTTAAAACAACAGTCAAGTAATCAGGTAATTACAATTCCTGCCTTTCCTGCCCCCGATTTAACCAACCAAGCTCTTTTATATTCTGACCCTGAAAACCAAGACAATCAGCTATTTTGCCGCTTTTATAATATAAAGGCAAAAGTTTCCGTAAAAAACTAGGATTGCTTATCTTTGATCCCCCTTGATACCAAAAGATACCGTAGATAAAATTATTGAAACCGCACGCGTTGAAGATGTGGTGGGCGATTTTATTACCCTAAAAAAACGTGGTGCCAATTTACTTGGCCTTTGTCCTTTTCATGGTGAAAAAAGTCCATCGTTTACGGTGTCTCCTGCCAAAGGAATTTACAAGTGTTTTGGTTGTGGTAAAGCGGGCAACTCGGTAAACTTTATTATGGAGCACGAAAGCCTTAGTTACCCCGAGGCTTTACGATACTTAGCCGCTAAATACAATATTGAAATTGTAGAAAAGGAAATTACGCCCGAAGAGAAAGCACAGATAACCGAAAAAGAAAGCCTGTACATTGTTACCAATTATGCTCAAAAATATTTTACCGATAATTTATGGAATACCGATGAAGGTAAATCGGTTGGTTTAAGTTATTTCCGCGAGCGTGGTTTTACTGATGAGATAATTAAAAAATTTCAACTTGGTTTTTCATTTGAAGACAGAAGAGCTTTTTCAAAAGCAGCTATAGCAGCCGCTTATAAACCGGAATATTTGGTAAAAACTGGTTTATCTATTTTATCTGATAAGCATGTTGATGGTCAACCGATAACCATTAACGATATTTTTGACAGATACACGGGCCGTGTAATTTTTCCAATACATAATGGCACCGGCAAGGTTATTGGCTTTGGCGGACGCATACTAAACAGTGATAAAAAATTTGCCAAATACATTAACTCGCCACAAACCGACATTTACGATAAGAGTAAAGTTTTATACGGTTTATACTTTGCTAAAAAACAAATTACACAAGAAGATAATTGTTATTTGGTAGAGGGTTATACCGATGTTACTTCTATGCACCAAGCGGGCATTGAAAATGTAGTGGCTTCATCAGGTACATCTTTAACTGTTGACCAGATACGGTTGATACATCGCTTTACCAACAACATTACCATTTTATATGATGGGGATGTTGCCGGCATTAAAGCTAGTTTCAGAGGGATTGATTTAATTTTGGAAGAAGGAATGAATGTAAAAGTTCTTTTATTTCCGGACGGAGATGACCCTGACTCATATTCTAAAAAAGTTAGCGGAGATGATTTAAGGGCTTTCATTAAAAAGAATTCGCTCGATTTTATAAAATTTAAAACTAATTTGCTTTTTGAAGAAGCTCGTCACGAGCCTGTAAAAAAAGCGGCGCTTGTAAAAGATATAATAGAAAGTATAGCCATTGTACCCGATGCCATTACGCGTAATGGATACATTACCGAGTGTAGCCACATTTTACAAGTTGATGAACAAACATTGGTGTTTCAGGTTAAAGCCACCCGCGATAAAAAAATTGTAAAGAAAAACTTTCAGCCCGAAGCAGCTCCCGTTGAAATACAAAATTATTCTGAAAACACCAATCAGGAAGTAAAAGACGATTTACAAAAATTATTAGACGCGGATTTAAACCCCTTTGCTCAACAAGAAAAAAATTTAGTCCGCCTACTTCTTTTATACGGAACAAATTTAATTGAGATACAGCATTTGAATGAAGACAACGAAAATGTTACAGTCGAGGTTTCGGTGGCAGAATTTATTTTAAACGAATTAGAGCAAGATGAACTGAGTTTTATGGACTCTACTTATCAGATGTTTTTGTATGAGTTTATGTTGCAAATAAAGGGCGAAAACATCCCTAGTGCTGATTATTTTGTGAAACACAAAAACCCTCAACTAGCGCAAACCACTATAAACCTAATTAGCAGCAACGACCAATTAAGTGAGAGGTGGGGGAAAAAACATAATATAATGGTGGCTCACGAAACCGATAATATTAAAAAATCGGTTAACCACGATTTGTTTATTTATAAAGAAAAGCGCTTGCAAAAATTACTTCGCGATGAAAAAGAGAAATTAAGAACCGCATCATCCGACGAAGAAATTCAAACCATTTTAATTTCAGTACAAAGGTTAGATGCCCTAAAATCTAGAGTTAATAAACTATTGGGGAGGACTATTATTTAGTTTATTATTCTGTACAACAAAGGCCTTGATGGGGCTGCATCATTTTCAAAGGCCGCCACCTGTAAGTCTAATAAATACGTTCCGTCATAAATAGTGTTTGGCACATAAATCAATTCTGTAATGGTGCGATTTGTGTTGGTGTTTTGCGGGTGTTCCCAAAAAGCCTTGTGGGCAAGCAATGCGCCGCCATCAACTTCTTTATCAACACTTGGGGTATCAAACAATAAATGTTGAATCCCTTTTTCTATGATGTACTTCATCGCTTCTTCGTTGATATAAGCCGGGTTGGTACTCGAATAGTTTTTGTGCGTTTTTGCATCACTATTT
>Ga0134125_10009147_pt1 | contig 11158 bp, 12 predicted proteins | sample KB31751_FD_96464 | JGI IMG/M metagenome (GOLD analysis project Ga0134125, IMG submission 96464) | Terrestrial soil microbial communities with excess Nitrogen fertilizer from Kellogg Biological Station, Michigan, USA - KB3-175-1 | ecosystem: Environmental > Terrestrial > Soil > Unclassified ...
GACCGCGCGCGCAGACGCCCCGCCCCCCCGGCGACGGTCGGATGCGCCGGCCGCCCAACCCGCCTGGACCGGTGGCGGCACGGGAGGCTCCTGGATCGGGAGCGCAGGGACGCGGGCGTCCGCCGGGGGGACCACCCGCGCACGGCGTCACGCGCCCGCCGGCGGCAGCACAATCGCGCCGGACGACCTCGGCGCCGTTCGGAATGCCTGCGGGCGGGATCCCGACCTTCGTCCCCGGGCGGCCGCAGCACGAGACCGCGCGCATCCAGCAGCTGCGCCCGCAGGGCCGTTGGCGACGCGTGCTCGCCTTCCTGGTGGTCGTTCTCGCGGGCGGCGGGGCCGCCGTCCACCACTGGTTGGTCCCGCTCGACGTGTTGCTGGTCTGGCGTGATCCGGCGGGGTTGTCGATCGCCACCGATCCCAGCGGGGCCACGCTGCGCCTCGACGGCGTCACCCTGCCCGCCACCTCGCCCACCACCGTCTCCGTGCGGCGGGATCTCGTCGAGCACGTGATCGAAGCGACGCTGACAGGATACCGTCCGGCGCGCGCGACCGTCCGGTACGACAAGACCGTGGCCCTGTCGTTCCTGATGCCCCTGGAGCCGGTGCCCGCTCCGATTCCGCCGCCCCCCACGCCGAGTCCGGCGGCGGGCGGCTCGATTCAGGCTCGCCCGGCGCGATAGCTCAGCGTGGGGCGAGGCACGGGGAGGCGAACGGACGCCGCGGTTCGCGGTCTCGCGCCGGCGTGCGGGTCGGGCGGCCGAGCGGGCGCACGGGGGGACAGCGGGGTGCGCCCGTCGCGCGAAGGGGCGGCGGCGCCGGCTTGGGAGGCGATGGCGGCGCCGTCGACGGCCCGAGGGCGGCCACCGTCGCGGTGGTCGGTCCGGCGACGGCCAGGTGCGGTCGCAGCCGGCGGACCATCTTGCGACCAATCCCCTTGATCCGGACCAGCTCGTCGACGGTGCGGAATGGGCGTCGTCCCCGGTAGGCGAGGATGGCGGCCGCTTTCGACGGCCCGACGCCGGGGAGGAGCGCCAGGACCGCGGCCGGCGCGGTGTTGAGGTTCACGACGCCGTCCACCCCCTTGGACGCCTCGGCGCGTCCGGCGACGAAGCTCCCGAGCAACACAACGAGCACGATCGTGCGGCGACCCACGCCGGATTGTCGGCCGCGGGCGGCCGACAGTTGTCAGCTGGCAGGGACGCAGACGGCAGTCTGTGCGCAGGGCGTCGAGGACAGCAAGAACGCGCCTTCGACTCCCGTCGGCCGACAATCGTATCCGCTCCGGCAATCATTGTTGCTGGAGCAGGTCAGCGTGCAGTACCGCACCTCGGTCGAGCGTGGCGCGCAGAGCCCGGAGTCGAGGCAGATCTCGTCGGCCGTGCAGTCGTTCGTCGGGCCGTGAGGACAGATCGCGAGCGGGTCCGGCCCTCCCGCCGCGTCCTGCGGAAAAACGTCGGGACAGACCGGAAACTGGCCGGCGTCGAGGCTGATCCCGGCGTCGAGGCTCATCCCCGCGTCGGCGCCCTGGGCGGCGTCGGGCACGGGCAGCCCAACGCGATCCTCGCAGTACGGGTTGCACGGCTTGGTGAGGTACTGGACCGGGAAGTAGCGGATGCAGGCCGCCTCGCTCGGGCAGGTGGTTTCATCACATCCGAGAACCGTGCAGTAACCGCCCGGCTGCGAGATGTCGCAGATGCGCCCCCCGTTCGGGTCGCAATCCGCCGCCGTCATGCAGTCGTCGCCGATCTTCTTGCCGCACGACGCGGCGCTGATGGCCGCCGTCAGCGCCAAAACCATCGTCGTCACGGCCCGGTTCGACATCGCGGCCCGCCTTTTACCGTGAACGCCCGGGTGGTGCCAGGGCGGTCGCCCACGCCCGTCGCCCGGGTCGCGGAAATCGACGTCGGAGGTGTGGTCGAGGAGGGAGTCGAGGAAGGAGACGATGCTCGGCATAGTTCTTGTAGTTGGAGCCGCCGTCGGTGGTGGAAGGTGCCCCAACCTATGATGACCAGAGAGACGCAACTTGCGGTTGCCCGTGAGGATTCCGGAGTTGAGATCGATCCGGATCGGTTCCACATGGTTCCGGTCTGGAACGGAATCCTTCACGAGTTTCGAAACCATCTCACCGTGCTGCTCGCGGCAGCAGGTGAGATCCGGGCCGCTGCCCCAGCCGCTGGGCCGCGGCAGATTTCGGCCGCGCTGGCCGAGACCGAGTGGAGCGTCGAGCGATTGAATGCGCTGGTCGGGTTCGTGGACGCCGCCATTCGGGACGGCTCGTCGGTGGTCGCAGATCTCGACGACGTGGTCGAGCGGGCCCTCCGCCTGGCGGCGCCGGCGCTGGGCGCGACGTCGGTTACGCTGCACAAAGAACGCCGGACCGGGGTCACGAATCGAGGGAGCGCGCTGGAGTCCTTGCTGGCCGCGCTCTTGGTCGAGCTGGCCCAGGCCGAGGGCAAAGGTCCTGGCCCGGACGGGGCGCGGCGGCCGCGGATTGACATCCACGTCGAGGCGACCCGCAACGCCCTCTATCTCTCGATCGAGAGCAACGGGCGGCGGCCGGCCGTCGAGTCCTGGCGATTCGCGCTGGCGGCCGACCTCGGCGCACGCATCGGAGCGACCATTACCACCCTGCCGGACGTGGCCGGGTACTTGGTGCGCTTCACGTAGATCTCAGCCGGGCCAGTCCGCGCCCCTCCCCCTAGGTCGCGGCGGGCTGGCCCGGCACTTTCCTGATGAGCCGAAATCGCGGCCCGGCGGGGCATCGTGTTATTCTCCGCCCATGGTCCCGCGGCTGATCGCGAGCCTGAGCCCGTCCCGTTGTGTGGAGGGAGCTCGGCCTTGCCGAGCCGGGAGTGATTTGCAGTCCGATTTCCGCCTCGGCCGGTCATGAGGGTGCGCTTTTGGGGGGTTCGCGGGTCGCTCCCGGTGCCCGGGCCGAAGACCGAGCGGTACGGCGGGAACACCTCGTGCGTCGAGGTGCGCTCCGGGGCGGGGACGCGCGTGGTGGTCGACGCGGGGACGGGGATTCGCAAGCTCGGCAAGGAGCTGGCCGAGGACGAAGCGGGGCGGAGCGACGTTCACCTCCTCATCAGCCACACGCACTGGGACCACATCCAGGGGCTGCCGTATTTCTCGCCGCTCTACCAGCGCGGCAACAAGCTGTCCGTCTACGCGCGCAAGCGGGACGACCTCCACCTGCACGCGGTGTTCGCCTCGCAGACCGACGACCCGTACTTTCCGGTGCCGTTCGCCGAGGCGCAGGCGGAGATCGCTTTCCGCGAGCTCTCCGACGCGGCCAAGTTCGAGGTCGCCGACGTGAAGGTCGCCTGCGCCCGCCTCAATCATCCCTACATCGCGACGGCTTACCGGTTGACCGCCGACGGGGCGTCGGTGGTCTACGTCTCGGACACGGCGCCCTTCTCCGACATCCTGTTCGAGGACGAGTTCGTCGAGCGGCCCCCATCGCCGGGCGCCGAGCTGCCGGCCAAGGATCGCCAGAAGCTGGCCAAGATGCGCGACGGCGTGGTCCGCCTCTGTCAGGGCGCGGACCTGGTCGTCTACGACACCATGTTCACCGCCGAGGACTACAAGCGCATCCCCCACTACGGGCACTCGCGTCCGAGCGACGCGGTCGACATCTGCCGCGAGGCCGGGGCGCGGCGGCTGGTCCTGTTTCACCACGCGCCCGAGCGGAGCGACGTCGAGATCGACGGCATCCTCGCCGACGCGCGCGCGCTGGCCGCCCAGGACGCCGCCGGGCTGGAGGTCGAGGCGGCGTACGAGGGCCTCGAGGTGGAGATCGGGAAGCGCTGATGGAGATCGCCTTCTGGGGGGTGCGTGGGTCGATTCCGGCGCCGGGGCCGGCGACGGTCCGTTACGGCGGCAACACCTCGTGCGTCTCGCTGCGGCCGGCGGGCGGCGGGCTCATCGTGCTCGACTGCGGCACCGGCGCGCGCAACCTCGGCATGTCGTTGATGGAGGGCGCGTTCGGTCAGGGGCGCGGCGAGGCGAGCATCCTCCTGTCGCACGCGCACTGGGACCACATCCAGGGGTTCCCCTTCTTCGTCCCGCTCTACTACCCGGGAAACAAGTTCCACATCTACGGCGGCGCCCAGAGCTCGGCGATGCTGGAGGGGATCCTCGAGGGGCAGATGGCGCCCCAGTATTTCCCCGTCCAGACGCTGAAGAACATGGGCGCCGGGATCGACATCGCCGCCATCGACGAGGGAAAACCGATCGCGGTCGCCGGTTGCACGGTGCGGGCCCGCACCAACCCGCACGGGCGCGCTGGCGCGCTGGCGTTCCGGATCGAAGAGGGCGGGCGCTCGGTCGTCTACGCGAGCGACGCCGGCTACGGCGCGGGCGGCCCGCCGGCCGCGTCGATCGAGCTCTACCGCGGCGCGGACCTCCTCATCCACGACAGCACGTACACCCCCGAGGACGGACAGCGGTACGCGAACCGGGGCTACTCGTCCGTCGAGGACGCGGTGGCCGCGGCGATCGCCGGCGGCGTCAAGCGGCTGGTCCTCTTCCACTACGACCAGGACTACAGCGACGCCGAGGTCGACGCGCTCTGCGCGCGCGCGCGGCGCCTGCTCGACGAGCGCGGCGGCCGCGGCATCGAGCTTTCGGGCGCGATCGAAGGCGCCACCTTGAAGATCTGACCGGGCGTCCGACCGAAATGCCCGGGACCTACGCCGCGCTGACGTAGCCCTTGTCGAGCAACGTGCGCAGCTTTTCGGCGAGGACCAGATCGGTGAGCGGCGACTTGTCGAACAGCGCGCCGATCGTCCCCGCCTCGAGCACGGCCTGGAAGACGTCCAGCTCCTCCGGCGGGAGATCGCGCAGCTTGGGCTCGAGCGGGCGCGGAACGGCCAGCGTCGCGGTCAGGGGCGGCAGCTTCTCGAGCTGCATGCGGTACTCGTCGAGCTGGCGCATCCCCTCCATGAGGAGCGCCTCGGTCGATTCCTCGAGCTCCTCGGCGACGGGCGACTCGTCGGGGGGCTCGAGCTCGAACGAACCCTGCGTCCAGGAGAGCATGCGCACGATCGCCTTGCGCGAGGGAGCGGCGGCGTTCCCCTCCAGGCTGGCGAAGTAAATCTGCCCCTTGCGCAGGAACAGCCGCCCGGCCGAGTGATCGGTGTGCACCACCAGCACGCCCGATTTGCGGCTGGTCGAGAGCAGCTGGATGAGGTCGGGGAGCGGGATCTCCTCGATGCTCCCCGACATCGACTTGGGGGCCGTGCGCTTGTTGGCGGCCACGGCCATCTTCGAGCGCGCCTCGGTCTCGCTCACGTTGAGGGCGTTGTTGGTGGCGTCGCCTTCCACGTAGACCATCTTGATGATGGACGTGCCGATGAGAATCCGGTCACCGTCCTTGAGCTCCGCTTTGCGGACTTTCTCCCCGTTCACGAAGGTCCCGTTCGTCGAGCCCAAATCCTGGATGGTGACGACGGAGTCGTCGGTGGTGATCTTGGCGTGCTTGCGCGAGACCATGTCCTCGACCAGCACCATATCCAGGTCAGATGACCGGCCGATGATGATCTCGCGGTGCGGGCGCAGCGGGAACTCGCCGCCCTGATATTTGCCCGAGATAAAGCGCAGCGCCCAGAGCGGCGTCTCGCCTCGCCCCTCTTCGTTCCCGTCGGTGAAGTCGCGCGGCCTAAAGGTACTCAAAACCTAGCAATTTTAGGGTCCCGCTTCTGTTCAGTCAACGGGGGGCTGGCGGGGCCAGTTTTAACCGGGGCTGTCGGGGTCCTCGCGCAGCAGGTCGGCGACCACCTTCGCCACCTCGCCGTCGACGAGGAGGCCCGAGTGGCCGGTGGGGAGCGCGATGTGGCGAACGCCGTCGAGCACGGTGGTCGCCACCGGCGCCAGCCAGTCGCGCACGGCGCCGATCGAGACGACGTCGGCCCCTTTCGGCAGCGGCATCTCACCGAGCTCGCGCAGGAAGGGGCTGCCGGGGAGCAGCTGCAGGCTGGCGCGCCCGAGCGGCGCCGTCACCAGGCCAAGCAACGCCGACCAGGTCCCCTGCGCGGGCGTCCCCAGCATGACCAGGCGCCGGACCCGGTGTCGGCCCCCGAGCCGCTTGAGGTAATAGAGGCCGACCAGGCCGCCCAGGGAGTGACCGACGACGTCGATCTCGGTGACGCCGGTCTGGGCGACGATCGACTCCACCTTGCGGGCGATGAGGCCGGCCGAGTCGCGGATGTCGCCCAGGTTGACCGGGAACCCCAGCGGATAGCTGATGACGATGAGACCGCGTTCGGCCAGGTGGCGTTCCAGCAGATGGAGCGAGCCACGCGTGGCCAGGTAGCCGTGGATCAGCAGCACGGGCCGCCGGCCGGCCTCGGGGGTGGGGGCCGCCGGGACGTGCGGGGCGCGATTCCCCCGCAGGAGCTGGCGCAGGTAGATCGCCGAGTGCCCCGAATCGGCGACGCCCCCCGCGATCTCGCGCCCGAGCTCCCTGACCCGCGCGCGCAGCTCGTCGAGAAGCTTCACGTCACTCCAACGATTCGCGCAGCCCGTGTTTGCGCAGGAGCTCTCGCAGGTGCTTGCGATCGATCTCCGCGGCGCGCGCGGCGGCCGAGAGGTTCCCCTCGTGCCGCTTGAGGAGCGCGTCGATGTAGGCGCGCTCGAACGTGTCGACCACCTGCGCTTTGGCTTCCTTGAACGGCAGGTTCAGATCGGGCGCGTCGGTCGCACCGCTCTGCGGGCGCACCTCCAGCGCGTCGTCGAGCATCAGCTCGGACCCGCGGCTCAAGGCGCAGGCCCGCTCGACCACGTTGCGCAGCTCGCGCGCGTTCCCCAGCCAGGGGTGGGCGCGCAGTCGGGCCAGATCCTCGGGCGAGGTGGCGAGCGGCCGGTCCTGGCGGAACTGGCGAACGAAGTGCTCGACCAGAAGTGGGATGTCGTCGGGGCGATCGCGAAGCGGGGGCACCAGCATCCGCACCACCGCCACCCGGTAGTAGAGATCCTCGCGGAACTGCTTGGCGGCGATCGCCGCGCGCAGATTGCGGTTGGTGGCCGCCACCACGCGCACCGAGGCGCGGGTGTAGTTGGTGCCGCCCACCGGCCGCACGCTCTGCTTGTCGAGCGCCCGCAAGAGCGCCGGCTGCACGGCCATCGACAGCTCGCCGATCTCGTCGAGGAACAGCGTGCCGCCGTCCGCCTCTTCGAAGGCGCCGCGCCGGTCGGTCACCGCGCCCGTGAAGGCGCCGCGCACGTGGCCGAACAGCGCCGACTCGATGAGCTCGTCGGGGACGGCGCCGCAGTCGAACACGATGAAGGGGCCGTTCTTGCGCGGGCTGTGCCGGTGGATCTCTTCGGCGAACAGCTCCTTCCCCGTCCCCGTCTCCCCCTCGATGAGGACCGTGGCGTCGGTGGCAGCCACGTCGTCGAGCAGCCGGAACAGCGTGCGCAGCTTGGGATCGCGGCCAACCAGCGCGCCGTAATTCTCGGCTTCGGAGGGGGCGAGGTCGATGGCCTCCTCGTTGGGGACGTACTTGAGCACCGTCTTGCCGATCGTCACCTCGGTGCCGAAGCCGAGCGTCAGCTCGTTGAAGCGCGATCCCTGCACGAACGAGCCGTTGGTCGATCCCAGATCGCGCAGCATGACGCCGTCGGGCCCGGGCTCGACGCCCAGGTGCCGCCGGGAGACGGTGGGGTCGGAGAGCGGTACGTCGCAGCCGCCGCCGGAGCCGAGCGTGAATGCCACCGTGCCGACGGCGATCGACTCGCCGCGATCGGGGCCCTTGACCACCAGCAGCCGGCCGCCGCCGGACTGTCGGATGATGGGGGCCCCGGGGTCGAGGAGGCGGGTCGCCGATCGTTCGATCATTTGTGGTCGGAAGCGGACCGCGCCGCCGTGGGGACCTTGCTCGTCTCCGCCGCCGCCGCGTTCGCCGCCGCCAGCGCCGGCAGATCACCGCGCGTGGCCAGCTGTCCCAGCTTGGCGCCACCGATGAGCGCGCCGAGCAGCACGATCAGAATCACCAGACCAGGCGGACCCGAGCGACGCTCGGCCACTGGGATTGTGTCGGCGCCGAAGTCGATCGTCTCCGGCGGTGCCAGGTTGAATCCGTTGTTCGGGTTGAACCCGGCGTTCAGGTTGTAGCTGCCGGTCCCCGTCTCGTAGACGGGCGGCGGTGCCGCCGGCGCGCGGACCGCCGCGTTGAACCCGCCGTTCGGCAGGTAGCCGGACGGTCGCGGCAGGCCGGGCGGCGGGCCGGGGACGTGCGGCGCCCCGAAGGCCGCGGGCGCTCCGAAGGCCGAGGGTGCCCCGAAGGGTGAAGGTCCGCCATACGGCGCCGCGTACGGCGGCGGCGTGGGCGGGAACTCTTCGGCCGTCACGGGTCCCGGCGTGGGCGGGATGTCGAACGGCGACTCGGGGAGCGCCGGCGGCGGCGTGGGCGCCGGCAGCGGCGGCGGGAGGGTGTTCCGGCGCGGTGGTCGGGGCGGGGCCGGCGGCGCGCGCAAGGGCGGCGGCGGCGTGACCGTCGGGGGTGGCGGCGTGGCCTCGGGACCGGCGTGCCGCACGCGCGTCGGCACGTCGTTGGGATCCTCCTCCTCGACGGGGACCTCGAGGCTCGACACGGCCACGCGCGGCAGCCGGCGCAGCGGATCGGATTTCGGATTCTTGGGCGACACCGGAGGGTTAACCATGTCGTTTCCGCTCATCACGTACAAGGCCGGCGCTTCAACGACGCCAATCGACTGTGCTTCTTTCCCCTCGAGCTCCTTGGCGGGGATCTTCTGCGTCGAGGGATCGACCGAGGCGGCCCCCTTGTCGTCGGTGAGCCACTTCTGCGAATCGCTGCCCAGGATGTAGCGCAGGTGCTCGCCCAGTTGAGGCGCCGAGTAGAGCAGCCCGTGCCGGTGCGCCACCTGGCGGAGCGCGTCGGCGAAGGCGACCGAATCCTGGTAGCGGTCGTGGGGATCGGGCGAGAGCGCGGTGGTCAGCACCACGTCGAGCGCGGTCGGCAGCCCCTTGCGCTTCTGCGACGGCGGCACGATCGGCTGCGCGTAGATGACGTCGGCGGGCGTGCTGAGATCGCCCACGAACAGGCGCTCGGCGGTCAGCGCCTCGTAGAGGCAGACCGCCACGGAGTAGAGATCGGTCCGGTGGTCGATCGGCTGGCTGCGCGCCTGCTCGGGCGACATGTAGCCGACCTTGCCGCGCACCCGGTAAAACGCCGACGAGTGGGTGGCGGCCTTGGCGATGCCGAAGTCCGACAGCTTCACCTCGCCCTGCACCGAGCAGAGGATGTTCGACGGCGAGACGTCGCGGTGGATGATGGCCATCGAGGCGCCGGTCGGCGTGCGGCGGTTGTGCGCGTAGGCGAGGCCGGCCAGCACTTCGAGCGTGATGTGCAGCGCCGCCGCCGGCGACAGCTCGCGGCGGCGCAGCTTCGAGCGGCGGATGATCGTGCGCAGGTCGACGCCCCGCACGTACTCCATGACGATGAACAGCGACTCGTCCGACTCGACCAGGTCGAAGACGTGGACGATGTTGGCGTGATCCAGCGTGGCGGAGATCTTCGCCTCGCGAAAGAACAGATCGCGAAACTCGGGCCGCGCGGTGTACTCGGGGAGCAGCTGCTTGAGCACCACCTCCTTCTCGAAGCCGCCGGGGCCGAGCTTCTTGCCGACGTAGATGGCGCCCATTCCCCCCTCGGTCAGGTACCGCTCGATGCGGTACCGGCGCGCGGGCATCTGGTCGGGACTGGCGGCCATCGCCGTCGAGCGTAGGATCTCGACCCGCAAGATTCAATGTCCAGTTACGCGCTTTACACGCTGCGCGACCTGCGGGTTAGCGGGGAGCGGCAAGCTCGGCAAGCCCTCGCCGAAGCGATGGCGGCCGTGCGGCGCGCCGAGGCCGAGCGCGACCGGCTGGTCGCACGGACGAGCGAAGCGCGCGCCGCGGTGGCGGCGGCTCGAGCGGCCGAACGTCCCCTCTCGACCGCCGGCGAGGCCCTCACGGCGCGCCGGTTTTGGGCGCGCTTGGAAGCGGAGGCGGAGGCCGCGGTCGAGGCGCTCGAGCGCCATCGGACGGGCCCCCTGCGCGCCGCCCTGGAGGCCGAGGTGGCCGCGCGGGCGAGTCACCTTCGGGCACGCCAGCGACGCGAGGTGGTGGACAAGGCGATCACTCGCCGCGAAGCTCAGCAGCGCCGGGATCGGCAGCGGCGCGAGGAGGCCGCCGCCGACGATCTCGCCTCGCGGCGAAAGCCCTGACTGTCCCGCAGGGGCTACTTGGTGGAGATGCCGAGCTTCCGGATCATCTCGCACATCGTCCGGTAGGGGACGCCCGCCCGCCGCGCCGCCTCCTGCCGGCTTCCGCTCTGGGTCAGGAGACACCTGATGTAGCTCTCGCGGAAGCGCATCTCGGCGGTCGGCAGCGGCAGCCGCGCGGCGTCCAGCGCGGCGGTGGCCAGCGTGGGCGGCTCGGGCGAGGCGGCGATCGTGGCGGCCGCCATCCGCCGTAGGTAGGCGCCGCGGGCGAGCAGCGCGCCGGCGCGGGTGAGCCAGGGGGCCATACTCTGCGCGGGGACGATGCGGGTGATGCCCAGGACGGCCGCCGCGGAGACCTCCGGCGCGTCGGGGTCGTCGCAGTAGAAGATGACCTCGGCGTAGGGGTTCCGCTGGACGGCTTCAGCGCCGGTGGCCAGCGCCGAGACCTGCCGGCCGCCCAGCGCCAGGAGCACCAGGTCCGCCGGGAACAGCTCGTGATGGACCGTCCGGCTGTCGGGTCCGGTGACCACCACGATCGCGTCGGACGCGCCCTTGAGCGCGGCGGCCAACGCCGAGGCGCGCAGCTGGTTGTCGTCGACCAGGACCACGCGTGCGGTCTCGGCCTGCCGGCGTGGCTCGATCTCGTCGCGCTGACCCAAAGTTTGCGGCGTCGAATTCATCTCACCCTCCACCCGCTAGACGGGGCATTCGCGTCCTCATGCAAATTTGGTGACGCGGAACGGCAAGATTCCGCCGGCGGGGGCAGGCCGGCTTTGGGGAAAACCAATGAAAACGAGGGCTGGCCGCGGGCGCCCGATTTGGATAGTCTCCGCGGCGCATCACGATCCGGGCGCGTAGCTCAGTTGGATAGAGTACCGGCCTCCGAAGCCGGGGGTCGTGGGTTCGAATCCCGCCGCGCCCACCC
>Ga0134125_10009148_pt1 | contig 11157 bp, 11 predicted proteins | sample KB31751_FD_96464 | JGI IMG/M metagenome (GOLD analysis project Ga0134125, IMG submission 96464) | Terrestrial soil microbial communities with excess Nitrogen fertilizer from Kellogg Biological Station, Michigan, USA - KB3-175-1 | ecosystem: Environmental > Terrestrial > Soil > Unclassified ...
AAGGGTCACTCTACAATGTATTTACCATAATATATATTATGCGCAGTATGCATCGGGTCGCCACCACGGGAATCGATGGCACATCAATTGTGTGGACTCTTCATTAATATCACTCGGTGAATCGTTGTGTCACCGAGGTCACCCTTACGAATCAACGGCGGTGCGCGATGATGTACGCGGGAGCGCCATTCGCTGAACCTGACACCAGACGACGTCGCCCTCCACGCCCACACGACTTCGGTCGCTTTCGCAGTGGCGCAAAATATCCGGCAGACCCTCGGGCACCAGCTTGATCGTGTTCAGGACGTTGATCGGGTAGAACTGCTCGGCCAGGAATACGATGAAGCTGTGAGCGGCGCCTGCGCATTGCGCCGCGCCAATTCCTGCAGCTCCGCGTCCGTACCCGACTCGCGTACGAGGCATTTTCCCGATGCCTCGCAGAACGCCAGGCCGAACTTGATGCCCGGAACGCTCGTCACCAGCGCCTCGTGAATGTCCTCGACGCTCTTGATGAAATGGGTCTGTCCCAAGATGAAGTTGATTGCCTCGGGCTTGTCGATTCGCACCGTAATGAGTTGCATAGGATCACTCCGGTGAGAGGGCGTGGTATCTCGCGTGCAATTCGACGATATCACCGTCCGCAACGAGATGCGCGGGACCGACCTGCTGGCCCTCGAACGTCCCACTACTCCAGACTCGCGCGAACTTGAACGCTGTACGCCTGGCCGCCGAGCTGAAATCCGAGGCTGGCCTGGGTCATCGTCGTGTCACCGACGTAACGGCCCTGTTCGTATACCCTGCCCTTACCACGCGCCGCGCCGACAAAGAACCCACCCTTGGCGATCGTCGGGAAAACGGCATCTCGCGCGCCGTCGATCCCATTGTACGCCACGCCGCGAAACTGTCGCTGCCTGCGAAGGTCGAAAGGGCACAAATCCTCCATGTTAGGGAGGGTGGATATGAGCAAGTCGATTTTGGCGCTCGCCGCCGTGCTATTGCTGCCTGCCGCAACGCCCGCGCTGGCGCAAGATGATGAGGACTACTACGCCTATCCGTACATCCTCAGCTATCACCCCTTTCGCGTGCAGATCGAGGGTGGCCGCACGATCACTGAGGGGCCACAGATCCGCTACCTCGACAACGGCCCGAACCTCGGCCTCGGCTTCACGTGGCAGCCGCTATCGCATCTGCCACTCGCGTTCCGGGTCGATGGCATGTACGAGAAGTTCGAAATGCGCCCGCCGCTGTTGGCCCAGGCTGCCGCGTACTTCGGCACGAGGGTCGACGAGGGAAGTTCCAAGATGTGGGGCGGTGACATCGATGCGGAACTCGACTTCCCGGTGGGCGTTGGGGCGAGACTCTATTTGCTCGGCGGCGGCGGTTGGTACGACCAGCAGAACAGCTACCGGCAACTCGCCTTCGTCAATGGCCAAACCTGCGACCTGCTGGGCTGCGCGAACGGGGTCTCCCAGGCGAGCAGCCTCGTGGCGCGGATCACCACCGGGATGCGCTTCGAAAAAAACGCCGGCGTCGGAGTGGAGATTGCGATCTCCGACCGCGCGTCCTTTTTCGTCGATGCGCGCTACATGCGCTTTAGCTCGAGCGCCACCGGGCGCGACTTCATCCCGATCCGATTTGGAGTACGGTATTGAAAAGCGCCCGGAGCGATACGGCCTGGGCTGATGACGGCGGCGGCGGCCAATTGCTGTCACTTTCGGTTGCTGCGGCCATGGAATTCGGCTTTACGACGATAGTCGTGTATCCAGTCGAGAATTGGTGTCTCGGATATTATTCGGGGATTCAGCAGCTTGCTGGCGAAGCGGGTTCAGTGACATCAATGTTCAGTCCGCACATCAATGCTGGCGCTGGAAGTATCGAGCCAGATTGTCCAACGAAGCACCAGTGCCGGTCTTATAACCCTTGACCATGTCCTCCCCGATGAACGAAGCAAGCTGCGTCGTTTGCGTCAGCTTGGTCGAATTGCCATTCCTCGCAAGCTCAAGCGTCGTCAGTGAGGCGCACAAACGCTTGCCATCCATGCTTATCGTTTCGCTCGACACCACACGATGATTGGTGACTATGTCGAGATACCGTGTTGTCCCATGAATATTGGGATTACCCTTCGAGCCGCATCGAAAGCGGTCTTGGCCGCCTTCTCGAAAATCGGCTTCGTCGTAGATGATCACTGCCGTTTCAGTCGGTGCTCCCCACTGCGAACGTGCCACCGGGTCGGCAAGAGCCGCGAAGACTGCCGCGGCTGGAGCCGGTATATGGCGCTCGAAAGCCAAGGTCGCGTGCAGGGTCATCGTCATACTCGCACTCCCTGAGGAAATCGCCTCATTCTACATTCCCCGCCAAGCCGAAGACGCGCTGCCGCCTGCCCAAGGATCGCCTCTTGCTGCTATACGACTACGGCTCGGTTTCCCGAGAGGTAGGTATGACCGCACGCGTCAAGATTGCCGGGCATCCTGTCCATCCGATGCTCGTTCCCATACCGATTGGACTCTGGATCTTCACTCTCACCTCCGACGTCGTCTTCGCCGTTACCGGCGATCCTCGTTGGGAAGCGACCGCGTTCTTTACGCTCGCGGGCGGCATCGCCGGCGCACTGCTCGCCGCGGTGCCGGGTCTGTTCGACCTGTTGGGACTTCCGGGGGCCCGCGAACGCCGGATCGGAATTCTCCACATGTCAGTCAACCTTGCGATCGTTGTCGTGCAGGCGATCAATTTCATCCTGCGCGCCACCTCACAAGCTGATACGAACCTCACGATTGCTCTGTCGGCTCTTTCCGTAGCAGCCCTGCTCATTTCAGGGTGGCTTGGCGGGCAACTCGTGCATGTGCTCGGCGTTACTCAACCGGATCACGTTGAATCCCAAGCGGCGCAACGCGATCGACTGCATCCGCTGAGCTGAGTGCATTCACTTCGGCGGACCAGCACGAGGCGCGCTCTGATGCAGACCCCGCAAGCAGGACCCCAAAGATGATCAGCAAGACCTTCGACCCTTCCCGCAGACGCATCTTTCGTCAGGGGGTGCTGATCGCCAGTGGAGCCGCTCTCGGCGGTCTGATGCTGAAGGAGAAGGCTGCGGCACAGACAGCCACTGAATCCAAGCAGATGGCGAAGTACCAGGACAAGCCGCATGGCACGCAGGAGTGCGACACCTGCATGCAGTTTATTCCCGGGAAGACGTCGTCTGCCAGCGGGACGTGCAAAATCGTGCAGGGAAGCATCAGCCCCAAGGGCTGGTGCATGAACTTCACGCCGAAGAGTTGAGGAGCGGCGGGATCGAGCGAGCGGCCCTACTCCGCCGCGCCCGCAGTGGGCGCGGATGTTGGCGCGGCGTACAGCCCTGGTCAACGCGCCTGCTGCGCCTGCGCCACCCACGCTCGCAGCCAGCGCACGTCACTCACCTTCTGCAGGCTCGGGGGGAGTCCGCGCAGCAGCGCCGCCGATCGCGAGAGCATGCGCCCGTGTAGAGCGGGCTCGGCGAGCGACTGCGCGTATAGCGCCCCCGCGAGCTCGTAAGGAACCCAGACATCACCGTGGTCGCGCTCGAGGAGGCCCTGCTCGAATTTCACCACCGGGTCGATGACCTGCGCGGCCTCTCTCGATTTGCCCTGCCGGGCGAGCGACAGCGCGAGCCAGGTTGAATCCTTGACCATTTGTCGCTGGTCTCCAATCGAGCCTGTCAGGGCGACCTTGCCCCACTTCAGCGCATCATGCTCGGCACTCTCGGCCTGGGCAAAGCGGCCGAGTTGGTACTCGGCAGGGCCATCGATGTCCGACCACCAGTACAGAAGGGCGGGTCGGAAGGATTCCTGCACGGCCCCCGCCAGCTTTGCGTTGCGCACCTGCTGGGTGGATTGAGCCGCAAGGCGGCTCTCTCCGCCGAAATCGCCTCGCTCGTAGCTCACGATGGCCTGCACGAACAGCGGCCATTGATCCACCAGATGCATGACGCCGCTGTCCTGCGTCAGGCCCCGGCGACTTCGGTCAAGGAATTCCAGGCCACTCGTTGCCGTGCGGAGCGCGCCCGTAAAGTCGCCGGATAGGGCCTGAGTGTAGCCGGTTTGTGACAGGAAGCCGGCGTAATTCGCTATGAAGAAGCTGCCGGCCTGCACGGTCTTGCCGAGGGGTTGCAGCGAGCGCCGATTCCAGTCGTTGGCTTCATCGAGACGGCCGCGGGCCCACATCGTGTTGGCTACGGTCGACATCGCCACGGTGAGATTATTCAGCATGCTGACGTTGTTCGGATCGAGCTGCAGCAGGACCATCGAAGTCTGCCGACTCGCGAGTGCGTATTGCAGTGCGTCCTGCGGATGGAGCGCGTTGAGTGCGACAGTGCTCAGAAGGCTCTCGATGAGCTGCTTGGCATGCAACGCCAGGCGATAGCCGGGACGTTGCTGAAGCACGCCATCGGCTACGGCAAGCGCGCCCTTCCCGACCCGCAGCGCCTCCTCGTCGCGGCCCAGAGCGACGAGCCCATTCACGAGCCAGCCGCCGGCCTCGGCATAATCGGCACCTATCTGGGGATCGTGGAGATCCTTGCCGCCCAGCTCGGCGGCGATCTGCAACGCCTGCTCCTCGTTGCGCCGGGTTCCCTCGAAGTCGTTGGACTGCAGATCCTCGAAGCCGGTACGAGTCAGGGTCTCCAGGTAAGCCCGCCGGGTGGCGAAGGAGGCGTGCGGATTGTCGGCGAGCGGCTGGAGAATGGCCTTGGCATGCCGGCAAGCTGCGGGCGCGCCCGGGTCTTGTTGACTACCGAGGAGGAGGCAGCGGGACGAGTAGCCCGTGCCGAGTGCCACGAGCGTCGCTTCCGTCTGGTCACCGCTGCTACGCAGGCTTTCGAGCAGCCCGATGGCTTCGTTGGCATTGCCGATTCCCAGGCTGTCGCGTCCCAGATATCCAACCGCCTTGGCATGATCGATCAGCGCCAGGGCGCCGCTACGAACGGTATCGGGACTGCGCAGCTCCGGCGGCAGCGAGTGGAAGTAGTCGATCTCGCGCTGGGTGAACTGCGCCAGCACCTCGAGACGTCCGAAGCTTTCCAGCTCTCGCACGAAAGTGTCGGTCAGATATCCCAGCAGCTGCTCGGCGTGGGTGCGTGCCTGCTCGGCGACCGCCCGGCTGTGCTGCGCCATGCGCTCGGCTCGCTGCGCCCGTCCGGCGCTGACGTAACCGAATACCGCAGCGGAGACCGCCAGTATCGCGAGCAGAATGCAACCGGTGGCAATGGAGCGCGCCCGCCTGAGAGCGCGTTGGGCCGCCTGTTCTCGCGCACGCTGGTCTATGAGTGCGCGCTCGGCTGCCTCTTGTGCTTCACGCGCTTTGCGTTGATCCCGACTCGATTGCACGACGCTGCAGAGTACGTCGTGAGTAAGCTCGACGCGGCGCACGTCGAGTCGCTCCTCGATGCGCAACAGTCGGCGATTGACGAGCGTTGCGACTGCGTCGGGTGCGGCCCCCACCGCATTAAAATGCTGCAGCAGATTTTCCTCGGCCACGTTCTCACGGAAGCCCGACGCCGTGAGCAGCTCATCCTCGATGATCCGTCGCACGGCCGCCGGCTGATCGGCGAGCGCCCGTTCGTAGAAGTTGCTGAGGATGCTCGCGTGCGAGCCGGCCAGGAGATCGAGGGAGATCTCGTTGCGGCCCTGGGCAATGCGGGTATCGTTGAGCTCGCGACAGATGAGACTGAGAAGAGAGGGCTCGACTTCCGCATTGGCAAGCTCAGAACCGCCTGCGACGAAGCGCACGATCGCCGCTGCGACCTCTTCCGAGACCAGATGCCGGCCGGGCAGCAGCACGGCCTCGAGCGCCTGATCGCCGGTCATGGGGGCGAGCCGCAGACGGTTCTGCGAGATACTCGGCATCACGCGCTTCAGACTCTCGAGAGGCGCGAGATAGTCCTCCCGCAGCGAGATCAGCACGCGATAATCGCCGCGAGTGAAATCGAAGCGCTCGGTCGTTGCCTCGTCCCGCTCGAGCTGCGCTTCGAGTGCCTTGGGCGCGCGGTTCTCGACCAGGTCGGCGAGCTCCTCGATGAAGCGCGCCGCGCGTGCCCGGCCGAAATCATCGCTCTGCGCGAGCGTGAAGAGCTCTTCGAACTGATCAAAAATGAGGAGCGGAATGATCGTCGCGCCGGATGCATCGCGCAGCACATCGTCGCGGTGATGCAGGAATTCCCAGAGTGACTCTCCGGCCGCAGCGACGCCTACCTGCGTCCACTGCCCGGAGGCATCTGCGGCGCGCCGGATGGCCTCCTTGATCTGCTCGGCCGGCTCAGGCGTGTCAGGGCTGTAAGCGATACGCACGTACACCGGACAGAAGCCGTGCGCGCGCAACCGCGGCACCAGGCCCGCGCGCAGAATCGATGTCTTTCCGAGCCCTGACTTGCCGAACAGGACCGTGAGGAGCTTGCGCTGCACACGTCGCGCCAGCTCAGCCACCTCCTCCTCGCGCCCGAAGAAGAACGAGCGTGTTTCCTCCGTGAACGAGGCGAGACCCAGCCAGGGATTGTGCGTATCGACGGTCGAGGGAGATTCCGCCGTCGGCGCAGCGGGTTGGGTAAGAGCATTCATGCGCGAGCCCGCGTGAATTCCGCCAGTCGGCGGGCGAACTCGGACGTCACTTCGCCGCCCTGCAATTGCGTGAAGTGCAGCGCCTTGAATCGCTCGGGCACGAGCGCCTCGGTGGCGCTGGTCGCATCGAGAGTGATGGGCAGGATGAAGAGCGCCCCGTCGGCCATGTTGCGCGCGCGATCGAGCGCGTAGCCCCACTCACGTCGGAAGTAGGCTTCGTGACGGCGTTGAGTGTTGGCGGATATCACCGGAATGAAGTAAGAGCAGCGGGCGATATTGCGCTGGATCTTGTGGTCGTAATCGTCGCCGACGTCGAGCCGGTCGATGTCGAACCAGGTGGACACACCGGCTGCTTCGAGTCCGGCCTTCAGCTGCTGCACCGCCGGCAGATCCTCTCGGGCGTAGCTGATGAACACGGCGTTGTCGGGCATCTCCCGCGCGGGGGGGAGGAAGCGCGCCGGAGCGGCGACCACTCCAGAGGCGGGCTTGTGTCGCGCGTGCCAGCGTTGCGAGAGCTCCGCCACGAACCGTTCCGCGCCGCGGAAGATTCGCGTATGGACACTCACCTGCTGCAGGAACATCATCAGCCGCTCGTCCTGGGCCGTATGATCGTCCGCGAGCACTTCGCTCACATCGCGCGGCGCCGACAGTCGCTGGCGTTTGGCCATCCGCAGGAAGAAGCGCGCCACCCAGTTGGTCATCCCGCTGCCGATCACCAGCAGGTGATTGTGCTCGAGCTCGTGGAACAGGCGCTCCGGCGCGAGATGCTCGCTTTGCAGAGCGCAGAGGAACTCGAGCAAGTCCTCGTCCGAGATCACGTAGGTGGGCGATGCCGAGAGTTTGCCGAACAGGTGATAGACCACCGGTCGGGTCAACCGGTCGCGCTCCGCCGGCAGATCGCTCACACGATTTGGCGTATAGCTGATCACCTCAGTGGAGGCCGCGCCCCCGAAACGCTCGAGATTGATCGCCGTCTCGAGCAGCGGGTCGAACGTGGTGGAGACGAAGAGGTCGAAGTCGGTGATCGAGGCCAGCTGGCGCAGCGCCGCCGGCGGCTCGAAACTGGCGTCCTTGAGCACCGCGCGCAACCGAACATAGGCTTCCTCGCGCCGACCGCGATCGGCGAGGAACCAGCAAACGACATCGTTGAGGGTATAAGGCTGCGGTAACCGGCGCGTGTCGACGCTCAACTTGGACGCCAGCCTCTCGGCGACCCAGTCATAGAGCAGCCGCGGCCGCTCATCCGTGGTCACCATCAGGAGCTCAGGCCCCACGATCGGGATGACCCGCCGCTCCTCAATGAAGCTCAGGAGGTCATCCCATGCGTCCTCATCGAGCGTGGCGTCGGGCGCTAGGGGGGCTGCGGCGCCCATCATGTGCGGCGATTTAGCGGTGGGCGCTGTACGCGAGGTACGGCGCCACCTTCCAGGGGCATCCCCTTCAGTCGGCGCAACGGCATCGGAACGGCCCCCTCATTGTTTTCCGGTGATGCTACTCCGGCGTTACGCCTCAGTCCACCGCCGCGGGTTTCCGCTCACAAAGGCGGCAGCCTCAGCGTGACGTTCTTATTATTCTGCGCCCCTCAGCTAGCCGTTTCGTTCCCAGACATAACCGAAGTTGACCGGGTTGCCTTCGGCGTCTTTGAAATGCGTCGGCATCCCCGTCATGAAGAAGAACGGATCGTAGCCGAGCCAGGCCGGTCACAGAGTAACACTTGTCGCCCCCTCGGACTCACGCCACACTGATGCGCCTCAGCGACGAGCTGCCCGGCCTGCAACGCCAGCATGACACACATTTCAACTGACATTGACGCAATCATCGCGGCTCTTGCCTGGCTCGCACTGCCGGTGGGATTGATCTGCGTGCTCGATGACTGGCTGCTCAGGCCGAAGCGCCGGACGGCGACCGCCCCGGAATTCGCGGCCGACCCGCCCGTCCTGTCACTGGCTTATCGACTGTTGCCGCTCCTCGTCCTGGCGGCCGTGATACGGCTGTTCGTGGCTGAGCAGCTCGATTTGAGTACCGTACTCGTCATCATTTCGGCCGTCGCTGGGCTCATCTGGGCAGCGGACGCGCTGCTCCTCGCTCGGCGACGACGGTTCGGGGCGGAAGCGGCGGGGAAGGACCCGGCGGGCATTCCCGAGCCCCGGACCGTCGACTACGCCCGCAGCTTCTTCCCGGTGGTGCTGGCCGTCCTCCTGTTGCGGGCGTTCGTCTTCGAGCCGTTTCGCATCCCGTCCGATTCCATGATGCCGACGCTGCTCGACGGAGACTTCATCGCCGTCGACAAGTTCGCCTATGGCCTCAGGCTCCCCATCACGAACGCGAAGATCCTCGATACCGGAGAACCCCAGCGCGGCGATGTCGTGGTGTTCCATCCGCCAATGAAGCCTTCCGAGGTCTGGATCAAGCGGGTGGTCGGCCTTCCTGGCGATCACGTGACCGTCCGAAGCGACCGTCTCACCATCGGTGGCAAGCCCGTACCGTTCGAGATCGCGGGCTCCTACAGCGATGGCTGCTACCTGAACATGCAGCTTGCCACTGAAAGCCTGGGCACCCACACCCACCATGCGCTCCTGTGTCCCGTACCGCTTGCCGTCACTCCCTATCCCCTGCCGGGATGCAAGAGAAGCGACTCGCAGGGGTATGTCTGCGGCAAGGATCCTCCGCCGGGTGCCGAGTCACTCGTACAGCCTGAGGTCTTCGACATGGTCGTGCCTCCGGGGGAGTACCTGATGATCGGGGACAATCGCGACAACAGCGATGACGGGCGCTTCTGGGGATTCGTCACCGAGCGCGAGCTCCTGGGGAAGGCCACCGTGATCTGGCTCAACTGGGACGTCCACCGCGCCGGCGGCCCCATCTGGAGCCGCATCGGCACCAGGATCCGCTGAGGGTGCGCTAGCCGACCGAGCGCACGAGACCCGCATCGTCGCAAGCCAGCGAGTTGATGCGGGGGCTCACAGCATGGCTACTCAATAGCTCATCCGGCGCGGTTCGCAACAGCGCCCGTGCTTCGACCGGGGTGCCGCGGAGCCATACCTCGTAGTCGTCGGCGCCGAGGATTGCCGGCATCTCTCGCGTCGCGGTTTGAATCGACGCGAGCGGCGCATTGGCAGGCACGGTGAGAATTGCGCAGCCCTCGATCACGTCACCTTCCTCGTCCTCCGTGCGGTCCCAAAGGGCAGCGACAGCGAATACCGGCCGGTCATGGGCCTGCACGAAGTAAGGCTGGCGATATCCCGCCGGCGTCAATCGCCATGTATAGAAGCCGGCAAACGGGAGGATGCACCGCTGGCCGTTGAGCCACGGCCCGCGAAAGAGCGGGCTGCGCTCCAGGCCATCGCACGAGACCCGTAGCCAGTGCCCGGCGGACGCATCGCCCTTTGCCCACGCGGGGATGAGTCCCCACCGCATCATGACCGCTTCGGACCGACCCTCGTGCAGCCGCACGGCGGGGACGTAGCGCGACGGCGCCACGTTGAAGCTGGCCGAGAACTTCCACCACTTGTCCTGCACCGCCAGCTCGCTCTCGGCGAGCATCTGATCCGGCACGACATATCGCTCGCACATGCCGAGAGGGTATCGAGGCATGCGCCCATCGCCTGTGACGCAGTCCACCGGTTCGAGCTGCGCCCGGAAAGACAACGACGCCCGCTGCGGCACACGCCGGGGCCCCGTGTCAAAGACATGCGTCACATCGCGTGCTGCCGGTTCCGTCCATCCCCCCCAAACCGCCGCCGGTCGGAAGGACCCCGATTACTGTCGCATGTCGCAAGAAGCAGCGCTTCCGTTCCAGTAAAGTCCGCCGCACCGAGATGTTGCAGATACACAACCCGTGCGACAGTTGACTACAAGTCTCATCGACGGCGCCGCAGGACCTGAAGGGCGCGGCGCGCCCCCGGCTCGCCAAGCCGGCCTCACGATGGTCGAGCTCCTCACGGTCATGATCATCGTCGCCATCCTGATGGCGGTCGGCATTCCTTCGTTCCGGTACGTCACGACGGACAATCGGATGAGCACGGAGGCCAACGAGCTGCTCGGAGACCTGCAGTACGCCCGCTCCGAAGCCATCCGCGAGGGCCAAACGGTCACCGCGTGCGTCGCGCAGAGCACCAGCTCCACCAGTCCAAGCTGTGCGGCGGCCGGCACTACCACCTGGCAGAAAGGCTGGATCGTGTTCAGTGACGTCAACAATGATCAGACAATCGACGCGGGAGATGCCGTGTTGCGCATCCAGAGCGCCTTCGCCGGCGGCGATGCTTTCGGAGCGAACAACAACGTCAGCGCCATTTCCTTCAACCGGAGCGGGTTCGTCAATCAGCTGGGCGCCTCCCAGGTGACCGTGACTCTGAAGGATTCGACGGCAAACTCGGCGTACACGCGCTGCCTATACCTCACACAAGCCGGCATGCTGTCCGTTCAGACGCACGCCCAGAACTCGAGTTGCTCGTGATGCGCGCCAAAGCACATGCCGCGTCGCGCGGCTTCAGCCTGGTCGAGGTGATGATCGCCCTGATCGTCATCTGCGTGGGCCTCCTCGGCATCGCCAAACTGGAGGCGCTGATGCTCT
>Ga0134125_10009149_pt1 | contig 11155 bp, 13 predicted proteins | sample KB31751_FD_96464 | JGI IMG/M metagenome (GOLD analysis project Ga0134125, IMG submission 96464) | Terrestrial soil microbial communities with excess Nitrogen fertilizer from Kellogg Biological Station, Michigan, USA - KB3-175-1 | ecosystem: Environmental > Terrestrial > Soil > Unclassified ...
AAAGGTAAGAATTACCCAAGTAGGCCAGAGATTTGCTTCTGCTGAACTAGTAGAAGGTTCCCAATAAAATAAGGCATTCAGATAACAATCTGTTTCCTATATTTTTCTTATTTTTATCTAATATTCTCATTTGAATTGCATTTTACTAGATTCTGATTGCATGTATCTGTGATATGTTGTCTTTCTATGGTTTCATGTCTTGGATCTAAACTGTATCTTCTATAGTGATTACTTGATTTTTGAAATAGATTCTCTTATCTCGCCTGATTTTTCAAATATTGTCTTTCCTATCTCATCTGCTTCAATGCCTGTTGGTTTTTTCCCTGAATGTACAACAAAATAATATGTCTCAAACTTGCCTATGATGGAGCCATGTGTATACCCGTAGACATACTCTGACTCGTTTCCTATCTGAAAGACCTCTTGGAATTGAGGCAGGCGAAGATTTTTGACCAGTCCTGGAATCTTGGATATCTCTTCTTCTATCATGGTATCTAGAATTTTTTTATCTTTTTTATCTAATGCCATGCTTGGAAGATAATCTGGGTTCAATAAAAGTATGATATTGTCCTAATCTGACTTGTCTTTTTTCTCGTGCGAAGACATTACTTGTCTTATCTCCTTTGCGCGTACCTCTACCATCTTTCTGATTTCTTTGCTTTCATCCGCGTCTGGTATTTTTCCATGTCTTCCTACAATCAATCCTGCAATGTATCCTTCCATCTGGCCTACAAGATATCCGTATATGAAGTCAGAACCGCTCTTGAACTTCCAAACCTTTTGCAGTCGTGTCTCACCTTTTTTGAGGATGGTTACATTAGGACACCAGTTTTTGATTGCGTTTTCCAGCTCTTTTTTGATTTCTGGGCCAAGTACCATTGGGTTTTATTTTCTGTTTCAACTCTAAAAGGTTTGTTGAGATGGTCTCATGCAGTATTTGTTACATAAAATCACTGAAACACGACAGGTCGTAACCCGTATGATGTAATTACCTCGTTGACTCCATTTACAAAACCTGAGATTCCTGGAAACTGATCCTTGTTTTTAATTAGGTCTGTTTTTATCACATTCAGATAGTATAGTTTCTTTTTCATTTCCTTTATTTTCCTTGTCCTTGATAACGATAAATTCTTCAAATTTTTAATACTTGAAGATATGTCACATAACTTGATCAATTTTGCATCAAGGGTTGATTCCTTTAATTGTTTTACGTATTGTTCTTCTTGCATTGATCTTGGAAGGCTCTTGTCCTTTGATACTGACAAGACAAGAACTGCCACTCTAGAACCAAATCTCTGATCCAATTCATCAAAGCTTGTTTCTGTGTAATTCATGATGTCCTGAAGCCAAGCTGCAGATATTGTGTCTTCATCAGTTATTCCAAGATTCTTGAGCCTTGTTACAACTGCTGTCAAATGCTCATGGTATGAAATGCCGGAATCACTTCTTATCTTGCCAAGATGTTTCTCTTTTGCAAAATTTTCTGCAGCTTGTACTTTGGACAACGGACTAGTCTTTTTTTGAAATGAACTTAATCGTTCTGATCTCACAATATGGCTTAGTTCAAAAAAATTTTTTTTAAGCGTTTTTCAGCCTAAAATCTGCGTGCTGGACGATGTTTTGGTAAACATTCTTTGCAATATACTGGTCTGCCTTCTGCTGGTTTGAAGGGAACCTGTGTTTCTTTTTTACAGTCTGCGCATGTGGCAGGAAACATTTGTCTGTCTTCTGTTGACATGATCTCCGTTGTTAAATGCTACATAATAACTGTTCACTCAGGATTTTTAGACCTTTATCACACGTTTGCCTATGTGTGGCCTGATATCATGGGTCGATCGCGCAATTATTCTATGACTGTCCATGGGACGTGTTTTTTTTGCCCCTGTCACGTACGATCTATCATTCTGGCAAAGCCCGTTGTCTTGAAAATTAAGACGATTGAGAACATTCCTGCTACTAGTATTATCAAGGCAATGGGAAATTCTGGAACTGGATTGGTCTGACTGACTAGAAATGTATTTGCCGAGTCTTCAAAGAATTGCGCATTTTTGTCAATGTTTGTTGGATTGCTTGTCAGAGCTAACGTGTACTGATTTCCATTGTTAAGATAATAAAATATGTTCTCACTAAATGATGTTGAATTGTCTACTGTATACTGTGTAACAGAATTGGCAGTAACACGTATTCCATCATTGAATCTATCAACTACTCCTCCATACATTTTTGTCTTGGACTCAGGGCTTGGACTTGTTATTTCTTGATCGATTGTGGCAAGAATGTCATTATCTGAATGACTGTTTATTACATCTATGACATTTTGTGAGATACTTCTATGATAAATTCCAAATGTGGCATATTGGGTTTTGTCATTATTTGAAAATACCACTATGGCATTACCTGACATGTTTGTTGGCAAGTTGTTCAAAATTACCCAGTTCAGAGGAGGCTGTATGGAAAAACTATAGTTGGTATTTTTGTAAGTGTTTGAATCGGCATATCTTGTAGCGTCTGAAAACATTGAGGTATTGTGACTTGTTGCATATGCCAAACTTGTGGAAAAGAGTATAGTCAGGGTCATTGCAATTATTGGTATGGTTCTGCTCATGATTTTTCCTTTGATTGTACTGTTATTTATTGTTCAAGATTTTCTCTAAAATGACTTAGGAAAATTTCCTTACAATGGGCAAGCAATTGTCTATTATTCTGAGCACTTCGGAGCGAATCACTTTTTTATCTATTGATGCCCATACAGTATTTTTGCCTACTGCAAAAGAGATGGTCTGCACTTTTTCTCTTTCCTCCCACATGAATTGTACGTCTCCAAGCTGCTTGTTAAATTGTGATGCCATTCGATTCTTGATTGCAAGATGTGCAAACTGATCAGATGTATTTTTTATGCTAAGCAATGGCTCATGTCCTTGTCTTCTCTCGTACGCTACAATTTTTCCTTTACTGTCTATTACGCCTGCAAATCTGACATATTGGCTAATTGCACGTATTTCTTTTACAATTCCCTGTGCATCTTTTTTATTCAACACCCAAGTTCTTGTTTTTTACTATTTAACCATTGTCAGTTTGCTATGCAATACATCTAGTGCAGATTGTAAATTTAATGTGAAATAACTTGATCAGAATTATTGTAAAAAGTCTCGTTTCATACTCTTTACAGCTTCTTGTTTTAATTGCATAGCAAAAAAATTGTCTGGCTCGTAATCTAATACTGTATCAAAGTACGCTATGGCCTCATCATACTTGCCAAGGTGAGAGAGGGCTAGGCCTTTGTTTATTATGATATTTGTCTCCTTTGGCTGGGTTTGCAGAATCTTGTCAAAACAATCTATTGCTTCTCGATATCTGCCTACGCTGTCAAGTGAATATCCTTTGAGTGATAAAGCTCCAGGATCATTTGGCACTAGTCTTAGGGCCTGCTCAAAACACAAGAGCGCATCATCATATCTATTCATGTTGGGATTTGAAAGGCATAGTCCCTTGTTGACAAATGCTCCAAAGTTGTTTGGATCTATTCTTAATGATTTATCATAATACTCTATTGCGTCATCAAACCTTAGAAGCATTTGAAATGATATTGCCTTGTCATACAATAATTCGGCATTATTTGGCTCAATCTCCAAAGCCATGTCTAGGTGCAATACGGCTTCTTCTTGATTTCCGTCCTTTTGTAACTTGAGCGCTTTTTTGTGCAATGATGCCACAGAATTGTTTTTAGCTGTTGCATCAGGTCTGTTCAATGGTACCATTATGTGATTCTGACTGATAAGGATTCAATCTATGTACTTGATTCCATAATTTCTTGTTGCAAAAATTGATAATAATCTTGACAATTATAATGACCTTTTACAAAATATTGGTATATTGAACTCTAGTCGCAAGAAAACAATTAACCTATTTGCAATTGTTATTGTATTATTGATTGTAATACCTGAAATTGTTGGCCATACTTTCTTTGACAAGGCTCATCCTGAAAACTCATCAGTAGTTGCAGCTCTGGCTCTGGCAAATAAGATTGGTGTAAGCAAGCACTCTAGCCCAACTTGTCACCTTACAATACAAAATGATTCCTCTGACGCAGCAGTTGCCCGAGCAGCTGGTCTTCAGGGCCAATATGGGAATTTTACCTGTACTAGTCCTTGATTCTAATTTGTGTTATCTCTTGAATATTTTTAATGGTTGCATCTTATTTGATGATTTTACACTTGATGGTTATGTCTTTTGCAGATATGTAATACGTATAACACAAAATTGCAATTGATATCAATCTTAATGGTGTCTCATAATTTGTAAGAAATGAAGTAGCTGTTCCACCTATAGTTCCAAAGACTGATGCTATGGAAAATCCAATCGAGCCACAACTACATGCCCCTGCTCCTGCGCCAATGATGGACCCGAAAAAACCAATTCCTGATCTCTTTAAACTATTTTTCATTATGCGTATGCGGTAGATACTAAAACTTGCAACAATTCCTGATAGTACTGAGATTGCTATAATCAAGCCAAAGTCTACTGCTGCATATGCTGGAACATAAAATACTATAGTGGGTGAGAGAAAAATAAACTCTGAAACTATGGAAAGAGACACAAGTAGTGTGACAAATATTGCACATGACAAGTAAAGATATTTTTTATTGGAATAAACAACTGTGAATGCATTGCTGTACATCATGTCATAAAATACCATTAGGAATTATTTAATTGTGTTTTATTCCATGGATGATTAGTGGTATGAAAACGCGCAAAAATGTCAGCTAACTGGAATCTGTAACGACAATGGGGGTGATAGTGCATTTGGACTGGATATGCTCTGCCACACAAAGATTTGTGCAGTGTACGTACCTGCAGCCTGTGGTAACCATGACTGTCCTAGATTCAGGGTTTGTTTTGATGTCATTGAACCTGTTATCCAAGACAATGAAACTGTAATTCCATTATTGTCTTGTATTTGTACAAGATATGCAAATGGTTGATCTTTATTTTCCTGGTTTGTAATGTTTGAAACAATTTGGATCTGTTGGTTTACCCTTACCTTGTCAACTGATTTTCCTGTAGAGTCTACCACCCTTGCATTATCTGCAGATGCCTGCTCTAATGGAGGAAGAGATGTACCTGCAGTTGTTGTTGCAGTGATGTGTAATTGGTCAGCTGGTGAATGCGGAGGAGGTAGGGTCATGTCTGTATAATCTGCAGTTATGGTATCTCCTGGTGTAACATGTATTCTATTTCCGGATGAACTCAAATCTGTTGTAAAGTATACAGTTCCTTGGAAGATTCCGGTGTTTGGACCTGTTTCTGTCATTGTCAACTTTATGCCTCCAGAGTCTGAACCAGACCAAACATTTGCATCAAATTTGTCAATTGCATCTGGATTTAGATTCATATCCAAATCGGTTATCTGTAGCGTTCCCTGGCTATTTACTGGATAACTTGGCTGTAACCACTTTACGCTTCCTAGGTTCCATTGAATTATTCCAGACCCTGTGACAACCTCATTACGATTGTATTCAAATGAAACTGTAACTCCATCATCTCTGCTACTTGGAAGAAAACCGTTTGTTGGGCCACATGTGGGATTGCATGTTGATTGAATTCCTGTGGGGTTTGTACCCTGTCCGTCTACTCCTGTTGCCCCTTTTGCTGTTGGGTCTCCAGTGAGTGTCACATATCCGCTAAATATTCCAGTATTTGGGCCTGTTTCTACCAGACGATATGGTATACTATTGCCACTTGTAGCTATTGTAATTTTATCATCTGTGGTAACTCCAATTTCATCAATAAGGTTAGGATCTGAGTTGAAATCTGGGGCATAGATTGTAATGTATACACGGTCAGTCCAACCAAATATTTTTTTGTTAAGTTGTATTGGTGATGATGAAAATGCATTTTGTGGCATGATAATAAGACACATGATAATTATTGAAATTATGATAATCTTTTTCAACTGATATTTAGTACTGTAGTGGACACCATCATAAACATTGAGATGTTCTCACATGAACAAGTTTTGTATACTTGCAAAACATGAGACACGTTATTTTACTGCAAGTTTCTTATTAGGTGCTATGGAGAGTTTTTGTTACACTTGGTAAAACTCTCTCTGATACGCGGTCCTATAATAGCGGCAATTGGTTTGATTGTGGTAATAGTAGGAGCTAATCTCTTTGATACGTCATACCAATCAGTAGAGTCAATTATTGGAACAACATTTAGTATATTTATAGATAAACAGATTCTTCCAAATCAATTTGTAAACTCTACAATTCTTTCAGCTAATCTAAAAGAACACAATGTCATCATAATACATGCAGTACCTTCGTCTGCATCTGTAAAATTAGAAGGTGTAGATCCTAATGGCATGACTTTTGAAAAAGAAAGCAAAGATGGTTTTCTGTATCATATAATACAAAGAAGTAATCAGGGTGGGTCCTATATCATCAAAGTACTTGATACTGGAAACCAGCCCGTTCGAATTAATGCTGTGATGGGCGAAGATCCATTCTTGAGCAACAACTGTAGTGTGGAATATGGAACGAAATGTGAGATAGTCTATGTATCCGTGGGCATGGTGGCAAGTGGAATAATCACATTCGTTGTTGGAGTTGTTATTGGGATGTATTACTTTAAAAAAGAACAAAACCTCCAAAAGAAATAATCTTCACTTGAATGGTACCATAACACTGATTCTATGCGGGATAACCAGCAATAGTCTTATCAAGTGATACGATCATACAATCTCATGTCAAAAACACCTGCTGCTCCAAAAGAATGGGACAAGATGTGGCTTGAATATAATAAATCGCTCAAGGCGTGGATGCAATCATTTGAATCTCTTCAAAAGGCAACCAAAGATGTACAATCAAAGTATAATGACGTCATGGCAAAGGCACTAAAGGAATCAAGTGATAAAACCATGAATCAATTTACTGAAAACTGGCAGAAATCAATGAGCCAAGCCGGAGTTGATACATTCAAACAATTTGGAAATAATTGGCAAAAAATATTCAACCAGTCTGGGATGGACCAAGTGAAAGCTTATGGTGACATGATGAACAAGTTTGCTGAAACCTGGCAAAAGATGTGGAACAAGTAATCATCTGAGTTTTTCAAAAACTTTGCTGGTGGTGCAAAAACTGTTTCATGGTTGAAGCCCTGCCAAGTCTGATTTGTAAAGACATGGGAAATGACTTTACTTGATTTTGGATCAAAAATGGATCATTTTGAGCTCAAAAATCGATTTCAACATAAAATTTGTTGCCAACTTTCTTAGCGATCCTAGCTAACAAACCATTTGACAGAAAGGTTTTTAATATTCGGAAATTTAGAACACACAAGTTGAATTCAAGAATACTTTTCGCTGTATTAGCAGTTACAATCTTCTCATTGGCTATAACTTCCGTGTCAGCATTTGCTGCAACCGGAACAACTAGAACTAGTGAGGCTACTGTAAACGAGCAGACTTTCATCACACTATCTGGTGAAGATTCTACAGACCCACACTTCCAAGCCATCTCATATCAATGGCAACAGTTGTCTGGAGAACCGGTGACTATGTCATCAACTTCTGATGTTGACATATCTTTTACAACTCCAGCAGTTGACCCACACCAAACTAAAGATCTCAAGTTTTCATTAATTGTAACCAATCCTCAAGGACTTACAAGCGTTACAGCATTTACACTTCATGTAATCCACAACAATCATCCTCCAGTAGTAACTACTGATCATGAATTGACTGTGATGGAAGGAACTCCAATGACCTTGATGGCTACTGCAACTGACCCAGATGGTGATACTATGACTTATGCATGGACTCAGGATTCTGGTACAACAGTAACCTTGTCAAATCCAACTGAACTTACTACCATGTTTACTGCACCAATGGTTGGTAATGACACAAACGCAACATTACACTTTACAATTACTGCAAATGATGGCCTAGGCGGTATCGGTTCCGACTCTGTTCTGGTTCATGTCATCAGTGCATCTGCATACAAACTTGCATCAGTAGACTGTGGCGCAATAATTAGATCACACGAAGGTGGAAGTACAACTCTTGTAGAAGCAATTGACAATCCATCAAACGCTCCTCTAACATACGAATGGACTCAAATCTCTGGTGCACCAATTCAACTTTCATCTACTACTGATGCATCACCAATAGTATCACTTCCAACTGGATCTGGTGGCAATGTCTATGCATTCCAATTAACACTTAGTCAAGGTAACACAATTGTAGGAAACTGTGAACAATATGTTTACGCTGCATATCCTGAACCAGGCGGTGCTCCAACAGCAGATGCAGGTCCAGACCAAGTAGTTCCAGCCCTATCAGTAGTTCAACTTGATGGTTCAAAGAGTACTGGTCAATACTTGAAATACTCTTGGGTACAAATCTCAGGTGAACCAGTGCAATTGCTCAGCGCAAATACTGTAATGCCATCATTTACTGCACCTGATGTAGCCTTGGGTGAGACAAAGGATCTAGTGTTCGCTAACACTGTAAGCAACTCCTTTGGAAAAGACATGGCAACAGTGAACATCACAGTGGTCAACCCATCATCACCACCGACTGCTGTAATCACAATCAAGTAAATTAGTAGATTTTTTTCTACGCTATACCTTTTGGTTCTATATTGATAGATTGGATGAATTATACTAAAGCCATTTTAGGAGATGGCACAGCTGGTTCTTAAGAATAAATATGAGTAATTTATTTAAAGCCAAATGGCAGCCATGACTATGAACTATACTAGATTCTTTATTCTTACAATCTCGCTTGCTCTGATTGGAACCTTGGGTATCAATTTTTATGCAGAAGGGGCTGCGCCTCAGGTACCAACCATAACACCTACTGGACTTAGTGCTACTGCGGTTTCACCTACACAAATTAACCTGTTTTGGTCTGCTCCGACACAAAACTATGGAAAAACAATTGTTGGATACAAAATTGAACAGGAAATAAGTTCTGGTGTGTTCAATACAATTGTGTACAACACTGGCAGTACACTTACGTCATATTCTATAACCGGTCTGAAGACAGGAGTTGCATACACCTATCGAGTCTCGGCAGTTTATTCTGATGACACCTCTACTGATCCTTCAAATATTGCAGCTGCAATTCCTTCCACAACTTCAGTACAATCTCCAAGCCCCCCAGTTTCATCTTCCACTTCAAATGTGAGATTTGATTTTGTTCCTTCAGATGGAACTGTTCTATCAAGTGTCATATGTAGTCAAAGTGACTATCTTGGATTGCAATACAAAAAAGATCCTAGGACCATAATGCTTGATGCATCTCCTACCTCTGATCCTATAAACAATAATCTTGCAAATTTGCTATCATACCAGAATGATCATCTAAGTGATCTCTCAGTTCCCGCCCCATTGATTGCAAAACCTGCCTCTTCTACTAGAATTAATCTTTCCTGGCTTCCACCCATTGAACAATATGGCCAGAAGCTAATGGGATACAGGGTGGAATTGAAAGATGTGCAAGGCGTATTCCAAGTAATTGATGTAGATACTGGAAATAGCACCACAAAATATTCTATTGACGGTCTAACTCCTAATACGACATACACTTATCGGGTATCAGCAGTCTATTCTGGAACACATAGCAACCCGTCAAATGAAGCATCTGTTACAACATTAGAGTATGTTCCACCGCCTGTGCAAAAGCCAAACCAAACTGGTACGTCTACGCCTCCTACAAATACGCCCCCGTCTAATGTCCAGTCTGCTACAAACAACGTAAAATTTGACTTTACAGCTCCTGATGGAAATGTGTTAAATGGAATAATACTTTCACAGAGTGATTACCAACAACTTGTTATCATAAAGGACCCAAGAACAATTCTATCAAATGTAACTCAAACACCATTTACAATAAACAATGTGCTATCAGGAATTTTGAGATATCAAACACTTCATGCTGTAAAGGAATCTGATAACACCCCTCCTACTCCTGTACCGATTGTAAATTCTAGTCAGCCTCCGCAATCTCAAACGCCTCCGGCTTCTGATAGCACATTGATAAATGGTGTAATCACTTCGGTTGTTGCATCTGGTGTTGTAGGTATAACCACATGGTTTGTTAGAACCAAGGTGGCAAGAAAGATAGCAAAAGATTATCATTTCACACTAGAGCATGCATCTGCTGCAACTGCATCTCAAGTAAGAATACGAAACAGCGGGGAAACAATAGAGGACTGTGTAATAATATGTGGAAAAGATACATGTGTCTGGATTGATACAAATCTTGACAAGCCACGGCATATCTACGAAGGAAGTGTCTCGTCTGTAACAATTCCTAAAGAATATGAGCATCAAAACCCGAGGATAATTGTCAAGAGCGGCAAGAAGGTATTAAGAAAAATAATGCTTGATGATATGGCCCATGGATAGGCCAAAAATAAATTAATAAAAAATTGGGCTTAAGACGAGTACTTTTTCAAGTTCCCGTTCTTGTTGAACAGATCTTGGACGTTTGTGTCTGCAAGGTGATACTTTATGTTGATTCCCTTGTTGACATCTACCAATTCTGTCTTCTGTGTTGCAGCGCCACTATAGTATGCATTCAATGCATCGCTACGTGAACCTCCCTGTTCCAAGACTTTGGTCATGGCAAGTTTTCCCTGAGCTACCTTTGTCTGCATGTATGCAAATTCGTCTAGGAATACTCCTTGTGCAGAGCTATCCACTTTGCTGACAAAGCCAGTGTATGCGTTTACTGGGCTGCTCATGTCATTGACATTATTTGCGCTAGCAAGATCTGCTTGCAAGTAATCGTTTGCAAGTTTGCGTTGCTGGTCAATCAACTGTTGTTGCTGAACTTGGTATGCTTGTTTTTGTTGCTGTGCTGCGTATTGCTGCTTGAAGAGTTCTATGTTGTATAGTATCTTCATCATGCCAGGATCTTTCTTTATTGCGTCGGTTGCCTTGATCTGTATGTTACCTAAAGAATCCTGTCCTGAATCTGCCCAGGCAAACCCTATGTAACTTGCACTCAATAGCAATGATCCTGCGCTGATTGCAAGAACTAGCTGTATTTTGGTTCCATTCATTCTCTATGTTTCACCTCCTAGTTTTCTCCCGACAATATTGTTTCGTCCGAATCTCACGGACTCATCAGGGGATTTGGTGC
>Ga0134125_10009151_pt1 | contig 11154 bp, 10 predicted proteins | sample KB31751_FD_96464 | JGI IMG/M metagenome (GOLD analysis project Ga0134125, IMG submission 96464) | Terrestrial soil microbial communities with excess Nitrogen fertilizer from Kellogg Biological Station, Michigan, USA - KB3-175-1 | ecosystem: Environmental > Terrestrial > Soil > Unclassified ...
GCGGGCATGCTCGCCTTCGCCTTCACGCTGGCCTTGGCCGAGCTGTCATTGGCCCCGCGCGGTGGCTTCGTGCCGCTGCCGGCGCCGCGTCGCACGGTGCCGCCCGAGCCGGCGGACGGAGGCGCGCAGGATGCCGCCTTGCTCGAAAAGCTGCGCCGCCTCATGGAGCAGGAGAAGGTCTATCGCGAAGAGGGCTTGGCCATCGCCTCGCTCGCGCAGCGTCTCGCCATTCCCGAATACCGGCTGCGCCGGCTCATCAACCAGCGGCTCGGTCATCGCAACTTCAGCAGCTTCGTCAACGGCTACCGCCTCGCCGATGCGCGCGCGGCGCTGGCCGATCCGGCGCAGGCCCAGGTGCCGGTCGTCACCATCGCCCTCGATGCCGGGTTTCAGTCGCTGGGCCCCTTCAACCGCGCCTTCAAGGCCGAGACCGGCCTGACGCCGACCGACTACCGCCGCCGCGAGCTGGAACGAGTTGGAAAATCCGGCTCACCCTCGCCGAATTCCGAAATCGGCAAGCCGATCCCCGCCTGACTGCGGCTTCGGCGAGCCGCGAGCGGCCCCCTCCGGCAGGCTGCCTCCAGTAGATGCACCCGCTGGAGGGGTCCCGTGAACCAGATATTCTCTGAGATCCAGTTCCTAATGCCGCTCGTCTTCGTGCCGCTGGTCTTCCTGGCCGCCGGGGTCGAGGCCGCCGTCCTGTCGGTCCGGGGCGGCTACAACGGGCGCGCCGCGCTCGCCTCGCTGTCGGACGCGCTTGGCCGCGAATACATCGTCCATCGCTTCCTCCCGGTGAGCCTCGCCGCGCCGGTGATCGGCTGGACCTGGACGCACCGCATCGCCACCGTGCCGCTCAACGGCGCTGCCGTGCTCGCCGCGCTCTTTCTCGGCCAGGAGTTCTGCTACTACTGGTTCCACCGTGCCTCGCACCGGGTCCGCTGGTTCTGGGCGACACATGCCATCCATCATTCGAGCAACCAGCTCAACCTCTCCGCCGCCTTCCGCTTCGGCTGGTTCGACCGGATCAGCGGCAGCGGCATCTTCTATGCGCCGCTGGTGTGGCTGGGATTTCCGCCGGTCGCGGTCTTTGCGGTGCTGTCGCTCAACCTGCTCTACCAGTTCATGCTGCACGCCACCTGGATCCCGAAGCTGGGCTGGCTCGAATACGTGCTCAACACGCCGTCGCATCATCGCGTGCATCACGCATCGAACCCGCTCTATCTCGACGCCAATTACGGCGGCGTGCTCATCGTCTTCGACCGGCTGTTCGGCACCTTCATCCCCGAGCGCGACGACATGCCCTGCCGTTATGGGCTGGTAAAGCCGTTGCTCTCCAACAACCCCGTGCTGTTTAATTTTTTCGAGTGGCGTGCGCTGGCGCGCGACCTCGGGCAGGCGCGGAGCTGGCGCGAGCGCGTCCTCTACCTCTTTGGTCCGCCGGGCTGGCGGCCGGACGGGCAGGGCTGGACGACGGAGGATGTGCGCCGCGCCGCCTTGCCGGCAGAATAGATTTGGCACGGGAGCGCGAGGGGGGATCCATGCGGCTTGTCCTGATGGTGCTCGCGATCATCTTCGGCCTTTCCGGCGCGGCAGCGGCCCAGGGCTGGCCCGATTATGGCGGCGACCCCGGCGGAATGCGCTATTCCGCCGCCCGGCAGATCACCCGCGACAATGTCGGCAAGCTCACCCTCGCCTGGACCTATCACACCGGCGAAGCGGCGCGGCGGGGTGCTGCGTTCCAGCACAGCTCTTTCGAGGGAACGCCGGTGCTTGCCGACGGCAAGCTCGTCCTCTGCACCCCTTTCGACCGCGTGGTCGCGCTCGATCCTGCAACCGGGCGCGAGATCTGGGTATTCGATCCCGCGCTCCCCGCCGACTTCAGGCCGGGGAACGGCTTCGTCTGCCGCGGCATCGCGATCTGGCGCGATCCGGTCGCCGCGGCTAATTCCGCCTGTGCCACGCGGGTCTTCCTCGGCACCAATGATTCGCGTCTCATCGCCCTCGACCTGGCCACCGGCCGGCGCTGCACGGGCTTCGGCAAAGATGGCGAGGTCGCGCTGCCGCCCGACATCGCGCCCCGCTATCCCGGCGAGCTGCAGATCGACTCCGCGCCGGTGCTGGTCAACGACACGCTGATCGTCGGCTCGGCCGTCGACGACATGTCGCGCGAGCGCGCGCCGAGCGGCACGGTGCACGCCTTCGACGCGCGCAGCGGCGCGCCGCGCTGGAGCTTCGATCCGGTGCCGCGCCGCGCTGGCGATCCTGTCGCCGCGTCCTGGTCGGATGCGAGCTATCTGCGCAATGCCGGCGGCGGCGCCTGGGCGCCGATCTCGGTCGATGCGGCGCGCGACCTGGTGTTCCTGCCGACGGCGGGACCGACGGCCTCCTTCTATGGCGGCGGGCGCCCGGGCAACGATCTCTATACCTCCTCGGTCGTCGCCTTGCGCGGCGCGACCGGCGCCGTGGTGTGGCATTTTCAGACGACGCATCACGACATCTGGGATGAGGATGTGGCGGCGCAGCCGAGCCTGGTCACGATCCATCGCGACGGTCGCGCCATCGACGCGGTGGTGGTCGCCACCAAGACAGGCTTCGTCTTCGTGCTCGACCGCGACACCGGCAAGCCGCTCTTCCCGGTGGAGGAGCGGAAATTCCCGGCGAGCGATGTTCCCGGCGAGGTGACATCACCGACCCAGCCGGTGCCTTTGGCGCCGCCGCCGCTCATTCCGCAGCGCCTCACCCCGGACGATGCCTGGGGCCTCTTCTATTTCGACAAGCTCGCCTGCCGCCACCGGCTCGAGGCGCTCGACACGCGCGGCCTCTACACACCGCCGAGCCTCAAGGGCACCGTGCTCTTCCCCTTCAGCGGCGGCGGCGCCAATTGGGGCGGCGGCGCGGTCGATCCGGCACGCGGTCTCTTCGTCATCAACATGATGCGCCTTGCGCATGCGGTGCGCCTGGTGCCGCGCGCGGACGAGGCGGCTGCGCGCGCCGCCTCGCCGAAGGTCGAAATTGGTGCGGCGCTCGGCACGCCTTACGCAGCAAAGCGGGAGCTGCTGACCTCGCCGCTCGGCATCCCGTGCAATGCGCCGCCGTGGAGCGTGCTCTCCGCGGTCGATCTCAATGCGGGCAAGATCCGGTGGCAGGTGCCGCTGGGCTCGATGGCGCTGGGCTTTATCCACGGCGTGCCCGGCATCGGCGGCCCGATCGTCACCGCGGGCGGCCTCGTCTTCATCGGCGCGACCATGGATCACCGGCTGCACGCCTTCGACATCGATACCGGCAAGGAGCTGTGGCAGGCGAAGCTGCCGTACGGTGGCCAGGCGACGCCGATGACCTATGTCGCCGGCGGCCGCCAGTTCGTCGTCATTGCCGCCGGCGGCCAATTCCGCATGGACACGCCGCTGGGCGACGCCGTGGTCGCTTACGCCCTGCCGCCGTGAGCGCCGTCAGCTCTTGGGGCGCATCGTCGGGAAGGCGATGACGTCGCGGATCGAGGGGCTGTCGGTCAGCAGCATCACCAGACGGTCGATGCCGATGCCGAGCCCGCCGGCCGGCGGCATGCCGTATTCGAGAGCGGTGACGTAATCGGCATCGAGGCGCTGCGCCTCCTCGTCGCCCTTTTCGCGCTCGGCCATCTGCGCCTCGAAGCGCTGCTGCTGATCGAGGGGATCGTTGATCTCGGAGAAGGCGTTCGCCACCTCCCAGCCATTGATATAGGTCTCGAAGCGCTCGGTAAGCCGCGGATCGTTCCGATCCGCCTTGGCGAGCGGCGAGATCTCGCGCGGGAAGCCGGTGACGTGGATCGGCTGGATGAGCTTGTCCTCGACGCGCGCCGCGAACACCGCCTCGAGCGCGCGGCCCCAGCCGGCGCTGTCGGGGATATCGGCATGCTCGCGCCGCGCCGCGGCGCGTGCATCCTCGTCGGCGCTGATCGTCAGGAAGTCGATGCCGGTCTCGCGCTTCACCAGCGCCGCCATGCTCTCGTGCGGCCAGGCTCCGCCGAGCTCGATCTCGTGCGTGCCGTAGTGGATGCGCGTGCCGCCCAGCACCTCGCGCGCGATCTCAGCGACCAGCGTCTCGGTGAGCGACATCATCGCCTTGTAGTCGACATAGGCCTGATAGAGCTCGAGCGAGGTGAATTCCGGGTTGTGCCGCGGCGAGATCCCCTCGTTGCGGAAATTGCGGTTGATCTCGAAAAGCTTGTCCGAGAGCCCGCCGACCAGCAGGCGCTTCAGATGGAGCTCCGGCGCGATGCGCAGATAGAGCTCCATGTCGAGCGTGTTGTGGTGCGTGACGAAGGGTTTGGCCGTGGCGCCGCCGGGAATGACGTGCAGCATCGGCGTCTCGACCTCGAGGAATCCCTGGTCGATGAGGAGCCGCCGCATCGTGGCGATGATGCGCGAGCGCCGGCGCAGCACCTCGCGGCTTTCCTCGTTCACGATCAGGTCGAGGTAGCGCTGGCGGTAGCGGGTCTCGAGATCGGCGAGGCCGTGATACTTCTCGGGCAGCGGCAGCAGCGCTTTCGCCAGCACGGCGAGGCGCGTCGCATTCACCGTGAGCTCGCCGCGCCGCGTCCGCCGCACGATGCCGTCGACGCCGATGATGTCGCCGAGATCGAGCTGGTCGAGCAGCGCGCTGGTGCTCTCGCCGAGCGCCTTGCGGTCGCTGAACACCTGGATCTTGCCCGAGGCGTCGTGGAGGTCGATGAACATGCCGCTGTTGCGGATGGCGCGGATGCGCCCGGCGATGCTGATGCGGTCCTCGGTGACGGTATCGGGCGGCAGTGCGGCATAGCGCTGCTCCAGCGCCTTCGCCTCGGCGCTGCGCGGCCATTCATAGGGATAGGGATCGATGCCCAGCGCCTTGAGCTGCGCGAGCTTCTTCAGCCGCGCGCTGCGGAATTCGTTTTCCTCTTCTGACATACCCGCTCCGTCGCCGAGACGCGCCTGTTGTAGTGCTTTGCCCACAAAGCGCAACCGCGGCCCGTTTGACGCGGAGGACGCAAAGGTTCCGCTGAGGACGCAGGCGTCGTTCCCGCTGCGCCCTCTGTGCGACCTCGGCGTCCTCTGCGTTAATAACCATATTTATTTGTTGATAGCGTCCTATTGACGGCAGAAGATAGGTAGTATAGGTTTCGCTTCAGCGCCGATTTGAGCTTCAGCTTGCGGGCGCTTTAGAAATGCGGCTAAAGCGAGGGCGTGATCCGCCCAGCGACGGCTGCGGCGGGTTTTTTTTCGGCCTGATCCCGCCCGGGCGATGAACGGCTCAGGAGTTCGGGACCATGCCTAATCTCGTTTCGCGCCTCGCGCGCGTGCTGCTCGGAATGGCGCTGCTGGCGCTGGCGGCAACGCCGTCGCTCGCCGCCGACAAGCTCACCACCGTACGCATCGACTGGGCCTATTACAGCCCGGTGAGCCTCGTGCTGCGCGACAAGGGGTGGATGGATCAGGAATTCGCCAAGGACGGCATCAAGGTGCAATGGGTGCTGAGCCTCGGCAGCAACAAGGCGCTCGAGTTCCTCAACGGCAGCAGCGTCGATTTCGGCTCCTCCGCCGGCGCCGCGGCGCTGATGGCCAAGGCGAATGGCGTGCCGATCAAATCCGTCTACGTCTTCGACAAGCCGGAATGGACGGCGCTGGTCACGCTCAAGAACTCGCCCATCCACACCGTCGAGGATCTCCGCGGCAAGCGCATCGCCGTCACCCGCGGCACCGATCCGCACATCTTCCTGCTGCGGGCACTGGCGCTCCATCACATGAAGTCGTCCGATGTGAAGATGGTGCTGCTGCAGCATCCCGATGGCCGCGTCGCGCTCGAGCGCGGCGACGTCGATGCCTGGGCGGGGCTCGATCCCTACATGGCCGAAACGGAGCTCGAGAAGGGCTCGCGGCTCTTCTTCCGCAATCCCGACCTCAACACCTATGGCTTCCTCAGCACGCGCGAGGCCTTTGCCGCCGCGCACCCCGACATCGTCGAGCGCGTCCTCACCGTCTATGAGAAGGCGCGCAAATGGTCGCTCGCCCATCCGGCCGAGCTGCGCGCGATCGTCGCCAAGGCGGCGCGGCTCGACGACGCGGTCGCCGCCCGGGATCTCGAGCGCAACGATCTCTCGAGCGGCCTCATCGGCAAGACGCAGCGCGATTGCATTGTCGCCGCCGGCGGCGTGCTGAAGGAGAGCGGCATCATCCCCGCCGACACCGACATCGAGAAGACCGCCGACGCGCTGATCGATCCGCAATACATCGTGCGCGTCACCAAGCGGTTCGAGGCGAAGCAGTGACCAAGCGCTTCACCCGTGCCGGCCGCGCCGCCTTGGGCGGCGGCGCGGTCGGCCTGGTGCTGCCGGCGCTGCTGCTGGCGCTCTGGGAGGCGCTGTGCCGTCTCGGCATCGCGCCGCCCAACCTGCTGCCTGCGCCGACGGCGGTGCTGCGCTCGCTGCGCGATCTCTGGCTGGCGGGCGAGTTGTGGGGGCATATCGAGATCACGCTGCTGCGCGTGCTGCTGGGCTTCCTGCTCGGCACGGCGGTGGCCACCGTGCTCGGTGCGCTCACCGGATATTCGCCGCTCTGGCGCCGGATCCTCGATCCGACCTTGCAGGCGCTGCGCAGCATCCCGTCGATTGCCTGGGTTCCGATCTTCGTGCTCTGGCTCGGCATCTTCGAGGCGTCGAAGATCACGCTCATCGCGGTCGGCGCCTTCTTCCCGGTCTATCTCCAGACCATGGCCGGGATCCAGCAGGTCGACCGCAAACTGGTGGAGGTGGCGCGCATCCACGGCTATGGCGGCGCGGCTCTGGTGCGGCGGGTACTGCTGCCGGCGACGCTGCCGGCCTATTTCATCGGCTTGCGCGCCGGGCTCGGCCTCGCCTGGATGTTCGTCGTCGCCGCCGAGCTCATGGGCGCAAGCGAGGGGCTGGGCTTCCTGTTGCTCGACGGGCAGCAGACCGGCCGTCCCGCCAATATTCTTGCCGCCATCCTGCTCTTCGCCATCTTCGGCAAGGCGAGCGACCTGGCGCTCGTTGCGCTCGGCCGGCGCTTCGTCGCCTGGCAGGACAGCTTCCAGAACGCCGCAGAGAAGAAAGCCCATGCTGCAGATCAGGCACGTCTCCAAGAGGTTTGACGGCTTCGCGGCGCTTGCCGAGATCGATCTCCCCGTCGATCGCGGCGAGATCGTCGGCATCGTCGGCACCAGCGGCTGCGGCAAGAGCACGCTGCTGCGCATCGTCGGCGGGCTGGAACAGGCCTCCTCGGGCAGTGTCGTGCTCGATGGCGTCGCAGTCTCGGGGCCGCGGCCGGAAGTCGGCCTGGTCTTCCAGGAGCCGCGCCTCATGCCCTGGCTCACCGTGCGCGAGAATGTCGAGTTCGCGCTGGCGAAGCGCCCGCGCGAGCAGCGGCGGCCGCTCGCCGATGCGGCGCTGGCCCGCGTCGGGCTCGGCGCCTTCGCCGAGGCGCTGCCGCAGCAGCTCTCCGGCGGCATGGCGCAGCGCGCCTCGATCGCCCGCGCGCTGGTGGCGCGGCCGCAGGTGCTGCTGCTCGACGAGCCGTTCAGCGCGCTCGACGCCTTCACCCGCTTCAGTCTGCAGGATCATCTGCTCGATATCTGGCGAGCCGAGCAGCCGACCATGCTGTTCGTGACGCACGACATCGAGGAGGCGCTGGTGCTGAGCGACCGGGTCGTCGTCATGCGCGCCAAGCCCGGCCGCATCCACGCGCAATACCGGATCGACCTGCCGCGGCCACGGCGCCGCACCGAGGCGCGGCTGCAGCATTGGAAGGAGCGCATCCTCGAGGACCTCGACCTCGCCGTCAAAGGCGGCGACGCCGAGCCCGAATTCGCGATCTAGTGGAGACGCTCGCGCCTCAGAGCGCGGCGGAGATCGGTCCGAAGAAGTTCGCCGCGATGGTCTGGCCCATGGCCAGGCAGGCGCCCACGATGATGATCGAGATCAGCGCCGCGATGAGCGCGTATTCGATCGCCGTGGCTCCATCCTCCTCGTCTCGCCAGGCTTCGAGCAGGAACGACATCAGGCCCTCCGAATTCGCCTGCGCGGCAGACTATGCGATCAGCCTCGGCAACGCTCGTCCAATTGATGAGCGTTTGGCCGAAATCGCGGACATCCTCACGCCCGCATGCAAGGCCCTGATTTGCCGGCAATGTGCGCGGCATTTTCGCGGTTCTTTGCAGTACTGATCGCATTAAGCCGCTCTTAAGCGCAGAGCCTCTATCGCTGCTGGGCGAAACCCAATGGCCCGACAGCGAACGGCGCAGCATCGTGACAAGAATCAGACGAGATCGGCGCTTCCTTGGTACGTCAGCCGTCGCCGGCTGGGACATCGCGACCATGTGGTACGTCATTGCCGGGATTGGCGCCCTCGATGCCATGTGGGTGCGTGCGGCGAAGATCGAGATGGATATCCGATCGCTGCTCCTCGCTGTCGCTGCCGTTGCCGTCCTGTCCGCCGCCGCTTGGGGCTATCGCCTGCGTGCGCCGCGCCTTGCCGACCTTGCATCGGCTGGTGCGACGACAATCGCTTATTCGGTCGTCGGCGGAATATCCAGCTACCTGGTGGTGACCTGGAAATTCCCCTTCGCCGATGCCGACTACGCCGCCATCGACCACGCGCTCGGCCTCGACTGGCAGCACTGGTACGCGCTGGTGAACGCGCAGCCGCTCCTGAGCTGGCTGTTCTCGGCGGCCTACCAGAGCGCCGGGATGGAGATCTTTCTCGGGCTTATTCTTCTCCCCTTATTCGGGCGGATCGACGTCGTTCGCGAATTCCAGTGGACGGTGATCTTCTCGATCTTCGTCATCATCCCGTTTTCCGGGATCTTTCCTGCTGTCGGGCCGTGGGTGGTCTATCACATTCCGCGGCCGACGCCGTGGCTTGACCAGGTCCTGGCCATGCGCGCGCACGCCTTCACGCTGACGCTCACCACCATGACCGGGATCGTCGTTTGCCCGTCATTCCACACCACGCTCGGGGTCTTGCTGACCTACGCCGCCCGCTTCAAGCGCCCGGTGCTGATCGCCGCGGCATTGACCAACGGGCTGATGATCTTGGCCGTCCCAAGCGAAGGCAGCCATTACTTCGTTGACGTGCTGGCCGGCGGCCTGGTCGCTCTCGGCGCCATTCTGCTGACGCGCTTCCAATGGTCGCCCTCTGTGGCAGAGCAGTCCTTGTTCGCGGGCAGGTGACGGGGAGGAGCTGTGCGGGATTTGCATAGGCCCCCGCTGAGATTCCGGAAAAAAGGAGACATTCGTGACGACCCATTCAGAATCGGAAATTTCGCGCGGCGGCGGCGTGGCGCGGGAATGGTGGCTATGGATCGTCGAAGGTCCCCTTCGAGACTGCGTGACGCGTTCCAGCGGCGCCGCCGCCTTTTTGTTGCTCGCGCTCGCAAGCGTCTCGAGAGGCAACAAGATCCTCGCCGATGCCGGGCACGGCATCGACGAGCTGGCGGCGGCGAGACTTTTCGCGACATTTTGCCAAACCGCGTTTTATCTGGGATTCGTCTGGTTCACGCTCATCCGCGGAACACCCGTCAAACGCGCCAAGGGCTGGCAGCCGCGGCTTTCGGCGATGATCGGCACATTTCTCTGCCTCGGTTTCGGATTCCTGCCCTTGCGCTCGGATCTGCCTCTCGGCTGGCATTTTCTGTCGGCGCTTCTCTCGCTCTTCGGCACCGGTCTGGCGGCCTTCGTCGTCCTGCCGCGCCTCGGACGTTCCTTCAGCCTCGTGCCGGAGGCTCGATCGCTCGTCACCAGCGGGCCCTACCGCATCATTCGCCACCCGCTCTATCTGGTGGAGGAGATGGCGGTTTTCGGGGCATTCATCGAGGTTGCCTCGACCGCCGCAGCGCTTCTCCTCATCGTGCAGATTTTATTTCAGATTCGTCGGATTTATAACGAAGAGACGCTGCTTTGCGCCGCGTTCCCCGACTATGCCCGCTACATGGAGTCCAGCGCACGCCTCATTCCCGGCGTCTGGTAATCGGCATCGGGGCTGCTCCAAGCACAAACCGTGCGACTGCGGCGGTGTCGTCAAAGCGCCCGCATCGAGAACGGCCAGAATTCCCAACTAATCATATAATCGAAGCGAATATAGGCGATGTTGGAAGCGATCCTTCTTAGCTGCCGCGGCAAGTGATGATAGACCATTGTCCAGCCGAGCCGGAGGAGCGCGGCGCTGTTTAGGAGTTCGAACAATGCTTAGAACCTTGGCGAAACTGTACCGTGACGAGAGCGGCGCGACGGCGATCGAATACGGCCTCATCGCGGCGCTGATTTCGGTGGTCATCATCGGCGCGCTGACCCTGGTGGGCACGCAGCTCTCTGCGGTCTTCCAGGCGGTTCAGGGTGCGCTGACCACCGCAGCCGCCTAAGAATTCCGAACTAATCAAATAATCGGAGCGAATATAGGAAGTGTTCGAACCGATCCTTCTTCGCCTCCGATGCAAGTGATGATAGACCAAGTGCCCAGCCGAGCCAAAGGAGCACGGCCCTGTTTAGGAGTTCGAACAATGCTTAGGACCTTGTCGAAACTGTACCGCGACGAGAACGGCGCGACGGCGATCGAATACGGCCTCATCGCGGCGCTGATTTCGGTGGTCATCATCGGCGCGCTGACCCTGGTGGGGACACAGCTCTCTGCGGTCTTCCAGAAGGTTCAGGGTGCGCTGGGTACCGCCGCCGGCTGAACTCGGCGTCGCCTAGCTCGAGAGCATGCGGGCCACTCCTTTGCGCTGACGCTTCGAGCCGTCTAAACGCCCGCAAAAGCCCCGCCGGATCAAAATCCGGCGGGGCTTTTCTTTTGTGAGTCTCCTTCGTCTCGTCGCGGCGCGCTATCCCGAGGCCTGCGCCACCTCGGCGGCTGTCGAAACCGGGCCGAGATCGAGCAGGTCCTCGTGGAAGGCGCGCAGCGTGCTGCGATGGCCGACGCTGACCACGGTCGGGTGCCACGGCGCCTCGCGCAGCAGGCGGTAGAGATGCGCTTCCATCGCCTCATCCAGTGCCGAGGTTGCCTCGTCGAGGAAGACCACGGCCGGCTCGGCGAGGAAGACGCGGGCGAAGGCGAGGCGCTGCTGCTCGCCGCCGGAGAGCCTGAGCGACCATTGATCGGTCGAATCGAGCTCCGGCGCGAGCGCGCCCAA
>Ga0134125_10009152_pt1 | contig 11154 bp, 11 predicted proteins | sample KB31751_FD_96464 | JGI IMG/M metagenome (GOLD analysis project Ga0134125, IMG submission 96464) | Terrestrial soil microbial communities with excess Nitrogen fertilizer from Kellogg Biological Station, Michigan, USA - KB3-175-1 | ecosystem: Environmental > Terrestrial > Soil > Unclassified ...
ACGGCGGTAGGTCGGACATGGCGGACTCCCGAATCAAATGATCCGAGGGAATCACTCCGGCCCCGCCCGCAACAGCCACTCGTCAAGCCAAGATCGCCGTTAACCCGAACTCGGGGCCCTGCAACCGGTCAGCAAGGGATTGCTAACCGCTTCGGCGCCAGCTTCAGGGAGGGGAGGCGCACGCCATGCGATTCGCCGCCGTGTTCGTCCTGCTGGCGCTCGTCGCCTGCAAGCCGGCCGCCGCCACGCTGGACCCGGCCGCCGATCCGATCGCGCGCGCGTTTTACGACGACGTGCGCCGCGGCGCCGATCTCGACGCCGAGCCACACCTCGCCCACGAGCTGAAGAACCCGACGACCGAGGCCGAGATCGCCGAGTTCCGCCAGATCATCCCGCCGGATGCGCCCGGCGCGGTGGAGCTGAAGGCGTGGGATGCGCGCACCGATCAGACGGGCACGACCACCCGCCTCACCCACCTCTACCACTACGCCGATCGCGTCCTCGTCGCGCAGACTGCGCTTTTCAAGTCGCCGAACGGCGTCGACCCGGTGATCGTCGGCTTCCAGGTCACGCCCTCGGACGGAAACGAGTAGAGCGCGTTTCGGGTCGCTCGGAACCCGCCCTCCCTGCCGTCATCGCCGGCCGTCAGTGCCGGCGAGCCAAGAACACCGCAGGTGGGGTGGCCGCGCGGCGGCGCGGCCTTGGCTCGCAGCGTGTGCTTGGATAGCCGGGACTTGCGCCCGGCTATGACGGGGTTGGGGTGGAAGGGCGCCTCGCCCAATCTCGACGCGCTCTAAAAGAGCACGCGCGGGTTCATGATGCGCGAGGGGTCGAGCGCGGCGCGGACGGCGCGCTGGGCCTCCACTTCGACGGCGCTCTTGTAGCCGCGCGCCTCGCCGGTCTTCATCGTGCCGAGGCCGTGCTCTGCCGAGATCGAGCCCTCCAGCGACATGACGATGTCGTGCACGACGTGCGCGGCCGCATCGCGCAGCGCGTTGTGGGCGCCCGCATCGCCGCCGGGGGCGGGCAGGATGTCGTAGTGGATGTTGCCGTCGCCGACGTGGCCGAACGCGTCGATGCGCACGCCGGGCCAGCGCGCCTGCAGGGCCGCGCCGGCCGTCTCGATGAACGCGGCGATCCGCGAGACCGGCACGGCGACGTCGTGCTTCCAGGCCGCGCCTTCGCTCTTCTGCGCCGCGGACTGGTTCTCGCGCAGCGCCCAGAACGCCTTCGCCTGCTCGCCGGTCTGGGCGATCGCCGCGTCGGAGACGAGACCGGCCTCCAGGCCCGCCTCCAGCGCCCGCTCGAGCGAGGAGTCCGCCGCGCCCGGCTCGCCGGAGGCCATCTCGATCAGCACGTACCACGGCGGCCGGCTCTCCAGCGGCTCGCGGGCGCCGGGGATGTGCCGCAGCGCCAGCTCGATGCCGAGCCTGCCCATCAGCTCGAAGCTCTCGACCGCGCCGCCGGAGGCTTCCTGCGCCGCCTCCAGCAGCGCCACCGCGGCGGCGGGGCTCTCGACGCCCGCGATGGCGACGGCGCGCGACGCGAGCTCGGGAAACAGCTTCAGCGCCGCCGCGGTGACGACGCCCAGCGTGCCATCGGCGCCGATCAACAGCTGCTTCAGGTCGTAGCCGGTGTTGTCCTTGCGCAGCCGCTTCAGGCCGTTCCACACCTCGCCGTTCGGCAGCACCGCCTCCAGCCCGAGCACCAGCTGGCGCATGGTCCCGTAGCGCAGCACCGCGACCCCGCCGGCGTTGGTGGAGACCAGCCCGCCGATGGTCGCCGAGCCCTCCGAGGCGAGGCTCAGCGGGAAGCGCCGCCGCGCCGCGGCCGCCGCTTCGTGCGCCTCGGCGAGCGTCAGCCCGGCCTCGACCACCAGTACGTCGTCGGCCGTGTTCACCTCGCGCACCGCCCGCATCCGCTCCAGCGACAGCAGGATCTCGCCCTGCGGGATCTGCCCGCCGACCAGGCCGGTGTTGCCGCCCTGCGGGGTGATCGCGGTCGCCGATTGCGCGCAGACGCCGACGACCGCGGCCACCTCGGCCGTGGTCTTCGGCAGCGCCAGCAGCGGCGTCGTCCCGCTCCAGCGGTCGCGCCACTCCACCAGCTTCGGCGCCAGCCGGTCCGGGTCCTGGCTCCAGCCGCCCTCGCCCAGCACGCTCTTCAGGCGCGAGATCACATCGGCGGGGACGGGCGCGGTCATGGCGGGAGGATAGCGGCCCTGGGGCGCGGGGTCAGCCCACGTAGCCTGCCGCGCGGCGCAGGCGGTCGTTGATGGCTTCGCCGAGCCCGTCCTGCGGTATCGGGGCGACGGCGATGGCGACGGGCTGCAGGGCGTCGGCGGCGCGCAAGGCCGCGAACAGGCGGGCGGCGGCTTCGGCGAGGTCGCGCGTCGGGCTGAGGTTGAAGACGCATGGGCCTTCCGGCGCGTGGCCGAACGCCAGGAAGGCTTCCCCAGGCCCCGGGGCGTCGGCGGAAAGGCGCAGCGGTGCGGCGGGCGCGTAGTGGCGGGCGAGGCGGCCGGGCGAGCGGGCGGCGTCGGCCTCAGCCTCCGCGAGCGGGCCGATCAGCCGCTCGAGTTCGGCGCGGGTCACCGCGCCCGGCCGCAGCAGCCGCGGCGGGCCGTCCAGCAGCGACACCACGGTCGATTCCAGGCCGATGCGGCAAGGCCCGCCGTCGAGCGCCACAGCGGCCGACGGGCCGGTCTCCGCGACCGCATCGGCGAGCGTGGTGGGGCTCGGCCGGCCCGAGCGGTTCGCCGACGGCGCCACGATCGGGCGGTCGAATGCGGCGATCACGGCTTGCGCGACCGGGTGCGCCGGCGCGCGCACGGCGACGCTGTCGAGCCCCGCGCGGGCGAGATCGCAGACGAGGCCGGCGTCCGTCGCGGGCGCGACGATCGTCAGCGGGCCGGGCCAGAACGCCTCGGTCAGCCGGCGGGCGCGCGCATCGAGCCGCGCGACGCGACCAGCCATCCCGAGGTCGGCGACGTGGGCGATCAGCGGATTGAAGCGCGGCCGGCCCTTGGCCTCGTAGAGCCGCGCGACGGCGGCCGGGTCGGCGGAGTCGGCCGCGAGGCCGTAGACCGTCTCGGTCGGCAGGATGACGAGCGCGCCGCCGGCCAGCGCGCGGGCTGCGTCGAGCGCGCTCAGGGCGCCCGCCGCGCCGCGATGTCGATGTGCACCGCCACGCCGGCCGGCACGCTGTCGGTCGCCTTCCATTCGCCCTGGCCGACGCCGAACGCCAGCCGGTTCAGCTCTACGTCGGCGTGCATCTTGGCCGAGACGCCGGTGATCGCGAGGGTGAACGGCAGCGTCAGCGGCTTGGCGACGCCGCGGATCGTCAGCACGCCCGGCGCCGTGTAGCGGCCGGGGCCTGCCGCCGCGAAGCCGTGCGCGACGAAGGTGGCGCGCGGGAAATGGCTGGTCCAGAACCAGTCCTGGTCGGGGATCTCGGCGTCGCGGTCGCCGTTGCCGGTGGCCGCCGAGGCGATCTCGATGGTGGCCGCGACGTCGGAGTGGGCGAGGTCCTTCGGATCGAAGTGGATCACCGCGTCCCAGCGCTTGAAAGTCCCTGTGAACGCCTGGCCGCCGACCCTCGACGCGAACGTCAGCCGCGAGGCGGCCTTGTCGACGGTCCAAGTGGGCGGCGCGGCCAGCGCCAGCGACGGCGCGAGCGCGGCGAGGACGGCGACGGCGAGCAGGCGCATCATCGCGAACTCCTTCGGCCTGGCAGCAGCGGCAGCATGCGGGTCAGCACGTCGTCGCGGTCGATCAGATGGTGCTTCAGCGCCGCGGCGACATGCAACGTGATGGTAGCGTAAGCGAGCCAGGCGAGTTTCTCGTGGGTGAAGCTCATCGCCTTGCGGACGGCGTGCAGCGTATCGCTGTCGAGATGGCCGTAGGGCACGGCCGGCCAGGGCAGGACGCCGTAGAGCACGGTCGGGTGCAGCCGGATCAGCGGGCTTGCCGAGACCATCGCCCAGCCGGAGAGCGGCATGCCGAGCATCAGCAGGTAGAAGACGTAGTGCGTGCCGCGCGCGGCCCAGCGCTCCCATCTCGCCATGTGGTCCGGCAGCGGCGGCGGCTTGTTGGCGAGGCGCCAGCCGATCCGGATCAGCGTCAGCAGCAGCACGGTGATGCCGATCGACTTGTGCAGCGCCAGCGGCGCGACCTTCGCCTCGCCGTGCAGCGTGCCGAAGTACCAGGCGAGCCCGATGTTGGTCAGCATCAGCGCCGCGATCAGCCAGTGCAGCGCGATGGCGCCGCTCGAATAGGCGCTGCGGGCGCGGCGCCGGCCGAGCGGCGCGGCCGTGCGATTCTGGGCGGCGGTGGTCATTTCTTCTCGAACTCCGCCTCGATCTGCAGGGTGACGTCGTCGCCGACCATGTTGCCGAGGAAGGTCGAGCCGAACGCCGAGCGCTTCAGCGTCGTCGTGGCCTCGAAGCCGGCGGCGCGGCGGCCGAACGGGACAGGCAGCGGCTCGTGGGCCGATCCGATGAGGGTGACGTCGAACGTGACCGGCCGCGTGACGCCCATCAATGTGAGATCGCCCGTCATCGTGCCCGCGCCGGGGGCGCCCGGCTGGATGGCGGTCGAGACGAAGGTGGCCTTCGGGAACTTGCCGGCCTGCAGGAACTCGTCGGCGAAGGTCCTGGAGTAGTCGGCGCCCACGTCGAGCGAGGTGGGGTCGACGCTGGCGGTCACCCGCGTGCGCTCCGGATGGGCGGGATCGTAGTCGAAGCTGGCGTCGAGCCGGTCGAAGCGCACAGTGTACAGCGAGACGCCCATGTGGCTGACGCGGGCGATCAGCGAGGCGTGATGGGGATCCAGCACATAGTGGCCGCCCTGCAGGTCGGCGAGGTTGCCGGGCGCGGCTGCGGCGGCGAGCGGCATGGCCAGGGCGAGCGCGGCGAGAGCGAGGGATCGACGCCGGGTCATGCCGGCCCTTTCATCGGATCATCCCTCGCGTGGCAAGAGGCTGCGCCGAACCTGACGGCAATTCGGTGGCGGTTGTTCCTGCGCTCACGCGCCCGTGATATCGGGCCGGTCCGGCGGCGCCGCGGCTTTCGCAAAAGCACTGCCCAGCCTCGCCGCGCCCGCGCTAGAAGGCGTCAGTCAGCTCGAAGGATCGTTCATGACCTACAAAGCCCCGGTTCGCGACCTGCAGTTCGCCCTTCAGGAGGCGGCGGACTTCGGCCGGCTCGCCGGCGCGTTCCCCGGCGCCGACGCCGAGACGGTCGCCGCGGTGCTGGAGGCGGCGGGCCAGTTCTCCGGCGACGTGCTCGCGCCGCTGAACCACCCCGGCGACCAGGCCGGCGCGCGCTACGAGAACGGCACGGTGGTGACGCCGACCGGCTTTGCCGACGCATATCGCCAGTTCGCGGCCGGCGGCTGGACCAGCCTGGCGGCCGATCCGGCGTTCGGCGGTCAGGGCATGCCGAAGGCGCTGGAGAGCGCGGTGTTCGAGATCGTGCAGGCCGCCAACCTCAGCCTGTCGCTCTGCCCGATGCTGTCGAAAGGCGCGATCGAGGCGATCGAGAAGAACGGCGATGCGCGCCAGAAGGCGCTTTACCTGCCGAAGCTGGTCTCGGGCCAGTGGACCGGCACCATGAACCTCACCGAGCCGCAGGCCGGCTCCGACCTGGGCGCGCTCGCCGCCAGGGCCGAGCGCGACGGCGACGGCTGGCGGATCACCGGCCAGAAGATCTTCATCACCTGGGGCGACCACGACATGGCGGACAACATCGTCCACCTCGTGCTCGCCCGGCTGCCCGACGCGCCGCCCGGCTCGCGCGGCATCTCGCTGTTCCTGGCGCCGAAGCGGCTGGTGCGCGAGGACGGCTCGCTCGGCGAGGCCAACGCGCTGCGCTGCGGCTCGATCGAGCACAAGCTCGGCATCCACGCCTCGCCGACCTGCGTGATGCTGTTCGAGGGCGCGAAGGCCGAGCTGGTCGGCGCGCCGAACGCGGGGCTGGCGGCGATGTTCGTGATGATGAACGCCGCGCGGCTGGGCGTCGGCGTGCAGGGCGTCGCCATCGCCGAGCGCGCCTACCAGCAGGCGCTGGCCTATGCGCTGGAGCGCCAGCAGGGCCGCTCGGCCTGGACCGGCGCCTACCCGTCGCGGCTGTTCGACCATCCGGACGTGCGCCGCACGCTGATGCTGATGAAGGCGAGGATCGAGGCGGCGCGCGGCATCTGCCTCGCCACGGCGGTCGCCGCCGATCTCGCCCGCACCGCCGGCAACCCGGTCGACCGCGACAGCGCCAACCTGCGCCAAGAGCTGCTGACGCCGATCGCCAAGGCCTGGTCGACCGACATGGGCGTCGAGATGACCTCGGCGGCGCTGCAGGTGCAGGGCGGCATGGGCTTCATCGAGGAGACCGGCGCGGCGCAGTACTATCGCGACGCCCGCATCCTGCCGATCTACGAGGGCGCCAACGGCATCCAGGCGATCGACCTGATGGGCCGCAAGCTGGCGCTGGGCAAGGGCGCGGCGGTGCGCGAGCTGGTGGACGACATCTTCCCGACCGCCGCAGAGCTGAAGAGCGCCGACGACGCGTGGCTGCACACCATCGGCGCGCGGCTGGAGGCGGGGCTGGCGTCGGTGCAGTCGGCGACCGGCTGGCTGATCGAGCGCCGCGGCCACGCCCAGCCAGACGCGCTCGCCGGCGCGACGCCCTACCTGAAGCTGCTGGGCGACGTGGTCGGCGGCTGGATGCTCGGCAAGCAGGCGCTGGCGGCCTCGCGGCGGCTTGCGGCCGGCGATCCGGATCCCGACTATTGCCGCACCAAGATCGGCCTCGCCCGCGTCTTCGCCGAGCAGGTGCTCTCGCAGGCCCCCGGCCTGACGTCAGCGGTGACGCAAGGCTCGGTGGACCTCTTCCGCGCGACGCCGGAGGCGCTGGGGGCCTGAACCTCCCTCCCCATGATGGGGAGTGGCGGGGCCTCTACAGCTGCTCGAGCATGTACTCGGCGGACGACACCCGGTATTCGCCGCCGCTCTCGACGTTGAGCTTCTTCACGACGCCGTCCTTGACGATCATCGAGTAGCGCTGCGAGCGCTGGCCGAGGCCGAAGCGCGAGCCGTCGAGCTCCAGGCCCAGCGCCTTGGTGAAGTCGCCGTTGCCGTCGGCCAGCATCAGGATGTTGTCGCCGACGCCCTGGTGCTCGCCCCAGGCCTTCATCACGAAGACGTCGTTGACCGAGACGCAGGCGATGGTGTCGACGCCCTTGGCCTTCAGGTCGGCCGCGTGGTCCTTGAAGCTCGGCAGGTGCTTGGCCGAGCAGGTCGGGGTGAAGGCGCCCGGCACCGCGAACAGGGCCACCGTCTTGCCGGCGAAGAGCTCGTCGGTCTTGATCGGCTTGGGTCCGTCGGGGCCGAAGGTGGTGAGCGTGGCGGATGGGACTTTGTCGCCAACCTTGATCGTCATCGGTGGGTTCTCTCCTGGCGGGGTGAGCCCACGACATAGAGCGATGACGGGTCTGCGCCAAGGCGCCGCACCTCGCCCAAGGCTTGAAAGCGGCCGCGCCGCACCCGATCATGAGGGCATGGCCGAGTCTGAAGATGGCTTCCTCGCCGGCCGCCTGCTGGTGGCCATGCCCGGCATCGGTGATCCCCAGTTCCATCGGGCCGTGGTGTTCCTGTGCGCGCACAATGCCGAGCACGCCATGGGCCTGGCCGTGAACCGGCCGGTCGCCGGCCTTTCGATCGGCAGCGTGCTGATGCGCCTGAAGATCGCCGGCAAGAGCGGCTCGATCGAGCTGCCGCAGGACCTGGTGCTGATGGGCGGGCCGGTCGAGCGCGACCGCGGCTTCGTGCTGCACACCGACGACTACATGTGCCCGACCTCCAGCGTGAGGGTGGCGCCCGGCGTCGGGCTGACCGCGACGCCCGAGGTGCTGGAGGCCATCGCCGGCCACAACACGCGGCCGCGCCGCTCGCTGCTGGCGCTGGGCTACGCCGGCTGGGACGCCGGCCAGCTGGAGCGCGAGCTGATGGCCAACGCCTGGCTGACCTGCGAGGCCGACGAAGCGCTGATCTTCGACGACGAGCACGAGACCAAGTGGGAGCGCGCGCTCGCCAAGATCGGCGTCAATCCCGGCCAGCTTTCCAGCCTGGCGGGCCAGGCGTAGGGCCTATCCCTTCGCCTTCACCGGCGCGGCGCCGTCGGCGTAGCATTCGTTGAGGTAGACCTCGGCTTCCTGCGGCGACAGCGCCGGGGCGTAGCCGTAGCCCTGGCCGTAGTCGCAGCCCAGCTCCAGCAGCGCCCGCGCCATGACGCCGTTCTCGACGCCCTCGGCCACCACCTCCAGCGCCAGGTCCTGACCGAGCTGGATCACCGAGCGGACGATCTTCGCAGAGCCCTCGTTGGCGGCCATCGTGCGCACGAAGTAGCGGTCGATCTTCAGGGTGTCGAACGGCAGGCGCGTCAGGTAGCTCAGCGACGAGAAGCCCGTGCCGAAATCGTCGAGCGCCAGGCCGGCGCCGGCGTCGCGCAACGACCGCAGCGTCACCGCGGCGCGATCGGGGTCGCGCATGATGTCGCTCTCGGTGATCTCCAGCTTCAGCGAGCCGCGCCTGAGGTCGTTCTGGCGCACCAGGTCGGCGACCTCGTCGACCAGGCCTTCGCGGTCGATCTCGCCGGTGGAGAGGTTCACCGAGCAGGTCAGGTGGTCGACGGCCGGGTGGGCGCGCCGCCAGGCGCCGAGCTGGTTGGCCGAGGCGCGCATCATGTGGGCGCCGAGCTCGGCCATCATGCCCATCTCCGACATCAGGCCGAGGAAGTCGTCGGGCGCCAGGAAGCCGCGGCGCGGATGGCGCCAGCGCGCCAGCGCCTCGAAGCCTGAGAGCTCGCCGGTGGAGAGCCGCACGATCGGCTGGAAGAAGGCCATGATCTCGCCGCGCTGGATGGCGCCGCGCAGGTCGGCCTCCAGCGCCAGCCGCGACAGACCGTCGCTCTCCAGCGCGCGGCCGTAGGCGGCGGCCGGCGCGCCGCGGCCGGCGGCCTTGGAGGCCTCGATGGCGAGTTCCGCGCGCCGCAGCAGTTCGGCCGCCTCGGGCGCGTCGTCGCCGCCCTCGGCCGTCACCTCGCCGATCGAGAGGGTCGGATGGATGTCGAAGCCGGCCACGCGCAGCGGCTGCTCCATCGCCGAGCGCAGCACGTCGACGCTGGAGGCGCCGGCCTGCTGGGCTAGCACCGCGAACTCGTCCTCGCCGATGCGGGCGAGCAGCGCCGCCTCCGGGAACGCGGCCGCCAGCCGCGAGCCGAGCGCGGCCAGCACCAGGTCGGCGCGCTCGTGGCCCAGCGCCTCGTTGAGGCGGCGCAGGCGATTGAGGTCGGCCACCACCAGCTCGAAGGCGCCGGGCTGCGTCAACCGCTCGCGGGCGCGGGCGATGAAGCTGCGGCGGTCGAGAAGCCCGGTCAGCGCGTCGCGCTCGGAGGCGGTGAAGCGCATCTCGCGAGCGACGACGCCGGCCGCGCGCAGCCCCTCTTCCAGCCAGACGCCGCGCCAGAGGCACGGCTCGGCGCCCCGCATCCGCAGCCGCGCGGCGATCTCGCAGCCGGGCTCGCGCACCCGCAGCATGTCCTCGGCGGCGGCGCGGTCCTGCGGCAGCACCAGGGCGCGCAGGGCGGCGGAGGCGGCCTCCGGCGCCAGCGGGCCAAGGCCCAGCGCGCGCGATGCGCCGGAAAGCCGCAGCCGGTCGCGCTCGGGCTCCCACACCCACAGCGCCGCGTCCGCCGCGCCGAGAGCCTCGAGCACGGTCGTCGCGTCCCAGACCAGCCTGTCGGCCGACGCCAATCCCCCTCCTCAGATCCGAGGCGGAGGCGTTGGCGGAAGTCCTTGCGGATCAGACCAGCACGTCCTCGCCTCTGTGCTCGCTGGCGGGCGCCGGCGAGACGAGTCCGAACAGGAGATGATCTTCCCAGATACCGTTAATTCTCAGATAAGCACGGGCCAGCCCCTCCTGGGTGAAGCCGGCCTTGAGCAATACGCCGCGGCTGGGTTCGTTGGAGGGCAGGCAGGCGGCTTCCAGCCGGTGCAGGCCGAGCCGCTCGAACGAGAAGCGTGTCACTGCCCGCACCGCCGCCACCGTGAAGCCCTGGCGCGTGAACGGCTGGCCGACCCAGTAGCCGATCTGGCCCATCTGGGCGACGCCGCGGCGGATGTTGGAAAGGGTGATGCCGCCGACCATGGCGTTGTCGCCGTCGCGGAACACCAGGAACGGATAGGCGAGGCCGCGCTCGATGTCGTGCGCGTAGGCCGAGAGCCGCCGGCGCCAGGCGGCGCGGGTGAGGTCATCGACCGGCCAGGTCGGCTCCCACGGCTGCAGGAAGGCGCGCGAGCGCGAGCGCAGCGCCGCCCATTCCTCGAAATCGGCGCTGCGGTGGGGCCGCAAGCGCACGCCGTCGCCCTGGAGCCTCAGGTCGTGGTCGGACGAAATCCAATCCAGCAGCGCCATGGCCGGCGTTTTTGCGCCCGTCCGGGCCGTCTTGCCAAGACTTCACCCAAACAAGGCCTGGTGAAAACGATCGGCGGCGCCCAGTGCGCGGGCGGGGCCGAGCACCGCCGGGGCGCTGCGCCGGGGCGACAGCAGCCGCTCGCCCAGCCGGCGGATCGCCTGCGGCGTCACCGCGTCGATGCTGGCGGCGATCTCGTCCGGGCTCAGCAGGCGGTCGAACACCAGCAGCTGGGCGGCCGCCTGCTCGGCGCGCGCGGCCAGCGACTCGCGGGCCATGAAGAGCGCCGCCTTCAACTGCGCCTTGGCCCGCTCCAGCTCGGCCGCGCCGATCTCGCTGGCCAGCTTGCGGATCTCGGCGGCCACCAGCTCGGCGAGCGCCGCCGCGTCCTTGGCCGCGCAGCCGGCGTAGATCCCGAGGAAGCCGGCATCCTGATAGCTCTCGGCGAAGGCGTCGATGGCGTAGGCGAGCCCCAGGCGCTCGCGCGCCTCCTGGAAGAGGCGGCTCGACATGCCGCCGCCAAGCGCTTCGGCGAACACGCGCATCGCGAAATAGTCGGCGTCCGTCGCGCCGACGCCCGGCAGGTAGAAGACCACGTGCGCCTGCTCCAGCCGCCGCGTCTGCGTCGCGCGGCCGCCGATGAAGGCGCCCGCGAGCGGTTCGGCCGCGCCGTCCGAGCGCGCATCGCCGAA
>Ga0134125_10009153_pt1 | contig 11154 bp, 5 predicted proteins | sample KB31751_FD_96464 | JGI IMG/M metagenome (GOLD analysis project Ga0134125, IMG submission 96464) | Terrestrial soil microbial communities with excess Nitrogen fertilizer from Kellogg Biological Station, Michigan, USA - KB3-175-1 | ecosystem: Environmental > Terrestrial > Soil > Unclassified ...
CGGTTGAATAGCCGAAGCGCGTCGTCGAGGTGGACGACCTGCATGCGACGATCGCCCGACCGGGCGGGGAACACCGGTAGCGCCAACAGCCGGCGCACCCGGTTGTCGACGCTTCGGCCGAGGATCAGCGCGGAGCGGATCGCCACCCATTCCGTGCCCGCTTCCGCGAGCATGTGTTCGACCCGGGCTTTGAATTGACCGTCAACACCGAACGGAGTTATCGCGTCGTGTTCGGTCTTCGGCGCGCCTCCCCCGCCGTAAACGTGCGCCGTCGACGCGAAGACGATCCGCCTGGCCCCGGTCTCGGCCATCGCGTCGAGCACGTTGCGGGTGCCGCCGATGTTGACCTGGTGGCTGATGGGATCGTCGTGTCCGGGAAGTTCTGACCATGCGCAGTGCGCCACGACTTCCGAGCCGGCCAGGGCGCGCCCGACAGCGTCGGCGTCCCGGATGTCTGCTACAACGAAATCTGCTGCGCTCGGCCAGCTTTCGGGGCGGTGACGCGCGATGCCGACTACATCGTGTCCCTGAGTAAGCAGCCGCAGCGCGAGGCCGCGGCCGAGCACGCCGCTGGCCCCGGTAACCGCGATTCTCACTGGCTACCCTCAGTCAATTGCGTCGTCGTCATCCAGCAGCGCAGCGTTGACCAGAGCGTCGAGGTCCATGTCCGCGATGTCCTTTTCGGTGGTCATCGCGGCGGCCGCCGGCTGCGCGGCGCCCTCGGCCTCGCTTGCCAACGCGAGCAACAGTTCCAGCACGCCGGCCTGGCGCAGCCGCTTGACCGGAATGGATCCCACCACCCGCTGGATTTCGGCCTCCCCGGGCGCGGCGGCCGGTGTCTGCTGCTCCGACGTGCCGACGAGCTCGGAGTACATGTAGCCGGCCAGCGCAGCCGAGTTGGGGTAATCGAAGATCAGTGTCGGTGAAAGGGGCAGTCCGGTCGCGGATTTCAGCCGGTTGCGCATTTCGACCGCGGTGAGCGAGTCGAATCCGAGTTCTTGGAAAGCCCGGTCCGGGTGAATCGACTCCGGGCTGGCGCTGCCCAGCACGGTGGCGATGTTGGAGCGCACCAGGTCCAGCAGCACGGCCTGCTGCTCATCTTCCGGAAGTCCTTCGAGGCGCTGCAGCAGAGCGGATTTAGATTTCGCCGCAGCCAGTGAGTCGTCAACCTGACGCCGGGTCGGTGCGTTGATCAAATCGACGAACATCGGCGGCAGGGTTCCGCTGTCGAACTTGACCCGCAGTGCCGCCAGGTCGATATGGGCGGGCAGCATGAACGGCTCGTCGACGGTCAGCGCGGTGTCCATCAACTCCAGCGCCTCATCGGAAGACATCGCGACAATTCCGTCGCGGCCGAAGCGGGCACGATCGGCTGCACCAAGTGCACCGGTCATGGCGCTGGCTTGATCCCACAGGCCCCAGGCCAGCGATACGGCGGGTAGCCCTTGCCTGCGCCGATGCACGGCCAACCCGTCCAGGAACGAGTTCGCGGCCGCGTAGTTGGCCTGCCCCGACGCTCCGGCCAGTCCGGCCATCGAGGAAAACATGACGAACGCCGAGATATCGAGGTCGCGGGTCAGCTCGTGCAGATTCCACGCGGCATCGACCTTGGCACGCAACACCGCCTCGACGCGCTCCGGCGTGAGCGACGAGATCACCGCGTCATCGAGCACCCCTGCCGCGTGAAACACGCCGGATAGCGGTTGCTGCACCGGGATATCGGCGAGCACCTTGGCCAGCGCTTCACGGTCGGCCGCGTCACAGGCGACTACCTGTACCTGCGCCCCGGCGGCGGACAGCTCGGTCATCAGCTCCGCGGCCCCCGGCGCGTCCAGACCGCGCCGACTCACCAGCACCACGTTGCGCGCGCCGTGGCGGGCCACCACGTGGCGTGCCAACGCCGAACCGGCCATCCCGGTCGCGCCGGTGATCAGCACGGTGCCCGTCGTCCACGCGTCGGGCATGGTCATCACGACCTTGCCGATGTGGCGGGCCTGGCTCAGGTACCGCAACGCCGCCGGCGCGCGGCGCACGTCAAACCTGGTAACCGGCAACGGATGTAGCATGTCGTCGCCGAACAGCGCCGCCAGCTCGTCGAGCATCTGCGCTATCCGGTCCGGCCCGGCTTCGAAGAGGTCGAAGGCGCGGTAGCGCACACCGGAGTGGTCGCGGGCGACAACATCGGGGTCACGGATGTCGGTCTTGCCCATCTCCAGGAACACCCCACCGGGGGCAACCAGTCGCAGGGAGGCATCGACGAACTCACCGGACAGCGAGTCGAGCACGATATCCATCCCAGCCATGCCCGTCCTGCCGGTGACCGCCCGGAACTTGTCCTCAAATTCCAAGCTACGCGAATCGGAGATGTGATCATCGTCAAATCCCATGGCCCGCAACGTGTCCCACTTGCCATGGCTGGCCGTCGCGAAGACTTCCAGACCAATCTGGCGGGCCAGCTGGACCGCGGCCATCCCCACCCCACCGGCGGCGGCGTGCACCAGCACCCGCTGACCGGGCTTGGCGTCGGCCAGGTCCACCAGCGCATAGCGCGCCGTGGCGAACACCACCGAAGCCGTCGCGGCGGCGGTGTGTGACCATCCGGTCGGCACCTTGACGAGCAGTCGCTGGTCGGTCTTGGCGACCGTTCCCGTACCGTCCGGGAACAGCCCCATGACGCGGTCGCCGACCGCGAAACGTCCACCCTGCGAAGCAGTTTCGGGAGCCGTTTCTATGACCACACCTGCGGCCTCGATGCCCATGACCGCGTCGGGATCGGGATAGAGGCCCAACGCGATCATGACGTCACGGAAGTTGGCGGCGATGGCCGACAGCGCCACCCGCACCTGGCCGGGCCCCAACGGCGCGTCGGCGTCGGGGATCCGCTCCAACCGCAGGTTCTCGATCGTGCCGTAACTGCTCATGCCGAGTCGCCAGGGCCCGTCATCGGGTTGCACCAAGAGGCCACCTACGGCGCGGCTGCCGAGCACCCGGGCGGTGTGGACCATTCCGTTACGCAGCAATGCCTGCGGCTCACCGACCGCTAAAACGGCTGCGATCGCGTCAGGACCCAGGGGCGCATCGGTGTCGACGAGCACAATTCGACCGGGATGTTCGGTCTGCGCCGACCGCACCAGTCCCCACACCGCCGCGCCGGCCAAATCGGTGACGTCCTCCCCCGGCAACGCCATCGCGCCCCGGGTTGACACCACCAAGGTTCCTGCCCCGTCGCTGGCCAACCACGACTGCAGCACCGGCAGCACCGCGCGCGTCGCCGCATAGACTTCCGTCACGACGTCACCGGCCACCGGCGCGGATTCGAACAGCACCGCCGATCGCGCGGCCTCGGCGTTGTCGGGTTCGCCGGATGCCGGTGCGCCCCAAGCGGACACGGATACCGGCTGCACCGCCGACGCCGGCTGAGCGGACCAGATCAACTCAAAGAGCCGGTCCGGCCCCGAATGCGACACCGCGGCCAGTAGCTGCTGATCGGTGACCGGACGCGCCACCATCGAAGCCACGGACAGCACCGGCAGCCCCAACCCATCGGCCAATTCGATCGACACCGCTGACGACCCGGTGGGGCCCGTCGGCATGATCCGCGCGCGCACCGCCGCCGCCCCCGCCGCGTGCAAGGACACCTGCTGCCAGGAGAACGGGACCAGCATCGAGCCCTGGTCAACGCCCACGCCGTCAGATTCGTTGGACGCCAGGATGACCGCGTGCAACGCCGCATCGAGCATCACCGGGTGGACCCCGAACCCGGTCACCGACACGCCGGCGTCTGCGGGCAGGCTCACGTCGGCGAAGATCTCGTCGCCGCGACGCCACATCGACGTCAAGCCGCGGAACGCGGGCCCGTACCCGTAGCCACGCTCGGCCAGTTGCTGGTACCCGTCGCCGACATCGATCGGGACCGCACCCACCGGCGGCCACTCCGACAGATCCGCGCTCGGCCGCACCGACCCCGCGCGCAGCACGCCTTCGGCGTGCAACGACCATCCGGAGCCCGCCTCGGCCCGCGAGAACACCGACACCGCGCGGGCACCCGAATCGTCCGGGCCGCCGACCACAACCTGAACCGAGACCGAGCCACCGGCCGGCAACACCAGCGGCGCCGCCAGATTCAGCTCGTCGACAACTCCGCAGCCCACCTCGTCGCCGGCGCGGATCGCCAACTCGACGAACCCCGCCCCGGGGAACAGCACCACACCGCCGACGGCATGATCCGCCAGCCAGCCCTGCGTGCTCGGCGACAACCGGCCGGTCAGCACCACGCCGCCGGTCGCCGGCAGTTCCACCACCGCACCCAGCAAGGCGTGTTCGCTGGCCGCCAGGCCCAACCCCGCGGCATCGGCCGGGGCGCCGTCGCGCGCGAGCCAAAAGCGCCGCCGGTCAAAGGCGTACGTGGGCAACTCGGCGAGGTTTGCCTTGCCGATCGCACCGCGCCAGTCCACGTCCATCCCGGAGACGAACCCCTGCGCGAGGGCGTCGACCAAAGCCATCGGCTCCGGGCGGTCCTTGCGCAGAGCCGACATCGTTGTCACCGGGTTGTCGGCCAGTGTCTCTTCGATCGACGCGGTCAGGCCGCTGCTCGGCCCGACTTCGAGGAAGCGGGTTCCGCCGGCCGAATGGACGAAACGCACGCTGTCGGCGAATCGCACCGCCTCGCGGACGTGCCGCTTCCAGTACGCCGCGGTTCCGAAATCATCGCTGGCCAAGTGACCGGTCACGTTCGACACGATCGGGATGACGGGCTTGCCGATGGCGAGTCCCGCTGCGACAGTTCCGAATTCGCCGATCATCGCGTCCATCAACGGAGAATGGAACGCGTGCGAGACGGCGAGTTGGTGGACGCGGCGTCCATCGGCGCGAAGCCGGTCTGCGATCGCCGTCACCGCGCCTTCAGTTCCCGAAATCACCACCGAGGCAGGCCCGTTGACGGCTGCGATGCCCACCTCAGGCACCAGCAGCGGCCGCACCTCTTCCTCGGTAGCCTGCACGGCGATCATCGCCCCGCCCGCCGGCAGCGCCTGCATGAATCGGCCCCGCGCGGCCACCAGGACCGCGGCGTTCTTCAGCGACAGGACTCCGGTGGCGTGGGCGGCGGACAGCTCGCCGATCGAATGGCCCATCACGAAGTCGGGGCGCACGCCCCAGGATTCGAGCAGCCGGAACAGCGCAACTTCCACCGCGAACAGCGCCGGCTGCGCGAATTCGGTGGTACTCAGCAGGCTTTCGTCCTGGCCCCACATGACGTCGCGCAGGGGCCGCAGCAGGTGCTGATCCAGTTCGGCCAGGACGGCGTCGAAGGCCTCGGCGAACACCGGGTACGCGCCGTGCAATCCCCTACCCATGCCGAGTAGTTGGGAGCCCTGGCCGGGGAAGACGAAAACGGTCTTGCCGCCGGGCGTCGCGGCCCCGCGAGCGATCGAGGGGGCCAGGTCGTCCCCGGCCAACTCGTCCAGCCCGGCCAACAGGCTCTCGCGGTCGCCGCCGACGATGACGGCCCGCTGTTCGAAGAACGACCGGCCCGCCAGCGTCCACCCCACGTCGGCGACGTCCAGTTCTGGGTGGGCGCGCAGGTGGGTGGCCAACCGGGCTGCCTGACACCTCAACGCCGACGGCGATTTCGCCGACACGGTCCACGGCAGCACCGGCGCCTTGGGTCCGGCTTCTCGCGCCGGCTCGACCGGAACTGCCTCGACGATGACGTGGGCGTTGGTGCCGCTGATCCCGAACGACGACACCCCGGCCCGGCGCGGGCGAGCCGCGCTCCAGGGCCGCGCCTCGGTCAGCAACGACACCGAACCCGACGACCAATCGACGTGCGGGCTGGGTTCATCGACATGCAATGTCGCCGGCAACATCTCGTGGCGCATCGCCAGAACCATCTTGATCACACCGGCGACACCCGCGGCGGCCTGCGTGTGGCCCATATTCGACTTGATCGATCCCAGCCATAGCGGCCCACTCGAACCCCGGTCCTGCCCGTAGGTCGCCAACAACGCCTGCGCCTCGATCGGGTCACCCAAAGTGGTTCCGGTGCCGTGCCCCTCGACGATATCGACCTCCGACGCCGCGAGCCCGGCATTCTCCAGCGCCGCGCGCACCACCCGCTGCTGCGAGGGACCGTTGGGCGCGGTCAACCCGTTGGAGGCGCCGTCCTGATTGACGGCCGAGCCCCGCACGACCGCCAACACCGGATGACCCAGGCGCTGCGCATCCGACAGCCGCTCGACGACCAGGATCGCCCCGCCCTCGGACCAGCCGACGCCGTCGGCCGCGCCGGCGTACGCCTTGGACCGCCCGTCGGGGGCCAATCCCCGGTGCCGGCTGAATTCCACGAAGACCGTCGGCGTGGCGTTGACGGTCGCGCCGCCGGCCAGCGCCAGATCGCACTCCCCCGAGCGCAGCGAGTGCACCGCCATGTGCAACGCCACCAACGACGACGAGCACGCGGTGTCCACCGATATCGCCGGACCCTCCAGCCCCAACACATACGACACGCGCCCCGAGGCGACGCTGGAGGTCATGCCGGTCAGTCGGTAGCCCTCGATCTCTTCGGCGAGCATGCCGTAGCCCTGGACGATGAGCCCCGCGAACACCCCCGTGGCGCTGCCGCGCAGCCCGCTGGGGTCAATTCCGGCGCGCTCCAACGCTTCCCACGACAGCTCCAGCAACATCCGGTGCTGGGGATCCATTGCCAGGGCTTCACTGGGCGCGATCCCGAAGAAGGCGGGGTCGAAGTCCGCGACGTTGTCGACGAAACCTCCGGTGTTCACATAGCACTTGTGGCGCGCATCGGGATCCGGGTCGTACAGCGCCCCGAGGTCCCAGCCACGATCGGTGGGAAAATCCGAGATCACGTCGCGACCTTCGGCGACCATTTGCCACAGCGACTCAGGACTGTCGACGCCACCGGGGAACCGGCAGGACATACCGACGATCGCGATCGGCTCGCTGGAGCGCTCCAGAAGCGCGCGGTTGGTGCGCTTCAGGCGTTCAACCTGGACCAGCGCTTTCCGCAGCGCTTCGGTCGCATGCTGGAGTTGGTCCACCATCACTAAACCTCGCCCTAACCCTCACCTAATGTCTGGCCGTCTTGTCCCGCCGGATGCGGTTCTCGCCGATTCACGGGATTTGCTGCACGAGGCGACGCCGTGTTTCGTTCGACCAGCGTCGTGCTGCTCTCCGACCCAAGAATGTTGCTGGTGAGTATGGCCAACTCCGACTGGATTTCAAAACGTCCGCTGTTCCCGGCTGCTACAGGACGGCCGGCTTGGACATGTGCGGCGTCCCGCACAGGCAAGTTGCGGCGCGGGGCGCCCGGTGAGCTCGCTGGACAAGGGTCCGCCGTAGATGTGCCCCATGGTCCATGGCGCGACTGTACCCGGCTGGCCATAGCTGGTGGTCAGGCGCATGTCGTGGAAAGTTCCGGCTGGCCGGTCGGGTCCGGGCGCGCGGCCCGAGTGATGCCGTCAGACACCCGCTCGCCGCCAGCCGTCGGCCGCCCGGGCGGCGTGGATCAGCGCCTCGCACAGCTGGCGGAGTTCGGTGGCCTCGGCGCCTTCCTCGAGTGCGGTGGCGACGTCCTCGGCCGCGCACCGCACCTGGTAGACGCGATCCGAGAGGTCGGCCGCGTCGTCGGCCGACAGCACCACCGCATCGTCGGGCACCGCCGCAGCGCCGTGCCGGTGCAACGAGGCCCGTTGCTCGTAGGCCCGCTGCCGGCACGATTGCCGGCAGTACTGGCGGCGACGGCCCATTCCCACGTCGGTGACGTCTCGACCGCACCAGCGGCAGGGCTGCGGGTGGATGCGACGGCTCACGCCTGCCGACTTTAGTCGGGATTGTTTGGTGATCCCGGTATCATTGATGGTCGCGTCGCGGATGCCGGTTTTTCGCCGGGGAACTGCGCAGATCGCCGCGGCGTTGCTAATCGAGAGAGAATTGCACGACAGGAGCCGGAGAGCTCCGAAACGACTTAAAGGAGTAGCGCACATGGCTGATCGCGTACTGAGAGGCAGTCGCCTCGGGGCCGTGAGCTACGAGACCGACCGCAACCACGACTTGGCGCCACGACAGCTCGCGAAGTACCGCACCGAGAACGGCGAGGAGTTCGAGGTTCCCTTCGCCGACGACGCCGAAATCCCCGGCACCTGGCTGTGCCGCAACGGCTTGGAAGGCACCCTGATCGAGGGCGACCTGCCCGAGCCGAAGAAGGTGAAGCCGCCGCGCACGCACTGGGACATGCTGTTGGAGCGCCGCTCGGTCGAAGAACTCGACGAGCTGCTCAAGGAACGCCTCGAGATCATCAAGACCCGTCGTCGGGGCTGACCCGCGATTCAGGTGCGGTTGTCGGCCCCGGTGGCCGGAGTGGCCCGCGCACCTGACTTGCGGCCCTCGACACCCCATCGGGTGACCTTGACCAGCGCTTCGCGGATATTCGAACCACTCATCTTCGACACGCCGAGTTCGCGTTCGGTGAACGTGATGGGTGCTTCGACGATGGTGAAGCCGTTGCAGATGGTGCGCCAGGTCAGGTCGATCTGGAAGCAGTAACCCTTGGAGTCGACGCCGTCGAGGTCGATCGCCTCGAGGACCTCGCGACGGTAGGCCCGGTAGCCGGCGGTGATGTCGTGCACCCCGATGCCCAGCGCCAGCCGCGCATAGGTGTTGGCGGTCCAGGACAACGCCCAGCGCCGCCACGGCCAGTTACGCACCGTCCCGCCGTCGACGTAGCGCGAGCCGATGGCCAGATCGGCGCCCTCGTCGACCGCGTCCAGCAGGCGGTGCAGCTGTTCGGGCGCGTGGCTGCCGTCGGCGTCCATTTCGACGAGCACCGAGTAGTCACGACTCAATCCCCAGGCGAAGCCCGCCAGATACGCCGCGCCCAGGCCGTCCTTGGCGGTGCGGTGCATGACGTGGGTGCGACCGGAGTCGGCGGCCGCCAGCTCCTCGGCCAGCTGGCCGGTGCCGTCGGGACTGCTGTCGTCCACGATGAGCAGGTGCACGTGCGGGCACGCGTCTTTGAGCCGCCGGTGGATCACCGGCAGGTTCTCCAGCTCGTTGTAGGTCGGGATGATCACCAAGACGCGCTGGCTGGGACGATCGCCCGGGGCGTGGGGCGCCGGCTGGCCGGTGGTCATGTAGCTCCTCTGTGTCGCCCGAAATCAAAAGATAGTCGGCCGTCCTGGTGGGACGGAGTGTTTTCACCCGCCGTCATCCGCCGGCGTGCGATCCCCGCCCTCGTCGGGCGCGGTGTCTGAGTCGTGCTCGTCGGGCGGGTGGTTGCCCGGGGTCGTACCGGCCTTTTCGGAAGGACGTGTCGATCGACCCGAGGCTCTGGACCTGAGACGAATCGGACGCGGGAACCATCCATTGTGCCGTATCCCGGCCAAAACGACCGCCCCGGCCGCCGCGACCATGATCCACTGCAGCAGCGGCCCCCAGCGGGTGGCCGGCGTCAACTTGGTCTTGAGACGCACCTGCATGTCCAGATACGCGGGCTGGAAGAAGTCGGTGCGCGCCAACTCGCCACCGTCCGGCGCGATCACGGCGCTGATCCCCGTCGTGCCGGCGACCACCACATAGCGGTCGTGCTCGACGGCCCTGACCTTGGCGAACGCCAGCTGCTGTTCACTCATCGTCTTGTTGAAGGTGGCGTTGTTGGCCGGCACGGCCAGCAGCTGGGCACCGCCCAGGACCGCGTGTCGCGGGACGCGGTCGAAGATGACTTCCCAGCAGGTGGCGACCCCGACCGGCACCCCTGCCATGTGGACCACATCGGAGCCGGCGCGGGGCACGAAGCTTCCGGCGCGGCCGGCGTACCCGGACAGGTGTTTGAACAGCCACGGCATCGGCAGGTACTCGCCGAATGGCTGCACGATTTCCTTGTCGTGGCGTTCGGCCGGGCCGGTGGCCGGGTTCCACACGATCATGGTGTTGGTGTAGCGGGGATCCTCCGGTGGGCGTCCCGGGACCTCGAGCACGCTGCCGATCAGGATCGGGGCGCCGATCGCCGCGGCGGCCTGCGATATCTGCAGCGCGGCATCCGGGTTGACGAGCGGGTCGATGTCCGACGAGTCTTCCGGCCAAATCACCAATTGCGGTTGCGGGGCGGCCCCGGCGCGCACGTCGTCGGCCAGCGCCAGCGTCTCCCGGACGTGGTTGTCCAGCACCGCTCGTCGCTGTTCGTTGAACTCGAAGCCCAGCCGCGGCACGTTGCCTTGTACCGCCGCGACGGTCACCGAGGGTTCACCGCCCGAGCCGGTGCCGGCGTGCCGCACCTGCGGCCAGACGATGACCGACGCGAACAGCACCAGGCAGATGCAGACGCCGGGCAGCACCACCGCGGGCGGCGCCGGCTCGGCTTCCGCGCCGCGCACCGGGTGACCGGAGCGCCACCACTTCATGATCTCCAGCGCGATGGCGGTGGCGCTGAAACCCACCAGCATGATCGCCATGGACAGCAGCGCGACGCCGCCGAGCTGGACCAGCGGCAGGAACGGCCCGTGCGTCTGACCGAAGGCCACCGAACCCCAGGGGAAGCCGCCGAACGGAAACAGCGACTTCAGCCACTCCGCAGCCGCCCACACCAGCGCGAACCAGATGGGCCAGCCGGGGAGGCGGCGCACGAGGACGGCGAACAGACCGAAGACGGCGGGAAACAGCGCCGATACGGTCGCCAGCGCGATCCACGGGATGGGCCCGACCAGTAGCCCGACCCACGGCAGCAGCGGCAGGTAGAACGCCAGCCCGAAGAGGAATGCATAGCCCAGCCCTCCCGCCGGCGTCGTGGCGCGGTGAGTCAGCACCCAGGCCAGCAACGCTGCGGCGACGACGGCTCCCCACCAGCAGTTCAGCGCCGGGAAGCTGGCGCACAGCAGCAGGCCGCCCACCACGGCGCAGATCAACCGGGTCAGCCGGGGCAGCAGCGCGGCCTGGGCGCCGGGCAGCCTCGCGATCAGTGCGGCCGTCAGCCCCGTCACCGCCCGGCGCGCCGCAGTCCCCACTCGATCGGTCCGCCGCGCGCGCCCGTCGGGCCGTTCCGGTTACGCGGCGTGAACGTCGGCGGGTTCTGCGTCGCGCTCCGATTCGCCCGTGTCGCCCATCGGGTCGGTCTGCCGCGGGTCGGGCGCGGCGGTGTGGTCC
>Ga0134125_10009154_pt1 | contig 11154 bp, 14 predicted proteins | sample KB31751_FD_96464 | JGI IMG/M metagenome (GOLD analysis project Ga0134125, IMG submission 96464) | Terrestrial soil microbial communities with excess Nitrogen fertilizer from Kellogg Biological Station, Michigan, USA - KB3-175-1 | ecosystem: Environmental > Terrestrial > Soil > Unclassified ...
CGGCGTCGAAGTGTTCCAGTGCCCTGGCCGGCTCTTCCAGGCTCAGCGCGCAGGACGCGGCGACCTGGTGCAGCTCGCCCCTGTTGACCCAGTACATCGGGGCAGCATCTTCGCTGGCCGGGCCGGCGTGGTCGTAGACGTTGAACGCCGCCTGGACGTGCTCCCAGGCTGACCGGGCGTGGTCGGGGCCGGCGGCCTTGGAGTGGGCGCGGGCGCCGCGGGCGTGCAGCATCGCCACCACCCGCGGCGAGGAGATCCGCCCGGTCTTGGCCAGGGCGGCGTTGATGAGGTCGATCGCGCTGTCCGGGTCGGCGTTCCGGGCCGGACTGTCGGGGCTGTATCGCGTGTTCGCCCAGAAACCGAGGATTGTCGCGCCGGTGTTGCGGTCCCCGGCCTGGGCTGCGGCGCGCAGCCCGGTGGCGAACAGGTGCTCGGAGGCGGCCAGGCGGTGCTGGTCGTGGGCGCACCAGCCGGCCAGCCGGGCTGCTTCGGCGGCGCTGGCGTACAGCCGGCGGCCGGTGCCTGGCGAATACGAGCATTTTTTGATGACGTCGGTGATCAGCCGCAGCTCGGATACCGCTGCGGTGAACACCTGGTCGGCGCCGACCGTGTCGTCCAGGTGCCGTAGCGCGTCCAGGCGGATATCGAACAGGTCCGCGGTCCCGGCCCCCACCAGGCGCCCGTTCTCGACGGCGGCGGCGACCGGCTCGGCGCTGGTCCATTGGGCGGCGATCGCGGCCAGCGTCCCCGCCGATGTGATCAAGAAGCCTCGTCGGTCCAGGTCCACGGGCCCTCCCAAGTGTTCCAGTACCTCTACCGTACCCGCGGCGGTCCACGGCGATTCGAACGCGGCGCGGTCATCGTTCAACGCCAGAAGCAGAAACCCGGGCCAGCCGCGCCGGCTCACCTCGGCGGGGTCGATCTGGTGCAGCCGGGCAATGGCTAGTTGGGTGGTGGTGTCAGGGGCGTTGGATCCGTTGATCCAGCGGGTGACCTTCTCGCGCCGGCAGGCGATCGAGCCGTAGCCGAGGGTTCGATGCTCGTCGCAGACCCGCCGCAGATACGCCGTCGCCGTCCAGCCGCGGCTTCGCAGAAGCCTGGCCAGCGGGTGCTTTTCCAGGGTCGCTGTATCCATCGACGACCACCTCCCGATGAGTCAGCATCTCAGTATTCGTACTAGTGGAGAACCCCATGCGGCAAGCCGCGGCAACACGAAGCAACAGGTCGGCAACAGGCGGCTACACAGCCGGCCTTCATCCGGGGGCGCCCAGGGCCGACTGTTGTATCAGAGCGCTGCCGAAGTGGCGGCGCCCATTCCCAGGAGGACGCATGGACGTCACCGAGACCACCGTCGAGGGCTACGAGCCCGCCGAGATCACTCCGCTGGACGGTACCGCGGCCGAGGCCACGCTGGGTTCGAACCGGTCGAACAACGCCGACGACACCGAGTACTACGAGTAGGACGCGCCGCCCCTGACCGGGGCACCGATGCGATCACCCCCGGGCCGCGCCGGCGACAGACCGTCGCCGGCGCGGCTTTGTGCCGACCACGAAAACGAAGGAGAAGGTTCCATGCGGTGGTGTTGCGGCGGCCCCGGTATCGGGCATCGCGCCCCGATGTTCGGCCAGCAGCGCGGGTCCTGGTTCAGTGTCGGCTGGGCCGAGGCCGATGTGCGGCGGGTCGAGCACGGCGGTGTCGTGCTGTGGGCGGTGGGCGAGTGCCTGGCCGGCGATGAACAGCTGCGCGGCACGGCCGAGCGTGCCGGACGCGGCGACCTGGACCAGATTGCCGAGCTCGGCGGCGCCTACCTGACGGTGCTGCAGCTGCCCGGCGACCGGACCGTGGTGGTGCCGGATGCCGGCGGCATTCACCGCGTCTACACCGCTGATGTTGGCGGTCGCCCGGCCTGGGCCACCAGCCAGTCCGCGCTGGCCGTGCTGATCGCCTCCGCGGTACGCCTGGAACAGTTGGCCACGGCCCTGGCCGCGCCGGCGGTCACCTCCCCGGTGCTGTATGACGGGATCAGCCTGGTCCGCCCCGGTGAGGCCGCGATCATCGATGCCGAACACGCCGACATCGTCGCCGCCCGGTCCTGGCCGGCACAGCGCGACCTGCCCGGCGCCGCCGCGGCTTTGCGCGCGGCCCTTTCCGCCGCGGTCGCGGAACGCGCCGCACCCGGCAAGATGCTCGGCGCGGACCTGTCCGGCGGGCTGGATTCCACCACGCTGACCTGTCTGGCCGCCGAGCACGCCGCCGACCTGGTCGCGGTTACCTTCGCCGACGCCGCCCTGACCGGCTCGCGCGACCTGCAGACCGCCCGCGCGGTCGCCGAGCAGCTCGGGCTCCGCCACGAGATCGTCACCCCGGAGGTGCCACTGCACTTCGCCGAGATGAACCGGCCGCTGCCGATGACCGACACCCCGACGCTGGCGTTCGGCACCATCGCGGTGAAACAGGCCCAGTTCGCACCGATGCTCGCGGCCGGCGTCACTCGTCATCTCACCGGACGCGGTGCCGACTCCCTGACCGTGGTCGCCACCGCGGCGCTGTCGGACATGTGGGCGGCCGGCCACCGTCTGGCCGCGCTGCGCCGCGCCACCGACTTCGCCCGCGCCCGCAACACCCCGCCGCTGCAGGTAGCCGCAGGTCTGATCAGCGAAGCTGTGGCCCCGCGCCGGTCCCGGACCCGTGCAGTCGCCGCTTTAGCCGCGGGTACCCCCGTAGCGCGTTCCTGTGGCCGCGTCACGGTCGGCAGCGCCGCGGCGTGGCTGACCCGCACCGGCCGGGACGCCGCCGCTCACCTCGCCGCTACGGCCCCGGCCGGACCCGATGCGGATGACGCGGCCGGGCGCGAACTCCAGTTCATGGGTGCCGAGGTTGCCGCAGCCGCCGAGCTTGCCCACGCCCTGTGGCAACTGCCGCTGTCCGCGCCGTTCCTGGACGGTCCGGTTCTGGCCGCGGCCCTGGCGCTGCCCGCGCACCGTCGCACTGTTCCAGGGGAGTTCAAGCCGCTGTTGAAAGCCGCCGCTGCTGGCCTGGTTCCCGTTGTCGCCCACGCCCGCGCCGACAAGACCTCGTTCAACACCAGCCTGCATGCCGGCCTGTCCGCCCACCGCGCTGAACTGCTGGACGTGCTGGACCGCTCCCGCCTGGCCGACGCCGGGCTCCTCGACGCCGGTGCCGCCCGCACGGCTCTGAAAGCCGCCGCCGACGGCGCCGCCGCCCACCTCGGCGCCGTACACACCCTGCTGGCCACCGAATGCTGGTTGGCCGCCGAAGCCCTTGCCGAGAACACCTGGTGGACCTGGAAGGAGGCCCGGTGATGGCGCTAACCCTGGCTGAGGGTGTGTTCATGGCCTGCGACGGCGAGCACGCCGCGCTGCTGGCAGCCCGCCGCGGCGGCCGGTGGTGGTTCGCCGCAGGCAACGCCGCGGCAATCCTGCGCAGCCTCGCAGAGACCTGCGGAGACCCGCAGGCCGCCGCCGCGGCGATGCGCGCCCGGCACCCCGGCGTCCCCGGACACCTCATCGACGCCGACGTCGACCGCTTCACCGCTCGCCTGCTCGATGCCGGGCTGCTTACCCGCGCCGAGAACCCCACGCCGTGGCCGACACCACCGCAGGCCGCACCGGCCGGCAGGCACCATACCGACGCCGGTGCCGGGATCGGCGCGGCGATCGCCGCGGTCGCGGCGCTGCTGGCAGCGATCGCCGTGCTGCGCGCGGGGCACCTGTCCGCCGGGCTGCGCGCCGCCCGTGCTGTTCACCGGCTCACCCGGCGCCCCGCCAACCTGCCGTGCGCCGAGCATGCCCTGGCCGCCGTGCGGGGCGCGGCACGATGGTGGCCCGGACGCGCTGCGTGTGCCGAGGTCTCCCTGGCCACTGTGCTGCTGCTTGCCGCAAGCGGACACCGGGCGACCTGGGTGATCGGCGCCCGGTTCGCCCCCGACGGCGCCCACGCCTGGGTTGTCGCCGACCAGATGGTCGTCGGAGGCCCGGAGCCTGACGGCTGGCCCTATCACCCGGCGGCAGCGGCCTGACCCGCGCCGGGGACGGCAGCGCCCTGACGCCGAAACGTTCGGAGTGTCCACCGAACGAGTGAGGCCGTTTGAGTTGGCGTGAAGCTCCGACTGCCGTCCCCGCGCCGCACCACCGAGATCCCCGTTCCTGCCTACACCGTGGCCTTCGAACGGCATTCCAGCGCTGTTCAGGCCCTGTCGGCCCGCCAGGCCGCCGCCGCCGTTCCGGCCGCTCTGCGCGCCGCTCTGCGCCTGGCGCTGCGAACTCACCGCCGCACCACCGTCCTGACAGCACTCGCGCAGCTGGCCACCGCCGCGGCCTACGCCACGATCCTGATCGCCACCTCGGCCGTGCTAACCCGCTTGGCCTCAGGCGGCCTGCACGCCCGCGTCCTGGCCGGCAGCGCCGCGGCCCTGACAGCGCTCGCCGCGGCTTTGGCGGTCCGCAGCCTCGCCGGTGCCGCCCAGTCCGCCGCCTCCGCACGCCTCGGCGCCCGCGCAGACACCCTCCTCGAGCACGACCTGCTCGCCGCCGCCACCCGCGCTCCGCTGCCGGCCTACGACGATCCCGCCTGGCGCGACGCCAAAGAAGCCGCTGAACGCGCGGCTAAGGAAGCCCACGTCCTGCTTGACGCTGCGATCGCGGTCAGCACCTCTGCCATCTCCATTGGCATGTCCGCCGCGGTACTGGCCGGGCTGCACCCGCTGCTGCTCGCAGTGCTCCCGGCCGCCGTGCTGCCCAAGGCCTGGGCTGCCCTGGCCGCTGCCCGTGCCCGCTACCGTGCCGACGCCGCAGTGCTCGCCGACCGCCGCGCCCGCCATTCCATGATGTACGCCATTTCCGGCGCCGACTCCGCCGCCGAGGTCCGCGCCGGCGTCCTCGCCGACTGGCTGCTCGGCAAGTTCACCGAGCTCTCCGCACGCCTGGAGGCCGCCGCAGATACCGCGGCGACACGGGCCGCGATCCTCACCATCGCCGGCGACGCCGCCGCGGGCGCAGGGCTGCTTGCCGTCTACGCCATGCTCGCCGTCCTGACCTGGACCCACCAAATCCCTGCTGCTGCCGCCGGCACCGCCATCGTCGGCATCCGCATGGTCTGCCAGATTCTCGCCGGTGCCGCCCGCGATGCTGCCCGCCTATACGAGGCAGGGCTCTACCACGCCGACTACCAGGAGTTCCTCAACGGCATCGGCATCGCGGCCGCCGCAGCTACGGCGCCGCAACTACCGGCCGCCGTCGAGATCCACGCCGAGGCCGTGTCGTTCACCTACCCCGGCCAGACCCGCGCGGCCATCGACGACGTCACCTTCACCTGCCGGCCCGGCGCCATCACCGCCCTGGTCGGCGCCAACGGCGCCGGGAAGTCCACCCTTGCCCGGCTGACCGCAGGCTTGTATCCGCCGAGCACCGGCATGGTGACCTGGGCCGGAATTGACCTCGCCGACCCGGATGCCGGGCACGGATGGGCTTGGCACCACATGGCCTACGTCCCGCAGAGTTTCACCCGCTGGCCGTTTACCGTCGCCGAGAACATTGCCCTGGCCACCGGCGCCGACCAGCACGCCATCCGTGCCGCCGCCGTGGTGGCCGATGCCGGTTTCATCGACACCCTCCCCGAGGGGCTGGCCACCTCCCTGGCGCCCGGCTGGTGGGGCGGGCGCTCGGTGTCCGGCGGCCAGTGGCAGCGCCTGGCTCTGGCTCGCGCCTACCTCGCAGCCGACGCCCCTGTTCTTATCGCAGACGAACCCACCGCCGCCCTGGATCCGCTGGCTGAACTCGCGGCCTTAGGCCATCTCGTTGACCTCGCGGCAGGACGCACCGTTTTGTTGGTGACCCACCGCCTCGGCATCTGCCCCCGCGTTGACTGGATCTACGTGCTCGATGAAGGCCGCGTTATCGAGCAGGGCCAACATGCTGCTTTACTCGCTGCCGGAGGCATGTATTCGGCAATGTTCACCGCTCAGGCGGACGCCTACACCAAGACGGCACGTTGAACGCGCACCGCCGGCCGCGGAGTGTGGACCGGTGCGGCGGGAGCCATGGCGCGGCGGCGATTGAGGCTGCCGTCAGCGTGGACTAGGCCACGAAGGGCTTCGCATCGGCGGTGTTTGACGTCGCCGGGAGCGCCCCTCGTGGCTGGACTGCAGTCCCTCCCGGTGGGCGGAAGTACGCCCCGCGGATTGGTTCTAGGCTAACCGGTTGCGTCAGCCCTCGGGCTTGTCCTTGGCGTGAGGTGCGCGCCCGCGTCCTCGGATCTGAACGCCACGCTTGATCAAAATCCTGCGCACCTGCTCGTGGCTGAGCTTGGTGGTGTGTGCGATGTCGCGCAGGCTTTCCTGGTTTTCCTCGTAGGCCTTAACGATCAGGTCTTCCTTGCTGGCGCGGGCGTTGGCCTCGCGGGCGGCTTCTTCGGCGAGCTTGGCCATCACGTCCTCCACGGCGCTCATGATCGCAGATCGCTGGGTGATCCTGTGGCCTATCTTAAGTCACATCCGTTGACTTTGACAGTGCCGGGTGAGACTATGGATTCATAGTCACAGGATGTGACTTTAGAGGGGACCAGGGAGAAGACGATGACCACCCAGACCACCATCACGACTGCCCCGGACGTCGCCTACCCCCGCCTCGGCACCACCGGCTGGTGCATTACCGGCAAGACCGCCGACGGCGGTATCTGCGACCACTGCGCACGCACCCTCAAGCACTGCTACACCGTGACCAACCCGACTGGCGAGGAGATGACCGTCGGTCGCGGCTGCGTCAAGGTGCTGACCGGCTGGACGCTGACGGCTGCCGAGGCTGGCCGCCTGGTGTGGCAGGCCGAGCGCGAGGTGCTGCGGGCCACCAACTGGGCCGCGTTCACCGCCGCTCACCCCGAGGTCGCCGCCGAGATCGAGGCCGACTGCAACCGCCGCATTCCGGCAGCCCACCACATCCGCCAGGACATCTCCGATGGAGACGTGCGCGGCTGGGAACTGAAGTACGCGCAGTCCTACCTGGACGGGCGCTGATACTGGACTGACCGGCGGATCATGGAGTTCGACATGGCGTACATCGAGATCGGTGAGGACTGAAATGCGAAAGAACGTGCCGTCCGCCGCCCAGATACGCGGCTGGAAAATCACACCGGCACCACAGGGCGAGCCGCCCGCACCGCCGCAGGCGCCCACCGACCCGATGCACGGCTACACCCTCGCCGACCTCGACGGCATCGCCCGCCAAGTACTGCGCATGGACCGCTGGAGAAGCGGCGACGCCGATGAGCGCTACGCCGCCGTCTGGCACGCCATTGCCGAGGACCTCCTGGCCGCGGAAACACGCCCCAGTCGCCAAGGGTTGCTCACCACCGGGCTGCGCGCCTCAGACCGCCACATGCAAGACGAGCTGCGGCACCACGGCCGGGACCGCGAAGCCGGGAACACCGGCCAAAGCCGCCCCCATTTCGAACGGTACTGGTACACCGGGCCCCCCTCGTTCCCGGAGAGTCGCATCGTCGAGGGCATCGCACTGTGGCAGGTGATGCCGCTGCTCACACCGGCCCAACACCAGGCATTGACGGCCCTGGCCCTGCACGAGGGTTACATTGCCGCTGCCGAGGCCACCGGCAGGACCTACGACACTCTCTACACCCTGATCAAACAGGCGCGGCAGCGTATCTACACCGCGTGGCACGAAGGCGAGACCGCGCCGAAGCGTCCGTGGCGCAAAGACGCCCGCGCAGGCCAGAGCACTGTAGCTGCCACCACAGGCCAGCCGCGCCTCACCGTCTCCGAGCTCGACAACCTGCGGGTCCGGCACCTCGCGGGAGAGACGGTCACCGCCATCGCCGCATCCGTAGGCATGCCGCGCCAAACCCTCAGCGCACTGCTGCGCGGCACCTATGCCGCAGCTTCGGTTTCGGCGGCCAAATAATGGCCACCCCCTTGGAGTCCGCACTGGCCGCCGTCCCCGACGAGATCAAGGCTGTTCGCGGCTTGGGCACCGCCGGGATCCTCACCGAGGCCGAACGCTGCGCCGACCTGATCAGCCAGGCCGGGATCATGATGTGGTGGGACGAGAAGCATCTCGCGCAGCAGCGCAGGTGCGCCGGCAAGCCCCTGTACCGCGGCGTCGGCGTCGAACCTCACCCGGACGAGGTCACTGGCGCGGTCGCCCGCGGCCTGGCGATCCTTGCGATCCGCCCCCTCGGTGTCGAATTCGCCGGCCTGCACCTGTGCGACCACCCTGACAACTTCGGCTGCGAACCCGGCGCGCTCGTCATTGGCCCGGCGCCGCAGCCCGGCGATATCAAGGCCCGCGGTGCCCACTGGACGCCCCGCGAACTCGCCGAGGAGGTCACCGACAACACCCTGGAGGCTGTTGTCTACGATCCGGGCCCGCTGGTGACCGCCGACCAGTCCAAGTGGAAGCTGCTGGCGCCCAGGCAGATCCTGTCCAAGTCGGTCGCCGACATCTCTGTCGGCGCCGGGTCCTTTCCGATATCGGCGGTCCGGTACCTGACGGCCCGCATCCTGGAACAACTGCCGGCCGGCGGCGGTACTGATCTGGAGCGAGAGCATGCGGTGCGCACGGCCGTCATCACCTCCTGCCTGTACGGCGCTGACATCGATTTGGCGTCGCTAGAGTTGTGCCGTATCGCGCTGGCGCTGATGGTGCCGCTAGTCGACGTGGATACGGAGATCCACCGCCGGTTCCGGCACGGCGACTCGCTGCTCGGCATCGCCGGCATTGACCAACTGCAGTACTGGGATCTTGACGCCCAGCACGGCCGGGCCGTTCACGGGCGTCCCGTTATCGATGTCAACGCCGTGGCCGCGACCGGCGGCCTCGACATGCTGTGGCTGCTCGCCGATCTCCTGTGCGGGGCGGCCTTGGCCACGGCCGGGAAGAGTGCGACGGCGCATCGCAGGATGGCTGCCGAAATCGAGCCGCTTGCCGTGCGCGCGGCGGCCGGCGATCCCGGTGCGATCGAAACGGCGCGGCTCCGGGCTCGCGAACTCCTCGACACCGACCTGCCCGCTGGCCGCCCACCGCGCAAGCCGCTGCACTGGCCGCTGGCGTTCCCCGAGGTGTTCATTGCCGAGCGGAGCGATTCCGTTACCTCTGCAAGGGTGGCCGGGCTGCCATGGGATGTCGGCATGGATTCGGCCACCGGCGGGGTTGCGAAACCGGAGCAGGCGGTACCGGTGGCCGTGATGCTGCCGGGGTTGGAGAACGCGGCGTGAGCGCCGCCGAGAACGACAACATTGCCCGCCTCGACGCCCGGCAGGACTCCCCGGACTACGACACCGGCGGCCCCGTTCCGCCCGGTTGGGAAACCAACCCGGATGACGTCGGCGTGTGGGCGATTGCGCGCGGCGGGCTAATGCCTGCCGAGCACCAGGCGTCTGCGGCACGGTGCGATAGGTGGTGGCGGGAGAACGGCAACACTGAAACCGACAAGGAGAACCGATCGTGAGCACCGGACCGAACCAGCTCGACCCGAAGATCGTCCGCGAGATCGCGGCCAACGTAATCCGCGCGGCGATCGAGGACCGCACGAGCGACGCGCTGAACTGCTTCCTCGAGGAACGCGGGCTGATCGAGTCGGCGTGGAACGCGGGCTACACCCAGTGGCACGGCGCGGTCGCGAAGGCGGTCTCGGACGTCGTTCTGGAGTGGCCCGGCGAGCAGGACGACGCCTACAGTCGCCTGCGCGAGTTCACGGATGCCTGCGACCCCAACATGGAGATCATCGCCGGGCCGCCGAAGCACAACGCGCCGTATCTGTCGCTGTCTGACCTGGAGGCGGTGCTGAACGGGCAGGTTGTCCTGGAGCGCATCGCCGAGGACGCGGTTGCCGAGCTGAAGCGGCAACAGTTGGCCAATTCGGCGCACGGGGAGTCCTGATGTTCGTTCCGCCGCTCCCGCACGACGACTACATCGACGCCGTCGGTCACTACCTCACCAGCCTCGGGCACGACCCCGACCAGTGGTGGACCGAGTCCCCGGATGGCGAGCAACTCGACGGCGTCATCATCCTCGGCGACACCGCGAACCCGGACCTGTGGACCGGGAAAATCTGGCTCGGCTGGGACCAGCGCGACGGGTGGTCGCTGTGCGACGACACCCGCACGCTGTCTCCGCTGGACCTTGGCACCTACGCCGCGCCTGAGGCCGTCGCGGGCCGGGCAAGCGAGCGACTGACGGGGCGCCCGGACACTGCTGTTGACGAAGCCTGGGACGGCGCTGAAGCGCTTGCCGAGGCGATTCGAGTATGGGAGAGCAAAGCATGACCGACACGACCGAAACCGTTCAGGAGCGCTTCGACCGCCGCGCGGCCGAGCACCGCCGCCTGGTGGACACGCCGCTGCCCGACGGCTGGCTTGAGCTGTGCATGGACGCCGGTTTCCCGGGACTGCCCGCCGGCATGAGCCTGGAAGAGGCCGAGCGGCGGATCCGGGCCATCGTGAACGCGGTGCCGCCACGGCACGAGCAGATGGTGCGTGGCGCGGTTGCCAGCGAGCTGGAGCAGCGTGCCTACCGGGCTGCCGTAGCCGACGTGGACGGCACCGAGCGCGTCGAGGCATGGACGTGGACCGCAGCAGCCGAAATCGCGAGGGGTCCGCGGTGAGCGTGTTTCCCGCGAGCTTCCCGAGCTGGGCAAGTAGCGACTCCCTGCTTGCTGAAATGCTGGCCCGCGACACCGCCTTGGGGTCGGACCACCAGGTATTGAACGTCGATCAGGCCGACCGGCGGATCCTGTTGGAGAAGCTCGCCGACGCCTACCGAGAGCTCGACGAGGCGTTGAGTGAGGCGGAACGGCTGGATTTCCTGCTGGAGGAGCGCAGAGGATGAGTAGTAAGACGTTCCGGGACGGGAGCTACAACCCGATGTGGCCGATGGAGTGGCCAACCGTGGCCGCCGTCCTGATCATGGGTGGCGGCGGTGGAAGCGGCAGCGCCGTGCAGTTCGACGACATCCGGATCCGACTCGACGGCGGCCGTTGGACTGCCGAGGCTGATGACGCCGGGCACACCTGGCGCGGCACGTCCGACTGCTATGCCGGCGCGATCCTGGCGCTGATGGCCGACCGTATCGGGTTGCATGCCGAAGTCACGCTCAAGCCGGAACGCGAGAACGACGATGGCTGAG